>Ga0209690_1001016_pt1 | contig 15418 bp, 13 predicted proteins | sample GraSoiAngelo_150_FD_186164 | JGI IMG/M metagenome (GOLD analysis project Ga0209690, IMG submission 186164) | Grasslands soil microbial communities from the Angelo Coastal Reserve, California, USA - 14_1009_09_40cm (SPAdes) (version 2) | ecosystem: Environmental > Terrestrial > Soil > Grasslands ...
ATATCCTGTCCATACCCTTCAAGCGTCACCGTCTGGCCATAGACATAGGTATTACCATTGGCGGGGTTAGAGATCCGTGCAATAGGGGGCTTCCCTGCTACACTGAATGGGACGCTGTCAGCAAACCCGGTATTCACACCATCATTTGCAATCAAGCGGAAGTAGCCCCTCTTGGTTCCTTCCAATTGTCCCGTGTCAACGGCAAAGGTACTTCCTGTAATGCCCGTTGCCAGGACGCGCCAACTCTGCCCATCGTCGAAACTGTACAACAGCGTATAGGTTAACATATCTCCATCGGGATCGTTTGCCGACCAGTTCAGGAGTACGCGGGCACTCGCTGGTAGTCGCGCATCCATATTGAACTCGAGAGCGCTCACAACGGGCGACTTGGGACTAACGCGCACGGAGGCTATCTCACGCCTAGCTACATCGGAATAAATTGCAACGCGTGCTGTACCCGGAACGAACGGAACGATTTGCCCAATGACAACTCTAGTATCTCCATTACTGTCATCAAGAGGCGTAAAGGCATAGTCGGCCAGACGCTTGTCCTGGGCATTCAAAAGCAGAATGTGGTATGCACCCGGTTTGCGAATCGGGATTTTGGTCACATTTGTCTGTCTGGATAAGAAAGATACTGAGGCGACTTGCTGTGAAACATCAATCGTCCCGTAGACTGAAAGATAATCGCCCTTCTCACCAGCCGACACGAAATCGTAGGCGATGTTCTGTAGGACAGATCTGGCATGGCTTGCCGGTCTCAGCATTGTGACCCCAATAGCGGTCTGAATGTAATTATAAATTTTGGTGTAAGTATAGTCAGATATCCATGCCTTGTCGCAATAGGACATCAAATCAACCCAATCTGGGGGAATGATGCGGAGTGTAAAGCTTGGGTCTAGCCCAGCGTCGCCACTATCAAACCCCATAAACTGCGTATAAAGTCCACCGATTTGACCGCCAGGATACGGGTAGGTAGCATCCGGGAGAGCTTCAGTGCCTGTGCATAAAACATGAGCACGCCCCAGTAGGTGTCCGATCTCATGCGTTCCTATTCTCCCTGGATTTTCTAGTCGGTCATCTAAAATGACTGTTCCAGCGTGGGTCCAGCCAACCGCCACACGATCATACCACCACGCAGCGCCGCGTTGAAAGTCAACTACATTCACCGGTAGAGCGTATAGACCGAAATACAGTGCATCAGGATTATTTGACTCATAGGTTTGACGCAAGCCGAGTAACAGCGTCTCCACGTCCTCTTGCGAGGGTATCTTGAGGGGATGTGCCGCGTCCGCGTAAGTGCTGTTGCAAGGCGGTGGCGATATTTGGTTTGTACCGCCACCACAGTTTGAGAGGACCACATACTGCTGATAGTTGAGCCACGGGATTGGATACATACGGCGCAGTTGTGAGACGATTTCATCAATGTCAAATTGGCTTGGAGCAATCTGTGCACCATCCCTAAGGTAAGAGTATTTTACGAAATGCAACCTAAGCGCTTTGCCGGGCTGAAAGGTAAGAACGCCAGAGTTGACGATGTTGTTGCTGTAGTCGTTCTCTGGAAAGTCATGAGAAGGATCGATTGTCGCTTTAAGTGTGATCTGACCCTCCTGAATCCAATTCGCGGGCAACTCAAAGTAAAAAGCATCATTGAGATTGCGTCGATCCCATTCGCCGTAAACATATATCCTTTGTCCTACGTTCGCTTGCGGTAAGATACGGTGGGTTGTAATGATCGATTATCTCACGGGTAACGTAGACTCGAACAAACGTACGTTTGCCGGCCACCAGCGGTACACTATTGTGTGTGTCTTGAATCGCTTGCGTCACTTCAAGTCCGATAACCCGCAAGTCCGGCGGTGGGGGTGGTTCGGATTTACAGCACCCACCTAGCACAAGAAGGACGATCGCAAGCAAGCGCCGGGTTGTCTTCGTGATGTGTCTAATGGGAAACAGTGAGGTCGGCCTGTGCAACGTTGCCATTTCAGTCTAAGAGAATACTTTCAATTAGCGTTTTGACTTCCCCGGCCGCCCCTCTGCTAGTACTAGCGACTGAGCCGGCTCACGTGCCCCATTTGCATCGCCTGTCCTTCGCGTGCCACGAGCGGAGGTTATCGCGTTACTGAGGACGTACTCCGCTTCAACTATAGTCATGGCTGAAGGAATGGAACGAGAACAAGATCAGTTGCGCCGGACGAATGAAGCAGTTGGCCGACTGCGACATAGTCGGGCCCGAAGACTAAGCGAATCGGAAACGAGCGAATCAAGGCGTGCGTCGCGGCGGGCTGAACGGCTTTAGTCATATGAATTCTCGATAGTACGACGGCCCGGCGTCAGCTACATCGTTTTATTGGTCATCCAGTAGTCATTCATGGGAGACCGGAACGGCCCTCCAAAGGCTGGCAGAGCGAGCTTGTGACTGGCGTTATCGATGTCGACCAGTCGTCCCTCGGCGTCGAAATCTAACACAACGCCCTCGGCAACTTCGTCGCTGTCGGCGCTAGGCTTCGGAGAGAGCGCGATGTAGAGCGAATCAGTGTCTGCGTGATAGTGAAGCGTCATGGGCGAAATCTCCCGTCAGGAAAGGCATTGTGAATTGTGAGCTTATCAGCCAGCGTCACGACGCGCAAGAAGCGGCCACCGAGCTCGGGCACGGCTGTCCAGAACCGGAAGCGGTTGCGTTCCTGTGGCTCGCCGCGGATTGCGTTCTGAACGACGCGAATGCACATCTTCTTGGTGAGCTAAGGGCGGCGCGACAAAACATCATGCTCGAAGTATTCGGTGAACTGAAAATTCGCCATTTAGAGGAGTGCAATCGACTTCCACTCGCTGACGACGCGACGCCGATTACAGGTTTTTCTTCGCCCAGGCGCCGACACGATCGACTGCCTTCTCGATGTTCTCGATCGAGTTGGCGACGCTGAAGCGCAAATAGCCTTCGCCGAAATCGCCAAAAGCAGTCCCAGACAACGCAGCGACGCCGGCATCGTCGAGCAGCGCGTCGGCCAATTTTTTCGATGGCCACTTGGTCTCCTTGATGTTGGGGAAAACGTAGAAGGCGCCCTTGGGCAAGCGGCAGGAGAAACCTTTGATCTTATTAAGGCCGGCGACCATAATGTCGCGCCGTTTCTTGAACTCGGCGCACATCGCTTCGACCGATTCCTGCGGCCCGCGGAGCGCCTCGATGCCGGCGACCTGCGTGAAGCTGGCGGTGCAGGAGTTGGAGTTGGTCATCAGGCGGGCAACGTGCGCCGCCAGGTCGGCGCGCATCACGCCGTAGCCCATACGCCAGCCGGTCATGGCGTAGGTCTTGGAGAAACCATCGAGCAGGATGCAGCGCTCCTTCATGCCGTCCACCGACATGATCGAGTGATGCTCGCCATCGAAGATGAGGCGACTGTAGATTTCGTCGCTCAACACCATGATGTTGCGGTCGCCCATGGCGCGCGCGATGCCGTCGATGTCGTTCTTCTTCAGTACGCCGCCGGTCGGATTCTGCGGGGAATTAAGGATGATCAGCTTTGTGCGATCGTTGATCAGCCCGCCGAGCTCATCGACGTCGAGACGGAAATCCATTTCCTCGCGCAACCGGATTGGCACGGCCTTCGCGCCTAGGAACTGGATCATTGACTCGTAGATGGGGAATCCGGGATTGGGGTAGATGACTTCATCGCCTTCTTCGACCAGCGCAAGGATGGCAAAGAAAATGATGGGCTTACCCCCCGGGACGACGACTACTTCTTCGGGTGTTGCGTTTACCCGGCGCGTCTCACTCACGTACTGAGCGATGGTCTCGCGCAGCTGCGGCAAGCCGGCCGAAGGCCCGTAGTGGGTGAAGCCCTTGTGCAGCGCGTCACATCCTGCGTCGATGATATTGCCGGGCGTGTCGAAATCCGGTTCCCCGATCTCGAGATGGACGATGTCGCGGCCCTTTGCTTCCAGCGCTCGTGCTTTAACCAGTACTTCGAAGGCGGTTTCAGTGCCGAGACGCGCCATGCGCTTGGCGAGGCGGAGTTCGCGTTGTGCGGCTTTATTCATCACAGTGGAATCAAGATTATGCTCGGAGGAAATGTTTCTCTCAACCCTCAACCATTAAAACTCAACTTTCCTCGATGACGGCGAAATGAGCATTATAGCGCAGTGATGCAACTTGTCTTTTTAATCGCAACGAAACAGAGACCGTTGTACTGGCCGCTTTAACGATTTACGTGTGGGCGTTGGAAGCGCTTGAGCTTGTCGGCGGGCGTCGTAGCTTCAGAATTCTCTGCGCCGGCGTGGCAGAACTGGCAGACGCGCTGGACTCAAAATCCATCGCTACACCAGGTAGCAATAGCACCATTGCCGTTTAATTGCCGTTTTACGGAATGGCGCGGCCCGCTTCTGTGGCTGCGTAGGCGTTGCAAATGGGTATCCCGCTAGTCAACGTGTCGCCTGCTCTCATCGACGCCGTACAGCGCGCTTACGGCGCTGCGGAGTACCAGACAGTGATGTAAACCGTTGTCCCTTCATTGGCGTGCGTAACATGATGAATCTCGCTAACGCCTTCCGCGCTTAACCATTCGTTGATTCGTCTCTCTAAGGCTGATCTGTCGGAGCTATCAAATATCTCCATCTTCATTTCGGAATGATTCTCGCGAGCGCCTGATACCGCAACCGCATTCTGCACGCTTTACGGCTCACGGCGCTCTGTGATTAAATCAAGTACGGATGAAACGGACGCTGCTCGCCGCTGGAATTGCAGTGCTGGCGTCGATGCTCTTTGCACCACACCGGTATTATTGGGAAGCATTAGGCCAGATTTTTTATGTTCAGATAAGCGAGCAAGAGAAGGGCGGGCCTGTATTCGAGTATGATCCGTCCAATCGTACGTATCGGCGAATCCATGATAACGAGAGAAATTCGTATGTGCCGGATTGGTGCGAGCGATGGCGCTGGTTTCCGGTGTTCTGGATACAAAATGGAAACCCTGTTCTGTGGGGAAATTTTGTCGGGCAAACTGCCTTTGTGGCTGTGCTCGCGGCTGTGCTGGCGAATCTACGCAAATCGCGACAGCGCACGCCGCTGCGTGATTGAATCCCGCCGCAGTGAAAGATTTCTTAATACCGGCACTTACGTTTGTTCTCGGCGGACTCGGCGGATTATTCGGTGGACTCTGGCCGCATGTACAAAAACCACTCACCGAATACAGACAAACCTTGACCGACATCTCTCAATTAATGCTCCGCAGCGTTGCGATAATCTACGGCGATGAGTACTCCGAGAGAGAAAGATTTTATGACGACATAAGAGAGTTACACGCCCGATTAATGTCGTCCGCAGATTCAATCCCACGGCCCGCGCGCCCCGTTCTTCAAGTGATCGGATTATTGCGACCACGCGACCAAATCGAAGAAGGCGCGAAAATGCTCATCGGGATTTCCAATCAAGTGATTAGGGTACACAGAGACGACTCACATTTAGTCGAATTGACTAAGAAACTCGGAGCGGCGTTAGACATCACTGTTTAAGGCAGTACCGATCGACGTTGCCTCACAGAGTCGCTTTGTGATTGAATGCCGCCAATGTGGATGCGTTGGATAGTGTGGGTTGTTTTTGGATTGTACGTCTTTACCGGAAGCACTAGGTTCGATAGGCGATACTGGGAACTCTACCGGATTGTGCTGATAGTCGGTTGGCTTTTCCTAGGCTATTGGTTCGCGACTGCAAAGTAAGTATCACCGACTCGATATGATTGGCGATGTCACCAACGTTGCTTCAACTCACGCCGATTGACTCTTTATGGAGAATCTACTTTTCACGGTAATGGGTGTCCTCCTTGGCTGGATTCCTTCAGCATACTTTTGGGTGCGGGATAAATTTACCAGCACTGGAGCGCCAGGGATAACGTTCGTCGTACGCCCGCATGTAAGGCCAGCCGATGCGAAGTTTCAGTGCAAAATTCTTGTGGACATCACGAACCGGCGCAGCGGGCCGGTACGCATCGCTGCCGCATACTTTGTCTTTAACAAAGGTGCTCCTTTAAGACCAGACCCGAAATGGTCGGGTGAATATAGGACAGAGCGTTTTCTGTTACCATTCTTCTCTCTGAAAACAGGAACGCACGAATTGCCGGATGTTTACCTTCGACCGGGCGAAACGACGAACATCTGGATTGCCGTTGATCCTGAGCACGCAAACAAAGACATTGAGCAGGCTAGGGAAGGTAAGAACATCGGACGGCTATATTTTCAAATGACCCGATGGACTGGCTCGGGTAGCTCGAAAACAAGATGGGTTTACAGGAAACTCTGACCTTCTGCAGTCAGCTTTTCATCCGCACGCACAACCAAGCAGCTTCCCGCCGCCGTCGCGACGTGGATCAGCATTGTTCGCTCAATAAGTGGATACAAACCGCTCTTTCCAATTCCAGAAACGCAGTCAGTATTTCCTCGGCGTGTACAACGAACCGCTGTCCATCGTCGCGATGTGCGTCAACAATCCAGATCGTTCGCCCCTCGCGATCCACGGCTGAAAGACAACCCCAACTCCAACCGGCTTTGCTGAGATTGTCAACGCCATGCCATCCATATCAAGTTGCCACAGATCGGACTTGCAGAACAATGTCTTTTGTCGGCATCATTGCATCGGTGTTCCCACACCAAGAACACATGAACAAGAGACGGAAAATTCTCACGGTGCTGGCGCTGGCGATCTTTGGGGTGATCATCTTTTTTCATTATTACTCGCTCGGCTACGACGGCGGACACAGATCGATTCAATACATGACTGCCGCCGAGAAGGCAGCGGGAATACAACATGGTTGGAAGATAGTCGCGGCCCCAACGCCTGCGCCTACACCACCGCCGAAGGCGAATGTGTTCGATCAATTTGACCGGAAACCGCCGAGTGCGGCCTCGCCGCGTATCGCATGGTTGGATGACATCATCGAGCCGGGCTTCGAAAAGGTGGTCGTAGAACATCCGGGCGTTGGTCTTTTCTGGAGTGACCGCTATCCAGGAATTACCGATGTCAGGATGCCGCTGTTCGTACTGGCCGTATTCTATACTGGGCTTTTCTTTATCTTGGGCGGCCCAACTGCGACCAAGAACCTCCCGCCTAATCCATAATTGAAGCCGCGCACAGAAAAACGGATGAGGAAGCGCAAGTTCACGAGAGATGACAATTAAGCGATTAGCTAGCTCTCAGTAGCGGTAGCTCATCTTTTTCTCGTTAGCTGATATGACTTCATCGGAATTGACCGAAATCGAGCGCGTCCTTAGGAACTATCAAGAATGGATATTCGAGGATTACGAGAAGGCCAAAGATAAGCACTCGTCCGCTTATTTGAAGCTTGCGGGCTATTTGCGGATTTTGCTGGTTGATCCTAAGCTGCCGGTTCTCCTGCGATGCGCAAAGGAGAGAGGCAAGACACTTTATGCTTACGTCCCGGATTTCGATCTGCGACAACTTGAGGGCAAAGCTATTTGCGGCTGGTCGGGCTTCGTGATTAGTTGGACCCCTGAAAAGGATGCTAAGAGAGTAACAATCGAGGAGTTCTTGGATCGAGCGATATGTCTTTACTCCGATGAAAAAGGTTTGGCTCGCACCTACACAGCAAAGCAACTCATCAAAGGTACTGCCAATTGGGAAGGAGTTGCCCACTTGGATCTGAAAAGGCGAAAAGCTTTCGAACCGATGAAACTCATGAGTATTGTCGATGACCGAGGTCGCTCCAACAGCCAGGAGATCAAGCACGCTCTAAGAGCAATCGCAGCCTGGACACATAATGCTACAGGATACGTGTTGGATGACGCCAGCTAAAAGCGCTGCAGTGTTTCAGCGGCTCGTACTCCTCCCCGTCCAGCCAGTTTGGATTAACTGGGCTGGACCATTTGATCAACGCGAATCGCGTGGAAGAGGAACGAGGGCAGGTCCAATCCAAGCCGACGCTGGCAAAGGGTTTCAGAGCAGGTTAGGCACCGGGCGCGCTACGGGCCGCGCGACCCGCCCGCGCTCCTTACATGTCATCTAAGCGCTGCAGCTTGACGGCGAGCCGCCGAATGCTCTATTCGCAGTTTTAGGCGGCTTTCCGGTCGCGCGCTGGCCTATCCCTGTGTGCCCTCAGTCGCGATCCCGCACAGGCAATCCGCGAGTCAGACTGCCAACATCACGCCCGAGCGCCGCCGCGATCAAGATCGCCGGCCCGCCTATGCGATTAGCACCAAATTGGACGTTGAGAGTTGAGCGTTTGGCGTTTGCTGGAGGAGAGACCTCCACCCTCAAAAGCAACAGCCACGTTACTTTTGCCACGCAACCGTTTTGTCCGCACCGCACGCTTGAACTTCGGCGCCGGCGTCGTAGCTTCAGAATTCCCTGCGCCGGCGTGGCGGAACTGGCAGACGCGCTGGACTCAAAATCCAGTGATCGCAAGATCGTGTGGGTTCGAGCCCCTCCGCCGGCACAATTCGTGGGCGTTGGATGTTGAACGCCGCGCGTTCGATGCCTGGCAGCGCGTCTTTGTTTGCGTGCTCGCGACAAACAGCGAGAGATGCCTCGACTTCGCTCGGCATGACGACCTCGTTAGATCGTGTCGGCACGAGCCCCCACCGGCAGTCTTCACTCCAGGTTGCATCCGGTCTGCGGGCAAATTTGATTGCGCAGATGCGGGTGGTGTCCTAATTGCGGCCTTGCTTTATATCGCTCTGACTTATTGGTGGCCAAATTAGGACACTACCAACAATAGTAACAGTGCTGTTACTATTCAGATGCGCTAAAAGTTGCATTTCTGCGCATCTGCGCGTAGCATTGATGAGTGTTCATCAAATCATTTCGGATCGGATTCATTGGATTGATTCTTCTTGCTACGAGTGCATGGGCCGCGACATCAGCTATTGAGGGGGTCGTTACGGACGTAAAAGGGAAACCGATAAAAGGTGCAGATATTCGGATTGAAACGACAAATAACGGAAAGTTGCTCAAAACCGTTAAGACGGATGCGAACGGCCATTATATTTCAGACGCGCTTCCAGCAGGGGTTTACCGGGTCACTCTGGTTGTGAATGGCGCCGTCAAAGCTTCGATCAACAATACGAAGACGAAACTGGGTCAGCCGACGCAGCTGAATTTTGACTTGAAATCAGTATCGGCAACGCAGGCAGCTGGGTCCGCAAAGAAAGCAAAACACTGGGTCTGGGTACCGCCAAAGACCGGAACTCACACCGGAGGCGGCTGGGTCGAAGTCGATGATTCGGGAAGTTCGGCCGCTGACACCGCGAACGTCCAACAGATCAACGCCGAACAACTGCAACAGCAAATTCACGATACGCGCTCTACGAAAGGGCCGTGAGCCCTTGCGGCTAACTGCTCTGACACCCGCTAGTGGCCCGTCGCAAGGCTGCGTCGCGCCATTTTCGAGATTGGAGCAATGTCCGCTCTTGTCTTGGCGGATCCTTATTGCCAGTCCTCTTCTCACAAGCGCGTTCGCTGTTTCCGCAACAGTTTCTGCGCAGACGTCCTCCGTTCAGGGAGATGTCGTAGGCACGGATGGCCGACGTCTCAAAGATGCCGAAATCCGGTTCGAACAAAAAGCCGGACAAATTCCGCCGATTATGAGCCGCACGGATGTCAAAGGCCACTACACAGCCGTTTTACCGACGGGTGTCTATAAACTGAGTGTTACGCAACGCGGCGCAGCAAAAGCTGCCGTGACGGTAAAAGCCACTGGAGCGAATTCACTGATCGACTTCGACCTGCGCCCATCGGCAGAAAAAAAGATAAGACATTATGTTTGGGTCGGCGGAGAAACGGGGAGCCATCTTCCGGGCCGATGGATCGAAGCAGGAGTCAAGGCGGCGGGATCGCCGAATCCTTGAACATCCAAAGTGTACTTTCAACCCGCCGCTTGCGCCGTCGAAAACAATGTCTTCACTGATTCGCGCGAGATCGCGCGAGAGCACGATAATCGTAAATACCCCGAGAATCGTCCCGAATGGGACAAAGATGCATTCGATACAAGCAACGACGAATGCGAACCAATAACGCTTTCGTCGGGAAAGCGATCGACCGGCAAGAGCCAAAACGAGAGCAAGCACTGCGCCGAGCAGGAAAAGAAAAATTCCTAAACCGACGAACGCCCACCCGAGAGCGGCCGGCGGGACCTCCTGACTGGGATTAGCCGGCGGATGGCGAGACAGCGCAACGAAGACAAATCCCAGTACCGCGTAAAGCAGCGGGAGAAAGGAGCAGAACGCCGCCACACCTGCTACGATGTAATGAAAGATCGACAATAACCTGAGATGTTCGGCATCCTGATTCATTTGTTAGGCCGAACAAGTGCCGGTGTAATTACGATCAGGTTCACGATGTGATGTAGCCCTCTTCGCCGTGTTGATTGATGTCGAGTCCTTGCCGTTCGATCTCCGGTGCGATGCGCAGACCGATCAGTCCCCTGACGAGCGCGCCGATGATTGCGCTTCCCACAACGGCAAGTAAAATCGTGATCCCGATCGCCTTCAACTGCTCCAACCAGAGGGTGTGCCCAACAATTCTCGCGAGACCATTTTGCGTGGCGGCGCTGAGAGGCGCGGAAGCTACCGGCGCGAGATTCGGATTAACGCTCGCAGTCGCGAGCACACCGGTAAGAAATGCGCCGAGCGTTCCGCCAACGGCATGCACGCCAAACGTATCGAGCGCGTCGTCGTAGCCGAGCCAGGACTTTAATTTCGTGCAGGCAAAGAATGGTACGATTCCGGCGGCGACGCCGATGATGACGGCACCCGTCGGATCGACATATCCGCACGCCGGTGTGATGACGACAAGGCCTCCAACCGCGCCGGAACAAAATCCGAGCACACTCGGTTTGCCCCGCAGCGCGTACTCGAGCATTGCCCACGTGAACGACGCTACAGCCGTGGCGAGAGTCGTAGCCATAAACGCAGTTGCGGCGATTCCGTCTGGGGCGAGCGCGCTTCCCGCATTAAAGCCGTACCAACCCACCCAGAGCAATCCTGTCCCGACCATGCAAAGCACCATGCTATGCGGCGCCATTACTTCTTTTCTAAATCCCAGCCGGTGGCCCAGAAGTACGCACAAAACGAGCGCCGACCAGCCGGACGACATGTGCACGACGGTGCCACCGGCGAAGTCGATCGCGGTGACCTTGGCGCCGGGATTCCAGACGCCATTCATCCAGCCATCGATTCCCCACACCATGTGCGCGATCGGGAAATAGACCACGAACATCCAGGCAGTGACGAAAGCGAGCACGGCGGCGAATTTCATTCGCTCAGCGACCGCTCCAATGATCAATGCGGGCGTGATGATCGCGAACATAAGCTGATACATGGCGAAGACATTTTGCGACACCCAGTGGGAGTAATCGCCGTTCGGGTGCGCATCGACACTGTGGAGAAAAGCAAATTTCAATCCGCCGAGAAACGCTGAACCGCGCGAGAAAACGAGCGAATAACCCGCCGCCCACCAAAGGATCGTAACAAGACCCGCAATGCCGAGACATTGTGCAAGGACGGAAAGAACGTTCTTCGCGCGAACGAGGCCGCCGTAAAAAAGGGCGAGGCCGGGAAGGGTCATGAACAGCACGAGCGCAGCGCAGGTCATCATCCAGGCGTTGTGACCAGGACCCGGGCCCGGAATGTTTGAAACGGTCTGCGCGTTTGCAACGTCTGCACCGCGCGCGGAGTTATTTATGTACGCTTCAAGGTCGGCGACGCGCTGCTCAAGAGATGGCGACGCAGAAGGCGAAGATGTCGATGTTTGAGCAGAGGAAATTTCCGCGAGGAAAAAGATCGCCACACAAATGAAAGCTCGAATCAACATCTCGATCTTGGCCCTCAGCCTTATTTAGCGCGTGGATTCGTGGCGGCAAGAAAACTCGATAATACGGAGCATGGACCTGTGGTCTGTGTGCCAGCGGAGTTGTGTTGCGCTGAATCGACGAACAAGACGTCTGCCGGCCCCAAAAGCTCGCAGCGTAGAGTCCGCCCCGTGGCGGACAACATATCCGTTTTCCGTCATTAGCGACTAATGGGAGAGAAAACTCCGCGAGCGGCGAGCCGGGCCAGGTCAAGAAGCTCGGCGGAGTGTCTCTACTTCAAATCAGACCGAAGGCAGGCCACATCAGCTGACGCTTGGAAAAAACGGGGACAGCGAAACTTGGTCGAACGAGGGCTCGGAAGGTTCGTCTTCATCATCATTCATGTCGCCTGCGTCGTCGCTGTTATCCATGTCGGTTGTCGGTGCGACTGCCGGCAAATGATTTTGCTGTAATTTGTCGTACCGCTGACGAATCTCTGGCGGCAGTCTATCGACATCCTCCTTTGTCTCCACCGGACCGCTAAAAAGCAGTTTGCCTTGTGCATCCCTGGCTGTGAGCAGTTTTTTACCATCGACGGTCTCCAATTTCATCTCGCCTTTGTCATCAGAAAAAACAATCTGTGCTTTGCCGATGTCGATCTTGGTGGCTTTAAACGCGCCGTCATCGCTACTCAAAATGCCGACCTCGTCCACAGCGCGACGGGCTTCATCGCGTGCGCGCCTTGCCGCCTCGTGAGCTGTCATCACAGCATCACGTATCACATCATGCTGCGTATCTCCCAATCGTTCTTTAAGAGCCCGTATCTGATCGCCGAGATCGCCCAAGTCGTTGAAGTTCCAATTCCCTCCGCGCCGGTGCCGAGGAAGCCAGGAATCGTGCTCCGGCACCTCTTTTTTGCTAAGCTTGACGGTGATTTTCTGTTCCTGACCTTTCCGCAAGATTGCGAGGGTCACATTTGTACCTTCTGCGAAACTGCGCACAAGCTTCGCCAATTGGTCTGGCTCGGTGAGGATCTGATCGTTCAACATCTTAAGAATGTCGTTTTGTTGCACGCCGGCGGCAGCAGCAGGTCCATCCGGGACAACGTAATCAACGACGAGTCCAAATCCTTTGGCTAAGCCCAGCTGTTCGCTCACGACAGTTGGAACTTCGGATGTTTCCACCCCCAGAAATGTGATTGGCACTTTCGGCATTTTCTCATGGCGATCCGGTGGCCCAGGCGCCGTGGGTCGAGCCGGTGGAGGCGGCGAGGGTTGCGCAAATCCCGCGACCGGGACGAAGGCGATGATTGCAATGGTTAGGATGAATTTTGTGCTCATATTTTTGTTGTTGGTCTTTAGGCTGTCATTGGCCGGAAATGGGAATGAGGACGATTTCGTCGCTTGGATAGGAAACACGAAGCGATTCGCCGGTCTGAGCGTTGCGCCATTGCAATGTCTCCCGCGTTTGATAACGAAGACGCCGCATTGGCCCTTCGGAACCGTCTGTAAAGTGCAATCCTTCGTCCCGCGTGTTGTAAACGACCTGCGTCGCACCGGTCGGAATGAATTGATCGGCAGATGTTGATTGTGGTTCCGGTGCAGGTGAATTCTGTGCAATCCTTTCGCTCTGTTTTGCCCCGCGATCCGTGCTGACTTGCGCGAGCACAAGAAATAGCGCCGCGGCAGCGACACCAACACCGAGGGCAATCCAGTGAAGACCAAAACGATTCAGCCGAATAATTTTGTCTCCGCTGATCTCCGGATCGGCCATCGCCTGTTCGACGCGCGCCAGGAACTGCGGCAAAGGACGCGCGGGCCGCAGCTTCTTCAATTCGTGCTCGATCTCGAAAAAGTCATTCATTGTGGTAGGAACATTTTCTTCAACGTTACCAGCGCGTAGCGATAGCGGGACGCAGCGGTGTTTTGCGAAATATTCAGTGCGGTGGCGATTTCTGCGAAAGTAAGCTCGTTCCAAATCTTCATAACGAGCACCTCGCGTTGATCATGCGGCAAACGATCCAGGGCTGCAGCGAGCACAAATTCTGCTTCATCTGCGAATTCAAACTGCGGTTCGACCACTTGCTCCGATTCCGAAACCGCTTCCGCTTCGCGTCGTGCCCGGCGACTATTGCGACGAATGAAATCCAGCGCGATCGAACGGACGGTTGCGTAAAGCAGGGCGCGATTATCGATTGCATGATTGCGTCGCCAAAAACGAACGAATGCGTCTTGGACGATGTCTTCCGCGTCAGCGCGCGACCGCACCCATTGCCTGGCAAAAAGAAGCAGGCCGGGCGCGAGTTCAGAAAAACGACTTCTCCAATCTTCATGAATGGCGACATTTTCCATGACCTTTTCACGGTCTTTTATATTCAAGACGCCGCCAAATGCAGATTTTGTCTACGCGCTTCCGAGAAAGAACGCGGCAATCCTAATAACTCAGAACTTTTCCCTTATATTCCAGCAGCCCGGCTTTGCTTTGGGTGAAGCTGCCGCCCAGGCAATATCGCGAACAAACAGGTTGTAAGGGAGTCTCCAGCGGGGATGGCGCTGCGCCGTGCCGCTCAGTGGTAGATACTCGACATTGTCGAAATAAAATCTGAGTAGCTGGTCGAGCTCCTTGAAAGAAAAATGATGAACATGCAGTTGTTCTCCGGAGAGCCGTTTGCCGCGCATCACCTTCCAGCGCCGATGCAGATGATAATCGAGCGGAACCGAGCCGACGTAAGCGCTGCCGCGGTTCTTTTTCAAAATTCGATGCACCTCGCGGACGGTGATCGCGGGATAAGGCAGATGTTCCAGGACCTCGGTCATCATAACTGCATCGAAGCTCGCATTTTGAAAGTTGATGGCGGAAGTAAAATCCATTTCCGCACAGGCAAGACCAGCCTCGGGCGGCATCCCACATCCAAGCCCAGACTTCGCTGATCGTGGTCGTTTCTCTCCAGCCAGCGACAATAGAAGGTTGTCTTGATCTTTTCGTGCTGCGGACCGATTTCCGTGTAATAATTCGGCGTCTTCGCTATGTCGGCGTAATGCTGGTAGAATTCCCGAATCAAACGGTGCCCGCGGTCGGGCTCGTTCAGCAACAACTCCTCCGGGAATCTGTTTTCGCCGCTCATGATTTAAACCGCGCCAATCTAAACCCTTTGGTTGATTGTCATTACTTGGGACTCGGAATCGCCCGCAAAATCAAATTGCCCAGCCAATCGGGATTTGCGACGCCTTCGCGGTACCCATTCAATGACTCGACCGAAGAATTGACGCGCAAGTTGCTGTACGAGCCGTCAGCGTTTTGCCAGCGCTCGTGCCAGTAAACCGCAGCCTTGATACGCGGATAACGCGTGCGAAGCATCTTGAGTCCCTCTTTGATCCACTCGGGTTTGCCGAGCCCGCCGCCTTCCGTCGAATGTGGAAATTCACCAGTCGCCCACTCCGCAATCATGATCGGCTTCTTCAGATCAAGCCTGCACATTTCCTCATAGGGCCAATCTACCAGCGAAGGAATGTCTGGATTTGGCTCATCCTTGAATTGTTGCCCATAAACGCTGAGCCCGAGCCAATCTACGTAATCGGAACCGGGATAGTAAGCAGGCGCGCAGTTCCAGGTCTCATACGGATAGGG
>Ga0209690_1001018_pt1 | contig 15411 bp, 12 predicted proteins | sample GraSoiAngelo_150_FD_186164 | JGI IMG/M metagenome (GOLD analysis project Ga0209690, IMG submission 186164) | Grasslands soil microbial communities from the Angelo Coastal Reserve, California, USA - 14_1009_09_40cm (SPAdes) (version 2) | ecosystem: Environmental > Terrestrial > Soil > Grasslands ...
GGTACCGGGCGACAAAAGCATTTCGCATCGTGCGGTAATCATTGCTGCTTTGTCAAATGGTGCATGCACCCTGCATGGTTTTCTCCCTAGCGACGATTGCATGCATACGGTGAACGCCATGCGCGCTCTAGGTATTAAGATCGAAGAGCCCCAGCGTGACACGCTGATCGTCCATGGGAAAAAGCGCGTTCTTACACCGCCCAAAAAGGAAATCGATTGCGGAAATTCGGGCACGACCATGCGGCTTCTCGCTGGTCTGCTTGCCGGGCAGACATTTGAGAGCCGCCTCGTCGGCGACGCGGGGCTCTCGCGACGTCCGATGGATCGCGTGATCGCGCCGCTTAGTAAGATGGGTGCAAATATTCTTGCAGAAGGGCCGGAACAGACGCCACCACTCCGCATCCGTGGCGGCTCCTTGCGTGGAATTCACCATCGTCTGCCCATTGCGAGCGCACAGGTTAAGAGTGCCTTGCTGCTGGCGGGTCTTTTTGCCAAGGGCAGAACCACTGTCGACGAGCCATTGCCGACCCGAAACCATACAGAGGTGTTGTTTAATTATTTTCTTGTGCGCGCGGCAACGGATGGCGAGGGGAGCGTCACTGTCTTCGGCGATCAAGTTCCGGAGTCACGCGACTTTACAATTCCGGGCGATATTTCCTCGGCAGCTTTTTGGCTAGTTGCCGCGGCGGCACAGCCGCGAGGTCATTTGCTGGTGCGCGAGGTTGGTCTAAACGATACGCGAACGGCGTTACTTGGCGTGTTGCTGCGAATGGGTGCACAAGTACGCGAGGCCATCGAAGATGTCGATCAACTTGAGCCGCGGGGAGTCGTGGAGGTTACGGGGTTCCCGCTCAAAGGCACCGTTATTCAGGGGAGAGAAGTGCCGCAGCTTATTGACGAACTGCCGATCCTCGCAGTCGCAGGCGTCCTGGCAAATGGCAAAACGATTATTCGCCATGCTCAGGAATTGCGCGCGAGGCCATCGAAGATGTCGATCAACTTGAGCCGCGGGGAGTCGTGGAGGTTACGGGGTTCCCGCTCAAAGGCACCGTTATTCAGGGCAGAGAAGTGCCGCAGCTCATTGACGAACTGCCGATCCTCGCAGTCGCAGGCGTCCTGGCAAATGGCAAAACGATTATTCGCCATGCCCAGGAATTGCGCGTGAAAGAAACCGATCGCATTGCCGCGATCGCGCACAATTTGCGCACTATGGGTGCACAGGTCACGGAAACGAATGATGGCCTCGAAGTTCATGGTCCGGCGCCTCTGCATGGGGCGCGCGTGGCGAGCTTCGGCGATCATCGCATCGCGATGGCGTTTGCCATCGCAGGTCTGTTCGCTGAAGGTGAAACCATTGTTCAGGATGCCGAGTGCATTCGTCAATCTTATCCGGGATTTGGAACCGTGTTGAACGAGTTCACCAATCCGAAACGGATGCAAATAAGCACGCCGGTCATCGGTTCATTCACTCCGACTCCGGTCAAGGAAACATGATCCATGGTAGCCGCTTCGCTGCCTGCCGCGCCAAATCCCGCGACTGGGGGAGAAGGCGGGTGCGAAGCGCGGCGGCGCTGAACTGATCAAGCAACACCGGGTTGCGTCGCCCTCAGGGCGACGGCTACAGTTGATCCGCGTTGTATTTATGTCTTCGAATCGGCAATCTTTTCATCGGGTCGTTGCCATTGATGGCCCGGCTGCCTCCGGAAAAAGCAGTGTCGCGCGAGAGCTTGCCCAGCGACTCGGCTTCGCCTATGTCAATTCGGGTGCGATTTATCGAGCGATCACCTGGCATATATTGCAAAAGGGGATAGATGCGGGAGACAGAGACCGGGTCACCCAAACTGCCGAGTCTGCCGAGATCACTTGCTGCCTCCAAGACAACGAATCGCGCATCTTTATCGATAATGTCGATCCAACCGATTACTTGCGTGAGGATCGCGTGAACGAAAGTGTCTCCCGCGTTAGCAGCGTTCCGCGAGTCCGCCGAATTGTTGAGCAGAAAATGCGTGAGTACGCGCGCAGTCACGACTTGGTTACGGAAGGCCGGGACATCGGCTCGGTCGTTTTTCCAGACACACCCTACAAGTTTTATATCGTTGCTTCGCGTGAAGTGCGTCTGCGGCGTCGCGCCGCGCAAGGGCAGCGCGACGAAATTACCATGCGTGACCACGCTGATTCTTCACGGCTTGTCTCACCGCTCGTGCTCGCGAAAGATGCCCATGTTATCGACACGTCGCATCTTACGATCGAAGGAGTCGTCAGCGAGGTCGTTGCACGACTAAAAGAAATGGGTCTCAAGGTCTCTGCCTGACTCCATCGCTTCGCCGCTCCAACGATGAATTTCTATTACTGGCTCGGTTACCATTTTTCTCGTCTCGTTGGCGGGTTGTTTTTTCGTCTTCGTGTAATTCATCGGGAGCGCATGATTCAAAGCGGTCCGGTAATTCTCGCGATGAACCACCAGAGTTATCTCGATCCGCCGCTTGCCGGCATTACATGCGATCGCGCGATTTATTTTCTGGCGCGGCGAACCTTGATGGAAGTACCGTTACTTGGCTGGCTTTTGCCCAAACTGAACGTAATCCCAGTTAATCAGGAGGGGATCGACCGCAGCGCGCTTAAAGCCTTGATTCGTGTTCTCAAGTCCGGGAACGGCGCACTGGTTTTTCCGGAAGGCTCGCGGACGCTCGACGGCAATTTGCAGCCCGCCGAGCCGGGATTGGGACTCGTGATCGCAAAGACCCTCGCCCCGGTCGTGCCGATGCGGATCTTTGGTGCGCACGAGGCCTTGCCGCGTGGCGGTGGTGGTTTGCACTTTGTGCCAATCACCATCGTGATCGGAGAACCGATTTTTTTTACGGTGATCGACCTCAAATCGCGAGAGAAGAATCTCTATGGGCAACTAAGCCAGCGCGTCATGAATGCAATCGCTGCGCTTGAATTGAAGTGATAGGATTTGCGCGCGCAAGACCGACGTCGATACTTCCAGGGTGAATTCGCTACAGCCGCGTCGCGAAAAAGTTCGATCGTCCCGAGCTCCAAAGAGCGCTGTTGTGCTAATGCTCATAATTGTTGGATCAATGGTGCTGTTGGCCGTTTACGCCAATATTCAGCATTTTCGACGCGACAAAGTCGAAACGGTCATCGTGAGACCAGCAACTTCACCAACGGCGCGGACGCATTAACTTTTGACCGACGTCCCCTGGTATTCCTTTGGTTTCTCCCGGCTCCCGAGGAAGTCGACATCGCTCACGCGCTGCGCCTAAAATCGGCAAGTGAATTTGCGTTTTGCGCGGCGAGCTTGCGAGCGTATTCGAGCAACTTCACCAACGGCGCGGACGCATTAGCTTTTGACCGACGTCCCTGGTATTCCTTTGGTTTCTCCCAGCTCCCGAGGAAGTGCGACATCGCTCACGCGCTGCGCCCAAAGTCGGCAAGTGAATTTGCGTTTTGCGCGGCGAGCTTGCGAGCGTATTCGAGTGTGTCGATAGAATCCACCGGTTTGTCGCGCCGGATCGCTTTGATTCTTGGGAAACGCAGCGCGAGCCCACTAGCGTGGCGCGTGCTCGGCTGAATTGAATTGAACGCGACCTCGAGCACAATATCCGGTTTCACTTCACGGTACCGGCCATGATCCGCGATGGTGTTCTGTTTGAAGTGCTCGGTTAATTCTGCAATCTCCACGTCAGTCAATCCGCTATAGGCTTTGCCAATCGGCAAAAGCTCACCCGTCTCTTGGTCGCTCACGGCAAACGTGTAATCGCTCAGCACATTATTGCGTTTGCCATGGCCAAGCTCGGCGACGACGACCACCACATCCAGCGTCGCCAGCTCTTTTTTGAGTTTAAACCAAAACATTCCGCGAGTGCCTGGTAAATAAAAGCTTTCCGGATCTTTAATCATGAGACCTTCGTTCAAGCGCCGCCGTGCCTGTTGAAAAGTTTGCTCGATCTCAGCCGCGGAATGCGCGGGCATTACTTGCACAATTTGAAAGTGCCGCGGTAATTGCAAACCGCCAAGCCATTCGCGCCGCTCGCGCAGCGGAGTTTTCAATAGCGAACGTCCGTTCAGCCAAAGAACATCAAAGATGACGAAAGCAACCGGCACATCTGCCGCGGCTCCCTCGAATAAATCCGCGCCATCACTCTTGCGACCCAGCCGCCTTTGCAAATCGAAAAAGGTGAGCCTGCGACCTTCTCCGAAAGCGATAATTTCGCCATCGACAATCAACTCTTGTGTGAAATTCCTGGCCTGCTCCGTCAGTTCCGGAAATTGATCGGTGATGGGCCGTAAATCGCGCGAAAAAATTTCCACCCGCTTTGTGGTGCGATGAAGTTGCGCGCGAATACCGTCGAACTTGTCTTCCACATAAACTGTAGGGGCGGCTGTGCCTTCCGCAGAATTGTTCCCTTTAACAAACCGTTCCCACACTGCTTCCGCTGTTGGCTCGGGAGTCGCCAGCATGCACTTGATTGGACGAAAGATCGATAATTCCGCACGGTGCAGCTCCTTTGCGCAAGCGAGCGCTGCGGTCGTGCCGATATCGCCGAGTAGCATGTTGACTTCCTTCACGTCGTCCAGCGGCGCGTCGAAGGCGCGGGCAATTGCTTCCTCCACGAGACCCTCCCGCAAGCCAATGCGCAAGTCTCCCGTGAGAATCTTGACGACGTACTGAGCCTCGCGCGCGGAAAGTCTGACAAGGCGTGATCGCAACAACTCAGTCTTCGGAATGGGTCCGCGGGTCCTATGCAATGCCTCGAAGAAATTGCGCGATTGCTTGAGCGTGAATGGTTCAGCGCAGGTGCGTTCATCCAGCGTTTCGAAGGCGGTTTTGCCCGCATCTCCGTGCCCGCCGGCAATGCGGTGGAATCGTGCGTCACTCAATTTCGCCGCTGCCATCATCGCGCGGTAGATGATCGATCCTCCTATTTGCAATGTGCGCAGATCGCTCTGGGCAAAAGCGTGGCCCGTAAAATAAATCGCCGCAATGGGAAGCTGCTTTTGATCGAGCCTCCGCAAGTAATTTGCAAGCAAGCGGATTTTTTCCAACTTTGCGGCAGTCGCGGCAATGGTTTCGCCAACATTGGCAAATGTCGCGAATTCGGAGTGGGGAGCGGTCGCCGCTGCGGACCTGTCTGCGGCACCCTCCCCGCAAACTGCCGGCGCGCTAATCGTTTCAAGGCCAATCGGAGAGGAGCCGATTGATGAACGCGAGTCGCGTGCCAGAGTCTCCAATTGCAGCTCGAGCTGATTTTCTTTCGTCAGCGCCCAGGCCTCGACGCCGTGTTCGCGCAAATCGCGGGCAAACTCTGCGGCGAAACCATGGAGGGTGAACACGCGCCGGGGCTGTACGAGATCGACGTAGCGAACCAAATCGTTGTAGTCAGCATGATCCGAGAGAGGAAAAGCCGCGTCAACTTGGTAGCGATAGACCGCGTTCGCATCGACTGCCCAGCCGCTAATCATTGCGACGCGTTTGCGCGGAATACTTTCCAGCATGCGCGATCGATTTGCGCTCGGTGGGCAGATGAGAACTTTTCCCGCGACATCATTCGCGTTGTAGCGAACGTATTTGCAAAACAGTTGGCCGAACTGCTCGTAAATACGCGTCATCTGATAGACCGAGCCGTGTAGCATGGGCGTCAGTCCCGCTCCCTTGAGCGAGCACAGGATCTCCTGCGCTTTGCCTAACGAGTAACCAAGGAGCACCGGCACGTGGCCATCATCGATTGTTTCGCGGCAGAAAGTGACAATTTGGTCGATAACTTGTTCCGTTGGCGGAAATCGATAGCGCGGCAGGCCAAACGTCGTCTCCATGACGAGTGTATCGGCTTTGTGCCATTCCGCCTGCTCAGCGGATTTCCCCGGCCGCAGTTTGAAATCCCCCGTGTAAAGAAGCGTCTCGTCACCGGCGAAAACGAAACATTGTGCCGAACCAAAGATGTGACCGGCGGGCAATAACATGAGATCGAGGCGACGCACCGTTCGTCTTTCACCGAAGGGCAGGACATGCTCTATTCGCTCGCCCGCAAGCCGACTCTGCATCAAACGCGCTGTCCGCTCGGAAACAATGATCTCATTGTGCGGCGCAATGTGGTCGCTGTGCGCATGTGAAACGAAGGCGCAGCCTTTTGCATCCCAGGGGTCGAGCCACAAATCGTGCTGCGGCAAATAAACGCCGCGCTCATAACGAACATCAATCACGGGGAAAATCTAGGCGTGAAACATGGCGAGCGAAACCTGTGCATCGTTTCGTCCGCTCGTCTATGGACTTATTTGTTCTATACGACCTATGTTGACACGTTGCGCGTGAGCCGGTTTCATTATAGAGATGAAATTTATCGCTGCAGTGGCCGGGTTGATCATTATCGGGAGCGGGTTAGCCCGGGCGACGGAAGAACCAAGGATCCTCGAAAAAGTGACACCGCTCCCGGTCGTGCTGAGCAAAGATTTCGAGTTTCGAAAAACGAAGCTTTTCTTTCTGAGCGAGATAGGGCCGAAGCGAGGTCAAACTGCGCGACAGACGACGAGCGCGCTTAGCCCGAAAGCCCTTTCCGGTTCTGCACCAAGCCAGAAGACGGCGACGCTTCAGGACGCCCCCATTACCTTTGAGCGGCAATACCGGCTGTTCGGCGCCGTAACGAAGCTCGATCAACACCAACGTTGCGGCGATTACTTCGATTTCTTTTGGCGCACCAAGCGGCCAGCTGATCTCACAGTGCGTCTGGAGTATCGCCAGGAGAAATTGCACGAACAGGTTCAGGCGCAGGAAATTTCTTATCGAAACGTGCGCGGCACTCACAAGACAGAGTTCAAGGTCATTGGTGACGATTATTTTGACGACGGGCGAGTGATTGCCTGGCGGTGTCTGTTAATCGAAGACGGGCGGATCGTGGCGCAAAACCGTTCCTACATGTGGGAGTAAGGCAAGACCCGCTGTCTTGGAAAGAGAGGCTCTTTGACTTCTCTATTTGGAATCAATTCCTGGAGTTTTCCCGGATGTGGGACAGGTTTGACAGCATGCCTCTCGATCTTGTATTGTTTACAGAGCAAACGTGGAGTCATCGATTCAAGTAGGGGTAAGCGGTCCGACCGTATGGGTGAAGATAGAGGGAAAAGGTAGTTTCCTGAACAGCGGCCACCTCAAGGAGTTCGCGCGCGAGATGTTGGACAGCGGCCACCTCAAGGAGTTCGCGCGCGAGATGTTGGACCGCGGGTATCGCGAGTTTGTGGTTGATTTGGCGGATTGCGTGATGATGGATTCCACATTCATGGGAACGATGGCCAGCGTGGCATTGCGCTTGAAGGAACTTGGCCGCGGTCATCTTCACGTTGTTCACTGCGCGGATCGCAGCCGGGAACTGCTCTTCGGGCTGGGCTTGGATCAAATATTCGATATTCATGCCAATGGTGCGACTGCACCGGAATGTGAGGCGTTCGAGCGCGTTTTCAGGGACCAGTCGCGAGAGAGCAAGAAAAAGGAGCAAACGGAAACGATGCTGGAAGCGCACGAGGCTCTTTGCGAGGCGGCCCCGGAAAATCTCTTTCGCTTTAAGGACGTTCTCGATTATTTAAAACAAGACCTTCATCACGAGACGCCTTCGAAGTAAGCTGGCCCCTGCATGATGTGGCCGACTGTTCTCTTCGGACTGCTTCTGGCGTCTGTTGCCGGGTGGATTATTACCGCCTACTTCCAGACACGGCGGATTCGAAGCTTGGAACGCTCTCATGAAGAAATTCAGGTCGAAGAAACGCTTGTTTTCGATTTCCTGCACGGGCTTGGCGAAGCCTTCAGGGAAACCATTCGACCTCAGGAACTACACCGGCTCATCGTCGAAGGTGGAACGCGTATTCTCGACGCGCACGGTGGCGCGCTTTATGTGGCCGATCGCACCGGCGGAAAGCTTGTTCCAGCCTTCATCTCCAAAGGCTGCCCGCCGCTGGTAGATGTTCCAGCAGATATTTTGCAACAAGCAGCTGCTACTCCCATCGCCCTAGAGAGTTATCTGCGACTGCACTCGATTGTTCCGGGTGAGGGGATAATCGGACGCGTCTGGCAAACCGGACAGCCCGTTTGCTTGAACGAGTTCTCAGAAGCGCCTGAGTTGGCGAAATTGCGCGACAGCGCGTTTGGCACTGCGTCGGTAATGGCCTCATCACTGCGGTACGGAAATCAGGACCTGGGTGTTCTCGCCCTCGCCAATGGTCCCATAGGTCCGGCATTTTCGCAGGGCGATTTCGTCGTTTTTAAATCGATCGCCGAGCAGTCCGCTTTTGCCCTCTACAACGCCATCATCTACTCGATGGCGAACGAAAAGAAGCGGCTCGACCACGATCTCGAAATCGCACGGGACATTCAGCGTATTTTGCTTCCAGCCGAAGCGCCGGCCATTAACGGATTTCAGATCAGCGGCATTAATGTGCCCGCCCGCCAAGTGAGCGGCGATTATTTCGATTACATTCATGTCGATGACGAAAGGCTCGGCGTCGCGATCGCGGACGTTTCGGGTAAAGGCGTTCCCGCCTCCCTTATCATGGCGATTTGCCGCAGCGTCTTGCGCGCCGAGGCTGCACGGAATCCATCTCCGGCCGATGTCTTGCGAAAGGTGAACCGGCAACTTTATCCCGACATTAAGGAAGACATGTTCATCAGCATGGCCTATCTCATTCTGAACCACGAGCGCAACGGCGATGGCGTCACGCTCGCACGCGCGGGGCACGACGCGCCATTGCTTTACAAGCGAGAGTCGCAAACTGTTACGCCGGTAAAATCGCCGGGAATGGTCGTTGGAATTGACAGCGGAAATGTGTTCGATAGGCTTACAGCTGATTTCGCCGTCCCGCTGGAGCGCGATGATTGCCTCGTTCTCTACACCGATGGTGTGACGGAAGCGCTCAATACTGAGGGAGACGAATTCGGCCTTGACCGCACGATTCAATCCGTCCGCGCCAGCGCGATCGATGGTGCGCAAGCGATTGTAAAAAGGGTTATCGAGGACGTGCGCGATTTTACCGGTTCGCTTCCCCAAAATGACGACATCACCTTGATTGCCATCCGCAAAACATGAAAAAGACTTCTGTTACCGAACAGATCAAAGGAACCGAACGATTGGCATCGGCAAGATCGACGTCTTCGTCCACCGCGTCCGCGGTCGACGCGGAGCGAAGCGAGGCAGAAGATCCAACGGTCAGCTTGCAAGCTGATCTCGATCGGTTTCGTGATCTCGCGCTCCGCAGCCAGGCCGATTTCGAAAATTACAAAAAGCGATCTGCGCGCGAAAAAGAAGAGGCGATCAAATACGCGAACAGCTCCTTACTCGAACGGCTGGTTGCGATTATTGATAATTTTGAGCTTGGCCTCGAAGCCGCAAAAGGGGAAAGCGGACAGTCTCCGATTTATTCCGGAATGAAAAGCGGACAGTCTCCGATTTATTCCGGAATGACGCTCGTCCTGAAACAACTTAACGATTTGTTGGCCGAAAATGGAGTACAGCCAATCGAGGCCGAGGGAAAAAAATTCGATCCAAACCTCCACGAAGCAATTGCGCATGAACCGAGCGATCAATTTCCCGAGGGGATTGTCCTGAGACAGACCCGCCGCGGTTATCGACTTAAAGACCGCTTACTGCGACCGTCGAGCGTGGTTGTGTCGAGCGGACCGGGAAAATAGACGCGCGGTCTTGTCTCTCGCTGGTGCCCTTGTTCTGACTCCATGTCGATCTTGTCGTTTGGTCGCGAACGAGAGCATGAGTAAGATTTGATAAATGGCCACCAAGAAACGCGATTATTACGAGGTGCTGGACATCGCGCGAAACGCCGCCGAAGAGGAGATCAAGCGCGCCTATCGGAAGCTCGCGGTCAAGTTTCATCCGGACAAAAATCCGGACGACCCCCACGCTGAGGAAAAATTTAAGGAGCTTGGGGAAGCGTACGATGTTCTCATGGACCCGAATAAGCGCGCCGCCTACGACCGGTTCGGCCACGCTGCGTTTGCTCAGGGCGGCGCGGGTTTCGGCGGCGGTTTCCATGATCCGTTCGATATTTTCCGCGAAGTCTTCGGCCAGGGCGGATTCGGTGGCGGAATTTTCGAGACATTTTTCGGCGGCGACGCGCAAGCAGAAGATCGGCAACACGGGTCGGACCTGCGTTACGACATGCAGATCAAGCTGGAGGAAGCGGCTTTTGGCGCCGAAAAAGAGATTGAAATCGAGAAGCTCGACACCTGCGATAAATGTCATGGCAGCGGTGCTGAGCCGGGTTCACGCACCGTTAGCTGCCCCGCCTGCGGTGGCCGTGGTCAGGTGATCAGTTCGCGCGGATTTTTTCACATTTCGCAGACCTGTCCCCGCTGCCGCGGTGCCGGTGAAATCATCGAGAAACCGTGCCACCAATGCCACGGTGAAGGACGCGTTGAAAAACTGAGCCGCGTTAAACTGAAAATCCCGGCTGGAATCAGGGAGGGTTCGCGGCTGCGTTCCTCACGCAATGGCGAGGCTGGTATCCGTGGCGGCCCGCCAGGCGACCTCTATGTCGTTATTCATATCAAGGAGCACAAAATCTTTCAACGCGATGGCGATAATCTTTATTGCGAAGTGCCAATCCCTTTTTCGCTTGCGGCTTTGGGCGGCGAGGTCGACGTGCCGACACTGGAAGGTAAAGCGCATCTGAAATGTCCGGCGGGCACGCAGAGCGGGCAGATGTTCAAACTGCGCGGCAAAGGAATTGCGAACATCAACGGGCGGGATCGTGGCGATTTGCTCACGCGTTTGATTGTCGAGGTGCCATTGCGCCTCAATGCAGAACAGCGCCACAAGCTTGAGGAATTCGCCGCGCTTTGCGGTGAGGAGAACACACCGTTACGCAAAAGTTTTTTCGAGCGCGCGAAAGAATTTTTCAAGTAATGGGCGCAACGGTACCTGGCCAAGGCGTAAAATTGATAGAATGCCCCCGCGATGCCTGGCAGGGTCTCAAGAGACAGATCCCGACGGAACTAAAGGCGCGATATCTGCGCGCGTTGATTGGCGCCGGGTTCAAACACATTGATGCCGTAAGCTTCGTTTCTCCGAAAGCGGTGCCACAAATGGCCGACAGTGAAAAGGTGCTGGAGCAAATCGCTCCACCGCTCGATGTCGAAATCATCGGAATCGTGGTGAACGAAAAGGGTGCGGAGCGCGCGATCGCAACCGAAGCCGTGAGGACGCTTGGTTATCCCTATTCGATCTCTGCGACGTTTCTGCGCAAGAACCAGAACCAGACGCCTGAGGAGTGCTACAAGATTTTGCAGTCGATCAAGACGAAAGCTGATGATTCGGGACTCGACATGGTCGTGTATATTTCGATGGCGTTCGGAAATCCGTATGGCGACTTATGGGACAAGGACGAGGTGCGTGAGGCGTTGGCGAAAATCGCCGGCCTCGAGATCCGATCCATCTCGCTCGCGGACACCGTCGGTGCCGCCACCTCGCATCTAATCAGCCGAGTAGTTCAATCGGTGAAGAGCGAATATGTGAATTACGACATCGGCGTGCACCTGCACAGTACACGCAACGACGCTTTAGCCAAAGTGCTCGCTGCGTACGATGCTGGTTGTCGCCGGTTTGATTCGGCCATCGGTGGGCTTGGTGGATGCCCGTTCGCGCAGAATGTGCTGGTTGGGAACATTCCGACAGAGAGCGTGTTCGAGGCGCTTCGACAACGCGGTGTGGAGCTGCCGATCGGCAAATCGCTGGAGAATGTGCTGACGATGAATTCGGATATCGCCTCGAAATGCGGATAAGGAATTTGGGTTTCTAAGATTCACTGGCGAATTTTGTTTCTGAACTCTGGAAACTGAACCCTGAACCTGGAGAATTGGAACCATGACGCGCTCGCATTGACTGGCTCGGAAGCCCACCATGCGCGTGATGTCCTGCGGATGAAACGTGGCGAGAAGCTCGTTCTCTTCAACGGGCGCGGACGCGAGATCACCGCGGAAATTCTCGATCTTAGCGGCGACGAAATTCGATTACGGAGGTTGCACGAAGCAAAAACGCCGCCAGTGCGCTGTCGGATCATTCTGGGACAGGCGATTCCGAAAGGAAAAAAAATGGAGTCGATCGTGCAGAAGGCGGTCGAGATCGGTGCTGCCGAGATTGCGCCAATTATCTCCGATCGCACCGTCGTTCAAGTCGATTCCGAAAACGCGGCGCAAAAACAGACCAAATGGCACCAGATCGCGATTGAGACAGCCAAGCAATGCGGGCAAAACTGGCTGCCGCGCCTGCACATGCCGGGAAAACTCGCGGACTTTTTCGATGCTGTAGAGGCAGAGGCTGCCCTGAGCGATAGGCGAACGGACGTGTCGCCTGCGGAATCTCCAATGTCGCAGCCGTCATTCGAGACGCTTCCGGAGCTACAAAAAGATATTGTCCAATTCGATCTTCGCCTGATCGGATCGCTCCAGCCCGACGCCCAGCACTTGAAGAAAATCCTCGCGGATTATTCGAGCGAACACCAGCATCGCCCTCAGAGCGTATTGATGCTTATTGGTCCGGAAGGCGATTTCACACCTGCGGAACTTGCGCTCGCCCGCCGTCATGGGTGCCAACCCATTACACTTGGCCCGATTATTCTGCGAGTGGAAACCGCCGCGATTTATTGTCTGAGTGTTCTTTCCTACGAATTGCTAATGTAGCAGCGGCGACTTTCCTCGGCCGCAAAAGGGGATTTGCGCATAAGGACGCGCGCCTCTACCGCCCTCCGGCGAGTCTATTCAGCGATCGCTGCTTCAACGGCAGATTCCTTGGGAAGAGTCGGGACGGGGGCGGTTTCGTCTGGTGGGGACGGCTGAATTGAAACAATCAGAAATTGAGTCACGCCGTGATCGGTGTTCAGGGAGACAGATTCGCCAAGTTTGTGCCCCAGCAACGCCTGGCCGGTTGCCGTTTGATACGAAATAATGTGTCGCTCGTTTGTGCCCCAGCAACGCCTGGCCGGTTGCCGTTTGATACGAAATAATGTGCCGCTCAGGCTCGCCGTCCCACGCGCCAAGAATGGTGTACGTTTCTTCTTTGTTTGTCTCCACGCTACGCAGCCTGATGATTGTGCCGATCGAAACACGAGATGTATCGACATCTTCAAATGAAGTTCCGCGCGCGCTGTGCAGCATTTGTTCGAGCTCGGCTTTGCGTCGCATAAGCACGCTTTGCATTTGCTTGGCCGCTTTGAATTCAAAATTCTCACTAAGATCGCCATACGATCTTGCGAGCGCGATTTCCCTGCTGTTCTCCGGAATTTTTACTTTCACGAGTTGCTCGTATTCCGCTTTGCGTTTTTCGAGGCTGCTCCAGGAAACGATTAACGGCATGGTCTTTTCCTGCGGTTGTGTGCCTATGATCATGCTCTCCAGTTCTGGATAAACTTTAACGATCCGTGCCAGAAGCGAGCGTTTCGTCAGCTCGTCAAACAGCGGGCTTAGTTGAAGCCGCCGCATCGCATCGCGCGCGACAGCGACATCGGTTTTTTTAAAGATGTCTCCAAGCAATTGTCGATCTTCAACCACCGCACGGTGCAACTTGCTGGCGCGGCCGGCGTTGCTGTGTTGTTCGCGTTCGAGCGTCGCGAAAATCGCGCCGAGCAATTCCGGTGTAATCAGCTCGCTCCAGCGCTCCCGTCCGTTACACAGCCAGGCGAGCATCTCGCTCGTGGCGGAATGCTCGCGGATGCTCCGCTCGAGCATTGTCCGAAGTTCGGCATGTTGTCCCGCCTCGCTCAAGATGCGCGGAATTTGCGTGACCATGCGACCGTGACTCCCTTGCATCAAGCATAAGGCACGCTCCGTCCAGCGAGGACCGAGGGCGGAAGGCAGCGCTTGCAAAACTCTTTTCTCTTTTGCCGCCGGCAATTTCGGCAAGACCGATATCAACCGTTTCTCTTCCTCCAGAATCAATTTCGACAGGGTCAAACCGATGTGCGTCGTGCGCAGTTGCGGAACGCGTCCGAGCAAATCGTCGCGCGCGATGATAAACTCGAAAGCGAGCTCGGGATGCATTTTCTGGTTGCGCACCGCCATGTTCTCGATCGTGGCGATGAACGGCTGCAGTTGTTTTTCAGGTTCTTTGAATTGCTGGTGAAATCTTATGATCTGCTCGAGTGCCGCTATTTGCTCTTTTGGTTGCCGCGCCTTGTTGAAAGACGCGATTAACTCGTCAGTGTGCGACAGACCTTCGGCGCGCAGGTGGATTGGCTCAGTATTTTTCGCGGGAATCGAAAAAGCGCCGCTCGCTTTGAGTAACTTCTTTGTCGATTCCCACCAGCGCTTCCATTCCGCTTCGGTCAAAACATCATTGACCAACCATTCACCGATCTGCGCGACGGTCGCCTGTCCACCAAGACTTTCGACAATATTTCGCACCACAGCCACTGGCTCTTCCTTCGCGAGCGTTTTGATCGACGTCAGGTTGTTGGCCTTGCGCGCGAGAAAATGTTCCCGCGCGAGCGGCGTAAGGTTCTCTGCGGCGTACTGGACCTGCATGGGATGCGCTTTCTTGCTTGCAAAATCGATCACAATCTGATTGAGGAGAAGGTTCCATTCGGTCACGCGACCGAACCCCCAACTCTTGTGCAAACAAAACGTGCCCGGCTTCAACTTTTCGAGCTGCTCCGCGGCTTTTGCCGTAAGTTTTCCCGATTCAACAAGTTTTTGCGCTTCGGCATCCATTTTCGGGGTCGCACACAGTACGATGAACGCTTCAGATCGCGAGAAAAAAGTCTGCGGATATGCGTCGCATCCTATCGCAGGGCAGAGCGAACACCGCCGAGACGTCTGCAATTTGCGATTGCCGCAAGCGGCGCGGCATGAAAATCTCGCGCTGTGACAACCAGCATTTGGTTTTGGATCGCCTTTCACATCGGCGTCTTTATTGCGCTAACGGTTGATCTGGTCAGTTTCAAGCGGCGCGATCGAGAGTTAAGCATGCGCGCTGCGGCGCAACGCAGTGTCCTGTGGGTGATTCTGTCGCTCTGTTTCAGCCTGGTCGTCTGGCGCTTAAAGGGCCCACAACACGGAGTCGATTTTCTCACGGGTTACCTCGTCGAGTATTCACTGAGCGTGGATAACATCTTCGTTTTTGTATTGATCTTTGCTTATTTTCATGTCCCGCCACGTGCGCAACATCGCGCACTGGTATGGGGAATTGTCGGAGCACTCGTGATGCGGGGAGTCATGATCTGGTGCGGCATCGCCTTGGTACAACGATTTCACTTTGTTCTCTATCTCTTCGGCCTCTTCCTGCTCGTCACGTCGTTTCGAATGTTTTTCGGGAAACACATGCGACGCGATTTTGGGGAGAGTTGGGTGATGCGGCTGTGCCGCCGTGTGTTCCCGATTACGAAGGACTTCTATAACGAGCACTTCAAAGCGCGCGTGAATGG
>Ga0209690_1001019_pt1 | contig 15408 bp, 10 predicted proteins | sample GraSoiAngelo_150_FD_186164 | JGI IMG/M metagenome (GOLD analysis project Ga0209690, IMG submission 186164) | Grasslands soil microbial communities from the Angelo Coastal Reserve, California, USA - 14_1009_09_40cm (SPAdes) (version 2) | ecosystem: Environmental > Terrestrial > Soil > Grasslands ...
GGGCCTTCGTTCATGACCTGCACGTGATGTTTCCAGGCGCGCTGAGTCAGCTCGCCTTGCGTATAAAGCTCGGCGAACTGCGCTTCATCGTTCGCGTCCGCGATTGAACCCGGCCGCAAACCGTCGCCGATGGAAAAGCTGACATCGTATGCCGCCATGATCTCGCAGATCTCATCCCAACGCGTGTAGAGAAAACTTTCCTGATGATGCGCCAGGCACCATTTCGCCATGATCGAGCCGCCGCGCGAGACGATGCCGGTGGCGCGCCGCGCCGTCATCGGGATGTATCTTAACAGTACCCCGGCGTGGACGGTGAAGTAATCGACCCCCTGCTCCGCTTGTTCTATGAGCGTGTCACGATAAATTTCCCAGGTAAGTTCCTCCGCACGGCCACCGACTTTTTCAAGCGCTTGATAAATCGGCACAGTGCCGATCGGCACCGGCGAATTGCGAATGATCCATTCCCGCGTGGCGTGAATGTTTTTGCCGGTGGAAAGATCCATCACGGTGTCGGCGCCCCATTTCGTGGCCCAACGCATCTTTTCGACTTCTTCCTCGATCGACGACGCGACGGCGCTGTTGCCGATGTTGGCGTTGATCTTGACCAGGAAATTGCGGCCGATAATCATCGGCTCGGATTCCGGGTGATTGATGTTCGCAGGAATGATGGCGCGGCCGCGCGCGACCTCAGCCCGCACAAACTCCGGTGTTATCTGATCCGGGATATTGGCTCCAAAATTCTCTCCGCCGTGTTCGTGAGCGAGGTCGTTGCGGGCAATGTTTGATGTTTGATGTTTGATGTTTGATTTGAGCGCTTCGCGACCCAAGTTCTCGCGGACCGCGATGAATTCCATCTCGGGCGTTACGATTCCCTGGCGCGCATACGCGAGCTGCGTAACAACTTTGCCGGGCCTCGCCCGCAAAGGTCGTCGCGCAGCACTTGAGAGTTGAGAGCTGAGAGTTGAGAGTTTGCCGTTCTGCCCGCCTGAATTCGACATTCGAAATTCGTCATTCGTCATTCCATTGCGTCTCGCCGAATGCTCGGCGTGCAAAACGGATAGGTATCCGTCGTCGATTGGCTGAACTTTCCGTCCTTCGATCTCTTCCACATTCCCGCGTTCGCGGACCCATTTCGCGCGCAGCGGCGGAAGTCCTTGTTCGACATCGCCATGAAATTCCGGGTCGCCCCATGGGCCGCTCGTGTCGTAAACGCGCACCGGTTCGTTCACTTCGATCTCGCCGCTCATCGTTTTCGTCCGCGCAAGATTGATTTCACGAAAAGGAACCCGAATATTGGGATGCAGCCCGCCTTCTACATAAACCTTACGGGAATTTGGCAACGATTCGGCTTCCCTTGCCCTGGAAGATTCTTTCAACGTACTCATTTGATCAGAAAGATAGTGAGAGGTCCTTCGACCCCCCTCGGGATGAGAAAACACGGCACGCGCATATCGGCGGGTAGTCGCACGTTCACGTAAATCTTGCGCGAGCTCGACAGGGACGTCTCCGTGTTTGCTTCGCTCTGTGTTTTCTTTGCGATCATATTTAGGTCACGGATTTACACAGATGAAACACGGGATAAACAAACAGCCAGACCAGATAATCTGTGAAAATCTGTGTTCATCTGTGGAAATAAAAAAACCATGCGCGCAAAATCGCATGGCCAAGCCTCGCTTCCTTCGGCGGCATTACCCGCATCAGGTTCAAGGGGTTCGATCGGCGTGTTGCGGCGATCATCTCAGCCAGGCGGCTCCCCCGCACTGCGTCTTCAAAATAAGACCCACATCGGAGAAGTCAACGTAGGGCTACCGCAGCGGCATGCGAGAAAAAGCGGCCCGCCGACAAGCGGCGCCCTCTGCTCGAGCGCGTCGCGCTACCGGGTTGCGCTAAAGCGCTGGCTATCCGGCCGGGTTGGCCGCAGTTTCCACCTTGACGTTCGTATGGAAGATGGCCATCCATGCGCCCTTCTTCATTTTCCAAACCGAGCCGGCGTTATAGGTGCCGGAGGCGTCCTTCCCATCATAGGTGCCCTCGACGGCGACCTTGTAGGTACTGACCATCGTGTCCGCTCCACTAGCGACGGCGTTGTAATCGCTGATGGCAAACGATTTCATATCCCACTTTTGCATGTCATCTAATTCCTTCTTCATGTCGGAGACGCCCTCGGCGTAAACCCCGAGGAAATCCGCGGCCACCACTTTCTTGAAGTCGGCAGCGTTCTTGTCTTTGAACGCCTGCCAGGCCGCTTTTTCCTTCGCCATCATTGCGTCCTTGTCCGGCGCGGCGATCGAAACAGCGATCGTCGCGAACAAGGCGGTCATTGTGTAAATCATCAGTTTTTTCATCAGTCCTTTCTTTTATTGTTCCACGCAGACTAACCCCGTGGGTGGCGACAGAGCAATCCAAATGTCCAGGAATTTATGAATTGCGGGCGCGAACACGCCCGCCTCGACACATTTCGACGGTCAGAGACCGCCGCTACAGCGCTACAGAGTCGATCTAGCGGCTCAGGGAACGATGACGGCGGAGTCGAACGCGGTTGGTAGACTGCGCTGTTGTGACGGCGACGGCGAGGTTTTTGCCGGCTTCGGCGCAAGCGCAGACTCACCGATCAGGTTGACCAAACTTAGATCCGCTTCCGGAGTAACAGGTTCAGCCGGCACTAGTTTGGTTTGCCGGCGGTAATCAGCGACGAGCATCGGCGGCTGCTTTTTAACTCCCAAGGCGTGATAGTTCTCGATCCCGACGCCGATCGCCTGCGCGAGTTTTGCACGCCAATCTTTCATCGCGATTAATTTGCTTTCGCCGCCCTCTGTCAGGAACCCTCCTTCGATCAGCACAGCCGGAACTTTTGTCAGACGCAAAACAGCAAACCGGGCACGCTTGATGCCGCGGTCGAACTCCGGGATGTGACCGAGCAACGAATGATAGATGCACGCTGAGAGTGCCATGCTCTGCGCATCCACCTCGCTCCCTGCTTGCATGCTAAGAGCTGTGGGCGTCAGCGAATTGTCCGACGTGGATGGCGCCCCGCGCGGCGTAAATGAGAAAATCTCGAAGCCTGTCGCGCTCGGATCGTCATTCGTATCATTAAAATGAATGCTCACAAAAATGGAATTGCGCGCAGCGTTGGCGATCTGGGCACGGACTTCCAATGGCACAAAGTAGTCGCCTTCGCGGGTCATGATCACGCGCAGTCCTTTTGCTTGCAAAAGCGGGCGCAGCTTCCTCGCCACATCCAGCGCAAAATCTTTTTCGTTACCATAACGGCAGACCGCGCCTTTATCGTGCCCCCCATGGCCGGGATCCAGAACCACCGTCTCAACCTTGCCTGCGTTCGGAACGCGGTGCGGACGAAGCTGCGGCTCGATCGTTTTGGCGACATCCGTGCGCGAGACCAAAAATTTTCCATTCTGCTCGATCAAGGGGAAGCACAACCAACAGCGCGCGCCGTTGATCATGACCTCGCGGCTGTCGCGGACAAATTCGAGCGGATTCATCACGGTCTCGAGCCGGATCTTCGCCCCGGAGGGCGCCACTTCGGCGGGCAACCTGTAAAACCTCGCGATATTATCGACACTCAGGTAATCGTGACCGTTTATTTTGATGACCTGCCAATCATCCGCGGCCAACGCCACTGTTCGTGCCAGAGTGATGCAGGTGATGAGCAACGCAACAGTAAACCAACGTTTCACCGCTATGATCATCGGTGGGCTACGGTATCAAATAAACACGCTTATCTCAAATCGGGAATGATCGGTGTACTCGCGAGGGGAAACTCGTCGACAAGAGCACTTACAGCAATATCTCGATGTCTCCTAGTTTGGATAATTACCTCGGCGACCGCGCCAAAAGGATGAGAAAAAGAGATAGGCGGTCTCGAATCGGGTAAACGAGCATATGGCAGTTCTCGGCGGCGTGTGGGATCGCGATGGTGAAATCATTCTGCTGGATGCCCTGGCTCATTCCAAGAATGGGGCGGCTGAGTTTAACAGGATGCATAAGGCATGTGTAAGGGCGGTTTTTCCAACGCTCCCGTAAAGAAAAGGCGCTCGCTGCGAGCGCGTCTTCAACAGAACTGCGTTTAGGATGTCTAACCCGGATTAGACAACCCCCCGAACATTCGTTTTTCTTCCCAAAACCATGAAATCATTCCTCCTGATCATCGTCGCCTTTTTCTTTTGCCTGCTGAGCTTAGGCGCTCAATCGCCACCCCAGATCGAAAAGAATCCGCCGCCACTGGATCCACAGAACATGGATACGTCTGTGAAACCGCAGGATGATTTTTTTATGTATGCGGACGGCGGTTGGATCAAACGGACAGAGATTCCGCCGGAATATTCGCGATGGGGTGGTTTCAACGAGTTGATCGAGAGGAACAATGACGCGCTTCACGCCATTGCAGAAAAAGCCATAAATGCGCATGTCGATCCGAGATTTGCGCCGGAAGTGCAGAAGGTCGGCGATTACTACGCCAGTGGAATGGACGAAAAAACGATCGAGGCTGTCAGCACGAAGCCACTGGGGGACGAGTTCAAAAACATTGACGCGATCAAAGATCGCAATGACCTGCTCAAAGAAATCGCGCATCTGCAGACAATCGGCGTTGACGCACTTTTCGATTTTTCGTCTGGGCAGGACGCGAAGGACAGCACGCACGAGATCGCCCAGGCTGTTCAAGGCGGACTCGGCATGCCGGATCGCGATTACTACACGAAGACGGATGAAGCCTCCAAGAAACTGCGCGATCAATATGTCGATCATGTCGCGAAAATGCTGACGCTCCTCGGCGAGCCGGCTGCAACTGCTTCCGATCACGCAAAGAAAATTCTCGCGCTTGAGACAAAGCTCGCAGAAGCCTCTCGAACACGCGTCCAATTGCGCGATCCGCAAAAAAATTACAACAAAATGGCGGTAAGCCAGCTCCAAAAGCTGACGCCCGATTGGAAGTGGAGCGATTACTTCAAACAGATCAACCTGCTCGAGCCGCCGAACGTTAACGTGCACCAGCCGGAATTCTTCAAAGCTGCTGACGACGTGTTTAAGAGCGCACCAATCGAGGATTGGAAAGCGTATCTGCGCTGGCACCTCATCGACGCAGCCGCGGCCGAGCTCTCGAAAGATTTCGTGGACGAAGATTTTAACTTCAAGGAGCGGGTTCTTCGCGGCACACAGGAAATCAAACCGCGGTGGAAACGCGTGATCGCTTCCACCGACGACGCGATTGGTGAGGCGCTCGGCAAACTGTATGTGGCATTCGATTTTCCGCCGCAAGCGAAGGCCCGCGCTCTTGAGCTGGTTAACAATCTAAAGGAGGCCCTCAGTGACCGGATCAAAACGCTGGAATGGATGGACGAGCCGACCAAGCAGGAAGCACTCAAGAAACTCGCTGCCATGCGGGTGAAAATCGGCTACCCGGATAAATGGCTTGATTATTCAATGCTGCAGATCGATCGCGGGCCGTACGTCTCGAACGCAATCCGCGCGGGTAAGTTCGAAACAACCCGCGAACTGAACAAGATCGGCAAACCGGTCGATCCCACCGAATGGGGCATGACGCCGCCAACGGTCAACGCCTACTACAACCCCAACATGAACGAGATCGTTTTTCCGGCCGGGATTTTGCAGCCGCCATTCTTTTACGCCAATGCTGACGATGCGATCAATTACGGCGGCATTGGAGCGGTTATTGGACATGAAATGACGCATGGCTTCGACGATCAGGGCCGGCAATTCGACGCCGCCGGAAATTTGCGCGACTGGTGGACACCGGAATCTGCCGCGAAATTCAAAGAGCGTTCGCAAGCGATCGTGAAGCAATACAACGAATACGAGCCGCTACCCGGTTTGCATGTCAACGGTGACCTAACCCAAGGCGAAAACATCGCCGATCTCGGTGGCGTGAAGCTCGCCTACGCCGCTCTGCAGAAAGCGCTCGAGAAAAATCCGCAGGCGCGGGCGGGAAAAATCGACGGTTTTACCCCCGATCAACGTTTCTTTTTATCTTTCGCGACAATTTGGAAATCGAAGCAGCGCGATGAAGATTTGAAATTGCGCCTGAACACGGACCCGCACTCGCCCGCGCATTACCGCGTGGACGGCCCGCTCTCAAATCTTCCCGAATTTCAAAAGGCGTTTAATCTACCCGACAACAGCCCGATGGTTCACCCGCCGGCCAAACGCGTCAACATTTGGTGATCGCGCGCGAAATCGACATACTTGTAGGGCGTCTGTATCAGGCGCTAACCAAATCAAATCGGCGTTTCACAGAATGGAGCCGGAAGGAGCCGACGACATGGACGGGAAGCCCGCGAAAGTGAGCTTTCGGGAGAAAGCGAATCAAACGCCCTGCAATTCCAGTCTTTTGCGATCTTTCCGCTCTCCTTGTTGTCATTCCGAGCGGAGTCGAGGAATCTCTCAATATATTCTAAGTCTGCGATGAACCGTACATGTAAGCGGACAGGAGGATTCAGTCCTTAATTCGTCGGGCTCCCGTTCGACTTCGCTCAGTGCAGGCTTCGAATTTCTCCCACCTGTCACTCTTTTACAATCTTTCCGCCCCAGGAAAGAATCTTCGCTTTCGCGCCCGCTGCTTCGGCTTCTTTGATGTTGCCCGCGCGATTGTAAAAGAGCGAGAGACTTGTCCAACCAATCTGGTCGTTAGGCCGAAGCTCGACTGCTTTTTTTCCTGCTTCGATGGCTTCTGGAAAACGCCCGAGCTTCATTAGCGCCATGCCAAGTGCATGCCAGCCATCAAAAAAATCCGGGTCCATCTGAACACAGCGCTGATATTTCTCCACCGCGTTTTCCAATTCGCCGACAGCCAGGTCGCCGTTCGCGTCATCAAAAATTTCGTCAACTGTCTGTTCTGTCGACATCATCAGCGCTGCCGCCGACACGGCGGCCACTTCAGTCTCTAGCCCTTTGCAAATTGCACGTTGGCCGCTTGCTGTCGGTCACGTAACCATTCGTAAAAGACAATTCGTTGTTTGTTATTCAAAAGCCGTTTCCCAAACGCCGCTTTCTTCTCCCGATCATTTGCGTCCGCCGACGGTTCCCGCTTTTCCAACACGGCGATGAGTCCAGTGTCACCGGACGGGAAAAAGTCGCTAATCTCGCCCGGATTCAGGTATGCCACGGCGTCCTTAATTGCAGTAAGATCAGGCGGCTCCTTCTTTGGTTCTTTGCCTTGAGCTTCCGTTGTTTCGTCAAGCAGCGAAAAAGCGGGGACCGTCTCCACCTTGACTCCTGCTTTTTGAATTGCGGTTCCGAGTCCCGCGCCTGCGGGGGCCTTCGCTGCTTCCCGCAATTCATGCACGATCTCCGCGCCTTTCGTTGACATCAGCTCGCGGGCCCGAGAATTCTTGATCGCTTCCACGATTTTCGGTTTCGCCTCTTCGATTGTGAGAGGACGCGCCTCAGCAATGCCGGCGAGATGTAAAATATAAAACCCATCCGCGACCTGGATCGGATCGCTGTTTGGCTCCTGCATCGATAGTTTAAAAGCAGCGGCCCCAAGTTGTGAATCGACATTCAATTGCTGATCGGGCGCTGCTGCGGTGAATTCACTGGTGGTCCGAATCGGCAACCGAAACTTCGCAGCCACCTGCTTGAAATCGGTGCCTTTTTCCAACAGCGCTTGTGTGAAATCGTTGGCGCGGTCGGAAAGCTCCTGCAAAACCACGATGCGCTCTTTTCCAGCTAATTTCTTTTGCTCATCAGTTAAGGCCAGAGTGATAAACTCGACCTTGCGTTTTTCATCGGTTTTGAGTTCAGCCTTGTGCGCTTCATAATACTTCTGCGCATCCTCATCGCTAACTGTGATATCCTTGGCAAAATCAGCGGGCCGCAACCGAATGACGCTGACATATGATTTGTCGTAAGCCCGCTCGTAATCTGCGTTGATCTCTGCTTGCGGCACCGATACGCCGGTCGCCAGAAGCTGTTTAATTTGATTCAAGCAAAGCTCATCACGAACCAATTGTTCGATGTGTTCCTCGGCAAGACCATTCGGTGCCAGCGCATTCTGCACAAAATCGCTGAACTTCTTCATCTCGAAACCCGACTCACCCTGGAATGCCGGTAACTTCCTCACGACATCGGCGATCTCAGAGGAATCCGGACGGATGCCAAGCCGCGCAGCTTCGTGACGCAACACCAGCAAATTCAAAATGAATTCCACATAAGTCTGGTTCTGGTTCTGGCCGGAACCGGCCGTCAGACTCTGCACGAAATCGAGCATCCCAAGCGCCTGCGCCAGATTGAACAACCGCACTGTTTGCTGCGCCTCCAACATCGAAATGTTACGATCATAGACGCGAGCGAATTGATCCGAGCGCATCGCTCCGTAATCCGGCCGTTGCACAAAATAGAACACGAACGGGATCGCAAGGATTGCGATCACGATCATCAGCCAATGACGATGCTTGCGCAGTAACTTCATCATAACGGATATCAATTGTAGAGGTGACCGTCCTCAGCCGCAAATCGGTAGCCGCCGGCCTGTGGGCGGCGTGTCGCGCGGGAAGCCGTCAGCTTCCCAAGATGGGACGACAACGTCGTCCCCTACAGTCAATCGCACGTCGCCGTTGTTCGCGTGCCCGGTCTCGCGCCCTACTTGTTATCGACTACTTGCGGTGCCGATTTGCTTGCTGCCAGCGCTGCGCTGACTGGCTGGATTTGCGATGCCTGCTCTCTGAGACTGGCAGTCAGCGCTGTGATTTCCTTCTGCTGCTGCGCGATTGTCCCGTCGAACTCTTTCTTCTGCTGCGCGATCGTTGCTTCCTGTTGCTCGATCTTGCGATGGGCTTTGAGGAATTCGTTCAGCAACATCGCGTTCACCGCTTCGTAGCGAACCGTGTAAGGCTTGCCGTGGTCATCGCGCGCGACCAGGTCCGGATTCACTTTCTCGACTTGCTCGGCGACGAGGCCGAATTGCGGGATGCCATCGGGGTCGAGCTGTTTCTTATAAAGGAATGTGACCGGTTTTAGCGCGAGGATCGCTTCACTCGCTTTGTCCATCGGTTGGACCTTGTCCTTGAACCGCTCCGATGAGACGACCGTGCCGAGCTTACCATCGGTCCCCACGATGACTCCTACCCCTGCCGGCACAGTGACTCCGCTGATGCCAGCGATAAATGTAGCCGTCTGGGTTCCGGTGGTGCCAATGCGGATTTTGTTGTTGTCTCCAGCCGCACCAGCATTGCCGATATCGATGTTGTTACCGCCGGTCGTGAGGTTGAGGCCGGACCGATAGCCCACTGCAATGTTGTTATTGCCAGTGGTGTTGCTACGGAGCGCAGCATGCCCGTCGGCCGTGTTGTTGATGCCGGTTGTGTTGTTAAGGAGCGCAACTACACCGTCGGCCGTGTTGTTGATGCCGGTTGTGTTGTTGAGGAGCGCTGCAAAACCGGTGGCTGTGTTCTGATAGCCGGTTGTGTTGAAAGCGAGCGCACCACCACCAGTGGCCGTGTTGTCGAGACCGGTTGTGTTGGCTAAGAGCGCAGTATCACCGGTGGCCGTGTTGGCCTGCCCCGTTGTGTTGCTAATCAGCGCTTGAGAACCGGTGGCCGTGTTGCTGCCGCCGGTTGTGTTGCTAAAGAGCGCTTCAAAGCCAATGGCTGTGTCGCTGATGCCGGTGGTGTTATTTACCAGCGCACCGCTGCCGAGAGCGGTGTTGGAAAGGCTATCGTCGCAGGACTGGGGACACTGGGCCCGCGTGAGCTGCTGAAGCCCGAAGAGGGCAACGCCGACGATGGCAAGACTAAATCTAATTTTCATGATTTTTCCTTCCTTGCCTGGCTGGTTTTTGCCTGCGTGTTTTCAGGTCTGAAAGAGGTGGGGATGCTCCCCAGGCGAAAAAGCGTCTCCGCCAGATTCAGAGGTGGTCGCGTAAAGCGGCGGTCCCGGCGCAGGTCCAGCCCCGTAAACTTCTTAATCCCCGCTGAAGATGCGTCGAAACGTCGGGTAACACTGATCGAGAACGTTTTTACCGAATCCGCGCTCGCCGCGTCAAGGGCAAAATGCGCCCGAGAGACGACCCGAGCCCGCCCGCCGCGGCGGGTGTCGTTCAAATACCAGGGACACGACCCGCCTCCGCCTTGCTTCGGCGAGGGAAACAGAGCGGGTCCCTCCTCCAACCATTACGTGCCGACTTCCTCGGCGGTATTTTGGATGATTTCCCAGACGTTGCGCAGGTGTTGCTCGGTGGTGAGGATGTTGCCCAGACCGATGCGCATCACGGTGCGGCCGCGCAATTTCGTTTGCGTAAGATAAGCGCGCCCGGAAGCATTGATTTGCTCCACAATCTTGCTGTTTACTTGATTGAGCTGATCTTCCTTGTGGTAGGGTCGGCGCGCTGCGCCGACCGGACGCCGCAGCGCGGCGTCCCTACCAAGAAACCGGAAACAGACAACGCCCATCACAACCGGCGCGGACAATTCGAAACGCTTGTCCTCTTGAATCCAATCGGCAAAGAGTTTGGCCAGGCGCAAGTGCTCGCGAATGCGCGCGGCCATTCCAGCGCGGCCGAACGCGCGCCAAACGACCCATGCTTTGAGCGCGCGAAAACGGCGACCCAGCTGTACGCCGTAATCCATGTAGTTGATCTCGGCGCCGACAGGATCGCGCAGGTGCAAATGCTCAGGCGCGAGAGCAAAGAGGCGCCGCAAACGCCCAATATCGCGCACGTAGAGCGCGCTGAAGTCGAACGGAACAAAGAGCATTTTATGCGGATTGATAACGATGGAATCTGCTTCGCTCCAGCCTGCGGTTACCCATTTGCATTCGGGTAAAAGCGCAAGCCCCGCGCCATAGGCACCGTCGATGTGCAGCCACATTTTGTCCTCGCGGCAAACCTTCGTGATCTCAGGGATTGGATCGACGCTCGCTGTCGATGTTGTTCCAACTGTCGCAACCACCGCGAGCGGTTTGAAGTTGTTGAAGACATCCGTCGCCACCATCTCGCGCAACGTCGACACGTTCATTCGAAATTGGCCATCTGTCGGAACGCGTTGGACGTTGTCCTCGCCAATCCCGATCGCAATCGCGCCTTTTTCCACGGAGCTGTGCGCCTGATCAGAAGTGTAAATCCGAAACGCAGGCAGACCGAGTCCGCTTAAACCAACCGTCCGTGCGTTCGGGGCCGCTTGTTCCCGAGCAGCAGCGAGAGCGTGCATCGTCGAAATCGACGCAGTGTCGTAAACGACACCTCCGAATTGCTTAGGCAAACGGAGCCATTGCCGTAGCCAATCGAGCACAAGGGTTTCAAGCTCGGTTGCCGCAGGCGACGTTCGCCAAGTCATGGCGTTCACGTTCAGCGCGCCGGTGATCATTTCAGCAAGAATGCCAGGACTCGTTGTCGTGGAGCCGAAGTAACTCATGAACTGCGGATGGGCCCAATGCGCAACGCCGGGAACAATCACCCGCTCCATGTCAGCGAAGATTTCGTTGAGCGGCGCAGCAGTCTCTGGTGCAGTTGCATTCAACTGCGCCAGGATTGCTCCGGGCTTGTCATTTGGAGAAATCCGCCGCTCACCGATATGTTCGCGATAATCGGCAATCCAATCGGCAAGCTCATGCAATTGCTTTCGGAATTCCTCCGCTGGAACATCGCCGAGTGGTTGTCGATCTTTCATTCCTCAAGATAAGACCACCAGGCGGTTATGCTTTGGGAGAAAGCCGTCGACAGAAACGTTGCCATCAAAAAGCAAAGCCAAAACTGAAATGGAACGCGCCGAAATCTTCATCGGGATGCGGATCAGGATTGACTCCGTAATCGAGACGGATAGGACCAATCGGTAATTTATATCGCAATCCCGCGCCAATAGCATAACGCATATCGTTGAGACCAGGCTGTTCCGATGTCGGCAGTAGATTGCCCGCGTCGGTGAAGACTGCCGCCTGCAATTCACCAAGAAGCGGAAAAGTGTACTCGATGTTAAACACCGTGAGAAATTCGCCACCGAGGGGATTCCCCTTCGGGTCGTGTGGACCTAGGTCACGCTCGGCAAAACTTCGCACGGTTGAGGCGCCACCATTAAAAAAACGTTCGTCAATGGGAATTGCCGTCGCCTCTTCCGGACCGCTCGTCGTGAGTGAATGAATAATGCCGGCACGAGCACCAAATGCGATCGACGACTGCCGGAACCAGCGCTGCAAGGGAGTGCCCGATTGATATTCTACCACACCCGGCGTGATCAGTTTCGGCGCAAAAGGAAGATAGTAGCCGGTCCGAATCGTACCGCGGATGAATTCGATCTGGCTTCCAAACGCGTTTGAAGCCAAATCCAAGGTGTTACTGATGATAAACCCGCGCGGCGCCACGAGTGGGCTCTCCCGCGGATCAAATGTGTTGGTGAACCCGAGCGTATTCACCAAATAATTTTGGTCGCCCAAGAACACGGGTTTGATGCCGGCGCTGGTTATCTCGACATGCCGAACGGCGAAGACCAGGCCAGCCTCGTCATGCTTCGTAATTTTGCGCGTCAGTTCGAGTCGTCCACCCAATTCGAATTTTGAGTAGCCTTGAAAATCGAAAGTGAGAGCGGCAAGCCGTGCTTTGAAGGCAAAATCCGTGTCAAAGAAGAACGGGTCTTCATACAAAATCTCCCCTTTGTATCCGCGCTGAGATACCTCGACCGATGTGGTTAGCGGTCGCCCGTAGCCGAAAAGATCGCGGTCACGAAATTGCACACCAAGAATTCCGCCCTCGTAGGTGCCGTATCCGACTGAAAAACCGAATTCCTTGCTCTTGGCTTCCTCTGCCGAGACGTCGAGGCGCAACAGATGTCCATCGACAGGAACCGGTTTGATTTGCAGGAGATTGAAGAGTCCTGTCTTCATGAGAGTGCGAAATCGATCATCGAGAACATCCGGGCTATAGGTTTTGCCCTCTAACTTGCTGAAGCGTTTGATGACATAACTGGGATGCAGACGGTTGAGACCGCTCACTGTAACGCCGTCGAAATGGTAAACCGGTCCCGCTGCGATTGTAATTTGCACCGGTACTCGACCATTCACTGCCTCTTCCGGCGCGCCGGTGGCAGCGATTTTAACATCGTAATAACCGCGCGCCTTGAAGTATGCTTGCAGCCGTCGTGGAATATCGGCTACACGCGCGTCGGTGTAAGGCTGTTGCAGAAGATCGAGCATCTGTCCGCGCAGGGTTTCGGCGTCGTAAACCGTCTGTCCGCTAAATGAAAGGCTGCCAAAGAAATATTGCTGCCCTTCGTGAATCGGAATGACCACATCTACCTGATTGATTTCTCGGCGGAAGGTGTAGCGCGGGGGATCGACCACAGCGTCCAAAAAACCATCAGCGACATAAAAGCGATGCACGAGGTTCGTTCCCTCCTGGATGTCAGCAGCAACAAAAGGCAATTTTTTCTCAAGCTTTGAATAGCGCTCGCGCGTCGGCCCGACGACATACTCGAAGAGCTTCTCGGCTGGCTCCCGTGTGTTTCCATCAAAGGTCACCGTCCCCAGCGTCATCCGCGGGCCTTCGGTAATATCAAGACGCAAGCGATTCTGCGATTCGATCGCGTAATGCACGTTCACGTCCGCGTAGCCATGTTTCCGATAAAAAACTTCGAGAAAAAATGCGAGATCGTCCGCCCGTGCCGGACTTAACCCAAAGTCCTCAATCGTCGTGATCTGCTCTTTTAAGGCCGAACGTAACTGCTTTTCGTCGAAAGCCTGTTGGCCGCGAAATTCGATGATGCTCGCCTGTTGCGCGCGCTTTTCCTGCTCTTTCACGACCGTTTGCCGAGCCTTTTGCGTCTCTTCGGGTCGTGCGACGTCCACGCTTTGCGCCGCGACTTCAAATGCAAGGGCCACGCTTCCGAGACAGAAAAAGACCCTGCGCTGCATCTCAGGAGCCTGTTAAAATACCCAGCCACGCCGCGCGAGAGCGATTTGGGCCGGATGGCAAGGCGCGAGCGACGAGCATGTCCGCAGCGACCTGTGAGGAGCGAGCAACGCAGCCAGCCAGCCCAAAGCGCTCTGGCCCTCCGGGTTGCGCCGCTTTTTCGCCTTTCCGGCGGTGCTGGTCGGTTACAGACCGCGGAGGGTATGCGCACTCCTCGCGCCTTGGAAGGACTAAAAATCGGCAGCAACGCGGCATGGCTGAGTATTTCAACAGGCTCCTAACGAAACCGAATCAGATACTTTACTATCCCGCGATAATCGCCCCCGACTCCGATATCGCCAACGATGACAAATTGATCGTTGATCTTGAAGCGCGCGCTAACTTGCTGTTGACCGGTCCGAGGATCGACCGCGCCCACGTCTACATCGAGGCGATTAAAAACTGTGTTACTCTGGGCCGGCTCGCCTTTCTTGAAAATTTTCCGGTAAAGTTGCTGCACCAGCAACATTGCGGCGCGTCCGGCCAGCACATTGCTATTTCCCGACAATTCTTCTCGGGTGGCGCCGGTGGCAATCAAAGAAATGATTTCTTCCTGCGCCAGCGGCGGTTCGCTCGTGAAAATGGCCTGTGGCTCACGCACAGTTCCATAAACATAAACTCGCACCGTGTAATCGCGGATGACAGACGTGCCTTGCAGATCGATTCGCGGATTCATCGAATCGCTCGGATCAAAGTAAAGCAATCCGTTGGAAACCTGAAGCCGGCTGAATGGCAGCGTCGCTTCCACATTTTCGAGCCGCACCGTACCCTGCAATTCCGGGTGCAGGCCGGTTCCGTTCAGCTTCAGATCGCCGGTCGCCCCGCCGGTCGCCAGATTACCGCGGATAACGACGGGATCTTTGGTTCTAATTGCCACATCGAATTTCCAATCCCGGAGCGGAGGTTCCGGAAAAGAGAATTCCGGCTGTGCAGAGGGCGGTTCCGGCGCCGGTCTACCCGGCAGACCGATCGGAATCAGATCGATATTTTTCAAGAAGTGACTGTTCGTTATCGCGATGTCTCCGGTGACGTTTGCGCTCGCGAATGAACCCGTCACTTTAATGTCTGCATTCGCACGTGCCGTTAGCGTGTCATTGCGGGCGATGAGTGCGCTATCCGCCTTTAACTGCAGATCGAGCGTGGGCTGTGTCAATTTCGGGAATCTGGCTCCGCCGGTCACCGCGAACTTCCCTCCGGAAAGCTCTCCGCCGAATTGTTGAATCGTCAGCGCATCGCCCGTAAAATTGAGTCGGGCCTTGAAATTATTCAACGCAGGCAGCGTTACATTGCTCGCCCGCGCCACATTAATCGTCATGTCAGCAGACCCACTCAACACAGGTCGCGCGATCGTTCCCCGGACATCGACATCGAGCCCAAGATCGCCATCGAGTTGCTGCACTTCGGGCACGAATTGCCGGAGAAAGTTCACCGAGCTGCGGGGGAGCCGAGCTTTTGCGGTGATTGGTGTGTCGTCGGGCAATTTCCGTGCGCGAGCAATTTTT
>Ga0209690_1001026_pt1 | contig 15379 bp, 13 predicted proteins | sample GraSoiAngelo_150_FD_186164 | JGI IMG/M metagenome (GOLD analysis project Ga0209690, IMG submission 186164) | Grasslands soil microbial communities from the Angelo Coastal Reserve, California, USA - 14_1009_09_40cm (SPAdes) (version 2) | ecosystem: Environmental > Terrestrial > Soil > Grasslands ...
GCCACCCCCGCCGCGATGTACTCCTTGTCCAGGATGCGGACCACCACGACTTCCCCGAACGCGCTCGGCAGGATCGAGACGCGAAAGTCCACCGTCTTCCGGTCCAGCCGGATCCGGAACCGCCCGTCCTGGGGCACGCGCCGTTCGGCGATGTCCAGCTCCGACATCACCTTGATTCGCGAGATCAAGGGCGCATGGAGCTTGAGGTCCAACGGATCGAGCGCCGGCGTCAGGATCCCGTCGATCCGATACTTGACATGTACCGCCCGGTCGCTGGCCTCCACGTGAATATCGCTCGCCCGCCGCTGCAACGCGTTCAAGATGATCGTATCCACGAGCTTGACCACTGGGCTCTGGTCCTTGGCGATCTTCTCGATAGACAGCACTTCGTCGCCCCGCTCGTCCTCCCGGAGCAAGATCGGCCGATAGTCTGCCTCAATATCCTTCAACGCCTGGCTCGACCCTTCGCTCCGGGTCAAGACCGCCAGAATCGCGTCCTTGGTGCTGACCACCAGCCGGAGGGGGCGCTTCAGCAGCAGCTCCAATTCGTCCAGGGCCGGCAGATTGCCGGGATCGTGGATGGCAACGATAAGCAGGCCATCCTGCTCGGCGAGCGGCACAAACGGATGGCGATACATCAATTCAACGGGGATGGCTTGATAGAACCTGGGGTCCACCCGGTACTCGGTCAAGGGCTCATAGGACAAGCCGTACTGGGCCGCCAGCGCCCGGCCCAACTGCTCTGCGGAGAGGAGGCCCTCCGCCACCAACGCCTGCCCGAGCGGCCTGCGTCCGTCCTCCAACTTGCCGAGGACCGCGTCAAGTTGAGGCCCCGCGACTAAGCCCTGCTCAACCAGCACCTCACGGAGGGGTTTGCGCTTCACGAAGCGAGTCATGTCCTTTCCCATGGTCAGTGCTCCTCCACCCAGCCAGAAGGCAAGAAGAATACCAAGCTTAGCAGAACTCCACGTAACCAGCCAACTGTGTTATCCTTACTACAGGCGATGACTACTAAGACCACACACCTGCTTCCACGACAGCGAGGGCACTCCCTCACCGCCCTCCTGCTCATCTGCTTCAGCCTCAGCAGCGTTTGTGTGGAACCCACCGCCGCGGAAACGCGGACCGTGACCGCAGACGGAGAGTACCGTATGGGGCCCCGCGATACCCGGGAGGATGCGGTGCGCCTGGCGACCGAGGCTGCCAAGCGGCACGCCCTCGAACAGGTCGCGACCTACCTTGAGAGTGTCACCGTGGTCACCAACCTGGATGTGACTTCAGACGAGATCCGGACGTACACGGCGGGCCTGATCTTGGTCCTCGATCAGCAGATCAACACCCGCCTCGAGGGAGACACGGTGGTGCTTCGCGTGGACTTGACCGCCCAGGTGGATCCGGACGACGTCCGCGTGGACTTGACCGCCCAGGTGGATCCGGACGACGTCGTGCAGGCCATTGCCGCGCTGCGCCAAAACGAGGATGCCCGGCGTGAGCTCGTAACCCTCAAGACCGAGGTGGACCAACTCCACCAGCAATTGGAGGCGGCCAACCAGGCCCTGACGACCGCGGCAACGCCGGACCAGGTCCAGACTGCCAGCCAGCAACGCCAACAAGTGCTGAACAATCTCCAAGCCGATGCGCTCGTCTCTCAGGCCTGGACGGATTGGGTGTTGGTCACGCCGGTCGTGCACCCCAGCCCTTGGATCGGACTGGGGCAGGTGCAAGGCCTCCTTGTCCAGGCAGGACAGGTGAACCCCATGAATCCGCACCTCGTCATCATCCAGCGGGTGATCACCATCCCAGTGGGGCCCTCTGTGCCGCCCCAGCCACCGCTTGCGAGCGTACCACCCCGCACTCCTGCGCAGGCTCAGCCGCCTGCACGGCCCCAACTCCCGTCATCGGCAAGTTCACCACCACCGACTCTTCAGCAGATCCAGCCTGCGCCGCCCGCACCGCCCGCGCCGACAAGTTCTCCATCCAGGCCCCCGCAGCTCGCGCAGTCTCCGTCACCACGTCCCCTCCCACCGACGCTCAACCAGATCCATCCGCACCCGCCCCACCATGTGTCGCGCGCGCCTTTTGCGCTATCGCGTCAGGCGCCCAGGACCAGCCCCCAACACTCCAGTGAGGGTGGCCAACGCAGACGCTAAGACCGTTTGACTGCAGAGTGCAGAAGGAGTTGTATAAAGAGTTTATGAGCGCACACGGTAAGACTCGTAAGGCAAGCTGGAAGGGGCTCTCCCTCTGTCTCGCGATGCTGTTCTGTCCCGTTGTGCGGAAGGAGTTGTATAAAGAGGTTATGAGCGCACACGGTAAGACTCGTAAGGCAAGCTGGAAGGGGCTCTCCCTCTGTCTCGCGATGCTGTTCTGTCCCGTTTGCTTAAGCGCCGCAGAGCAGTCCGCGTCTCCCCAACAAGGCTCGAATCAACTCTTCCAAGAACTGCACAAGATGGAACAGCAACCGCCGCAGGGAAAGGAGCCTGCAGTCCAGCCACCTGCCATCGCGTTGCCATATCCTGCTGACCAGTACCTGATGGGCACTGGCCAGGGCGACCTGTCCAAGGGTCGCCTGGTCTGCCGGCGTGTCTCAGAACTCGCTGCCCGCGCCGAGCTGGCCAAGCAAATCCGCGTCTGGGTGAAGGAACACGCCGTGGATCGCGTGCGTGAGCGCACAGGAGCGCCTGCCGAACAGGATATTGAGGTGGTGCGTGAGGAAACGGTCAACGAGTTACTTCAGGATGTCAAGATCGTGGACCACCACGTGGACGAGGTCGCGGGCACCTGCACCAGCGTGGCGGTCATGCCAAAGAGCCGAGTGGCACCTCAACCAGCGACGTCTCCCCCTGAGACTCCACGAACGCCCTGAGCGCCGTTATACGCCCCTGGACTCGGTCTCAGACGTGGAACTCCGGCCTTTCTCAGAAGAGGCCTCGGCGTCCACGTCCGGGGTCGGGAGTGTGAATTGCTCGGCTTCTTTGAGTTCCTTGATGTCCCGGAGCGCTGGCAGGTCCGCCAGGTCCTTCAGCCCGAACGCCTGCAGGAACTGCCTCGTCGTTCCGTACATGATGGGACGGCCGGGGGCGTCTTTCCGCCCGACGATGCGGATCAGCCGGCGTTCGAGGAGCGTTTTCAGCACGCCCGCGGAATCCACGCCCCGGATCTGCTCGATCTCGGCGCGGACTACCGGCTGCTTGTAGGCGACGATGGCCAGTGTCTCCATGGCCGAGCGCGACAGCCTGGCGCTCTCCTTGGCCCTCTCCAGCCGCTTGATCCAGGGCGCGCAGTCCGGCCGCGTGGCGATCTGGAATCCACCGGCGACTTCCACTAGTTGTAGCCCTCGCCCCTCCACCGCATAGTCGGCCTTGAGCGCTTGCAGGGCGCTCACCAGCTCTGCGCGGGACACGCCCTCGACCACCCCTAGCATGCGGTCCACGGAGAGGGGCTCTCCGGACACGAAGAGGATCGCTTCGAGGATGCCCTTCAGCCCCGACAAGGGACTGCTGTTGCCGTTCCCATTTCCGTTGGAGTCGTCGTGTTCCAACTCGGCTTCTACCGTTTCCGGTGTCATCATAGTGCATTCTCCTCAGCGTCTGCATCCTCGACCCCCACCGGCAGGAACGTCCGGAACAGGAGGATGGGCCCGAAGGCCTCGGCCTGAAAGACGCGAACCAGCTTGATCCGCATCAACTCCAGCAAGCCCAAGAACGTGACGATCACGACCAGCCGCCCTTCGTCGGGCGAGAACAGGGCCTCAAACGGCAGGGCGGGCTCGTGCTCCAGCCGCTCCAGGATGTAATTCATGCGGTCCTTGACCGTCAGGTGATCGGCCGTCACCTCGATCAGCGTCTTCGCCGGAACCCGCTGCAGCACTCCCTGCAGAGCGTCCACCAAGTCGAACAGCGTCAGCTCCAGCAGTGCGCCGTCCTCATCCCCGTGCAGACCCTGACCGCTCGCGTCGACAATCGGCTGACGGCCGAAGACCTCCCGCCACTGCTGGCCGCGCTGCACCAACTCGCCAGCCGCCTCCTTGAACCGCTTGTATTCCAGGAGCCGGCGGACCAGCTCGGCCCTGGGGTCTTCGTCTGTTTCGTCCTCGTGGTCCCCGTCGGATTCAACGGGCAGTAGCATCCGCGATTTGATGTGGATCAGCGTGGCCGCCATCACCAGAAACTCGCCAGCGACGACCAAGTTCAGCGACTTCATCATTTTGATGTAGTCGAGGTACTGTTTGGTGATCGTCGCGATTGGGATGTCGTAGATGTTGATCTCATCCTTCTTGATCAGATGCAGCAGGAGGTCCAGCGGACCCTCGAACTCGTTCAGGCGAATACGATAGGAGTCCTCCGCCGGATCGAAACCGGTGTCACAATTCTCCGCCATAGAGGCCTGAATATACCAGATTTAGGGCAAAAGGCAAGTCGGGCTTCAAGATATAGTGGGCGCTACCCCTTTTTCAGGATCATGATGAAGGCGATCAGGAAAATCAGGAGAGCCGTCCCCACGATGGCCAGAAACACGGGGTTCTCGAACCCGGCAGAGGAGCGGGGGTTGGCAAACTTGGCGCGGGTGAAGTTGGGCTCCTGCTGGGAGAAGACCTTGGCGAAGTCGTCCTTGGCTTTGAAAGCGGCGTCGGAGAAGTTGACTTCGCCGCGAAACGTGGCGCGCCGGAAGTAGGTATCCGCGACGAAGACGGCATGCATGAAGAAGACGTTCTTCTCGAACACGGCCTCCGAGAAGTCCGAGATCCCTTCGAACTTGCTGCCCGAGAACCCGGTGCCCATCTTGAAATAGGCGCGCGAGAAGCTCGACTCCTTCTTGAACGTGACCGCGAGGAAATTCGTCAGCCCGCTGAACCCGGCGCGCAGGAACGTGACCGGTTCGTGAAAGACCGCCCGATAGTAGCGGGTGTGCCCGGCGAACGCCGTCTTCTCGAAGCTCGCCGCTTTGTCGAAGATGCACGTGAGGAAGAACGCGTTGCTTAGGAACACGGCCTCGGAGCTGTCCACCGGCGCCAGGAAGATCGTCCGGGAGAGGTCCACGCTCTTCGTGAAGGTGGTGCCGTGGAACGCGACGGGTCCCTGGATTACCACCATGTCGCCCAGCATCCGATGCTCGACCATGTCGGGCTTGAGCTGGGTGTCAAGGAAACCGTCGAAGACTGAATCTCGGATCACGAACGGCCCGCGGATCACGCGGGCCTCGGTGACGGAAGATCCCGCCATGGTCGCGAGCACCGGGGGCGGCAGGGGGACCGATGCCAGCGGCACCGTCGGAAGGCGGGTCAGCAGCAGATCGCCAGAGACCACCCCGTTCTGGATGGACACGCCCTTGCCGGTTTTCAGGGCCTCGAGAATCTCGCCCGCCGGCACCGCCTGCGCGGCGCGATCCGCCCTGGTACACTCCGAGCTGAAGTGCCTGACGAAGAGCGCGGGCTCGCCGGGCAGCGCCCGCTCCACCGTGCAGACCGCCCAAGCGGTCGCCGGGAGGGCAACTTGGAACAATGCAACGAGCAACGGCAGGAAACGGTACGCGCTCACAGTCGCCGGCCCACGCTAAAAGGGATAATCCAGCCCGACGAAAACATTGCCGCCGTCCTTCCCGTACCCCACGTCCAATCGGCCCACGACGTTGGGCCGGGAGAGGGCGCGGATTCCAACGCCGGGGTTGAACTGCGTCCGCTGCAGGCGATCGATGAAATTTCTATTCACCCGTCCGAAATCCAGAAACGGGGCCGCCTCCAACTCGATGGGATTATCGAATATCCGCTTTTCGTATATGCGAATGCGTTCTTCGAGGTTGACCAGGTACAGATTGTCGTCGACAAACCGGTTCAAGCCAAACCCGCGCAGCGTGTTCTCCCCGCCCAGCGTCGGCCGCTCGTAGAAGGGGACGCCCTGGCTGAAGACATGGTCAAACAGAAAGCGGCCCACGAAGACCATGCGCCCCGAGGCATGGGGAATCAGATGCCGGGCATCGATGGCCACCCGGAACCACCGGTCTGGCTCGTCGTGAATGAGGTTGTGGGCGAGTTCAAAGTAGGCAGAGGCGTATGTCCCTTGCACCGGGGTGAGCAGATTATCGCGGCTATCGTACAGGGCCGTCAGGCGGTGTCCGAAGATCTGCGCGCCATCGATGCCTTCGAGGGTGGGAAATTGCACTTTCGTCTGGGGCAGCGACGGGATCACCCCGTCATCGACCCGGACATTGCGGTAGAGCTCCGTCCAGAGGACGGAAAAGTTCTGACCCAGGTTGAGGCCGGCGCTGAGCCTGATGTTCGCTTCCCGCGAGGTATAGGTCGTCTCGTCCTGTTCGGACCTCCGGTTCCCAATGCCGAAGAAACGGGCGAAGGCGTTCTTGAACCAGTTGCCCTCGGCCGCCAGGATATAGCGCCCTCCACCGGCCCCCGTGTTCTTATACCCCAACTCGAAAGTCCGCTCGACTTTCGAGGCGTAGGAGGCGATCGCGCGATACTGAACGGTTTCGTGGCGGTATCCGTAGTAGTTGAGGGAAAAGCTCTCGCCGATGAACTTATTATGCAGGTACTGCGGCGCGAAGATGTCTTCGATTTCCTCCTTGTCGTTTGCCCTCAGGATCGGCACCAACGCGCCAATCCAGTAGTTCTCATTACGGGTGTAGGCGAAGGCGGGCAGCGGGATCACCGTGTAGCCGCCTTTTGTGGGCAGGGACTTTAAAACATGCTCCTGTTTGGGATGCACGTCCTCCGAGACCTTTTCGGTCGTCTCCCCCGGCACCGTTTCTACAGCTTCCTTCACCGCCACACGACCCTCCGACGGAGGACCCGTTTCCGCAGCAGGTGCAGGATGAGCAAGCCCAAAGAAGAGAAGGCACCATGGGACACCAAGCCAGCGGATCAGGATGCCACCGCCGACCGCCGTTTCATGCAAAGCAACACACCGTCCTGAGCAGGCCTGTGTTCAGGCGTCACTCGACGTAGAGGGCTAACTGGACGCCCAGGAGCAGAAGCCCGGCGGGAAGCAGGTAGGGCTTTCCTTTCCATGCAAACCGCGCGCTTCCCTCCAGTGCCAGGCTCACAGCGATGAAGAAGGATGTGAGGGCAAAGAAGCGATGCTGGATGTTCACGACATCAATGCCGGGATGATCCAGATGCTGGTGGATCAAGAGGGCAGCTCCTCCTAGCATCGCAATACCGGCCGCGAGGTACCTCCACAGAGGCCTGGGTTCCTTCCAACCAAACAGCATCGTGTAGATTCCGAGGACCATGGGAATCATGGAAAGGAGATGATGCTGAATCCACTCGTGGGTCGTGGACAGAGAAAAACTCTCGACAAACCCAGCCGGACCGATCGGCCAGGCTTCTAAGTCGCTGAAGACAAATAAGAAGGCTCCAAACGCCAGCCAAGTCAAGCCGCTGCCGACCCTGAGCAGCCGATGCCGGTGAGCGGTCCACCGATCTAGTAACAACAGCGCACCAATCACCAATACCGTCACACCCGAGGAATGGTGCATGAACCGCGAGTATTCCAAATCCTCTTCCGGCGACAACCCGGACGGGGGAAGCTTCTCATACACGGGTTCGTGCTGGGTGGCTGCTGAACGCTCATGATGATGTGTGGAAGCCGGCTCGTCTGAAGCGATGGAGTCGGTGGTGGCTAGAGGCCCGGTGAACAGACAAAGCCCAAATGCTGAGAGCAGGCACCTCAGCTGGCGCAGTCCGCTACGGAGAGACATTCGTTATCAGAACCGCAGTAGCCAGGGAAGTTCTTCGAGGATCGCACGCAGCGAACCTAGGTTAGCCGGGCGCGCGAGGGCCTTGGCAGCCTCACCCAGCTTCCCGGCGCGGAGGGCCTGGTAGGCGTCATGGACGGAGACGCCGACGTACTGCATGACGCTTGAGTCGCGATAGCAGTCGATCATGCACCGCGTGCACCCATCGCGGATTCGCTGCGAGCCATCGAACTCGTAAATCGAGCACATCGGCTTCTCCCAATAATGGCACCGCCACAGCATAAGATGCCAATCAAGGTGGAAGTACTGAAATCCGCCCAGGCAAGGAAAACGTTGCGTCTCGTGTTTCACAAAACGCTGCATTTCCTCGAGTGAGGGAGTCGGATTCAAAACCAGAAACCGCTTCTTGAGGCGCTTGATCCGCTCAAAGGCCTCGTCAAGCTCTTCATTGGTGAAGTCCACCAGGTGCGAGTCCGAGTATCCGAGAAAACTCGATCCCAGCTGGCGAAGCGGGTATGAAAACGTCACGGAGGTGAAGCCCAGTGACTCCAGAAAACCCGGTAGCGCTTCATAATCCACCAGCCGGCTCATAGTTACTGACGCGGTGGCGTGGATCTTCAGCTCTTTCAATTGGCGGTTGGCCTCACGAATTTTTTCGCATACGCCTGGCAGTCCGCGATTGCGCTCGTGGCTTTCCACCGTGGCAGCATCAATGGAGATGATGAAACTGGAGATGCCGGCGGTGACTAGGTCCCGGATCCGCTCTGGCCGCAGGAGACCTCCGTTGGTGACGAGCATCACCTTCATGTCTAGATCCGCCCCACGCTTGACGATGACGCCGAGGTCGGGATGCATCGTGGGCTCGCCACCCGTGATCACCAAGTACCGGATCCCCTGGGCATACAAGATATCCAGCGCATCCAACGCCCCTTTGCGTGAGACATAGACCCAGTCCTCGCGCGGCAGCTTGTCCAAGGCGAAATTGCAGAACCCGCAACGTGCGTTGCAGGCGTTGTTAATGGCGAACGTGCAGACACCAGGCCCGCCCTCTTCAAGCACCAAACGCAACGTACCACGATTGTTGTGATCCATCGCCAGCGGTCTCCTCAAGACATGTGGCTCTTGACGTGCGGCTCCTATTTACTTCTTTTTAGGCAGGTAGGTCAAGAAAAACAGGGGCAGCGGACTTAGAAGAACGTTACCGAGGCCGTTCTATAGTTCCTCTTCCAAATCTTTCCATGACCAAATCTGTTTCTTCTCGAGCAGCACGTTGGTAGTGAGATAGAGAGCAAGCAGGCGACGGTAGCGCGGAGCGACGTCCGCAGCCGTAACGGTGAGCGGCCGTGCCTGACCCTTCAGTTTCAAGTCGATTTGATGGAACAACTCTCTCCGAAAGGAGTAGAGCCAGAGACCATCCTGATCAGCCAGCCCGATCAGATCGTCATAGACACTGCTGAGGTAGGCCGTATTATCGGAAAGACAATCGCGGACGAAGAGACAACTGAGATCCCGCCCGACAAACGGGGAGATGCGAGGCATCATGCCGTTGAGGGCAAGGATGGTCGGCCCGAGGTCGACCTGGCTGGCGATCCTCTCAATATGGCGAGGGCGATAGGTGTCCGGCGTGCGAAGCGACTCGTCCGCCCAGATGAACAACGGCACGAGAAAACGGCCGCCTTGCCGCTCGATGTCCGTCGTCCCAACCGGTTCATGGCGACCGTGATCCCCTAAGACGATCACCATTGAGTTCCTGAGCAGCCCGTCTCGCTGCAGTGACGTAAAAAAAGTCTCGAACTCTAAGTCGAAGTAGCGAAGCGCCGCGACGTAGCGGTCTCTGTGATGTTGCAGAGCCTGCACCTCCGGATGCCGCAAGGGAATGGTGAACGGATGGTGCATGCTGGCGGTGAGCGCGGCGAGGAAAAACGGTCCTCCGCGAGCCTGCAAGGCGGCGATCCGCGTTCGCATGAAGTCGAAAAGAGCGCCATCCGTGAGACCCACGCCAAGCCGCTCGGCATCTGCCGGGAAGTCACTCTCGCCGTAAAGGCGGTCGAGACCATTCCGTGCCATGAATGGCTGTATTCCTGGTATGTCGCTATCCAGACTGATGACCATCTCCGTTCTGAACCCGCCCTTCCGCAGAAGGGAAGGTAAACACAAATAGTCTTGCTCGTATCGGGTCTTGATGGCCGCTGTTCCTTGACGCGGATAGTAAGAACAGAATGTCGAGAAGAGGCCTCTCGTCGTCGCTACCCCATTGCTGAAGAAGTTTGCGAAGTAGAGGCTCTCGTCCTTCAAGCGGTCGAGAAAGGGCGTGAGACGAATGGACCGACCCGATGGCGTACCTGGAGCGAGTGGCTGTTTCGAATCCACCGAGACGTCAATGGTTCGATCGAGATATCGCCTGTCCAATCCTTCCACAAAAATCAACACCACATTGACCGGCTCATCAAAACGAACCTCGACGCGCTCGTTGGTTTCTTTTACCAACGGATACTGAGGAAAGGGAAAGCTTGCTCCCCGTCCCAGCGCTTCCTGGGCCACCTGCACAGCTTCCTCGAATTTGATCGCTCCAGGCATACGGCGTGGCATCCAGGACCATTGTGACAGAAAGGCGTCACGCAACGGCTCTCGCGCGAAGAGAAGGGGATTCTGCGCCAGGTTGAAATAGGCTTCGCTGTCGGTTGCCGTGCGAGGGGACCAAGACTGATCGAACGGGCCTAGCCCAGCCGCTCCACTCACGACGGCTGTCACCAGCGCCACAGATGCCACAACAGGTCGCTGAGTGTCCCATCGAGCCAGCATCGGTCCAATCTTTTGCTTGAATGCAACCCACCAGCCCGCTATGGCTAAGCCTTCAAGCAACAGAAAGGTCCCGATCCATACGCCCCATTTTTCGCCGTCCTCCAGTTCGGCAACGGTCTGCTCCGCAGCTTGGGACGCCCCCGTCTCATTGCCGGACGTGTGCAGCAGGTCATCCAGATATTCAAAGAACACGAAGTTCACGTGCTGTTGGCTGAAGCCATAATATCCGACGTCCACAATCAGGATCACCACCAACAGGCCGCCAACCACCGCCAGCGCTACGTTCAATCTCGTCGTGTACCCGCCATTTCTCTTGGCCGTTTTACTCAATCGAGAGGCCGGGATGCTGAGCAGAACGCCGAGAACGGCCGCGACGGCAACGGCGCCTGTCGCGCTGATCATATCGCCCACGAGACCAGCGCCCAGTGTTCTCATCAGAAGGCCGGTCGTCGGCCACTCCAATGCGGCGGTCTCAGGAAACAAAAATAGGCGTTGTGTCTGCTGGATGATCACGAACAGCGCCCACCAGAAAGCGAGTAGGCGAGAGAGCGAGGAGGATTTGTCGACAGGTAAGATCATGCCACCCGGAGATGCTAGTTACTCCATTTTTGGCGGAACCAATCTATAGTCCGTTTCAGCCCGTCTTCGAACGAGACGGTCGGATACCATCCGAGCTCCCGCTTGGCCTTTCCCGCCGAGACTTCCTTGCCACCGAAGTCGCCGGGGCGCGCCGGCACGAACTCGATCTTCACATGGTCCCCGATCGCCTTCCGGATCCCTTCCGCCACTTCCAAGACCGTGACCTTTCGCGGACCTTCGAGGTTGTAAGTCTGATTGACGGCGGAGTCTTTCATGGCCAGGACGTGGGCTTCGGCCATGTCCCGCACGTACACGAAATTCCGGTACTGCTCTCCCCTGCCCGACACGCTCAGGGGCTGTCCAGTGAGCGCCTTCTTGATGAAGATGGGAATGAGCAGCTCTTCCCGCATGCGGGGCCCGTAGGGGATGCCGTACCGAAGGATGGTAAAGGGGACTTTGTAGAGCTGGCTGTAATTGTGACAGACCATCTCGCTGGCCATCTTGGTCGAGGTATAGATATGCCCGGCGCCGTCCAAATAGAAGGGCGTCGACTCCTGCAAGGCGCCTCCGTTCTGCGGGCACCCGTTGTAAACCCAGACGGTCGAGGCGAGGTACAGCCGGCGGGCGCCATTGAGCCGCGCCGCCTCCAGCACATGCGCCGTTCCCACCACATTCAACGCCGTGGTGTAGACCGGGTACTTGTGTGCATAATTGACGTTGGAGACCGCCGCCAAGTGAAAAATGTGCTCGGCATCCTTGGTGGCCGCCAGCACCGACGAGAGGTCCATGAGATCCACGTCCTCATACCCGACATCCTGGCGATGCGGCCGCACCCGGTGATCCACGACGGTCACCTGATGCCCCGCCTCCATCAGGACATCCACCACATGCGAGCCGATGAACCCGCTTCCCCCTGTCACCACGACTTTAGCCATTGGAACACCCCTTGTTATCCGATCACGTCTCGTAATGCACCCAGTACTTGGTGTGCATCCCCTTCCTCCATGCCTGAAAAGATCGGCAGACATATGTGCCGCGCGCAGTAGTCTTCCGCAACGGGCAACGGCCCCGACCGATACTTCTCGAACACTGGTTGCTTGTGGAGCGGCTCCTCGTACACTTCCCCCGCGAGGGACACCCCGTAGCGATCCTTCAGGAGCGTTTTGAGCTCCCTGCGGTCCCGCGTCTCCTTGAGCACGGCGATATACTTGTAGTAATTGCACGCCCCGCCGGCCGGCACCTGCACGCGGCTGAGATTCCGAAATCCCCTGAAGCCCTCGTCGTAGATCGCGGCGATCCTTTGCCGGTCCGCGATCATGGCCGGCAGGCGTTCCAGATGCTTCAGACCGATGATGGCGTGGGGCTCGGACATGCGCCAGTTGTACCCCATCCGGACGTGCGCGTTCTGCGTGAAGCTTGCCTTGCCCTGGTCCCGATAGATCCGCGCCTCTTCGTTGATGCGATCGTCATTGGTGACGATCATCCCTCCCTCCCCGGAGGTCATGACTTTGGTTGGATAAAAACTGAAGGCGCCGGCAAGCCCGAACGTGCCGGCTTTCACGCCTCGGTAGGAGGAGCCGTGCGCATGGGCGGCATCCTCCACCAGCCAAAGCCCTTTCTTACGGACCAGCTCTTGCAACTCCCCGATGCGCCGGGAGACGATCCCACCGATGTGCACCACGATCAAGCCAGCCGTCTTGGGCGTGAGCTTCTTCTCCACGTCTTCTGGCCGCACGGCAAAGGATTCCGGATCCATATCCACAAGCACCGGACGTGCCCCGGCGTGCACGACCGCCGCAGCGGTAGCGAAGAACGTGTTGGTGGGAACGAGGACTTCCTTTCCCTCGACGCCGAGCACGCGCAGGATGATCTCCAAGGAGCTGGTGCCGCTGTTGACGGCGATGGCATGCCGGACTCCGCAGAATTTGGCGAATTGCTGCTCGAACTCGGCGCCGTATTTGCCCAGCGTCAATTGCCCCGTGGCCAGCACGTCCTGGATCCTTTCGGCGATCCAGGCCCGGTCTTCTGGCAGAAACTGGATTTGGGCGGCCGGCACACGCCGGCCCGGCGCGATGTCCTGTTTCACACTTTCCAAGGTCTCACCGTTCCTTATCAGTTTCGCTGACACTTGATTCACGGGAGCGACACCAACCCCACGCCCAGACAGACGAGCATCGTCCCCGCCCAGCGATGCATGGAGATCGTTTCCTGCAAGATGAACTTGGCCGCAAGGGTGCCAATGACGTAGACCAACGTGGTTGCAGGAAACACAACACTGAGGTCAGCCCAGGACAGGACCGCAAGAAACCCGACAAAGTGGGTGACCATGAACACAATGCTGGCGAGAAAGTGGTGATTGCGAATGGCCCTACGGGCGATCGCCAGAAGCGCTCTCGGCGCAAAGGTGGACACTTCGCCCACCTGCCTCATGCCTTTGGTGAGCAGGACATCTCCTACCGAATCGGCGAGCACAATGATCGCAATCAGAATTGCCGTTTTCACCTGCCACCCTCCGCCATGGTGTCCTGGCCGCCCGCAATCCCGAACGTTCTCGGCGAGGATTGCACCACCAGGCCGACTCCGACGGAAATCAACAGGACTCCGATCCATCGTATCGCGGAGACAGTTTCGTTCAAGAAGTAGTCGGCAAACGCGACGTTGATGACCACTTCGGATGAGATAGCCGGCAGCACAAAACTCAAATCTGCCCTGGACAGGGCTGCCGCGAAGAGCACGAAAAAAATGACATAGAATCCGACTCCGAGCAAAATCGAAGGACTCTGGACAGCCTGCAAGAATATGGAGACCCAATTGTTCCAGGTCAGTTGGCTCTCTCCTGCGATGAGCTTCATGCCCTGACTCAACAGCACATTGCCCACCGCTTGGCTGAAGATGGCAACCGCCAAGAGAGCAATAATCCTTATCCGTTCAGTCCACCGTTGCATCAGGCCGTCGCCTGGCTTTTGACGAAACGCTTCCGTTGCGCGCGGACCTTGAGGTACTCTTTGGCCTCCACGTAGAGCCGGCTTCTTTCGTTGCCATCAAAGACCGCCCGGCGCAAGATCCGGAAAATGACGTGGGGGCGGAAATAATACCGGTCGTAGAACTGCTCGACCGCGTGCATGATGTCCCGCCGGCTCAGCCCCGGATACTGGAACACGGGCAGTTGGTGTCCCCCCTCGTCCGTCATCACCGTGTCCACGGCATAGTTGTGCTTCTTCAGGTAGGCGTCGAACTCCGTGCCGGGATACGGGTGGGACATCGAGACCTGGATCGTTTCCGGATCGAGCTCCATGGCAAATTGAATGGTCCGCTCGATCGTCTCCGGCGTTTCCCCTGGATGCCCGACCTGAAAATCGCCGTGCACGACGAGGCCCAGCTTCCGGCAATGTTTCATGAACTCGCGTGCCTGCTCGACCGTAGCGCCTTTCTTGATGTTTTTCAGAATCTGCGGATCGCCGGACTCGAACCCGACGATCAGCAACCGGCACCCGGCCTCTTTCATCGCCTTCAAGGTCTCGTAGCCCGCCGTCACCCGGGAGTTGCAGGACCAGGTAAACTTCAGAGGCTTGAAAGCCTTGCAGATCTCAATCGTGCGGTCCTTGGCCCAGGGAAACGTGTCATCGTCGAAGAAAATTTCCTTCGCCTGGGGGAAATACTCCAGGCAGCGCTTCACCTCCTCGACCACGTTGGAGATGCCGCGGGTCCGCCAGGGATGCCCGCTCATCGTCTGCGGCCAGAGGCAGAAGGTGCACAGCGCCGGGCATCCACGGGACGTGTAGAAGGCCACGTAGGGGTGCTTCAAATAGGGAATGTTGTAGCGCGTGATGTCGAGGTCCCGCTTATAGACATCCACCGCAAAGGGCAGGGCATCGAGATCCTCGATCTGCGGGCGATCCGGATTGTGGACGATGCGTCCATCCTTGCTGAAGCTGATGCCGGCAATCTCCTCCAGCTTCTTTCCCCCGGCAAACTCCGCCACCGGGTAGTCGAATTCCCGTCTGACCACGAAATCAATCGCCGGCGTGGCCTTCAGGCTTTGCTCCGGCTGGACGGTCACGTGCGGGCCGACGAAGGCGATCCTGATCGTGGGGTTGGCCGCTTTGATCGCCTCGGCCAGCTTGGCATCGCTCTTAAACCCCGCGGTGCTGGTGAAGAGCACAAGAAACTCGTACTCGGTGGCGATCTTGATCGTCTCCTCCGGGCTCACGCTATGGGACGGCGCGTCCAAGAGCCGGCTGTCTTTGATCATCCCCGCCGAATAGGCCAGCCACACCGGATACCAGAAGGA
>Ga0209690_1001035_pt1 | contig 15325 bp, 15 predicted proteins | sample GraSoiAngelo_150_FD_186164 | JGI IMG/M metagenome (GOLD analysis project Ga0209690, IMG submission 186164) | Grasslands soil microbial communities from the Angelo Coastal Reserve, California, USA - 14_1009_09_40cm (SPAdes) (version 2) | ecosystem: Environmental > Terrestrial > Soil > Grasslands ...
GATGGACGCTCGCGGATCGGCCAGACCGAGTCCGCGCTCGGCATCATCCCCGGCGCCGGCGGCACCCAGCGTCTGCCGCGACTGATCGGCCAGGCACGCGCGACGCGTTACCTCATCGAGTCGACGCGGCTTTCAGCAAAGGAAGCGGAGGCGGTCGGTTGGGTCGACCGAGCCCCGGCGCCCGAGGAGTTCCAGGCTGCGGTCGACGAGCTGGCCGGCAGGCTGGCCAGGGCGGCGACGTTTGCCATCGCCATGATCAAGGACGCGGTGCGCCGCGGTGGGGACCTGCGGCTCGACGAGGCGTTGGAGATCGAGTCGCAGAACTTCGCCCGGGCCGCTCTGAGCACCGACGCGGCGATCGGCATCATGTCCTTCCTCAGCAAGCAGGAGCCGGAGTTCACCGGTTCTTGAGCGATCTCCTAGCTGTCGAAATCGAGCCGGGCTGATCGTCATCAGGGCAGGAGGTACTGCATGAAATACGTCTTGTTGTTCGGCGGCACGATGGAGCCGGAGGAGCGGGCGAAGAATCCGGAGATGGCGGCCGCCTATGAGCGAATCGGTCGCTGGTTCGAGGAGTACGGCCGCGCCGGCAAGATCGTCGGCGGCCACGAGCTGAAGGGGCCGCACACCGCGACCACGGTGCGCTTCAAGGACGGCACGGCGATGGTGACCGACGGTCCGTTCATCGAGTCCAAGGAGGTCATCGGGGGCTACGCGGAGGTTGAGGTCGCCGACCTCGACGAGGCCCTGGAGATCGCCAAGACGTGGCCCGGCCAGACGAGCGTTGAGGTCCGGCCGGTCGTGGGCGACGCGTAACCCTGGCCGAGACACGCGCAGCCACCGACGCGGCGCTCACGGCGGTGTTCCGCGAGGAGGCCGCGAAGCTGACGGGCGCGATGGTGCGAGTGATCGGCAACTTCGACATCGCCGAGGAGGTGGTCCAGGACAGCCTGCTTGCGGCGCTCGAAAAGTGGCCCGAGCAGGGCATTCCGGACCGGCCGGGCGCATGGCTGATGACCACCGCGCGTCGGCGGGCCATCGACCTCCTGCGTCGGGATCAGCGCTACGCGGAGAAGGTGGCGCTGCTGGAGCGTTCGGCGTTGCCCGCTGACGCGCCTGAGGTGGACGACCGCCTGCGGTTGATATTCACGTGCTGCCACCCGGCGCTGGCCCAGGAGGCGCAGGTCGCGTTGACCCTCAGGGCCGTCGCAGGCTTTACGACCCGGGAGATCGCCGCCGCGTTCCTCGTGTCTGAGCGGACGATGGCCCAGCGGATCGTCCGCGCCAAGCGCAAGATCGTCGAGGCGAACATCCCCTACCGCATGCCCCAAGGGGCCGAGCTGGTACCGCGTGTTGACGCGGTGCTGGCGGTGCTATATCTCATGTTCAACGAGGGCTACTTGAGTCGCGGGCCGGATGTGGCCGCGCGACGCGACCTGGCCCAGGACGCGCTCTGGCTGGCGAGCCTGACCGCCCGCCTGCTTCCCGACCAGCCTGAGGTCCTCGGCCTGGTCGCGCTCATGAAGCTGCACCTCGCCCGCGCCCGCGCGCGATTTGACGCCGCCGGCGAGATGGTGCTTTTGCCCGAGCAGGATCGCTCGCTGTGGGACGAGGCTGCGATCGCCGAGGCGGTCGAGGTCCTGCGTCGCGCGGCCGGGATGAACATGCCGGGGCCGTATCAGCTCCAGGCCGCGATCGCCGCCGTCCATTCGGAGGCCAGGTCCTGGGTCGCGACCGACTGGGCGCAGATCGTCGTCCTCTATGACGCGCTCCTGCGCCTGAGCGACACCCCTGTCGTTCGCCTTAATCGCGCGGTGGCGCTGAGCCACGTGCGTGGACCGCAGGTCGCGCTGGGCGAGGTCAATGACCTGGCCATCTCCCTTGGCGGGTATCACCTCTTTCACGCAACGCGCGCGGAGCTGCTCGAGGAGCTCGGGGAGACTGCGCTGGCGCGAGAATCGCGGCTGCGCGCGTTGGAACTCTGCCAGAACCCGGCTGAGCGGTCGCTGCTAATGCGAAAGCTTGGAAGCTAGGCCGGCGCTCTCTTTCTGATCACTTCCAGCGCTTCCTCGACACGCTTCGGATCGCCGCCCAGGACGCGAATCACGAGCTCCTTCGTCTCGAAGTTCGGATACGAGCCGACCGAAACATCTGGATAGCTCTCCTCCAGCTCGCGCATCAGTGGATAGAAGCGAGCTTCCACCGCGAAGGTGAACCGCAGCTCGCGCACGGTGGCGGCGGATCCCGCGGAGAGAAACTCTGGCTCGATCTCTTCGGTGAAGATTCCCTTCATCTCCATCGGCACACCGGGCATCACGAAGATGCGCTTGCCCTTCGCCTTGTAGATGGCGCCCGGCGCCATGCCGCGCCGGTTTTTGAACACGTGCGCCGGATCGGCCGGGATCCGCGCCATGCGCAGGTTGCCTTCGGTCAGTTCCGGTGACTCGAGCAACCCCATAGAGTGCATTCGCTGCACCCGCCGCTCAATCCGCGCGCGGGTCTCTTCCCAGATGATCAGCTCTTTGCCGAGTGCCTCGGCAAGAGCCGCGAACGTCCGGTCGTCCGGCGTCGGACCCAGCCCGCCGCTGAGAAAAACATCGGTGACGTCTGGGTCGTCGAGCTCGCGGGCGACTTGATCGATGATCTCCCGCGGCTTGTCGCGGATCTGGGTGACGCGCTTGAGGGGGTAGCCGAGCAGGCGGAGGCGCTCCGCCATCCAGTGGGAGTTGGTGTCGAGTGTGAAGCCGCCGACCAGCTCGTCGCCGATTGCGACGATGCTGGAAATGGGCATCGTGCAAGCTTAAGCCCCTCTCCCTTCGCCCTTTTTCCCGATGGGGAGACGGGTAACCTCCAGACCATGGAGCGATTGCACGCCGTCGTCCGAGGCGACGTGCAGGGTGTCGGCTTTCGCTATTTCGTGCAGCGCGAAGCGCGGCAGCTCGGCCTTCACGGCTGGGTCCGAAACAACGACGACGGCACGGTGGAGCTCGTGGCTGAGGGTCCACGCGAGGCTCTCGAGGAGCTCAAGCGCTTGGCCCAGGAAGGGCCGCGCTCGGCCCGCGTCGACCGGGTGGACGCGCAGTGGTCAAACGCGACCGGCAAGCTGCAGGCGTTCGATCTCGCCTGGTGAGAATGGCCGGCTTCCGGTTCCTTTAACCTATCGCTCCGCGGGATTCAGTTCCGCATCCGCGGTTAGAGGGAGTTAGATGGACCCCAGCACAGCTTGGTTCGGCGTGGCCGGCGGATTGGCCGCGGTCGGGTTCGCGGTCGTTCTGATCTTTCTCGTCCTCAGCCGGCCAAGCGGCAACGACCGCATGCGCGAGATCGCGTCCGCGATCCAGGAAGGGGCAGCCGCCTACCTCAACCGGCAATACACGGTGATCGCGATCATCGGCGTGATCATCGCGATCGTCATCGGCTTTTTCATCAACTGGACGACCGCGGCGCTGTACATCGTCGGCGCCATCCTCTCTGCTGTCGCCGGCTACGTCGGAATGAACATCGCCGTGCGGGCAAACGTGCGTACCGCCGAAGCGGCGCGTGGCGGGTTGGACAAGGCGCTTCAGGTCGCGTTCCGCGGCGGCGCCGTGACCGGCTTCATGGTGGTGGGTCTCGGCCTGTTGGGAGTTTCGGCGGCTTACCTGGTTTTCAAGAACCCTGACGTTTTGGTCGGCCTTGCGTTCGGCGCAAGCCTCGTATCGGTATTCGCTCGCCTGGGCGGCGGCATCTACACGAAAGCCGCCGACGTCGGGGCGGATCTCGTGGGAAAGGTCGAGGCGGGCATCCCGGAGGACGACCCGCGCAACCCCGCTGTCATCGCCGACAACGTCGGCGACAACGTCGGGGACTGCGCCGGGATGGCGGCCGACTTGTTCGAGACCTACGCCGTGACCATGATCGCCGCGATACTGCTCGCGTCGCTCTTGTTCAAGGACCAGGTCGGGTGGGTGATTTATCCGCTCCTGCTCGGCTCGGTGAGCGTGGTCGGATCGATCGTCGGCACCTTCTTCGTCCGCATCTTCAACCTGCGATGGATCATGGGCGCGCTTTACGCTGGTCTCCTCGTCGCGGTTGCGGTGGCGATCGTCGGGTTCTACTTCGTGACCGCATACATGAAGAGCAACGGGTACCTCCAGGGGTTCGACCACGATCCGATGAATCTCTTCGTCGCCGCGCTGGTCGGCGTGATCATCACGGTCCTGATCGTCGCCATAACCGAGTTCTTCACGGAAACCAGGTACTGGCCGGTCCACCTCATCGCGAAGGCATCGGTGACCGGGCACGCGACGAACATCATCGCCGGGCAGGCGATCGGCATGATGGCGACTGCGCTGCCCGTGATCGTCATCGCGACCGGAATTCTCGTCAGCTATGCGCTCGGCGGCCTGTTCGGGATCGCGATCGCCGCGACCGCAATGCTGTCGATGACCGGCATCATCGTCGCCATCGACTCATACGGGCCGATCACCGACAATGCCGGCGGCATCGCCGAGATGGCCAAGCTGCCGAGCGAGGTCCGAGCCGTGACCGATCCGCTCGACGCGGTGGGAAACACGACGAAGGCAGTGACCAAGGGTTACGCGATCGGTTCGGCGGGCCTGGCGGCGCTCGTTCTCTTCGCCTCGTACACCCAGGAGCTCGCGCGGGCAGGCCACCCCACGAAATTCGAACTCTCCGACCCCCTGGTGATCGCGGGCCTCTTTCTGGGCGGCATCCTGCCGTTCCTGTTCGGCTCCCTCGCCATGCTTGCCGTTGGGCGCGCCGGAGGTCTGGTCGTCGAGGAGGTGAGGCGGCAGTTCCGCGACATCCCGGGCATCTTGCAGGGCACCGGCCGTCCGGAATACGGAACCGCCGTGCGGATCGTCACCGCCGCGGCGCAGCGGGAGATGATCCTGCCTGGCGTGATCCCGGTCGTCGCGCCGCTCGCGATCGGCTTTCTGCTTGGACCGCGGGCGCTCGGCGGCTTGCTCCTGGGCGCGATCGTGACCGGCTTGTTCCTCGCCCTTCAGATGACCAGCGGCGGGGCCGCCTGGGACAACGCCAAGAAGTACATCGAGGAAGGCCAGCTGGGCGGCAAAGGGTCCGAAGCGCACAAGGCCGCGGTCACCGGCGACACCGTCGGCGATCCCAACAAGGACACCGCGGGTCCGGCGATCAACCCCATGATCAAGGTTGTCAACATCATTGCGATTCTCATCGCGGCGGCGGTCTCCACGAACTATTTGATCCACTAAGCGCGCAGTAAACTCGACCATGGAGTTGGTGGGGGGTGGACGATTACCAGAAGGAGATCGCCGACCTCGAAGCGCAGGTCGAGCAGCTGGTGGAGGAGGAGGGCGACGCCAGGACCATCGCCGAGCTCAGCATGCAGCTGGAGGTCCTCAAAGCAATCTACGCCTGCGCGACGGACCTGCTCCAGCGCGGCCTCGCTGACGAAAGCCTTCGCTACGGGCTGCGCATCCAGGGATACGGCGACTGGACGATCGACAACGTCTATGCCTTCGTCTACGAGCGCTCGGTCGAGCTCGAGCCGAAGGCACACCGCGCGTTCGTGGGTGGCATCAAGACCACCGACTTCGCGCTGATGCTCAATTCATAAGGAGAATGAAAGCACATGGAAACGCCGCTGACGCCTCTCGAGTTCGCGCGGCGCACCCGCAAGCTGTACGGAGACCGCGAGGGCGTCGTTGACGCCGACCTGCGGATGACGTACGAGCAGTTTTTCGAGCGCTGCGACCGATGGTCCGCGGCGCTGCAGGCGATGGGAGTGGGGAAGGGTGATCGCGTCGCGTACATCGCGCCCAATACGCATGAGCAGCTGGAATCGTTCTACGCGGTGCCGCAGATCGGGGCGGTTCTCGTGCCGATCAACTTCCGACTGACGGCGGAGGACTTCGTCTACATCACGTCGCATTCGGGGGCCAAGGTGCTGTGCGTCCATCCCGATTACGTCGCCGTGGTCGACGGGGTTCGCGATCAGCTACGCGGAGTCCAGCACTTTGTCGTCCTGGGACCCGCCGAGGGTCGCACCGGCTGGCGAGAGTACGACGCCGAGATCGCGCGCGCCAAGCCGTCGTTCAAGGGCGTCGACGTCAAGGAGGACGACCTCCTCTCGCTGAACTACACCAGCGGCACGACGGCCAAGCCCAAGGGCGTGATGATCACGCATCGCAATGCCTGGATGAACGTCATGGACACGCTCGTCCACTTCCACATCACAGTCGACGACACGTACCTGTGGACGCTGCCGATGTTTCACGCCAACGGGTGGACGTTCGTCTGGATCATCACCGCGGTGGGCGGGCGCCACATCTGCTTGCCCAAGGTCGAGCCGGCGCGCGTATTCGAGCTGATCCGGAAAGAGAAGGTTGGCTGGCTGTGCGCGGCGCCGACAGTGTTGATCGCGCTGGCAAACGCGCCGAATGAGGTACGTGGCGAGGTTCCGGGCGGGGTGCACGTGGTCACCGCCGGTGCGCCTCCGGCGGCTGCCACTATCGAGCGCATGGAGGGCGAGTTCGGCTGGGAGGTGACCCAGGTCTACGGCCTCACCGAGACCTCTCCCTTCTTGACCATCTGTGAGCCGCGCCCGGAGCACGGCTCGATGTCCGCGAGCGACCGCGCGGTGATCAAGGCGCGAACCGGCGTCGAGATGATCGGCGCTTGCGAGCTGCGCGTCGTTGACGGCGAAGGCCGCGACGTCCCGGCCGACGGTCAGACCCTCGGCGAGATCGTGGCACGCGGCAACGTGATCATGACGGGTTACTACAACGACCCCGAGGCGACGCAGAAGGTGATGGGCGACGGCTGGTTCCAGACCGGCGACGCGGCGGTGCTGCATCCGGACGGCTACGTCGAGATCCGCGACCGGATCAAGGACGTGATTATCAGCGGCGGCGAGAACATCTCCTCGATCGAGGTCGAGGGCGTGCTGCTCCGGCACCCGGCCGTGCAGGAGGCAGCGATCGTCGGCCTGCCGCATGAGAAGTGGGGCGAGGCGCCGTTTGCCTACGTCGTGCTCAAGCCGGGTACGAATGCGACGGAGGCGGAGCTGATCGCGTTCACCCGTGACCGTCTGGCGCACTTCAAGGCGCCACATGGGGTGACGTTTGTGCCGGAGCTGCCCAAGACCGCAACGGGCAAGATCCAGAAGTTTGTTTTGAGGAAGGGCGCTGCGGCTATCGTCCGCCAGTAGCCGGGAGTCTAGACCCAGACCTCGGTCTTCGACCAGGCGAGACCGTCGCGGGTTACGCGCGCAGTGACGATCGTGCCGCCTGCAAGGGAGCGCTCGTCGAAGAGCTTCACCGCGCGCGGCCTGAAACGGTAGTAGGGCAGGTCGTTCTCCTCGGGATCGAAGTCACGAAACCTGCGCGCATAGGCGTTCCTGGAGTCGCGGCTGGTCGATTCGTGCGCTGTGCCAAGGAGCTGGATGCCCCGATCGGGCTTGCCCCAGATCTGGTTCGACGCATAGATCGTCACCGCCGCCGAGCTGTTGCGCACAACGTTCCGCGAGTGAGTCGAATCGCGATCGGAGATCCAGAACACGTCGAAGCGGTCATTCCACGCGAAGTACATGTGGTTGATGTGCGCGCGACCGCCCGGCGATACGGTCGCGAGGGAGCAGAGGGAAGAGGCGTTCATCAAACGGCGCGCCACGCGCTCGAGCCGAGCGGAAGAGAAACGACGTGATCTGCGCTCGACCGTCATCGATTCCTAGTCTGGCCCCCTTGGCGGGCTGAACATCGTTCGTGGCGGGATGGTGATGATCTTGCCTTGGTCGGTCCGGATCAGCTGCCAGGCGCCTTCATGGACCTTCCAGTGGTGACGGCTGCAGAGCAAGACCATGTTCTCGAGCTCATCGCCGCCTCCGACCATCCAGAAGACGATGTGATGGCCGTCGCACCATGAGCCCGGCCGCTCGCATCCCGGCCACTGGCAGTGCTGGTCGCGCGCGATCAGCGCTCGTCGCTTGGGGCCGCGGATCGTGCGCTCGGCTTGGCCGACATCGATCACAACCGAGTCCTTCTCAGCTGCACCTGGATGTTTCGGACGTTGCACATGAGCACCGCGACCGACGGCTCGCTCTACCTCACCGGCTATCTCGACTCGGTCGGCGGAGCGGTCGTCCGCAACGCGCTCGAGCCCCTGACGCATCCAATCGATGGCGCTGGTGGCGCCCCGGTGGTCCCAGTGCTTGCTCTCCTGGAACTCGGCCGCCAGCTCCGAGAAGGCCAGCTCCAGCTGGTCGATGCATTGCCGGATCTAGAGGAGACGATAAGCGGTGTCAGCGTCCTCCGGCACCATGTGGAGCATGCGGAAAGTCTACAAAAAGATGTTCGAGAAGTCTAGCGTAAACGAGTAAATTTATATTATATTCGCGATCCTACCAGCCGCCAGACCCAACCCTTGTTACCCTCTTCACAGAAATCGTCCCTTACGTGCCAAGATTGCCTGAGTGGATCTGCCCGACCGCTACAACGTTGGCGCCGACCTGATCGAGCGCAACCTCCCCGCCCGGGCCGCCAAGATCGCCATCCACTCCGCCTCCGGCGACATCACGTACGCCGATCTCTTCCAGCTGACCAACGGGGCCGCCCGCGCCCTCCTCGACCTCGGCGTCCGCCGTGAGGAGCGTGTCCTGCTCGTGGGCTACGACTCCCCGGGCTGGGTCGCCTCCTTCCTCGGCGCGATTCGCATCGGCGCAATCCCCGTCCCCGTCAACCCCCTCCTCCAGCGCAGCGAGGACTACGACCACTACATCGATGACTCCCTGGCCAGGCTGATCGTCGTCGACGTCAACACCGGAGAGAAGCTCCAGTCCGCGGCCGGCCGAGCCGCGAGCAAACCGCGTCTTCTCCGCGCCGACCAGATCAAGCCGGGCCCCGAGATCGCAGGCGCGCCCACGCGCCGCGACGACATGGCCTTCTGGCTCTACAGCTCCGGCTCCACCGGCAAGCCGAAGGCGGTGGTCCATCTCCAGCACGACATCCCCTACACCTGCGTCACCTACGCGGAGCAGGTCCTCGGCATCACTGAAAGGGACACGACGTTCTCGACCACCGGCCTATTTCACGCCTATGGCTTCGGCAACAACCTCACCTTTCCCTATTGGGCGGGTGCATCGACGGTGCTGCACGCCGGCCGGCACACACCGGCCACTGTCCTCGACACCATCGAGAAACAAAGGCCCACGCTCTTCTTCTCCGCCCCGACGCTCTACAACGCAATCCTCAACTTCGAGGGCGCGAAGAGTCGCGACCTGTCGAGCGTCCGGCACTGCGTGGCGGCCGCCGAAGCGCTGCCCGCCGAGGTCTGGCGTCGCTGGAAGGACACGTTCGGCCTGACCATCCTCGACGGAGTCGGCTCGACTGAGTTGCTGCACATCTACTGCTCGAACCGCCTCGACGACCTGAAGCCCGGAAGCAGCGGCAAGCCGGTGCCAGGCTACGAGCTGAAGATCCTGGACGACGAAGGGAAGCCGGCGCCCAAGGGTGAGGCGGGCGACCTCTACGTCAAGGGCGACAGTGCCCTTGCGCTTTATTGGGCGCAGCACGAAAAGTCAAAGCGTTCGATCCTCGGCGAATGGTTCTTCACCGGCGATCGCTACAGGGTCGATGGCGACGGCTTCTACTGGCACGAAGGCCGCTCCGACGACATGATCAAGGTCAGCGGCCTCTGGGTCTCGCCCATCGAGATCGAGTCCGCGCTTCTCGAGCATCCCGCGGTCGCCGAAAGCGCCGTGGTCGGCCTGTCGGTGGAAGGCTTCACGAGGATCAAGGCGTTCGTGATCGCGAAGAACGATGCGGTGACCGGCGACGCGCTCGTCGCCGAGCTGCAGGAGCACTGCAAGTCCCGGCTCCAACGCTTCCAGTACCCGCACGTGATCGAGTTCGTCGCTGAGCTGCCCAAGACCGTGACCGGCAAGATCCAGCGCTACAAGCTCCGCGAGAAGGAAACCGCAACTGCGTAAGCACATCGCGGTCCTGCCCTGCGACGGCGCGGGCAAGGAAGTTGTTCCCGAGGCGCTCAAGGTGCTTCGCGCTGCAGGCGCAGACTTTGAGTTCCAGGAGTACGAAGTCAGCGCCGACCAGTACATGCGCACTGGAGAGCCGATCCCGGCGGACGTCTGGCCGGAGCTCGCCAAGGCCGATTCCATCCTCTTCGGCGCCGTCGGCGATCCCCGGGTGAACGATGCCGCCTATCTCGCCGGCGTCCTGCTGCGCCTGCGCTTCGAGCTCGACCTCTACGTCAACCTGCGCCCGGCCAAGCTCTATGACGACCGGCTCTCACCCCTGCGGCGGGAGGACAGGAGAAAGATCGACCTGCTCATCGTCCGCGAGAACACCGAAGGCCTTTACGTCGGAATGGGCGGCCGCTTCAAAAGGGGCACCGAAGAAGAAGTCGCGATCCAGGAGGATCTCAACACCTACCTCGGCGTGACCCGGATCCTCGAGTACGCCTTCGGCGTGGCCCAACGTGAGGTCGTCATGGTCGACAAGTCGAACGCCATGACCCACGCCGGCGCGCTATGGCAGCAGCAGTGGAAGGCGGTGGCGAAGAAGCACCAGCACATCAAGACGCGCCATCTCTACGTGGACGCCGCGGCGATGCAGCTGGTCCGCGACCCCACGCAGTTCGAGGTCATCGCCACCGGCAACCTGTTCGGCGACATCCTGTCCGACCTCACGGCTGAGCTGATCGGCGGCATGGGCGTCGCGCCGTCTGGAAACATCAACCCGGAGACCAAACGGGGCCTCTTCGAGCCCGTGCACGGCACCGCGCCCGACATCGCCGGCCGGGGGATCGTCAATCCGATCGGGGCGATTTTGAGCGCATCTATGATGGTTAGACATCTGGGTCATACAGAAATGGCGAGCGCGATCGAGGGTGCGGTCGAATCGGCTCTCCGCGCGGGCGAGTGCACGCGCGACCTCGGGGGCAGCCTGTCGACCCAAGAAGTTGGCGACGCGGTAACGAACCGGCTGAGGGATTAAAGAGCAGACGCCGATGGGCATGACGATGACGGAGAAGATCCTGGCCCGCGGCGCTGGGCGCGACAGCGTGCGGCCCGGCGACCTGGTCCTGGCCAAGGTCGATTTCGCGATGGGCCACGACCTCACCATCCCGCCTGCCGGAAAGATCATGCGGGAGCAGATGGGCGCCGAGAAGATCTGGGATCCGGACCGTGTCGCGGTCACCCAGGACCACTTCCAGCCTGCGAAAGATGCCGCCAGCGCGACGCTCGGCCGCCTGACCCGCGAGTTCTCGCATGACATGGGCATCAAGTGGTACTTCGAGGTCGGCCAGGGCGGCATCTGCCACACGGTGCTGCCCGAGAACGGGCTCGTGCTGCCAGGCGAGCTGATCGTCGGCGCGGACTCCCATTCGTGCACGTACGGCGCCCTCAACAACTTCGCCACCGGCATCGGCTCGACCGACCTGGCCTGCGTGCTTGCGCTGGGCGAGCTATGGTTCCGCGTCCCCGAGACGCTGAAGTTTGTCTACCGCAACCGCCTCAAGGAATGGGTCGAGGCGAAGGACCTGATCCTGTACGTGATCGGTCAGATCGGCGTCGACGGTGCGCGGTCCAAGGCGATGGAGCACACCGGCGAAGCCCTCCGCCACATCGACATGGAAGCGCGTCTGACCATGACCAACATGGCGATCGAGGCGGGCGCGAAGAACGGAATCATGGAGTTCGACGGCGTCACCAAGGAGTATCTCGACGGTCGCGCCAAGCGTGAATACACGTCGGTCACATCGGATCCGGACGCGGAGTACGAGAAGGTCTTCGAGTTCGACGCCGAGAAGGTCGAGCTCGGCGTCGCCAAGCCGATGTCGCCGGACAACTACGCGCCCCTGTCCGAGGTCGCCGGCACGAAGCTCGACCAGGTCTTCATCGGTTCCTGCACCAACTCGCGAATCACAGACCTCCGGCGCGCGGCGGCGGTGCTTGAGAACCACAAGGTCGCACCGGGTGTCAGGCTGATCATCACGCCGTCGTCGCACCAGGTCGCGATCCAGGCCGAGAAGGAGGGGCTAATCGGCACATTCCTCGCCGCCGGCGCGGCCTGGACCACGGCGACGTGCGGTGCGTGCCTTGGCGGGCACATGGGCGTGCTCGGTGAGGGAGAGGTCTGCTTGAGCACCACCAACCGCAACTTTCCGGGCCGCATGGGCCACCCTAAGGCGCAGGTCTATCTGTCGAATCCCGCCGTCGCCGCCGCGAGCGCGGTCACCGGCGTGATCTCGCACCCGAGCGAAGTCCTCAAGAAGATGCCCGCGGCGATCCGATGACTCTCCCCAAAGTCATTCGCGGCAAGGCGTGGAAAAAGCGCAGGGGGGTCAGGCCCCCCCTGCGGAACCCCCCCGAGGGACTCGTATCGATGTCGGCTTTCGTGGGTCGGTGCGGTCGCCCGGCAAAGCCGGGCGACGCGGGACGACCACAATGACTCTCCCCAAAGTCATTCGCGGCAAGGCGTGGAAATTCGGTGACAACATCGACACCGACCAGATCATCCCGGCCAAGTACGCGATCTATTCGCTCGACGAGAAAGAGCTGGGCAAGCATGCGATGGAGGGAGTGCCCGGTCACGAGACGTGGGCGCCAGGAGTCGCGCAGGGCGACATCCTGGTCGGCGGCTCCAACTTCGGCTGCGGCTCCTCGCGTGAGATCGCGCCCGTGGCGATCCGCGGCGTCGGCATCTCGCTGGTGATCGCCGACTCGTTCGCGCGCATCTTCTTTCGCAACGCGATCAACATGGGCTACCCGATCCTCCAGTCGCCGCAAGCGGCTGAAGCCGTCGAGGAGGGCGACGAGCTGGAAGTCGACCTCGAAGAAGGCATCATCCGCAACTTCACAAAGGGCGATGAATATCGCGCCGAGCCCTTCCCCAAGTTCATGAGCGACCTCCTTCGCATGGGCGGCCTGGTCCCGTGGGTGCGCAAGCGGCTGCAAGAGCGGCGCCGGGTGTCGCCGACTCGTGGATGATCTAAAACCGGTTGAGCTTCAGGAGCCGCTCGAGGAGCTGGCTCGCGACCCCCAACGGTTCGCCCATGACCTGAAGTTCCCTCCGCCAGACCGGATCCGTATCTACGACGACACGCTTCGCGACGGCGAGCAGATGCCCGGCGTTGCGATCACGCCCAAGGACAAGTACGAGCTGGCGCGAATGCTGTCCGACATCGGTGTCCACATCATGGACGTCGGCTTTCCGTCCGTGTCCGAAGGCGAGCGCGAGACGCTGCGCCTTGTCCTCGGCGGACGCAAGCGCGGTGAGCTCCGGCCCGACATCGAGGTCGTGTGCATGATGCGCTCGACGAAGGGCGACATCGACGCCACGATGCGCGTGATCGACAAGCTCGGCTACGAGCGCGACGAGGTCACCTACTTCATCTTCACGTCAGCCTCCGACCTGCACGTCAAGTACAAGCTCGGCAAGACCCTGCTGCACCGCGATGGGATCCCCGAGTCGGAGTGGCTCGAGCTCCCGGTCTCCTACTACCGCGAGGCCAACCTCCGCATGATGTGCGAGGCGATCCGATACGCACGCGAGCAGGGCGCGACGTCGATCGAGTTCGGTGGCGAGGACGGCAGCCGCGCCGACGTCGACTACATCGGCGACATCCATCGCAAGGGATTGAAGGCGGGGGGGACGCGGCCTTCCACCCCGGACACCGTCGGCTGCTACTCGCCATTCTCGGTCCGCGAGTACATCCCCGCGATCAAGGCCGCCGCGCCCGATGCCCCGCTTGTCGTGCACTTCCACAACGACCTCGGCCTCGGCGCGTGGAATACCGTGATGGCGCTCGGCTCTGGCGCTGAGGTCTTCACGACCAGCGTCAACGGCATCGGCGAGCGCACCGGCAATGCGCCCATGCACCAGGTCCTTCTGCAGCTGCGCTATCTCTTCGGCATCGAGATCCCAAACTTCAAGTACGAAAAGCTGCGCGACCTGGCGCGCCACCTTGAGAGGATGAGCGGCATTCCGGTCCAGCCGACTGAGCCGGGCATCGGCCTCAACGTTTTCAGCCACGAGTCGGGGATCCACACCGCCGGCATGCTCATCCATCCCGCGATCTATCAGTTCATCCCGCCCGCCGACCTCGGCGCGGACATCACCTACGTCTACGGAAAGCACTCGGGCGCGCTGGTCATCGAGCACGCGCTGCGCCACGCGGGCATCAGCCCCGAGCCGGAACTGGTCGCGATGGTGCTCGCCGAGGTCAAGCGCATCCGCGAGGAGCGCGCCGAGCGCAGCGACTTCTCGGATTTTCACCGCCGCTACTACGATCACCTGAACCGGATGGGACTGACCGCGGACGAAGTGGTCGACATCGCGACCGCGTTCCTGCCCAAATCGACCACGTGATGGCGACCACCACGCGCGCCGGCGCCGCCACCCGCGAGGAGTACCTGAACCTTCACCGCTGGATGTGCATGGCCAAGGCGCTCGACGACCGCATGCACATCCTCGTCAAGCAGGGCCGGGCTCCATTCGTCGGCTCGAGCCGCGGACATGAGGGCATCCAGGTCGCGTCGACTGCTGCGATCGGTCCCGACGACTGGCTCGTGCCGCACTACCGCGGCCTGGCGAATGCGATCGTGCGCGGCTTGACGATGAAGGAGTGGATGCTGGCTGTCTTTGCCAAGGCGGGTGATCCACTCTCCGCGGGGAGGAACATCCCCGGCGGCTGCTATAGCTACCGCAAGCTGAAGATCGCGTCGGTCTCGCAGGTGGTCGCAAGCTGGATCCCCAAAGCCGCCGGCATCGCGTACGCGGCCAAGCTCAAGGGAGAAGGCAGCGTCACGCTGTGCACGTTCGGCGACGGGGCGACGAGCCAGGGCGAGTTCCACGAAGGGGTCAACTTCGCGGCCGTACACCGACTGCCCATCGTCTTCGTGTGTGAGAACAACAGCTACGCGATCTCGGTCCCGATCCGGCTGCAGATGGCGAACCCTGACGTTGCCGACCGCGCCGCCGGCTATGGGATCGCGGGTGCGACTCTCGATGGCACCGACGTGCCGGCCTGCTACGCCGCGTGCCGCGAGGCGGTCACGCGTGCCCGGCGTGGCAAGGGACCGACGCTGATCGACGCCAAGATCTGGCGGATCAACGCCCACACGTCGGAGGACAACCACCTGAAGTACCGCACGCCCGAAGAGGTTGACGAGGCCGCAGGTCACGACCCGATCGCTCGCTTCACCGGCTGGTTGATCGAACGCGGTTGGATCACCCCAGATGGGGCGGCTGATGTCCAGTCGAGGTGCGACAAGGAGGCATCGGACGCGGCTGACTGGGCGGAGGAGCAGCCGGACCCGGTGCCC
>Ga0209690_1001036_pt1 | contig 15322 bp, 13 predicted proteins | sample GraSoiAngelo_150_FD_186164 | JGI IMG/M metagenome (GOLD analysis project Ga0209690, IMG submission 186164) | Grasslands soil microbial communities from the Angelo Coastal Reserve, California, USA - 14_1009_09_40cm (SPAdes) (version 2) | ecosystem: Environmental > Terrestrial > Soil > Grasslands ...
CACGAGGAGGTGTTCACCGTGCTCGCGCGCGCGGAGCTGCGCAGCTACCGGCAGCTGCCGCAGGCCTGGTACCAGATCCAGACCAAGTTCCGCGACGAGCCGCGGCCGAAGAGCGGCCTGCTCCGGGTGCGCCAGTTCACGATGAAGGACAGCTACTCGTTCGATCTGGATCGGGCCGGACTGGACAAGTCTTTCGAGGACCACCGGCAGGCGTACGTACGGATCTTCGGGCGCTGCGGTCTGAAGACCATCCAGGTGGAGGCGCATTCCGGGGCGATGGGCGGCTCCGGGTCCACCGAGTTCATGGTCCCGACCGACGCCGGCGAGGACCTGATCGCCTCCTGCGAGAACTGCGGTTATGCCGCGAACACCGAGAAGGCGGAGTCGCAGGTCGACACCACGGACAAGTACAAGGCGGCGGGCGAGTCGCCGCCGCTCGAGGAGTTCGCCACGCCGGGCGTGCTGACCATCGAGGCGCTTTCCGCGAAGCCCTACGGCGTGACGGCCGACCAGCAGCTGAAGACGCTGGTCTACGTCGGCGACGACAAACCGGTCATCGCCATCGTGCGGGGCGACGATCAGCTGAACGAGGCCAAGCTGCAGACGGCGAGCGGAGCGTCCGTGCTGCGCCCGGCGCATCCGGACGAGATCCAACGCTGGATGGGCGCCCGGCCCGGCTCGCTCGGCGGCGTCGGGCTTTCGGGCAAGGGCCTGCGCATCTTCATCGACCGGCGGCTGGCCGGGCTGACGGGGCTGGTGACCGGAGCGAACAGGGACGGCTTCCACCTGCGAAACGTGTCGGTGCCGCGCGACCTTTCGCACGCGACCTCCGCGGATCTGCGGATGGTCAACGCAGGAGAAGGCTGCCCGCGCTGCGGCAGCCCGCTCACCGTCGCAAAAGCGCTCGAGGTCGGCCACATCTTCAAGCTCGGCACACGCTACTCCGAGACGATGGGCGCGCGGGTGCTCGACGAGAGCGGCAAGGAAACGCCGATCGTGATGGGCAGCTACGGAATCGGCATCGAGCGCATCCTCGCCGGAGTGGTAGAGCTGCACCACGACGGCGACGGCATCCGCATGCCGATGAGCATCGCGCCCCTGCACGTCGCGCTGCTGCCGCTGCAGATGCAGGACGGCGCGGTGCGGGACGCGGCGGAGCGCCTCTACCGCAAGCTGACCGACGCCGGCGTCGAGGTGCTCCTCGACGACCGCGACGAGCGCGCGGGAGTGAAGTTCAAGGACGCCGACCTGATCGGCTTGCCTTTGCGCATCGCCGTGGGCAAGAAGGGGCTGGCGGAAGACAAGGTGGAGTGGAAGCAGCGGGGCGCCAACGAGGTAGACCTGATCGCGCTCACGGAGGTGGTGGCGCGCGCGCAGTCGGCCGTTCGCGACGGAGGGGGGAGACTGTCGCGGTGAATCCGATCTGCGCCGCGCTGGACGTCAAGGACCCCGCCGCGGCCGAGCGCCTCGCTTCCAGGCTCGCCGGGCACGTCGGCCTCTTCAAGGTGGGCCTCGAGCTGTTCCTGGCGCACGGGCGCGCTTCGGTCGACGCCATCCGCAAATTCGGGCTGCCGATCTTTCTCGACCTGAAGCTCCACGACATCCCGCAGACCGTCGAGCGCGCGGCGCGCGGCGTAGCGGAGCTCGGCGTCGACTACCTGACGGTGCACGCGAGCGGAGGGAGCGAGATGATCCGGGCGGCGCGGCGCGCCCTGCCGCGGACGAAGCTGCTCGCGGTGACCGCGCTCACCTCGCTTGGCCCCGATGATCTCGACGCCGTCGGCCTCGCCCGGGACGCCGTTCCTCGCCTGGCGCGGCTGGCGGTCGCCGCGGGGGCGGACGGTGTCGTCTGCGCGCCGCAGGAGGTCTCCGCACTGCGTGCATCGCTCGGTCCCGGGCTGCTGCTGGTCGTGCCGGGGATCCGGCCGGCGGGCGCCGCGCCGGGCGATCAGCGGCGGACTGGAACGCCGGCGGAAGCGATCCGCGCCGGCGCCAGCATCCTCGTGATCGGCCGGCCCCTCCGGGACGCCTCCGACCCGGCGGCGGCGGCGGACGCGATCGCCCGCGAGATCGCAGGGTAACGGAGGAGCGGTTACCTGCGGTCGCGGTACTTCTCATCGAGGCGAGCGCGCTGCATCTCGGCCTCTTCCGGGCCCAGCCCGGACCTTCTTGACAGGTCCGACAACAGCTCCCGGGTCGCGGAGTCGGCGCCCGAGGCTCCGACGCGGCCCTTCGCCCGCCCGAGTTGGACGTCCCAGGCGATCTCGTGGCGTTGCGCCCATCGCTGCAGCTGCTGGACGGTGAAGAGCGCGTCCGCGTAGGCCATGGCCGCGTCGTCCTTCGGATCGATCTCCCGGAACTTGCCCGGCTCCGGCTCGTACTCGCCGAGATACAGGCGGGTCTCGCCGAACAGGTACTTGTCCCTCCCGTCGCCGATGGCTCCGCCGGCAGCGTGGAGTGGATGCGGCTCGCTCCAGGGCGGGCGTCGCCGGGAATCGCCGGCAGCCGCCGCAGCGATCTGACGCGCGGCGGCGTCGGGCACCTTGCTCCGGCTGCGGTAGGCGAACGCTTGCGGGTCGGGGTGCAGCGCGGGGGGACGCGAGCACGCCATCATGGCCACGAGCGGCAGCAGGCGGCGCATCGAGGAGCGGTCCATCTACCTGCCGGGCCGGGGCTGCAGGCGCGAGAGCGGTCCGGTGAAGGTGAAGACATAGCTGCCGTCGCCCTGTCGCGCGTTCTGGATCAGCCCCATCATGCCCTTGATCACGGAATTCTCGTCCAGCCAGTGGTCCGCGGCACGAAACCGGACGTGCAGATCGGCCTGGGAGAGCGAGAGCAGGGGTCGCAGAGTGACGTTGCCGTCGACGTCCGCCTCGAGGTCGCCTCCGCGGGCCGCGGTCTTGTCGATGCGCGCGATCCCCTTCTCCACCGCGACCGATCCGTCGATGCGCCCGAACGTGGTGCGCGGGAGCGAAAGTCCCATCACCACGCCGCCCATCAACGCGGCGCCGTCGAGCGCGATCGTGACCGCGCCCTGCGCCGTCTCCACGGGCAGCAGGGCGGGAAGTTCGGCCTTGACCCTCAGCTTTCCCGCCACGCTCACCCCGGCCATCTCCCGCAGGGGGAGGGCAGCGAGATCGAGGTCGACCGCGTCGAGGCGCAACGAGGAGACGCCGGGCAGGCGCGGGTCGTTGCTGAGAGCGACATGGCCCCTCGCGGTGCCGCCGTAGCCCTGAACGGAGAACCCGAACGAAGTGCGGCGGAAGAGGATTGCAAGGACGTCCGGGCTGAATACGGCGCGGTCGAAACGAAGCTCCGGCCAGGGCGCGGATCCGGCAGGCGCTAGTCGCACGCGGACGTCGCGGGCGCGCACCGAGGCAAGACCGCCGGCGCCCACGCTCCCGATGCTCAACTCGGCCCCGGCGCGTTGCGCCTCGATCTCGATCCGCCGCGCCAGAACGTCGTACGGGAACGTGAGCACGAGAAACAGGGCGAAGGCGATCAGTCCCGCTGCCGGGAGCAGCAGCCGCCGCAGCAGGGGATGGCGGGCGAGGAACGCGTTGACGAACGCGAACGGGGGGGCCATCAGGACCCTTGCCAGGCGCTCACGGTCAGCGAGACGTCGAGGAGCTCCTTGTTCTCGTATGCCTTGCGCACGCGCAGGCGCCGGACGCGGACGACGCCCGGGCTGCGCTCGATGTCGGAGATCAGCTTCACCAGCTTGTCGAGCGGGACCTTGCCGAGATTCACTTCCACGGACATCTCGCGGGGCCGCCCGTTCTGGCCGCCGGCCACGACGCCGCGGTCGCTCATCCCGCCGACGTCGACGCCGTTGTTCCGCGCGGTCGTGTCCACGAAGGTCATCAGCGCCGGCGGGCTCTGGCGCAAGCGGGCCTCGAGGAGCTGCCGTTCCTGCTCGAGCGCGCCGTAGCCCGCCGCCAGCCTGGAGATCTTCTCGAAGTCGGCGCGCTTCTCGTCGAGGGCCGTCTCCGCCCGCCGGATCGCGGCCGAGAAGCTCGCGTACGTAACCAGCACGATGAAGAGCAGGACGCCCCCGCCCGCGAGCATGATCAGGCGCCGCTCCCGCGGCGTGGCGGCGGCGAGCCAGGCTTGGGCGTCGGCCCACCATGCGCGGATCCGATCCATCAGGCGCCTCCCGGGACTTCGCCGGAGCAGGCATACGGGAATTCGAGGGCGAAGGTCACCTTCTTGGTGTCTCGCGTCCTATCCGTCTTCGGCGGCGGGATCTCTCCGAAGCACTTGTCCTTGCGCAGCGCCGAGACGATCTCCTCGACCTTGCCGAAATCGTCGGCGGTCCCGCGCAGGCGGATGGCGCTGGTCGTGACCTCGACGTCGTCCAGCAGCGGCAGCGAGCCTTCGGGCATACGCGCGACCAGCTCCGCGAGCACGTCGGCGGCGGAGACGCGGGGGATCCCGGCGGCGCGCGAACGCCCTCCCGAGAGCTGCGCGATCGCCTGCCGGTAGTCGTTCAGGCAGGTTCCGAGGATGCGCCGGGTGGCGGTGCAGAGCGCGTCGTCGTACTCGGCCGCCTGGCGGTGGAGGGAGGACAGCCTGGCGATGCCGAGGACGAGCCCGAGCGCCAGCAGGACGGAAGCCGCGATGCCGAGGCGCAACAGCCGGCCGCGCACGTGCGACAGGTCCTTGGTGAATGCAAACTCGCCCTTGCGCAGGTTGGCGCGGCCGCGCGGGACCTGCGCCCGCAGCGCGAGGCCCAGCGCGAGAGCCGCGGCGGGATCCCCGGCAGGCAGCGTCACCGGCTCGGTGGCGAGCTGCGTCTCGGCCGAGAGCCGCTCGGCCGCTTCCGGCAACGACGCCAGCGCCCCGGCGAGCAAGAGCCGCTGCGGCGCGGTCTTGCGGGAGCGAAGGGAGATCTTCAGGTCGCGTGTGAGCGTCGACAGCAGCCGGGCGCGCGCCTCTGCGTCCGTCGCCGCAGCCGCCCATTGCGCCGCGTTGGAGGTTGTGAGCGCCCGGGCCAGGACCGGCCGGCCGCCGTCGAGCAGCGCGAGATCCGCACGGTCCGGACCGGCATCGAGCAGCACGGCGGTCAGCGGCGGCTCACCTTGCTCCACCAGCATTCCCCGTTCGCCGAGAGCCGCAAGGGCCAGCGGAGCGAGCGTCACGACTCGCGGATCGATGCCGGCCGCCGCGAGCGCGTCGAGGTGCTCGCGGAGTGCCGCCTTCCTCACCACCCCGACGAGGACCTCGGTCTTTCCGCCGGGAGCCCCGAGGATCGCGGCGTCCCAGACCACCTCGGAGAGATCGAAGGGAATCGCCGCTTCGACCTCCGCCGGCAGGACCTGCTCGATGCGCCTCGGATCCGAGAAGGGAAGGGCGATCAGGTGCGTCGCCACCAGCGAACCGGGGAGGGCCACCGCGATCGAGTCTTCGCGCCCGAGCGGCGGTATCAGCTCCAGCGCTGCCAGGCCCGCCCGCAGCCGCTCGGCCGGCGCCCCTTCCGGGGGCAACGCGGCGGAGCGGACTTCCTGGACGGCGAAGCCGCGGAAGCCGCTCTGCAGCGTCGCCACGCGCAGCGAGTCCTGCGCCCAATCTAGGCCAACGTTGCGGTGCATCAGTCTTCCTTCCAGTACAACATCTTGCCCATCGCGTCGTCATATCGGACGACGGCGGTGACCTGCTTCTCGCTCCGGCCCACCCGTCCGGTGGCGGTGATGCGGAAGGTGTCGCTGGTGGATCCGAACAGGTTTGCGGCATTTCCCCCCTGGCGCGGATCGATCTCCGGCCGCAGCCGGATCCCGTTCGCCTGCAGGATGGAGACGAAGTCCTGCGCCGACATTCCGAAGAAGGAGAACATCTTCCGGATCTGGATCTCCTGGAGGATGGTCTGGAGCAGGCGCGGATCGCGCAGGGCCGGATCGTTGGCGTTCGCGGCGGCGATCAGGATGTTGGTGAGCATCTGCTGCGGATCGTCGGTGTTGACGTTCAGCTTGGAATTGATGTCCGGCCAGACGGTCAGGCGATCGCCGAACGCGGCCATGAACCGATCGTTCACCCCGCGGACCATGAACAGCTCCTCCAGGCTGTCCAGGCGGCCGTTCTTCGCCTTGTAGCGCGGCTCGTAGCGCGAGTAAGTCGCGTTCTCGTCGCTGAAGCCGTTGACGAAAGGTCGCTGCGGGTTCGACGGGTCGAGCGCGGTGGCGGTCTCGTCGATGTCGATCCAGTCCTTCATCGCCAGGATCACGTCGTCGCGGCGGACGCGGTCGCGGTTCGCGTCCTCCTCATCGAAGATGAAGTCGTACTTCGGGTCGGCCATCATCGCGCGCAACTGCGTGAACACCGCGGCCGGGGCTGTGCCGACGTTGTCGAGCGCTTGCACGTTGATCCGGCTGTTCTCGTCGACGATGTTCGCGTGGAAGCTGCCCTCGAAGCCGCCGAAGGCGTGGGCCACCGCGCGCTTCTCTCGCGGCGGCGCGAGCGGCACGGGCGTCTCGCGATCGGGCAGCTGTAGCCCGGCGATGTCCCCGGAGAGCAGCGCGCCGAAGGCGTTGGAATCGATGGGGAGCACCTGCCAGAGGCGGATGCCGAGGTTGTTCATCGCCTGCGGCGTAGCCCCGCGGGGTTGCCCGCCGGTCGTCGCCCCGCTCGCGCCTCCGAGCGCGGATCCGGCGATCCCGAGGACCTGTCCTCCGAGCTGGTCGACCTGCTTCTGGAAGTGGAGCAGCAAGCGGGAGAGATTGACGGCGGACTTCGCCAGGTACTCCGCCCGCGTCTCGTCGCGCAGGTTCTCCGCGAGCTTGAGCGATACGCGTGAGCTGTAGCTGAAGTCGACGCCGATCGAGGTGAGGATGGCGATGGTGGTGAGGACCAGGATCAGCGCGACGCCGCGGTGTTGGATGGGAGCGGAGCGCATGGTCAGAAGTCCAAAGGCGTCGCGAGCGGCAGGGACGCCTGGGTGGACCAGGTCCGCTCCTTGCCCTGCTCGTCCTTGACCGTGATGGCGATCCGCACGCGCGGCGGCACCAGCGCTCCGCCCGTGCGCTCCGGGGAGTCGGACTGCCAATCGTCGCGCCACTCGCGGTCCCTGGGATCCCACGCCTGCACGGAGAAGCGCAGCACGTCTTCCGCCAATATGGCCTTCTCGCCGCCCCGATCGGACTCCTCGTCGATCTGCGGCTTCACCCGGCGGAAGAGCGACGTCCTGCCGGCGTCATCGCGCTCCAGCTTGTATTCGAACACCGCCTGATCGGATTCCTTGGCGTCCACGTGCAGGCGCTGGTGCGCGAAGGAGGTGAAGGTGAGCAGCGCCTCGCGCCGGCCGTCCCTCAGGCGGAAGAAGGTGGGCCGCTCCCTGAACCGCTTGTGATCGTAATGCTCGGAGAGGAACGTCATCGACACTTCGCGAGCGATGCGGTCGAGCGCGCCGCGCACCGTCTGATCGCGCTCTTCTGCAGTCTCCACGCGCCGCTTCAGGTTGTACGCCCCGTCGAAGCTCTTCCAGGTGAGCCCGCCGATCATCGCCAGCACGGCGATGGCGATCATCACTTCCAGCAGGGTGAAGCCGCGGCGGGTCATTGCTGCGTCCCCTGGCGCCCCGGAACGGGCGCGACGGGCTGTGGAGCGAGCGGGGCCTGCGGCTGCGGATTCGGCGTGAGCCCCACCGTCTGCGGCAGGATCACCACGATCTGCGAAGCCGAGACGTTGCGCTGGTTCTTGCCGTCCACCCAGCTCACCGTCAGCCGGATCTCCCGGACGCTCTTCTTCAGCGTCTCGATGAAGGTCTTCGCCTGCGTCTGCAGCACGCCGCCGAGGGGCCCGGCGAGCAGTCCCGCCACGCCTCCGGCACCCGGCGATCCCGTCGGCGATGGCGCCGGACCGCCGAGCAGGGACCCGGCGAGCGCCGTCGCCGCGCCGGCGATGCTGCCGCCCTTCGAGGTCCCGCCTTGGCCCTGGGCGGCCCCGCTCACCAGATTCATCAGCTGCGCCGGATCGAGTTGGACGTCGGGTCTGAGGATCTCCGCGCTCCAGGCGTAGCCGCCGGCGTCCTGGTCGGAGAAGTCGCCGTGCTTCTCGTCGTCGAAATCGGAGAAGCCGCTCTTCTGCAGGTCGTCCTCGACGTCCAGCATCTTGCCGCGCAGGAGAAGGGTCGCCTCGGTCGCGCGCCGCCCGTAGGCGTGCATCGCCACGGCGCCACCGTTCAGGCCCGAGATCGCCACCAGAGCGATGGCGAGGATGGCGAGCGAGATCATCACCTCCAGCAGCGTGAACCCGCGCTTCATCGGCGCTGCCCCGGCGCATCCTCCCGCTCGCCGACGACCTTCACCCTGCCCGTGAGCGGCGAGACCAGGAGCGAGTACACGTCGCCGCCCTGCGCCACGTGGATGGAAGCCTCTTCGGTGAGCCCGCTCGACCAGAAGTAGAGGAACGACTTTCCCGTGGTGTACCGCTCGGGCTGATGCTGCACCCAGACGTCGGTGAACTTCACCGACCCGCCCAGCTCCGTCTTGGGGACGTCCGCGGACGCCGTGAACGCGCTCTTGCCGGCCAGCTCAAGCCTTTCGCGGTCCTCTTCCGACATCGCCTCGCCTGGCTGGAGCAATTCCTCCCGGGAGGCGATCCGCGCCCCGTTCTGCGACCGTTCTCCCTCACGCGAGAGCCGCACGTTGGTCTTCGCGCACTCCGACCAGTAGGCGTTCGCGTCCAGATCGAGGACCAGGCGGCAGCTGTGCCCGCCGATGGCCGCGCTGCCATACAGCGAGCGGATGGCGCCGGCGAGCTGACCGCTCTTCTGCCGCAGCTGCGCGCGCGTCACCGAGGACAGCGCGGGGACGGCGATCGCGAGCATCAGGGCCGCCAGCGCGAGGGCGACGCTGATCTCCACCAGCGTCATGCCGCGGTCTGGGTGCGCGCGCATTCCGATGCTACTTCCCCGCCGTCGAAGGCCCGGCGGTGTCGCCGCCGTGCACGGTGATGTCGTCGCCGCCCCCCTGCGCCTTGTCGGGGCCGAACGAGTACACGTCGTAGCCCTCGCCGGTGCGGAGGTAGGCGTAGTCCTTGCCCCACGGATCCTTGCGGATCTCGCGCACGTACTTGGGGAGCAGCTGCTGCAGCGAGTCCGGCCACTGCCCGGTGTCGACGTGGTAGAGATCGATGCTGTTCGACAGCGCTTGCAGATCGAGCTTTGCGGTCTTGACCTGCGCGTCCTTGAGCGACTGGAACACGTTGTAGCCGATCGCGCCCGCGATCAGCCCGAGGATGACCAGCACGACCATGATCTCGATCAGCGTCATGCCGCGGGCGGCCGCCTTGCCGGCCTTTCTCAGATGTCTTGCGAACATGGGAATCCTCTACTTGGGAACGAATGTGTTGAGCTGCATGATCGGCATGAGGATGGAGAAGACGATGAACGCCACGCCGCCGCCCATCGCCACGATCATCACGGGCTCGAGCAGGGAGGTGAGGGCGCCGACCCGCATCTCCACTTGGGCCTCATAGCTGCGGGCGACGTTCTGCAGCATCTCCTCCAGCTGCCCGCTGCGCTCGCCGATGGCGATCATGTGGTACACGAGCGGCGGAAACTGACCCGATCTGCGCAGCGGCGCCGCGATCGATTCGCCTTCCCGGATCGCGTCGCGGGCCTTGTCGATCACGTCCGCGAGCAGCGTGTTGCTGACGATGTTCTTGACGATGTCCATCGCCGTGAGCAGCGGCACGCCGCTCGCGAGCAGCGTCGCCAGCGTCTTGGCGAACCGCGAGAGGGAAAGCATGCGGATCAGCTCGCCGAAGACGGGAGCGCCGAGCTTGGTCCGATCCCACCAGGTGCGGCCGCGCGGCGTCCGCACGAACCGCCGCAGGCCGAACACCAGGGCCGGAACGGCGACGAGGACGACGTACCAGTAATCGCGCGCGAACGAGGACACGCCGATGAGGATGCGCGTCGTCCAGGGCAAGGTGACGTTCATGTCCTCGAAGATCTTGGTGACCTTCGGGATCACCACCACGAAGAGGATGCTGACGATGGCGATCCCGACCACCACCATGATCGCCGGATAGAGCATGGCGCCGATGATCTTGTTGCGCAGCTGCGCCTGCGATTCGGTGAAGTCGGCCAGTCGCTCCAGCACCACATCCGGAGCTCTCGCCGGCGCGGATCATGTTGACGTAGAGCTCGGAGAAGACCTTCGGATGCTCGCGGAGCGCGTCGGCGAGCGAGGCGCCCTCGTTCACCTTCTGCTTCACCACGCCCATGATCCGCTTCAGGCGCGGCTGCTCGATCTGATCGACCAGCGCGGTGAGCGCGTCCACCAGCGGGATGCCCGCCGCGATCAGGGTGGCGAGCTGGCGGGTGGCGATGGCGAGGTCCTGCGTCGAAACGCCGGTGAAGCCCAGCATCGCCGGGATGTCGACCTCGCGCGCGAGCCCGGTCTTCTGCTCGCCGACCACCGCGCCGGCCTCGGCGGCGCGCGCATCGGTGAGATAGACGCCGTCCTTGCGGAGGACCTGGCGCAGCGCCTTGCTGCTCTCCGCATCGCGGATGCCCCGGACGTTCTTGCCCGCCTCGGTGAGGCCCGTGTACTCGAACACTGGCACGGCTCAGGCCATGTCCTCTTGCGTGACGCTGAGGACTTCCGCGACGCTGGTGACGCCGCCCATGACCTTCTGCGCGCCATCGTCCATCAGCGTGCGCATGCCCTTGCTGACCGCCTGCCGCTTGATGGTCCCGCTGTCGACGTTCTTGAGGGTGAGCTGGCGCAGCTCGTCGTCGAGAAGCATCATCTCGTAGATGCCGGTCCGGCCGCGGTATCCGGTGTTGTTGCACTCGGCGCAGCCGCCCGGCTTGTAGAGCATTCCCCCGCTGGTCTCGCGCACCTCCTCGGGCGTGAGCCCGATCTCCTTCAGCTCCTCCGGCGCGGGCAAGTAAGGGGCCCGGCAGTCCTTGCAGAGCACGCGCACCAGGCGCTGGGCGAGGATGCCGATCAGCGAGGAAGCGACGAGGAACGGCTCCACGCCCATGTCGACCAGGCGGGTGACGGCCCCGGCGGCGTCGTTGGTGTGGACGGTGGAGAACACCAGGTGTCCGGTGAGCGACGCCTGGATGGCGATCTCCGCGGTCTCCAGGTCGCGGATCTCTCCCACCATGATCACGTCGGGATCCTGGCGCAGGAAGCTGCGCAGCCCGTTCGCGAAGGTCAGATCGATCTTGGGGTTCACCGGAGTCTGGGAGATGCCCTGCAGCTGATACTCGACCGGATCCTCGATGGTCATGATGTTCAGATCGGGCCGGTTGATCCTGCTCAACGCCGCGTACAGCGTGGTGGTCTTTCCCGAGCCGGTCGGGCCGGTGACGAGGATGATCCCGTGCGACCGGTGGATCAGCGACTCCATGATGCGGAGCTGATCCTTGTCCATCCCGATCTCCACCAGGTCGAGCAGCACCGTGCTCTTGTCGAGAAGTCGCATCACCACCCGCTCGCCGAAGACGGTCGGAGTGGTGGAAAGGCGGATGTCGATGTCTCGCCCGGCGAGCTTCACGCGGATGCGGCCGTCCTGCGGCAGCCGCTTCTCGGCGATGTTCAGCCCGCCCATGATCTTCACGCGCGAGATGATGGAATTCTGGAACCGCTTGGGCGGCCGGATCACCTCCTGCAGCACGCCGTCGACGCGGAAGCGGACGCAGATGTCCTTCTCCTGCGGCTCGATGTGGATGTCGCTCGCGCGCTCCTTGGCGGCGCGGAAGAGGAGCGAGTTGACGAGGCGGATGATGGGCGCCTCGTCGCTCGAGTCGAGCAGGTCCTGCGGCTCCTCGAGCTCGTGCGCGACGGTGTCGAGGTCGCCCGCCTCCAGATCGCCCACCAGCTGCTCGGCCTCGTTGGCCGCGCGGTCGTAGACCGAGTTGATGCAGTCCAGGATCGACTGCGTGGGCACCAGCACCGGGGACACGGAGGCGCCGAGCAGCAGGCGCAGGCTGTCGACGGCGCCGGTGTCCATCGGATCCGCCATCGCCGCGACCACGAGATCGCCCTCGATTCGCAGCGGCAGCAGCCGGGCCTGCTTGGCGAAGTTGATCGGGACCTTCGAGATCAGCTCTTGCGAGACTTCCTCGGTCGCGACGCGTACCTGGTAGGGCAGCTCGAGCTGCGCCGCCAGCGCTTTGAGCACCTGCTCCTCGGAGCAAGCCTTGAGCGAGACCAGGACTTCGCCCAGGCGGCCCCCGCGCTCGCCCTGCGCCGCCAGCGCCTCCTCCAGCTTCTCGCGCGTGACGGCGCCGTGCGCGAGCAGGATCTCGCCGATCCGCAGGCCTGCGAGGCCTCGGCCGGCGGGCTTGCGCGCGGGCGCTTCTGCGATGCCTTCCATTGGACTTCAACCTCCTGGATTCGGCTTCTCTTCCGGCGGCGTCGGCTCTTCCGGCGGCGACTGTTCGGGCTCCGGCGGCGCCTGCTGCTGCTCCTGGGGCACCTGTACGCCCGGCGCGGGCTCCTGCTTCGGCTCGGCTGGAAGGGGGGCAGGCGCCGGCGGCGCGGGGGCGAATCCGCCCTTGTCCAGCTCGGATGGAGCATAACGCTGTCCGGGCCGGATCACCCGCTCATCGGGACCGCCCGGACCGCCGTTCTCGTACCGGTCAAGCTCCTGCTGCACACCCCGCCGCACGCGCGAGAGGGGGCCCGGCTTGCGGTCGTAGTCGATGGCGGTCTCGTACTTCGTCTCCTCGCCATAGAACCGCTTCACGAACTCCGCGCGCTCAGCCATCTTGCGCTCGAAGATGCGCCGGTAGTCGCTCTGATCGCGGATGATGTACGGGGTGAGGAACAGCAGGAGATTCGTCTTCGTCTTCTTGGTGGTCTCGCTGCGGAAGAGCCAGCCGAGGACCGGCAGCGATCCGAGCACCGGCACCTTCTGCACGTTGCGCAGGTTCCGCTCCTGGATCAGGCCGCCGAGGACGACGGTCTCCTGATCCTTCGCCACCACGGTGGTCTTGGCGGAGCGCTTGGAGGTGGTGGGCCCGAGCTGCTTGTCGACGCTGGCGATCTCCTCGGTCTGCTCGTCCACGTCGAGCCGGACGTAATCGCTCTCGTTGATCTGCGGCTTGATGCGCAGGCGCAGCTCGACATTCTGCCGCTGGATGGGAGCGTAGAGGGACCCGAGGCCGCCCAGGCCCAGCAGCGAAGCCTGGGCGGTGGTGGTGGTGGAGGTGGACCCCGTCAGCGAGGTGAGGGCGGAGGCGCTCGGCGCGTACGCGGCCTGGAAGGGGACGTTCTGGCCGACGGTGATCTCGCCTTCGGTGTTGTCGGTCATGATCACGTGCGGAGTGCTGATCACGTTCACGTCGCTCGAGCTCTGCAGGGCGTTGAGCAGGATGGCGAACGAAGGCAGCGAGACGTTCAGCCCGGGCACGGTGATGGGCGGTCCCTGCAGGCCGGCCAGGAAGCCGCCCAGCGATCCGAGCGAGGTCACGCCGCCGAGCGAGCTGAGCCCGCCGAGCTCGCTGCCGATCACCAGCGGAGCGTCGCCTTTCGCCCCGCGGAAGCTCACGTCGTTGAGGATGGTGCCGCCATGCGCCGACACGCCGACGTCCAGATCGGATTCCAGATTGACTTCCATGATCACCGCCTCGACGAACACCTGCCGGCGGCGGATGTCGAGGCGCTCGACCACCTTGACCAGGTTGCGGTAGTCGGCTTGCGAGGCGATCACCACCAGCGAGTTGGTGTTCTTGTCCGCGGTGATCTTCACCTCGCCGGCGAACAGGTCCGCGCTGACCGGCCCGGCCGGCGCGGCGAGTCCCCCGGGGGCTCCGGGCGGCCGCGCCGTGCCGCCCGCGGCGGTGGTGTGCCTCGCCGCCGCTCCCTGCGCGAGCGCTTGCAGCGTCGAGGCGATGTCCTCCGCCTTGGCATTCTCCAGGTAATAGACGTGAACTCCGCCTTCGCCGGCGGGAACGTCGAGTTGGCGGATCAGCTCCAGAACGCGCGAAAACGATCTGGCGCCGGCGATGACGATGAGCTTGTTCGTCCGCTCCTCCGGGATGATCTTCCCGATCTGCACCGGCCCCGTGGGGGCGGACGGGACCTGTCCCGGCGGCACCGCGATGGGTTGTCCGGGCTGGACGACGGGCTCGGCGACGCCGAGCTGCCGCACCACCCCACCTTTCGGACCGGGCGCCTGGGCCTGGAAGATCTCGGTCAGCTTCTGCGCCAGCTCCTGTGCTCCCGCGTAGTGCACGGGGACGATGTGGATCTCCTCGGACCCGCCCGGCTGGTCGAGCTGCTGGACGAGTTTTTCCAGGCGGCGCATGTTGAGACCGAGGTCGCTGATCACCAGCGTGTCCGGCGGAAAGATCTGGAAATCGGAGTCGCGCGAGGTGAACTGGTTCAACACGTTGCGCATCTGGTCCGCTTCCACGTAGCGGAGCTTGAACAGCTTGGTCACCATCTGTTCGGTCGGCGGCGCTTCCTGGCCCCGCTCGAGGTAGATGGGGATGTTGGCGCGCGACGACTGCTTCTTCTCCACCAGTTTCCAGTACTTGCCCACCGGGTATACGGCCCAGTTGTTCGCGTCGAGGGCGGCGACGAACACGTTCCACACGTCCTCCGCGGGAATCGGGGAGTTCGAGAGGATGGTGATCTTCCCCGCCACGCGCTCCGGCAGGATGAAGTTGCGCTGCGTGAACTGGCTCACGAACTGGATCACTTCGGTGAGGTCCCGCTTGTCGAAGGACATCACCACCGTGCGCGCGCCGGTGCGGATCTCCTTCTTGTCCAGCGGAGCGATCGGGCCCGGCTCGGTCGCGCGCGTGGCCGCCGGCGGCGCGGGCTCGTCCCCAGGAGGCCGGGCCGGCTGCGCGGGTTGGGACGGGGGCGTGCGCGGCGGTGCCAGTTGACCGGGATGGCGCGGCGGCTGCGGCTGCGCGCCCGGTGCAGGTGCGGCGACGAGCGCCGCGGCCAGCGAGAGCAGGGAAGCCCAGCGCGCGTGGTGCACGAGATTCTCCCGGTTCATTCGATGGAGTAGGTCTTGCGCAAGGTCTCGCCGCGGCGCTCGATCTCGATCTCGATCCTGCTCGCGTCGCGCAGCTTCTGGTAGATCTCCAGCGCCTTGTCCGGGCTGTTCATCTCGTAGCCGTTGATGCGCCGGATTACGTCGCCGTTCTGCACCCCGATCTTGGCGTACAGCGAGTCGGGGACGATCGAGAACAACTTGAAGCCGTTGGCCACGCCGTTCTTGAACGAGGGCACGATCCTCGCCTTGGTCGCGAGGTCGGAGAGATTGGTGAGCGCGTTGTTGATCTCGCTGCGCGCCACCACGTACTGGTTCTCGGAGAGCTGCTTGACGCCCTCGCCGCCGGACGCCTGCG
>Ga0209690_1001048_pt1 | contig 15253 bp, 9 predicted proteins | sample GraSoiAngelo_150_FD_186164 | JGI IMG/M metagenome (GOLD analysis project Ga0209690, IMG submission 186164) | Grasslands soil microbial communities from the Angelo Coastal Reserve, California, USA - 14_1009_09_40cm (SPAdes) (version 2) | ecosystem: Environmental > Terrestrial > Soil > Grasslands ...
GCCAGCCCGGCCGCCTCCCTGCTCGCCACGAGCCGCGAGCCGCTGCGTGCGTCCGGCGAGTACGTCTATCGGGTGCCGTCGCTCGCGGTGCCGGCGGAAGACAATCAGAACATCGAGGACGTGCTCAAGTATGGCGCGGTCCGGCTCTTCGTCTCGCGCGCGCGGGCGGCGGAGCCAGAGTACGTACCCCACGTTCGCCTGGCGGCGGCGATGGCCGCCATTTGCGGGCGCCTCGACGGGATCCCGCTGGCGATCGAGCTCGCCGCGACGCGCATCGTTGCGTTCGGTGTCGATGGCGTGGCCGCGCGCCTGGACGACCGCTTCAGGCTGCTCACGGGCGGCAGCCGCACGCTGCCCCGTCATCAGACGATGCGTGCCACGCTCGACTGGAGCTACGAGCTGCTTTCCGAATCCGAGCGGGTGATCCTCCGCCGGTTGGGGGTCTTCGTCGGGGCCTTTACGCTGGACGCAGCTACTGCGGTCGCGGCGAGCGTCGACATCCCCGCTGCGGACGTCGCGGACTCGGTCGCGAACCTGGTGGGCAAGTCACTCCTGTCGGCGGATGTCGGCGGCGCGATCGTGCACTATCGCCTGCTCGAGACGACGCGCGCCTACGCACGCGAGAAGCTCATCGAGAGCGCCGAATTGGACCGCGTCGCGCGGCGTCACGCCGAGTACTATCGGGACCTCTTCCAGCGTGCCGAGGCGGAGTTCGAGACGCGGCCCACGGCCGAGTGGCTCGCTGCCTACCGGCCCCACATCGACGACGTACGCCTGGCCCTCGACTGGGCCTTTTCGCCGAGCGGCGATGTCGGCGTTGGCGCGGCGCTCACCGCGGCAGCCGTGCCGCTGTGGACGCACCTGTCGCTGCTGTCTGAGTGTCGCGCACGAGTCGAGCAAGCCATTGCAATCCTCGGATCTCGGGTGCTCTCCGATCCCCGCCGCGACATGCGTCTCTATCTCGCGCTTGGCCATGCCATCCTGCATACCCGCGCCAGCGGCGCTCCGGACATGAACGCCGCGTTCACGAAGGCTCTCGAGCTTGCCGAGATCGTCGACGACACCCGGTACCGGTTGGGAGCGATATTCGGACTCTACGCCCATCGCCTCACCACAGGCGAGTATCGAGTCGCCCTCAGTCTCGCCGAGAAGTTCGGCACCGTGGCAGCCGAGACGGCGGATCGTTCCGATGTGCCGATCGGCAACCGACTCATCGGCCTTGCGCTGCACATTCTGGGAGACCAGCCTGGAGCGCGACGACACCTCGAGCCGCTGGTTCGCTCGCGCCTCGCGACGGTTCGGCCGTCGCACATCATCCTCTATCAATACGACCAGCGAGTGCTGCTCGATTGCTACTACGCGCGCGTCCTCTGGCTGCAAGGATTCGGGGATCAGGCAAGACGGCTCACAGAGAGTCTCGTCGATCATATCCGCCCAGGGGATCACGTGCTCTCGTTCCTGTACTCGCTGCTCATCGCGGCGTGTCCTATCGCGCTGTATGTCGGCGATCTCACGACCGCCGACGACCACGTCAGCGTGGCGTCCGACGTCGCGACCAGAAACGGATTGGAGATCTGGAACGTCTGGGCGCAGTGCTTCAAGGGGGTCGTGCTCATCAAGCGAGGGGAGCATGGCGCGGGCGCGCAACTGCTCCAGTCCGGCCTCGAGAGACTGCCTGAGCCGGCCATTCATCACCACATGAGTCTGCTCCTTGCCGAGCTCGCTGCGGGTCTCGCCGGTGCCGGGCAGATTGCTGAGGGGCTGGTTGTCGTCGACAAGGCGCTGGCGCGCGCGGAGCAGACGGAAGCGGGGTGGTGCCTCGCCGAGTTGGTTCGCACCAAGGGGGAGCTGCTACTCCAGGGGCGAGTGCCGGCCGCCGCCGCGGCTGCCGAGAAATGCTTCCATCAGGCATTGGACGTGGCGCGACGGCAGGACGCTCTCGCCTGGGAGTTGCGGGCTGCGATGAGTCTCGCTCGGCTCTGGCGCGGACAGCGACGAGTGAGCCAGGCGCGCAAGCTGCTCGAGCCTGTCTACCACCGCTTCACCGAGGGCTTCGGCACTGTGGATCTGGTCGCAGCAAAAGCTCTGCTGACGTCAATGCGCTGAGCGATGAAAGAGTTTCCACCGTTCCGGCTCGACACCGTCAACCAATGCCTCTTTCGAGGTGATGGCGTGGCCGAGGAGCGCATGCTTCTAGCGCCCAAGGCATTTGACGTGCTGCGGTATCTGGTCGAGCACCCCGGGCGACTGGTGGCCCACGAAGAGCTCCTCGACGCGCTGTGGCCGAAGACGTACGTTCAGCCCGAGGTTTTGAAGAGCCACATCGCCGCCATTCGAGCGGTTCTCGGGGACGACGCCAGGAAGCCCATGTTCATCGAGACGATGTCGCGGCGAGGGTACCGGTTCATCGCCCCCGTCACGGAGGGCGCGTCAGCAAGAGGCGCGGCAGGTTCGCGTCCAGCGAAGGTCCTAGTCGGACGTGATGACGCGCTCGCCCAACTTCACCAGTGTCTCGAACGGATGTCGAGCAAGGGCGAACGGCAGATCGTTTTCGTAACCGGGGAGCCGGGCATCGGCAAGAGCGCGGTGGCCGACGCGTTCATCGATCGGGCAGCAGAGGCGTCGCCTGACATTCGTCTGGCGCGGGGCCAATGCATCGAGGGCTATGGGAGCAGGGAAGCCTATTACCCGATGCTGGAAGTACTGGCCGGGCTGTGCCGTGGGGACGGCGGCGACGCGGTCGTCCAGATCCTGGCGGCCCAGGCTCCCACCTGGCTCGTCCAGTTTCCCGCCCTCCTCACGCCGGACCGAAGCGAAATCTTGCGGCGCGAGGTTCTGGGCGCCACCCGCGAGCGAATGTTGCGCGAGATCGGCGACGCGCTGGAGGGGATCGCGTCGCGAAGCCCGCTCGTGATCGTGTTCGAGGATCTCCAGTGGGTCGACTATTCGACCGTCGACTTGATCTCCGTCCTGGCGCGTCGCCGCACGGCAGCGAAGCTGATGCTTGTCGGGACGTACCGTGACGACGAGGTCGCCCTCTCGGAACATCCACTGGGAGCGCTCAAGCAGGATCTTCGCTCCCGGCACCTGTGTCACGAAGTTGCACTGGGGCGGTTGAGTGAAGCCCAGGTGGTCGACTACCTTGTTGCCGAACAACTGCAATCTCCGTTGCCGGATGGGCTGGCCGCGGTCGTCTACCGACACTCCGAAGGGAATCCGCTGTTCATGATCGCCGCCCTGGACCACCTCATCGGGCGGGGACTCATCGCGCGTGAACGCGAGGGCTGGCGGCTCCGGCGTCCCCTAGACGAGATCGGTCTCGCCGTGCCCGAGAGTCTCCGCGAGATGATCGAGATTCAGATCGAGCGCCTCAGCCCAGAGGAGCAGCGGGTGCTCGAGGTGGCGAGCCTCACCCAGTATCGTGCATTCTCGGTCATCGCGAGAGCTGCGGCGGCCATGGACGCCGATCCGGGCCAGTTCGAGAAGGTGTGTGAACGGCTGTCCCGCCAGACACACATTCTGCTTTCGGGGACTCTCGAGGAGCTCCCGGACGGAACGGTATCGGCGTTCTACGAGTTTGCCCATACGCTCTATCGGGAGGTGCTGTACAGCCGGATCGCACCGGGCCGCCGAGCGCGGCTGCACCGTCAAGCCGCCGAATGGGCCGAGGTGCGATTTTCGGAACGATTGAACGAGGCGGCGCCGTTCCTGGCCCACCACTTCGAACACGGCTTTGATTGGGCGCGCGCCGTCCGGTATCTCCAGATCGCCGCCGACACCGCCGGGCGGCGCTATGCCCCTCGTGAAGCCACGGCGCTCTTGCAGCACGCGCTCGAGCTCTGCGCCAAGCTGCCGGAGGAAGAACGCGCCACGAGCGAGACCGGCATTCTCGAGCGGCTGGCGGCAATGTACGTGGTGTCGTTCGATGCACGCGCAGTCGAAACGTGCGAAACGCTCGCCGCGCGGGCGGCCGCCTATGGCCTCATCGACCTGGAGGTGAAGGCGCTCATCGACATGGCGTATCCCCTGTCGTGGGTCGATCGCGAGCGTTGTCTCGCGGTCGTCGACCGGGCGCTTCGTCTCAGCGCCCAGCAAAGCGATCCGCTCAAGCGCGCCAGAACGCGCGCGAGCGCCCTCGTTCGACGTATCTGGGTCGGTGGGTGGAATGAGCGGGACGCCGAAGACTGCCGCCGGGCGCTCGAGGAGATCCGCCGCGTCGGCGACCGCCTTCTGGTCGCCGCGCATCTGATCGACTTCAACTTCATCCGATGGAGCTCCTCCGAGTACCGCGCCGCCCACCAGGATACCGTGGAGAGTCTCGCGGTCCTGGTCGACGGCGGCACCGACAATCCGTACCTCAGCGTCGCGCATTGGTTGAGCGAGTTCACCCTTCCCTGGAGTCTCCTGTTTCTCGGCAAATGGGGGGAGGCGCTACGTACGCTGGCTGCCGAGATCGCGCTCGCGGACAAGAATGGGGATCACTACCGCGCGCAGACGCTGCAGCTGTACCGTGCCTGGATCCATTCGCACGCGATGGATCCCCCCGGCGTCCTGGAGATCTGCAACTCGGTGCTTCCATCCCTCGACGAGCCGGCGCGGCGTCCGTGGCGTCGTTTCTGCCAGGCCCTAGCGGGTTCGGCAGAGGCTGCTTCAGGAAGGTATGACGTGGCCGCACAACACTTGCTCGGAGCGCGCGGCGAGATGGATCGCCAGCCCGTGATCAATGACTGGTACTGCCGCCTGATGCTCGAAGAGGCGCTGACCGAACTGTGGCTGGCGAAGGGAGATCTGAGCCACGCGCGGCCGGAGGCCGAGCACTTTCTCGAGCTCACCCTGGCGACCGCAGAGCGCACCTGGCAGGCGCTCGCCTGGGAAGCGAGTGCCAGGGTCGCCATCGCACAGCGCGAGCTCCACCGGGCTCAGAATTGCATCGATCATGCGCTAGCGGCGATGGAGGGCTTCGAGGTTCCGCTCGCCGCCTGGCGAGTGCACGGCAGCGCGGCGGAGCTGTACAGGAGGAGAGGAAACAACGGATCGGCTGGACGCCACCGCGCGCTCGCCCGCGCCACGGTTCTCGAGCTGGCGAATTCTCTGGCGGACCACGAACCCCTTCGCGACACGTTCCTCTCGGCGCAGTCCGTGAGGAACATCCTCGGCAACGCCGCGCGGATTACGAGGCCGACGCCGCGGCCCTAGTCCGATCCTCGGGGTCGCCGGACGCCGGCGACCGCAACGGAATGCTGTGGTCCCCCGTGCGCCGCAGTCGGAGCTGACGCCGGACGCGCGCGCGTGTGACGCGAGCGCGCGCCGGGTCGCCCAGGTCCGTCTACGCGGTCCCGGTGACCGGAAGCACCGCGAGCCGCTCGGGACACCGCTCCAGGACATCGCGCGAGAAATCAGTGGGCTCGAGGCGCGCGTACGCGATGCGGGCGGTTTCGCTTTCCCGGGCGGTAGCGTTGAGGGCACGGAGCGGGCCGAACGCGTCGGCGAGGGCTGGCAGCGCGCGACAGACGAGATGTTCGAGAACGGTCGGGCCGGCCACGACCAGGGACCCAGCACGACATCGTCTGGCTCGATCCATCCATACTGGCTTTCCGGCCGGTCCGGCTGCACTCCCAGCAGGACGATCGTGTCCGGGCGAGCCGCCACCGCCTCGATCGCGCCTTCCACTCGCGCCATGAATGCCGCGTCGTCGTCGACGTAGTGATCGCTCGGCAGGATCGCGACCGCGCCGGCGAGGATGATCGCGCTCGCGGTCTTCACCGACGATCCTCTCCCTACATCTGTTCTAGCGTCTTGCCTCGTGTCTCGCGCACGAAACCCCACACGAAGGGCAAGGAGAACAGGGCGGCCAGGGCGTAGAGCCCATACGCGCCGCCGAGACCGACCGCATTCAGCATCGGCAGGAAGGTGACGGTGACGGCGAAGTTCGCCACCCAATTGGTCGAGCCGGAAACCGCCAGGGCCGCGCCACGCATCTGGTTGGGGAACATCTCGCCGAGCAGCACCCACATCACTGGCCCCCACGAGATTGCGAACGCGACGATGTACAGGTTGGCCGCCGCCAGGCCCGTCACCGCGGCCACGTGACCGAGCAGCGGCCTGCCGTCGGCTCCGAGCCCCGCCGTGGCAAAGACGGCAGCCATCGCGGCCAAGGTCACCGCCATGCCGGCCGAGCCCACGAGCAGCAATGGCTTGCGGCCGATACGATCGATAAGGGCGATGGCCGGGAGCGTCGCCAGAATGTTGACGAGGCCGGTGAGAAGGTTGATGCGCAGCGCCCACTGCTCCGTCGCCCCGGCTGACTTCCACAGCACCTCGCCGTAATAGAAGATGATGTTGATGCCGACGAACTGCTGGAAAGCCGCCAGCGCTATTCCGATCCAGACGACGGGGGCGAGCCGACCCCCCAGGATCAAGTCCGACAAGCGCGGCCGATGCTCGCCCCGCAGGCTTTGCTCGACTTGCCGAATCAGCGCGTCGGCGTCGCCGCCGATGCGAGCGAAGACTCGGCGGGCTTCGTTCCGCTTGCCGTGGGCGACGAGGAAGCGCGGCGACTCGGGAATGAGCAACACGCCGGCTAGAAATGCGACAGACGGAACGGCTTCCATCCAGAACATCCAGCGCCATGCCGGCGCCCCCAGCCAAAAGGTCGCGCCTGCTCCGCCGGCCAATCGGGCAAGGATGTCGTTGCTCAGGAAGGCGCAGAACAACCCCGACACAATCGCCATCTGCTGCAGCGAGGCGAGTCGACCGCGCACTTGCGGCGGAGCTACTTCCGCGATGTACATCGGCGCCAGCACGCTGGCGGCGCCGATGGCCAGACCGCCCACGAGCCGCGAGACGATGAACACGCCGGCCGAGCCCGCCAGGCCGGTGGCGATGGCGCTGAGGAGAAACAGAACAGCGTTCAGCAACATCGTTGGACGCCGGCCGTGACGGTCGGCAATCGTTCCCGCGACGAAGGCGCCGACAGCACAACCAAGCAGCACAGAGGCGACAGCAAAGCCGGTGGTCGCCGCCCGCGTGCCGAAGGCGTGGGCCAGCGCGTCGACCGTTCCATTGATGACGCCGCTGTCAAAACCGAAGAGAAATCCGCCGAGCGCAGCGACGGAGCTCAGCGCGATCACGTAGGTCGAGCCCTCCGTCGTGCCCTGGATCGTCGTCGCGCCGGCGGGCTGCAGGACGCGGCCGGTCACGTCAGCGTCGATGCCTCGTACCGGTTCGTTCACGGCCAAGCTCCTTCTCGGACAGCGGGTGGGTGGTGTACGTCAGAAGTTGATCCCGGCTTCGAATCCGACCACGAACGCATCGGCGATTCGGCCCGTCCCTCCCGGCCGGATGATGTACTGGAGGTCAGGCGCGAAGTAGACCGAGTCCTTGAGGAACCGAAAGCGATAGGTCAGCTCGAGCGCGGTCTCGTACCGCTGAATACCCACGGTCGGATCCGACTGCCGCGCGCGTCGCTGAGAGTCTTCCTGGTCGTCGCTGAAGCGACCGTACACGACGCCGAGGCCCACCAGGTCGGTGGGCCGCGACGCGAACACACCGCGGGCAACCAGGCCGGCGGTGCCGAAGAAGGGCATGACACTGACGGATTGATCGGGAGAGACGAGCACCGAGCCGGTGATCCCGAAGCCACGGTTGCTGCCAGGCCCGCCGAACCGCACCAGCACCTGGTCGAACAGGCCGTAGAAGCCCCAGTTTCCCCGCGGAACGTCCGGGGTACGGCCGCGCGCGACCGTGTTGAAGTCGACGTATTGGTGGTCGTCGTACCAGAACCCCGCCTTGTAGTTGCCGAGCAGACCCTGGTCACCCGGAAGACCGTTGATCTGGTACCCGACCTCGCCAATGGCGAACAGCGGACCGTCCATCGACCAGTCCGCGCCGTGATGCTTGTTGGCGCGGATGGAAACGTCGCCGTTGTACGCGCCACCCATCACGTACATGCGCTCCGTCGGTCTGACCTTGACCAGGCCGCCCCACGTGGCGTTCGGGTAGGCGGTCATGCCCGGAGCGTTGAAGAAAATACCGACCGGGTTACCGTCGAAGCCGTTCTGAACAAATACGTAGTTGAAGGGGGAAACGAGGAAATCGTCCCCGGCGGCGATGCGGCCGACTCGGAGCTCGACGCGGTCGGCGAAGAGCTCCTGCTTGTAGGCCACGTCGACGAGTCGGTAGGTCTGGCCTCCGAAGACCTGCTGCACGGTGAAGACGTTCCCGATGTCTTCCCTCGAAAGGCTGGAGCCGAAGCGTTCCGAGAATGAGATCTCGAATGAGCCGCCTGCGGGCCCGTACAGCTTCCCGAGATCGACTATCAGGTCGAGGCCGAGGTTGCTGGCCCCTCTGAAGCCTTGTTGCATGCCACCGGTCGGATTGCCGAGGGCATCGGTGACGAACGTGACACTCGGATAAACACCGTGGTCCTCGAGCCAGGTGCGAGCGCCGAGCCAGTCCCCCAGCAAGTGCCCGCGGGGCAGGACAAGCTGGACAGGCGTATCGGCCAGGGAGCGTGTGCCGGCCGGGGCCGGCGGGGCGGCCTCGGCGTGGGCGACGGCCACCCAGCCGAGGATCACCAGAACGGCGACGCCGACGCGACTTCGCCTTATGGCCACGTCCACTGATCGATCTCGGGCTTGTCCACTCCGTATTCGTAGGCGTAGTTCTGACAATCGATCTGCATGTTGCGCAGCTTCTCCTTGACGTGCGCGCCCGCGATCTGCAGGCACCCGCCCGCCCTCAGTCTTCGAGATCCGAAAGTCTGGCGTGAAGCAATCGAAGAATGACTGCAAAGAGCATCGCCGTCGAGACACCGAACATGAGCATTCCATTAGCTGCTTCCAGCGGTCCCAGCAATCGCCACGACGGGCTCATCACCACGTTGCCGTAACCCAAGGTCGTGTAGTTGACGGCCGAGTGGTCGAACGCAGTTGCGAACTCCAGAAACTCCCCGCAGATCATGAACAGCAGCGCCCACACCCCGATCTCGACCAGATGAGCCGCGAGCGCGAACGATATCGCCACCGCTACGATTGCAACATTGTGCAGGAAGCTTGCGCCCGCGCGGCCGACTCTTCTCTCGCGACGAACGAAGTTGACCATCGCGCCCAAGGCGAGCGCGTGGACAAGGATCGTCGCGGCGAAGGCGCTCAGGCCAACCGTCAAAGGAATCAAGATCGCGATTCGATCAGCGTGTAGAGAGTCGGTCATCGCCCTCACCTGGGCTGCGCATGATGAAGACCGGCGCCTATGCGAACAGCACGACCACGGAGCGCGGCTCGGCGCGATAGCGGTGGCCGAGAACCGAAGGAGCCTGCTCCCATTCGACGATGTCGTGCGGACAGTCGAGGAAGGTGTCGATCCATCGGCGCCAGGGATGTCGAGCGCCGTTGGCGACCAGCGGCAGCTCGAACTCGAGCGGCTCCCAGTAGGCGTTGAGGATGATGTGATAGTGGGTGCGATCCATCGTGAGCCTCACCGTGAGCGCGAGGCTGTGCGACGAGTGGCGCCAGTCCGGCTCGCCGAGCTTGACGCCGTGCCAGGTGATGTCCTCCTGGAGGAGCAGCTGATTCAGCGCCACCCGCTTCTCCTCGTGCTCGACGTCTCGCAATACCCGTCGAGCGTTGAGCACGCTCACGAACCGGTGCACGTCGGCTCGCTTCGCGAGCAGCGCCCAGTCGAACCAGTTGGTCTCGTTGTCCTGACAATAGGCGTTGTTGTTGCCGCCCTGTGTGCGCCGCACCTCGTCACCCATGAGCATCATCGGCATCCCCGCGGACAGCATGGTCACGGTGAAGAAGTTCTTCACCTGTCGCGTCCGCAGCCTGTCGATGTCGGGATCTTCGGTCGGCCCTTCCACTCCACAGTTCCAGCTTCGGTTGTCGTCGGCGCCGTCGCGATTGTCCTCGCCGTTCGCCTCGTTCTGTTTCCGGTCGTAGGAAACGAGGTCGTTCAGGGTGAACCCGTCGTGACACGTCACGAAGTTGACGCTCTGCTCGGGCTCGCGCTGCTTGTGGCCGTAGAGCGACGGGCTGCCGATCAGGCGATCGGCAAACCGCTCGGTCGAGCCTTCCTCGCCGCGGAAGAAGCTGCGGACGTCGTCGCGAAAGCGACCGTTCCATTCCTTCCAGCTGTCGCCGACGAAGGTGCCTACCTGGTACAGGCCGGCGGCATCCCACGCTTCGGCGATGAGCTTCGTGCCCGCCAGCACCGGGTCCGACTCGATATCCCACAGCACCGGCGGGTTCGGCATCACGTCGCCCGACTCGTCCCGCTCCAGGATCGACGCGAGATCGAACCGGAAGCCATCCACGTGCATCACGTCGACCCAGTAGCGCAGACTGTCCACGATCATCCGCCGCACGATGGGATGATTGCCGTTGAGCGTGTTTCCGGTTCCGCTGTAGTTCGCGTAACACGACCGATCCGCCTCGAGAATGTAGTACGTCGTGTTGTCCAGTCCGCGGAAGCTCAGCGTCGGGCCAGAGTGATCGCCTTCGGCGGTATGGTTGAACACGACGTCGAGAATGACCTCGAGGCCCGCTCGGTGCAGCGCCTTGACCATATCGCGAAACTCGTCGACGGCACCGAGCGGATCTCGACGTGAGCTGTACCCCCGGTGGGGCACGAAGAACGACACCGGTGCGTAACCCCAGTAATTCACCAGTCCGGGGGGACAGTCCTGGGGGTCGAACTGGAACACCGGCAGCAGCTCCACAGCCGTGATGCCCAGTCCCTGGAGATACGGAATCTTTTCGATGAGGCCGGCGAACGTGCCGCGTGTCTTTTCCGAGAGGCCGGAGCTCGGATGGCGGGTGAAGCCGCCTACGTGCATCTCGTACACAATGGTCCGCGCCGACGGTCGCTGGAGGGGGGCGTCGCCCTCCCAATCGTACGCGGAGACGTCGACCACCACACTCTTGAGCGCCGTCCCGGTGTTGTCGCCCGGGCGGCGAGCGGCGGCGCGATCATACGCGCTGGGAACCATAACGCCTCGCCCATAGGGATCCAGGAGGACCTTGGTGGGATCGAAGCGCATGCCGCTCGAGGGATCGAACGGCCCTTCGACGCGATAACCGTACAGCTGGCCGGGTCGAACGTTCGGCACGAACACGTGCCAATAGTGATACGTGCGGTTGGCCGATGGATCGAGGCGCACCACGCTCGCGGCCTTGGTGTCGTCGACCCCGTCGAACAGCAGCAGCTCGACCCCTGTGGCGTGTCTCGAGAAGACGCTGAAGTTGACGCCGTCCGGCGACGGCGTCGCTCCCAGCGGTGAGCTGCCGCCTTTCTCGGAGCCCTCGCTCACTGCCGACCGAGCAACTGCCTCGCCGCCGCGACGATCCGATCCGGCTCGAAGCCGAACTTTTTCTGAAGCGCCTTCAGGGGCGCGGAGGCCCCGAAGGTCGTCATGCCGATGACGCGGCCCGCGCTTCCCACGTATCGCTCCCATCCGAACGTGGAGGCTTGCTCCACCGCGACCCGAGCCTTCACTGCGGGAGGCAGCACGCTATCCCGGTACTCCTGGGTCTGCTGGTCGAAGATCTCCCACGACGGCATCGAGACGACGCGGGATCGGATCCCTTCGGCGAGCAGCTTCTCGTGGGCCTCCACGGCCAGACTCACCTCGCTGCCCGAGGCGATCAAGAGCACCTCGGGATTGCCGCTCTGCGGGTCCGCGAGCACGTAGGCGCCACGTGCGACCCCCGCGGCCGAGGCGAAGACACGCCGGTCCAGAGTCGGTAACGGCTGTCGTGACAGCGCGAGCACGGCGGGCTGGTGCCGCAGCTGCATGACGTAGCGGTACGCCTCGACCACTTCGTTGGCGTCGCCGGGCCGCAAGGTCACGAGGCCGGGGATGGCGCGCAGCGAGGCCAGGTGCTCGACGGGCTGGTGCGTCGGACCATCCTCGCCATCGCCCATGGCGTCGTGCGTGAACACGAAGATGGTCGGCAGCTCCATCAGTGCGGACAGCCGGATGGCCGGGCGCGCGTAATCGCTGAAGATGAAGAAGGTCGCGCCAAACGCCCGAAGCTTCGACAGTGAGAGGCCGTTGACGGTCGCCGCCATCGCGTGCTCGCGGATTCCGAAATGGAGATTCTTACCGCCGCGGCTCCCGGCCTGGAAGCTTCCCGCGCCCTCGTACGTCAGGGTCGTCTTGTTCGACGGCCCGAGGTCCGCCGAGCCGCCGAGGAACCAGGGAATGTTCTGCGCGAGCAGGTTGAGCACCTTGCCCGAGGCCTCCCGGCCGGCGATGCCCTTCGCATCCGCCGGGAAGACGGGGAGGTTGCGATCCCACCCCGCCGGCAAGTCTCGTCGCTGCATCTGATCGATCTCGCTCGCCAGCTCGGGGTACTTCGCCCGGTACGACGCGAAGAGCGCAGTCCATCGGCTTCGAGCCGCGGCGCCGCGCGCCCCGATGCCCGCGGCGAAGTGCTCGCGGACGCCGTCGGGGACCAGGAACTGTGCCTCCTCAGGCCAGCCGTAGCTGCGCTTGGTCAGGCGAACCTCCTCTTCGCCGAGCGGCTCGCCGTGGGCTGCGGCCGTGTCGTGCTTGTGCGGGGCGCCGTAGCCGATGTGGCTGTCGAGGATGATGAGCGTGGGGCGCCCCTTCGTCTCCCGGAAGACGCCGAGCGCGTGCTCGATGCGCTCGAGGTCGTTGGCGTCGCCCACGCGAAGGACGTTCCATCCGTAGGCGAGAAACCGCGTGGCGACGTCCTCCGTGAAGGCGAGGCTCGTCTGGCCTTCGATCGTGATGTGGTTGTTGTCGTAGACCCAGCACAGGTTGTCCAGACCCAGGTGACCGGCCAGCGAGGCAGCTTCCGACGCGACCCCCTCCATCAGGCAGCCGTCTCCGCACACGACATAGATGTCGTAGTCGAATATCGCGAAGCCCGGTCGGTTGTAACGATCGGCGAGCCACTTCTGGGCGATGGCCATCCCCACGCTCGTCGCAACGCCCTGCCCGAGCGGCCCCGTCGTGGTTTCCACACCCGACACCCAGTGATACTCGGGATGCCCGGGCGCCTTGCTGCCGATCTGGCGGAAGCGGCGAATGTCCTCCAGCGACACCGACGGCTGTCCCAACCGCTCGTAGTCGGGATTCACCGCGCACGTCCCGGTCAGATGCAGGACCGACCAGAGCAGCATCGAGGCGTGACCGTTCGAGAGCACGAACCGATCGCGGTTTGGCCAGATCGGATCTTGAGGATCGAAGCGCATCACGCGGTTCCAGATCGTGTAGACAGCCGGCGCCAGCGCCATCGGGGTCCCGGGGTGCCCCGACTTGGCGCGCTCGACCGCATCGATCGAGAGCGTGCGGATCGTGTTGATCGAGAGCTGGTCGTGCTCGGCGTCGGTCCTCAGCGCGGCGACATTCGTCATACTCATCGGCTTGTCCTCGTCGGTTGGAGCTCCAGGAGCGCGACCTTGCTCAGGCGGCGCAGGTGTCGCGGGGCTTGGCTGTACTCGGCGGCCAGGAACGTCTGCACGAGCTCCCAGGCCACGCTCGGCCCCACGGTCCGCCCGCCGAGACAGATGATGTTCATGTGATCGTCCTCCACCCCCTGCCCCGCGGAAAAGTGGTCGTGGATCAGCGCGGCACGGACACCCGGAATCTTGTTGGCGCAGATCGAGGCGCCCACACCGCTGCCGCAGACGGCAACGCCGCGCTCGACCGTGCCCGCCGCCACCGCTTCGGCGAGCGGGACGACGAAGTCCGGATAGTCATCGTCCGGGCTCAGCTTGTCGGCTCCGAAATCGACGACGTCGTGGCCGGCGGCGCGAAGCTGCGCGACCAGATCCCCTTTCAAGCCAAAGCCCCCGTGATCGGTGGCGATTCCCACACGCATGGTGTCTTCTCCGCGATGTGACGTCAGTGTCGTGATGGCGCAGCTTCCGACCGAGCCGCCTCGCGGTCGGCCAGCACCAGTGCTCGGTCCCGACGGACGCGACCGGCGGGAATCGAGTCGTCGCCCTTGTACAGGCGCGCCAGCATGTCCGCCTTGTCGCGCCCGGTAACGAGCCAGACGATGCGTCGGGACCGATTGAGCACGGGATAGGTCAAGGTCATCCGGCGCCGTCCTTGATAGACGCCGGTGAGCGCGACGTCTGCGCCGGTGACGTCGAGCACCGGGTCCCCGGGCACCAGCGACGCGGTGTGGCCGTCGGGCCCAAGGCCGAGATGGACGAGATCGAGGACGGCCGGGGCGCCGGCGATATCCCGGAGCGTCAGGGCGTACTGCGAGCTCGCCGTGTCCAGGTCAGCCGATTCCACCGGCATGGCATGGACCTGCTCGGGGCGCAGCGGACAATGCGCGAGCAAGCTGTCACGCAGGTGGGTGAGGTTGCGGTCGGGGTCCCCCGCCGGAGCCACACGCTCGTCCACCTGGACCACGTGCACGCCGGGCCAGGGCATTTGTTCATCGGCCAGTGCACGCAGCATCTTCCAAGGGGTATGACCCCCGCTGAAGGCCACGATGAAACGACCACGCGCCGCGACGGCCCCTCGTGCCTCTTCGGCCGTGAGCGCGGCGCCCGCCCGCGCGACCGAATCGGCGTCGGCCAGCGCTTCGATCTTCATGTGTGTTTCACCGTCGGGTTCTGCCAGCCTCCGGCGGGCGAGACTCTCGAGTCGACTTCTTTCGGTCCCCACGTGCCCGGCTCGTACTCGTAGACGGGCGTGCCGGCCTTCAGGACTGGATCGACGATTCGCCAGGCCTCTTCGACGTAGTCTTCACGGGCGAACAGCGTAGCGTCGCCGTGCATGGCGTCGCCAAGCACGCGCTCGTACGCGTCCATCTCATCGGCGCGGGGGAGCTGCGTGCCCACCATCTCCGCGATCTGGCTGCGTGTCTCCTCCCCCGGCGCGATGACGTTCGCGCCGATGGCGATCGTGACGTCGGGACTGATCCGCAGGCGACAGTAGTTCGGCCCGAGCTCGAAGCTGCGAAACATCGTGGGCGGCTGGCGGAGTCGGACGACGACCTCCGTGCACGTCACCGGCAAGCACTTCCCGGCCCTGATGTAGAACGGCACGCCCTGCCAGCGCCAGGAATCGATCCGCAGTCGCAAGGCGGCGAACGTCTCCACCGTCGAGTCCGCCGCCACCCCCTTCTCCGACCGATAACCGCGAAATTGTCCGCGCACGACGTCGTCCGCGGTGAGGGCCGGAATCGCCTTGAGGACCTTCACCTTCTCGCCCCGGACGGATTCGCTGTCCATCCTGACCGGAGGATCCATGGTTAGATTGCTC
>Ga0209690_1001052_pt1 | contig 15238 bp, 17 predicted proteins | sample GraSoiAngelo_150_FD_186164 | JGI IMG/M metagenome (GOLD analysis project Ga0209690, IMG submission 186164) | Grasslands soil microbial communities from the Angelo Coastal Reserve, California, USA - 14_1009_09_40cm (SPAdes) (version 2) | ecosystem: Environmental > Terrestrial > Soil > Grasslands ...
AGTAACACCCTTCGTGTCATGATAAAGTATGGAGAGGCGTTGCATCTGTCGGAAGAGACGGGCACGAGTCTCAAGCGTAATGCGGTTTCCAACCTTGTTCGTTGCCCAGACGTTCAACAATTGTTGACCGTTAGTGAGGACCGTGCCGACCACGAGTATGCCTATGGCGATCACAACTAGGGCCTGCGCTGAGACTTGCGACGAGTTTGTTGTGATGATTCTGAGATAGCCGGGAAGAGGCCGAGTTCCAATGACATTGTCCACTATTAGCTTGATTGGCAGCGGGCTTACTAGGGCAAGAGGGATTGCGGTCAGCGAGATGGCAAAGACGAATAAGATCGATAACATGTAGGGCCGTAGTTCGGAGAGCAGCCTTCGCAACATTCCGGGAGATCTACGGACGTTTCCCTCACCATAAGGTGTGCTCTTCTGTTCTCTGTTTGGCATTATAGAGCTGGATTGCAGCTTTTGCAAAAGCCCTCTTCTTCTGCGGTCCGAGATCCAAACCACAACTCTACCAAGCGCTAGTGTTGCGACAAACACGACTGAAAAAATGAGAGCATCATCGAGAAACGGACTCGTCATTTGACGCTCAACCCTATCAGGCTGCACCAGCGCGCTTTAGGAATTCTCGGAACGTACCATTAGCAAACGCTGAGTCAATGAGGGCGCTGATTGCTATGAAAAAAGTGATAGTGCCTGCGGTTATGGATGAAAGCCATGCACCGGAGAAGCCTGCTACTAACGATAGGATGGCGAAGGGAGTTAAGACAAGTGGCAAGAGCAATGAGTAGGTCGGATAAATCCGGTAACGCAATAACTGTTTTCCTGGCGGATGGTCTTCCACCCCAAGGAGGAGGCGACTTTTCCCGAATAGTCCTCCCCTAATTTCGAGGTCCCACGAATCGTAGTCACTGCCCGGTCTGGAGACCGCTCCTGAACCTCGAAGCTGGGTATATAGATCTCTCAAAGTGGTCTCCGGAGGTTCCCACCGATCACGCCACATTTTCATCTGTGATGGTAGAAACTTCGGTCTGATTCGAGTGGCGCGTCGTCGCCAGGGGGTGAGACCGCCACCAATTCTCCCGACCAGTCGGGCTAAGGGCTGAAGCAGATGTAACGTGAAGATCGTGATGCGAGATCTGAACACTTCTCTACCTTTGTAGAAGTGCGACAACTTCGCTCGGGCTGCGTTCATACCCGCTTGCGCTGCCGGCAGCGCGATTGCGAGGGTCAATCCCGTGCCAGCAAGAATCGCTGGCCCCCAGCCGAGTGTCAGCGTGAATAATGCGGCGAACATTCCTATGATCAAGTACCACTCAGGCATGAGAGTGATGGACCATAGGGTGCTCGAAGATCCATAGAGGTACTGGAAGGGGGCGGTCCCCCAGACTCCTTGGTATACTCGTCCGCCAATTGATGGGAGGTCCACAGCTATGCCCTTGCCGTAGATTCGCCCTGTCCAGCGCACTTGCCCGAAAGTGTTGTATTTCTCAGGCCACTTACGTTCCAACAAGGCTTCAGCCCTTCCATAGCCGAGCTGCTGTTTCCAATACTTGCGGATGGATTTTCGTCTATGATGCCAGACGAGTGCTGCTGGCGCGTATCCTATGACTCCTCCTCGCTCCTGCAGTCGCCAACAAAGATCAACATCATCCCCCGCGATTCGGAAACGGGGGTCAAAGCCTCCTATAGCCTCAAGGGCTTCTCTTCGAAATGCCATGTTGCAACCTGGGATATGCTCAGCTATCCTGTCGGAAAGAAGAACAGGGTTCGGTCCCGGTGCGTTCGCGATGGCCTCTGCCTTCCATCCGTCACCTGCTGGCGAGAGGTTCGGGCCTCCAGTGCCAACAAGTTTAGTGTCTTTTAGCGATAAAGCCAGAAATCTGAGCCAGTCTTCATCCGGATATGCGTCATCGTCAATGAAGGCAATGATTTCTTTTGTCGCAGCGTTGATTCCGTTATTGCGTGCATGGCTAAGTCCACGATTTTCCGTAGTGATCAGCCTAATGGGATAATGGGATGCGATCTCTGGTGTTGAATCAGTCGACCCATCATTCACCAGAATAACCTCGACGTCAGGATAATCCAGTGACTGAAGACCGTCTAGGGTATCGCGGATGGTCGATGCCCCGTTGTGGGAACAGACCACGACGGATATCCCGGGCCAGGATATGTCCGAAGGGAAAGGTGATTCCAGGAAAGCCCTTCTTACTGCTCTCAAGGCAGGCTTGGCCGCTCGATTCCGGTCGGTCAGCCCGAACTTCCAGTCTTCGACAAGATACTTCCCGTGGTACCACTCGTCCGTCCATGCAAAGACAACGACCCCACAGCAACCCTGCCGGAAGATTGCGCGTATCTGCCAGTCCAAAGTCTCCGCCTGTCTATTCTCACCATTACGGAGGCTGTCCAATCCGATCTCGCTGAGAAGAACAGGCCTATCCTGGCTCAAGCTGTGCAATCGGGCGATGTAATTCTCGAAAGCCTGTTCTGATTCAAGGTAGAGGTTGAAGCACAGAAAGTCTAGGAAGGGCAATAGCAAGTACTCGGTCGAGGGATAGTTAACGTAGGTAACGAGAGCATCTGGGTCCTCTTCCTTCGCCACACGGTATAGACGTTTGACAAACTCTTCTACTCTACGCGTGCCAGTCCAGCGGACTATTGAAGAGGAGATTTCGTTACCCACACTGTAGCAGAATACAGCAGGATGCCCTGCACAGCTCCGGACCCATCGCCTCATCCGTTCCTCAATTTCTTTCGATCTTCCTGGTTTGTCAATGAAGGACATATGCTCACCCCAGTTGAGCCCAACCATGACTCGAAGGCCGTTCTTCTGGGCAGTGTCTAGAAGCCAACGGGGAGGGCACAGGTGGACTCGCACAACATTGAAACCATTCTCTGCAATACGCGAAAAGTCTCTTTCGACGACTTCAGGAGCTAGCTGTTCATTCCCTTCATCGTCCACTAAAAAAGTTCCATAGCTGACTCCTCTAACCCAGAACTTTTCTTCACCGACATAGAGAAACTTGCCTCTGACCACCGGACGCTCCATGGCCAGAAGAGGCTCGGTTGAACGCCGCTCTACGACCTGTTCCATCTTCACACCGAAATGCTGTCAAGTGCCAGCCAGCGATCCTCTGCTAGCGAAAACTCGTCACTTGGCAATAATAATGGGCACCATTCGTTCGCTCAGCCTCTTCAGCCCGTCCTCGAGCCTAGTCTTCGGCTCGTAACCCAGCACTTTCCGAGCCTTTGTCAAGTCTCCGACGAACTTGCGGACTTCAAAGCTGTTGGCTGCCCCGTGGATAATCTTGGACCGCGAGCCGACAAGGTCAACAATCATTCTGGCAAGCTCGGAGACTGAGACGCCTCTCCCCGTCACGAAATGGAAATCTTCCCCGAACATGCTGCCATCGCCTTCAAGGCTTGAAGAGACAAGTTTCACTATTCCAGAAATAGTGTCATCGATGAACGTGAAATCCAGGATCTGCTCGCCGCCGTAAAGAGTGATGTCTTCTCCCCGCAGAGCCTTGTTCATGAATTTGGGTATCACTCTCTCCGGGAGATCTCTCTCGCTACCGTATACATTTGAGAAGCGCATTATTACATGGTTGACGGAGGGATCGAGCCCGGATGAATTTGAGTAGGAGAGGCAGGCTCTCTCCGCGCATAGCTTCGTTAAACCATAGACTGACTTTGGCCGTTTCGGATGCCCTTCATTCACTGGTAGGTAGAGGGGTTCTCCATAGACCTCGCGGCTGGAGGCTTCCAGGAGGACAGGGTTTGATTCGGCTTTGTTAGAGGCTTCGAGAACGTTAATGGTTCCTACTTGGTTTGTCAGCCAGCAGTTGAACGGGTCCTGCTGACCCCAGGCGACACGCGAGACTGCTGCAAGATGGATGACTGCATCCTTCCCATCAACAGCCTCTCTGACCGTCTGGTAGTCTCTAACATCCCCCCGAATCTTTTCGCAGTCCAGGAACCGGGTGTTCGTGTTGAACTTTAGGTCAAGGAGTGAAACTGAGTCTCCTCTAGCGAGAAGCTTTTCGGCGAGGTGGCTGCCGATGAACCCGTTTCCGCCCGTTATTAGAATCTTGGAGATTCTTTTTCACCATTTCACAGCCGATGGTACTGGCAGGACGTTGAGACCCGGGGCACGATGCACCATCCTGAGATATACCGGGTCATCTCGAACTTTCGTGAAAAACGTCGGCTAGGGTATTTCAGCCTAGCGAATTTCGGTGTTGAACAGTATAGCGATGTCTATCGAAAGTAATAGTTCTTTACATGGAAATTGCCAGATATAGCGTGCCCGAAACAGCGTCCCATTCTCGACTTTGGAAGACTGGCACGCATTCTGGCTCGGAAATGAGCCAGATCGGGGGTCTTCAGATCTTCCCAATCGGCGCAATCCTGATACCCGAAGAACCGGGGCAAACCATGTAATCAGAGATTCGGATCCGCGAAACGCGAAAAGGAGCACACCACCCGGAGCCCGCAACCGCGCCTGGCCTCGAAAACAATGTTTGGGAAAGAGACCCGAAAACCCTACCCGAAACTCGATCCTGAAAACGCAGATTGGCGCGCACGCGTCCTCGATCTAGTTCTTGGCAAGGCTCTCCAATTCTTCCTACCCCGAGCCCATCCAGATCTCGAGACATAGGCCACCCGGCTCTTGAAAGATGAAATACCCTATTCTACCCTCCCGGTTTCCGGGCCGGTAGTCCAGCCTGGTATGCGTGGTATGCACGGAACGGACGTCGCCCTCACACGGCGAAGGTCGTGGGTTCAAATCCCTCCCGGCCCACCACAATAGAGAGATAGAGAGATGAGCCCTGACCCAACAGTAGACCTCGTCCGCGCCACCGTAGCCCTATTCATCATCGTCGACCCGATAGGACTGGTCCCCATCTTCTCCAACGTCACCGGCAACATGCCAGCCCCCGACCGAGCCAAAATGTACCGAGTCGTAATCTACACCGGCGCCAGTCTACTCACAATCTTCGCCCTCGTAGGCCAAGAACTACTAGCCCTTTTCGGCATCAGCCTCCCAAGCTTCGAAATGGCCGGCGGACTATTACTCCTGTTACTCGCCCTCGACATACTCTTCCGCGGAGAAAGATTCGCCAAACCAGGCAGCCACGATGACGTGGGAGTCGTCCCCATCGCCTTTCCCCTACTCGTAGGACCCGGAGCCATCACAACGACAATGATCGCCCTGGGGGCCTACGGAATACTCGTCACACTAGGCTCAGTCGTCATCGTCATGCTACTGAGCTGGATCGTAATGAAACAGACCCATCGGATCCACTCCCTACTCGGAAAAACCGGGTCATCAGTCATTGCTCAAGTGATGGCGGTCTTCATAGCAGCCATAGCAATACAATTCATAATAACCGGAATCCGGACATATCCCTGACGACAGTAGAGAAGACGCGTCTAGCCGTCTCTACATCTTGGCGAGCCCGAGACGCTTAAGCTGTTTGTACATGATGAAAACCACTAACGCGATTATTACAAAGTATATGATCTGAGAGATGAAATCGCCGTACAGAAACACCGATGGCTTGCCAGAGACTGGAGAAGTAACAGTAGCATTCAGGGATGACAGGTTTCCAGTTGGGCAGGATGAGACCAACGATAGGATTGATCATGTCTTTGACCAGTGAATTGACCACAGCGGACGAAGCGACTCCTATGACGAAACCGATGGCGAGCCCGATAACGCCGAACGTCTGGAGAAAGTCTACAAATTCCTTGACGAAGCCTTTCTTCTTCTCTGTAGCCTTTTCCATCTTATCCATAGCTTGGCTTCTGATTTTTCACTGCTTATAACAGCTACAAAGAACCTCCAGCTCTAGGGTCCGGAAACCCAATCATCCGGCTTCTTTTTCCGCTCTTCACTATTGGAAGCCTTCGATTGTTTCCGTGCTTTGGCGTCGGAAGCTTTGGTTTCCCAGCCCTCTTTGTCGACGACAACTTTGTCGGGCTTGGGCACTTGGGGAAGTCGGGATGATTTCCGACGTTCCTTGACCGCGTAAACGGCGAAAACTAGAGCACCGATAGCGATGGCCAGAAAGGCAAAGGATATGGAAACGCTGCCACAACTGACGATTAGGTTCTCTGAACAGTCGTAGTGTCCCGAGAGAGCATTTCCGTCTCCAATCTTATTTTCGATAGATTTGCTGTAAGATGCTCGATGCCCGGTGAGCGAGTTCGTGGTCCATGAGCCGCCCAGAGATCTAAAGGCCGAGGCGGATCTTCCGAAGCTGGAGCCCAAAGAGAGCGAGCCGGTTAGAGATCTCACCAATGACACTTGCTGCGCAGGATTCGAGACTGAACCGAGCGATGAGCTCAGCACTATGGAACGCCCCTCGAATTGGGACGCTACAAGGCCTAGAGAATCAGAAAGGGATCTGAAGAAAGACGACCTCTCTGTGAGGCTTGAAGCTAAGCCGAGAGAGCTGGAAAGAGATCTGACCAGTGATGAATGCTCTGCAAAACTCGAAGCGGAACTAATTGTGCTGGTCAGTGACCTGTAGAGCGAGGTCTGCTCAGCAAAATTCGAAGTTGGACCGATGCTACTGGTCACAGACCTGAACAGCGAAGTATGCTTGTTGAAGGCTGACGCCGAGCCTATTGAGACGCTCAGCGCGACGATGCGGCCCTTCAAGAAAGAGGATCCAACATTCATCGAATCACTAAACGACCTGAAGAGCGAAGTATGCTCCGTAAAGCCTGAGGCAGACCCAACGGAAGCAACCAATGTCAAAGCGCGTCCCCTAAAGAATGAGGATGTAACGGTAAGCGAATCGGTCAGAGATCTAAAAATCGAACTGTGCTCAGCAAGGCTTGATGCCGAACTTAGTGAAGAAGTTAGACTTCTAGCGAAACCCTTACTCGCAGAGCCGGAGACACCTTGTGCATCGCTGAACGCTCTAAACAGCGAGGACTTTTCGCCAAAGCTAGACAGAGATCCCACTGAAACACTCAGGAAAATAGTGCGACCTCTGAAGAACGAAGACGCAAGACCTAACGAATCGGATAGAGACCTGAACAACGAAGTATGCTCGACAACGCTCGAGGAAAGGCCGAGCGCAGCTGCAGCTAACCTGAACAATGATGAATGCTCAGCAAAACTGGACGCAGATCCGACTGTGCCAGCGAATGACCTGAACAGAGAGGAATGTTCAGCAAAGTTTGAGGCCGAGTTCATTGCCCCACTCAAAATTCTCAGGAGCGAAAGTCGCTCCGTTATACCGGAGCTTGCCCCGAGAGCACCAGTCATCGATCTGAAGAGAGAAGACTTTTCGGTAGCGCTGGAGGTTGGACTGAGCGAGCCGCTGAGGGATCGAACCAGCGCGAGATGGTTTGCAAAGCTCAAAGCTGAACCCAGCGTGCTGCTTTGAGTTCGGAAGACCTCGGTATGTTCGGCAAAGTTCGAGGCTGAACCGATTGACGTGGTCAGGCTTATGGTGCGGCCTCTGAAAAACGAAGATGCGAGACCAATGGTACCAGATAGTGATCTAAACACCGAGGAATGCTCAACGAGGCTTGATGCGGAACCCATTGAAGACGTCAAGAACACCACGCGGCCTTTGAGCATCGAACTTCCAAGACCCATTGAACCAGAGAGTGACCTGAGGATAGCAGATTTCTCGGAGAGACTTGAGACAGATCCCAGGAAGGCCGCGAAGCTTTTGACTAGGCCCTTGGTCTCAGAACTTGCAATTCCTAGCGTACTAGTTAGAACCCGCGAGTAGGAGAAGCGTTCGCTGACGCTGGATAGTGAAGCGAACGAACCGGAGAGAGATCTAGACCATGAAACGTGCTCCACAAACGCCGAGACCTTGCCCAAAGAACCACTGAAAGATCTGAGCAGTGAGGAATGCTCTACGAAGCTTGTAGCTGATCCAATTGAGCCTGTGATAGACCTGAAAAATGAAGTCTGTTTAGGGAAACTCGAGGAGGAAGAGAGCGAACTACTCAAGGACCTGAACAATGAAGTATGCTCCACAAAATTTGACGAAGAACCAATTGTTCCGGTAACCGACCTAAACAGGGAAGTATGCTCCGTAAAGCTTGAGACAAAACCCACGGACGATGTCAGGGTTACAATACGGCTTCTCATGACGGAACCCGAAAGACCGAACGATCCACTCGAAGATCTGAATAGTGCGGTGCGCTCTGCAAAACTTGAAGCGGAACCCCACGCATCGGTGAAAGACCTGAACAGCGACGTCCGCTCCGTGAAGCTTGAACCTATGAGGAGTGAAGCGCTCAAAGTCCTGAAGAGGCCCTTGGTCTCGGAGCCGGACTGATTCAGCGAGGCGCTTAGAACTCTAAAAAGTGACGTGTGCTCCAGGAAGCTCGACGCTAAGCCAAAGGAGCTGCTAAGAGTCTGGGCAAGAGCCTTGGTCTCAGAGCCAGATAGATTTAGCGAGCTGGACACGGATCTAAAGAAGGCGATATGTTCACCAAAGCTCGTAGCTGAGCCCAACGAACCACTAAGTGATCTGAAGAGCGAAGTTTGTTTTGCAAAGCTTGTGGTTAGTCCCAGGGAGGCACCGAGAGATCTGAGCAGGGAAGTATGTTCGGAAAAGCTAGAGGTAAACGCCCATGAACTGCTGAGGGACCTGAACAAGGAAGTATGTTCCACAAAAATTGGAGCAGAACCCAATGAACCAGTGATGGACCTGAACAAGGATGATTGTTCGGAAAGGCTTGAGCCTATTGTCATCGATGCGGACAAAGTCCTGGAAAGTCCTATAGTCTCAGAACCTGAAAGACTCAAGGAGCCAGACAGAGTTCTGGAGAAGGATGACATCCTAGCAAGACCTGAAGCCATAGTAAACGTGCTGGAAGGATTCAAAGTACAGTATGTTGCAACCCCGTTTTGTAGCGTGCAAGAAATTGATGTGGTCTTGGAAGCTTGAGTTGAAGTGAACATCATTTTCATTGTGAGAATGATCGAGTCTGTCAGCGATCTGAAGAAAGAATTCTTCTCGGTGAGACCGGATGCTGAGGCCAAAGTGCCGCTCAGCGACCTGAATATTGAATTCTTCTCCATGAGACTAGACGTTGAAATTATCGAGTCGCTGAAACCCTTGATCCACCTCTTGGCTTCAGACCCAACTATGCTCAGAGAGCCGCTGAGACTCTGAGAATAAGCGATTCCGAAAGGGGCGAAAACAGACGAGGCAGAAGAGACGGTAGTCTCAGTGACAACCCACCCGCCACCCCCAGTAGTTGCATAGGAGATCCAGTATTCAATTGCCAAGAAGTTGGCGTTTGAAAATGGTCCAACAGTAGTGGTGAAAGTGTACTTGGTCGTTGTTGTCCCAAGGACGTTCGTAGTGTTATCCCAGTTCTTGAACAGAAAAGTACATGTTCCTAGACTTGTCGTATTGCAATTCCAAACGGTGATCCACAGATTGCCAACCGGTGTCCCGGTGCCCCCACCGGCCACAGTTGTGATGTTGAAGGTCCAAGTTCCAGATGGAATGGTTGCACCTCCTAAGGTTGCGTTGTCGACCCAAGCATATCCGGAAGGAGCAGATGTCGACGGCGTTCCAGTGGTAGTCGAACTTATGCCTGGTTCAATCTGATATTTTCCAGCCGTGTGATGAATTTGTTGACTCGTCGTAGTGTCGGCTGCACCTGCTGTCTGATTGAGGTTCTTACATTTACCGCTGCATGCTCCTACAGTTGAACTGCCAAGGTAGAAAGTGTGACCGCCTGCCGCGTGACCAATAGGCATGCCAGCGGCTCCAACGATAGCGAGAATAGCCACTACAATCAATGAGATTTTTCGCACTTCAACTTCCCTCCTACGAGAACTGGTTGACGGTCACGAAGCCCCGCACCTGGCGATTGATGCTGCATCTCTACGAGACTTCCAGCCGATTCGACTCAGGTTATCAGGAAGAGGCGTACGCAACGCGAGGCTCAAATGCAGGATTGCGCTGGAGTGTGCATACACATGTTGTAACAGCTGAGGCTTGATGCTCGGAACCAGACGGACAATGCAAAAGCTTAGTTTCCGAGCACTATGATTGAGAATCTCGAATCGTAGGAATGCCCATCGGTACTAGGGTAGTCTCAAAATGCCCTAGAATGGAGTTTACTCGGAGATTAAAACATCCGAGTTGTGGGTTAATCTTTGTCAATCGGGTCTTGGAAGCGTCCTAGGTCCAAGTCCAGCTTATGGACCAAGTGATTTGAATGGTGTCTCCTATTTGGAGGGTGATAGCGCTGAAAGTTGCCGCGGCTAGGTTTACTCTGTTAGCGTCGTTGTGTACCACCTCGTTGACTAAGCAACTCTGGGCCACGGTAGTCGCAGCACTACTGTCAGTGAAGATGTTCACGACTGTCGAGCTTTGGGGGTTTGTGGCTCCTGTTATGTCCGTTACCGTGCCCGGTGCCGCTGTGAAGCCGTTGGACGCAAGCTCTGTACCACCTTGACCAGCGGTACCACCTGCATTGCCGCAGTCACCACTTGACGTCCCAGTGTTGATACCCGAAGATGACTGACCTGCAGCCGGAGCAGCAGTGCTGCCTGACATAGCGATGAAGTGGAAGCTGCAGGAAGCTGATACTGCACAGAAGCCTTCGTTGTTGGAAGTGACCAGTTTCTCGACATAGATGGCACCAGTGTTGAACATCACATTATGAACGGATTGGCACTGCGGGGTACCTCCCACAGGAGTGTAGCACGCCTGGAAGTTAGCGTTCAAGACTTGGTAGTAGTGTCTGTTGCCCCATGGGTTCCAATTCCCGGTAGCCACGTAGCCGCCAAGAACGAAACTCGAGACAACCGCACAAGTCGCTATGAGAGCAATAATTCCTCTCTTTCTTGTCAATTCTACTTTGAGAAAATTCATTTCTATTCTCTCACCTCCTTCAAGGTCTCGCATTCCGAGAGTCGGAGAGCCAAGTGAGCCCTTTCTTCTAGGCTGTGTTACCCAAACAGACCTTAGGCGGTATTGCTTCGAAAGTGTGGAAGGACCGTTCTTCTCTCTATTGGTGCTTCTTTTACTACTGATTTGTTGTAGCACCCTTCTTGCGCAAAGATTCTAGGATATCTCCGACTACGTCCTGTTTGGTCTTCGCGGGCTCGTCTTTCCCTGCGGATTCCTCCCATTCTTCCTTCTCGCCAGACTTGGACGCAGGAGTCGTGGCCAATGGATGAGAAACTTGTGGACTCTTGCCTAAACGCTTGGGCAATTTTGGAGGGAACCCGAACACGCTCAGGCTGATGACAAACGCCTGGAGGACTAGGATGACTATTGTTGCGAATGGAATGCCGATCTCTGAAGAGGCTATAGATCCAGAGCCCGTAGCTCCATTTGCGGTGCCCACGTTGAGCGATTTCTGGAAGACTGCTCCCGCGTAAACTAGTGCACTGGTGGTAACGATCACCAGTGTTGACGCCAGCAGTAGCCCTAATCTAAGTAATCTGTTGTGAACAACATCTAGAATTGCTTTGATGTCTTTCAATTTCTAGGCGTCACTTTCTTTTTTCTTGGGAGATTCCTCCCATTCTCTTTCCTTCGCAGAAGAGAGATCCAATGCAAAGCCTCCACCCGGAGTTCCCGGGGGAATAGACAACGGACCGACCGGCGAGGAACCAACTCCGACTGTGGCGTGCATTCTCTTGGAGAATTCTCTTAGAAAACCGAAAGTGCTCACACTTGCGATGACCATCATGAAGGCAAGGGTCGATATCGCAGCCGCCGAGAAGGTTACGTCCCTGCTACCTAAGAACGACGATATGAAGAGTGCTGAGACCATGAGGAATGGTACTGTTACCGCTGATGAGAAGGCTGATGCCACAGTTGCGCCTCGACGTCCTATGAAAAGGTAGACGTTAGTGCCGACGACGCATGAGAGCGCTAGTCCTAGATAGACTATGCTAACCCAGAATCGAACTTGGTAGGTCGATGCCAGGCCACTGACCATCCCAACGCTCACAAGGAGCTGTGCAAATCCTAGTCCACCCAGTCCTTGGAAGATGTATTGTAGTCGTGATGGCAACTGCCGATCTAGGAGTCCACTGAGTACGCTGATAGCGAGGAAAATTTCGATTCCTAGCAGAGTGAAGAATTCCGGCACTAGCGCCACTTGTCCTCACTCCCGTACTGTTGGGCGACTAGCTCTCCGCGGATTTGACGGATTTTTCTCGGATTGAATAAATAAGGTGCTTGCCCTTATCCGAGTCTTCTATGGTGAGGTTGAGGACGCTCTGGTCGTCGATCTCTAAGAGCTGTGCTAGGTCTTTGGGAATCAGTAGATACCTGCTTCCCTTGATCCTTGTCGGTGTTAGTTGTATTCCCATTATTGACCTACCAACCAGGCGATTGGATAGAACTAAGCACGGACAATACCATAATCCCGGCGTAACCCCAGCGGTTGTCTAGTCGTCACAAGAGTCCCGATGCTGGGGGATCAGCTTGGGAAGTGGGTCTCTGGACGCCTGGATAAGCCCCGGGGGGTCGAAAAGATTTGACACGTCGGGCTGGAAATCTTTTTTCTAGAAAAATTTCATGTCGACCGCTACAAGACTGGGTTTTGGGTCCGGGTTTTGGAGCCCTTAAATATGACGTATGTCATACGCCGATCGTAATCGAGAGAACAGCTAAAGAGTGGAAATTGAAGCGGACGTGAAGCCCCCAAGATGAGTCATAACGTGAGCCAGCTCGACATCAAAGACCTCCACGCCACGATCGATGGCAAGGAGATCCTCAAAGGAGTAGACTTCCAGGTCAAACAGGGCGAGATTCACGCCGTCATGGGTCCAAACGGCTCAGGTAAGAGCACTCTAGCCTCGACCGTAATGGGACATCCGAAGTACATTGTCACGAAGGGGGATATTCTCTTCGACAACGAGAGCATTCTGAAGCTTGCGCCGGACGTAAGAGCTCGCAAGGGTCTCTTCCTAGCCTTCCAGTACCCCTACGAAGTGCCGGGCGTATCCCTAGCCACATTCCTCCGCACCGCATACAACGCGGTCCGACAAGGCGGCAAGAAAGGCGACCTGGGACAAGAGATGCTGTCGGTCCTCGAGTTCAGAAAGCTCCTGAAAGAGAAGCTGAAACTCCTAGATATGGATGAGTCCTTTGCCACTCGCTACCTAAACGAAGGATTCTCTGGCGGAGAAAAGAAGCGTTGCGAAATACTCCAACTAGCGATCCTCCAACCCAAGATTGCGGTACTAGATGAGACAGACTCTGGGCTGGACATTGACTCTGTCAAGATCGTGGCTGAAGGAGTAAACAAGCTCGTAGGACCCGAGATGGGGGTCATGATAATCACTCACTATCAACGGATTCTAAGGTACATCAAACCAGACCACGTTCACATTCTCCTAGATGGCAGAATGGTAAAGTCCGGCGGCCCGGAGCTAGCGGATGTGCTTGAGGAGAGGGGCTACGATTGGATAAAGAAGGAGAACTTGTAGAGGAATGAGGAACAGAAGCATTCAGGGTACCTTTAAGGTTAAAAAGGAGCATAGGAACTAGAAGAGTAGAGAAGAATGGCAATAAGCATAACCGATAAGGCAGCAACCAAGGTCCAAGACTACCTGAAGCAGGTCAATGACCAGAACCTAGCCCTCCGCGTCTTCGTAAAAGCGGGAGGCTGCGCAGGCTACCAGTTCGGCCTCAAACTCGACAAAACCGGCGCTGCCGACGTTATCGAACACAGGAACGGAGTCAACATCGTAGCCGACGCCAAGAGCGCCGACCTTCTGGGAGATGCCGAGATCGACTATGTTGAGACTGAGATGGGAGGGGGCTTCAAGTTCAACTTCCCCGAGAGCTACCTGACCTGCGGATGCGGCCACAGCTTCGTACCTAAGGGCAAAGAACAAGCCACCGGTGCGCGTAGTCCAGAAGAGCACCACCAGCACGTCTAAGACTCATCCAAGATTTCTTAGAGAATATTCCTGTCCTCTCGGTCGGAGGACAATCCATGCAACGCCACGCCCAAGTCTACCCTAGCAAGAAAACTAGCGGGTACGATGTCGGGCGCGTAAGAGCTGATTTTCCAATACTCAAGCGAGAAATCAACGGAAGACCACTAGTCTATCTCGACAACGCTGCAACCTCACAAAAACCATTTCAGGTCATCGAAGCCCTAGACCGATTCTACAACCAGTACAACGCCAACGTCTACAGAGGAGTCTATCGGATAAGCGAAGAAGCCACCGTAGCGTACGAAGACGCCCGGCGAAAAATCGCCCAACTCATCAACGCTAGGGACCCGTCTGAGATAATCTTCGTACGCGGAACAACAGAGGCCATCAATCTTGCAGCTCATTCCTGGGGACGATCGAACATCGGCCTCGGCGACAGTATCATGCTCACAGAGATGGAGCATCACAGCAACATTGTTCCATGGCAACAGCTGGCGCGTGAAAAAGGAGCCAATCTCAAGTATGTCGGAATCTCAGAAGAGGGACAACTCCTCCGACAAGATGTTCACCAGCATCTAGAAGAAGGAACAGTCAAGCTCTTCGCCGTAACTCATGTTTCCAACGTGCTCGGAACAATCAACCCCATTCGAGAATTAGCGCGCGAGGCCCACAAATATGGATGCAAGGTCTCGGTAGATGGAGCCCAGTCTGTCCCGCATATGCCGATTGATGTTCAGGATCTAGACTGCGATTTCCTCGCGTTTTCTGGCCACAAGATGTGCGGACCCACCGGAATAGGAGTGCTCTACGGAAAGCGAGAGCTTCTACAAACCATGGAGCCCTATCAGAGTGGGGGAGAAATGATCAAAGAGGTCCACCTATACGAAGCCACATTCAAAGACCCGCCCTTCAAATTCGAAGCCGGAACCACCGACATAGCCGGGGCAATCGGGCTTGGAGCAGCAGCCGACTACTTGACAAAATTGGGTTTACGGAAAGTTAGGGATCACGACAGGGAAATAACGAAGTTCGCACTAGAAGCATTGGGAGGAGTGAAGGGCTTGAAGATGTACGGGCCTACAGACCCCGAGACCCGTGGAGGAGTTGTCAGTTTCAACCTTGCGGATGTTCATGCGCACGACATGGCATCCATGCTGGACGAGGATGGAATAGCCGTCCGGTCAGGACACCACTGTGCCCAACCTCTCATGGAGAGGCTTGGAGTCGCCGCAACTACTAGAGCAAGTTTCTATCTTTACAATACTGAAGAGGAGATAGATCGTCTCGTAGGCTCCGTCGAGCGAGCAGGTAGAGTCTTCAAGA
>Ga0209690_1001060_pt1 | contig 15186 bp, 8 predicted proteins | sample GraSoiAngelo_150_FD_186164 | JGI IMG/M metagenome (GOLD analysis project Ga0209690, IMG submission 186164) | Grasslands soil microbial communities from the Angelo Coastal Reserve, California, USA - 14_1009_09_40cm (SPAdes) (version 2) | ecosystem: Environmental > Terrestrial > Soil > Grasslands ...
GGAGGACGACGATCAGCTGCGCCGCTCCGTCAAGCGCATCCTCGAAGCGGCCGGGTACCAGATCGTCACCGCGGCGGACGGCCTCGAGGCCCTCGAGGCGCTGCGCCAGACGGCGGGCGTGCGGCTCGTGTTCTCGGATCTCGTCATGCCGCGCCTGGGGGGACGCGCGCTGTACGACGCCGCGCGTCGGGAAGGCCACACCACGCCGTTCTTGTTCGCGAGCGGCTACTCGGACCCCGTCCGCGCCGCGACTCTCGACCCGTCGGTTCCGCTGCTCCACAAGCCGTGGACGGAGCCGGATCTGCTGGGGCGCATCAGGGAAATCTTGGACAGGGAGCAGGGAGCGGGGAGCACGGAGCAGGGCGCGCCGAAGCCTTAAGGTCTGTTGCTCCCGGCTCCCTGCTCCCCGTCCAACACTTCTCTCACCTTTCGCGCGAGCGTGTCCGGCACGAACGGCTTCTGGAGGAACGCGACGCCGGCGTTCAGCACGCCCTGGCGGACCATCGCGTCGTCGGTATAGCCGGACGTGTAGAGCACCTTCATGCTGGGCCGCGCAGGGGCCAGCCGCTCGGCGAGCTCGCGGCCGCTCATACCGGGCATCACGACGTCGGTCACGAGGATATCGATCCCGCCCGCGTGGCGGGCGGAGAGCTCGAGCGCGGACGGCCCGTCGGCTGCGTCGAGCACCCGGTAGCCGCGGGCCTCGAGGCTGCGGCGGGCGAGCGTGCGCACCGGCGCCGCGTCTTCGACCAGGAGCACCGTCTCGTCGCCGCCGCGCACCTGCTGCGGCTCGGACGCGGGCGCCGGCGCCTCGGCGACGCCGGGCACGCGGGGGAGATAGACCTTGACGGTCGTGCCGTGCGCCGGCTCGCTGTAGACCCAGATGTAGCCGCCGCTCTGCTTGACGATCCCGTACACCGTGGCGAGCCCGAGGCCGGTGCCCTTCCCGACTTCCTTGGTCGTGAAGAACGGCTCGAACAGGTGGGCCTGGGTCGTCTCATCCATGCCGACGCCGGTGTCCGCGACCGCCAGGCACACGTAGTCCCCGGCGGGCATGCGGTGGCGCCGCTCGACGTGCTCGTCGTGCAGCGTGACGCGCGTCGTCTCGATGCTCAGCCGGCCGCCGCCGGGCATGGCGTCGCGGGCGTTGACGGCGAGGTTCAGGAGTACCTGCTCGAGCTGACCGGGGTCGGCGTTCACCGCGCCGGCGGCGGGATCGAGCGACGTGGCGAGCTCGACGTCTTCGCCGAGCAGCCGCCGCAGCATGCGGTCCATGTTGGCGACCACGGAATTGACGTCGAGCACCTTGGGAGCGAGCACTTGGCGGCGACTGAACGCCAGCAGCTGTCGGGTGAGCTCCGCGGCCCGAAGCCCCGCGTGCCGGATTTCCTCGGCGTCCTCGCGTCGCGGGTCGCCGGACGGCGTGTTGTGCAGCAGCAGCTGGGTCGAGCCCAGGATGGCGGTGAGCAGGTTGTTGAAGTCGTGGGCGATGCCTCCCGCGAGCTGCCCCACGGCTTCCATCTTCTGCGATTGGCGCAGCTGCTCCTCGAGCTGGCGCTGCGCGCTCACGTCGCGGGCGAGCACGAGCCTGGCGCGGCGGCCGGCGAACTCGAGCGGCCGGGCGACGAGATCCACATCGAAGCGCTTGCCCTGCTTCGTGCAGTGACGGACCCCGGCGCGCACGGCACCGTCGTCCGGCCGGCGCGCCAGCTCCTCGTCGAGCCGGCCCTGCTCCTCCGGCGGGCGAATGTCGCGCAGCGTGAGCTGCAGGAACTCGGGCTCCGTGTATCCGTACCGGGCGACGGCGGCCCCATTCACCGCCATGATGCGCAGCGTCTCGAAGTCGTACACGAACATCGGCTCGGGATTGGTCTCGAACAAGAGCCGGTATTTGCGCTCGCTGTCGTGCAGCCGCTCCTCGGTCCGCTTCCGCTCGATCGCCATGGCGACCTGCGTAGAGACGAATTGCAGGATGTGCTTCTCCGTGTCGCGATAGCGCACGCCCGGGGCGTAGGTCTGCGCGACGAGCACGCCGATGGTGCGATCGCCGATCTTCAATGGGACGCCGACCCAGTCGATCGACGGCGGCCCGATCAGCTCGACCTCGCCGCGCCGCTCGAGCTCCGCGTGCACTTCCGGCGTGACCAGCAGCGGTTGGCCGGTCCTGAGCACGTATTCGGTCAATCCCTTGCCGGGCTTCTTTGACGGGAAGTCCGTGTCGTACTCGTCCACGTGGTACGGGAACGTCAAGTCGTCGTTCACGGCGTCGTACAGCGCAATATAGAAGTTCTTCGCGGGCATCAGCTCACCCACGATCCGGTGGATCGCGCCGAACAGCTCCTGGAGAGTGCGCGCGGCGTGGGCGGCTTCCGAGATCCGATAGGTGGCGAGCTGGATCTGCTCGGCCCGCTTCGATTCGGTGACGTCGCGGAAGCTCCACACGCGTCCGACGCTCTTCCCGGCGATCCGTTGGGGTTGGGAGAAGCGCTCGAAGATGCGACCGTCTTTGAAGGTCAGGACGTCGAAGCTCGACGCGTCGGGGCGCGCATACAGGTCGCGCACCTTGCTCAGGAATCCCTGGGGGTCGGCGAGCTGCTCCAATACGAACGCGATTGTTTGGGCGTGGTCCTTGGCCTCGAGGATGGAGTCGGGGATCCGCCACAGCTCGGCGAACGTGCGGTTGCAGCTGACGATGCGGCCCGCCAGGTCTACCACGAGGATCCCGTCGGCCGTGGATTCGAACGTCGCGTTGAGCAGCGAGAGCGTCTCGCGCAGGTCCCGCTCCGTCCGCTGGCGCTCGGTGACGTCGCGGTAGTTCACGACTATCGCGCCGATGGACGGCTCGTCCAGGCGGTTCACGCCGACCGCCTCGAGGTGGCGCCAGCTGCCGTCCTTGTGCAGGGCGCGGAGCTCCGCCTTGACGAGGTGGCCGGGTCGCTGCATGAGCTCGCCGAACAGCTCCAGGGCGTGGGTGCGGTCGTCGGGGTGCACGAGCTCGAAGGCGCTCCGTCCCACGTTTTCGGTCGCGCCGTAGCCCAGCACCGACTGGGTGGACTGGCTGGCGTAGATCACCGTCCCGTCCGGCCCGAGCAGCATGATGACGTCGCTCGAGTGCTCGACCAGCGCGCGGAACCGCTGCTCGCTCGCGTGCAGCCGCTCGGCCGCCCGCTTGCGATCGGTGATGTCCCGGCCGACCAGCACGACCTGATCGCCGCTCATGGGCGAGATCGCCCCGGAAAACCAGAGCTCGCGGCCCCCGATCGACAGCCGGTACTCGAAGTGGACCGTCGTGCGGGTCTCGAGGGCGGTGCGGATGTACTCCATGAATTGGTCCGCCTGGGCGCCGTCGAAGACCTCCCGCAGCGTCTTACCAAGCAGTTCGCCGGCCGGGCGGTACAGCAGCGATGGATTGGTGGGAGCGATCTTGACGTAGCGACCCTCGGCGTCGAGCACGAGGATGACGTCGTTGATCGCCGCGAACAACGCCTCGAGCTCGGCATCGGCGTCACGGGCGACGGGTGCTGCGGGCTTCGTGGTGGTCATTCTCCGGGGCACCAATACTCACCCGGCGACCACCCGGGGGCAACTCCCTCGGCACCCAGGGTGACGGGCGTCACGCCCCCCCATGCCGCGCCCGGCTCACGCGGCGGGGCGTCGGGACGGCGGCGGCATCGAGCCACACAGCCGCGCCACCGGCGCCGCGCTCACCGGTCGAGCACCTCCCGCACCCGGCGGGCGATGGCATCCGGCGTGAACGGTTTCTGCACGTAGGCGGCGCCCGGCTCGAGTACGCCGTGACGTGTGACGGCCTCGTCGGTGTAGCCCGACATGAAGATCACGCGGGCGTCGGGGCGCAGGTCCGCCAGCCTGCTCGCGAGTTCGCGGCCGTTGAGCCCCGGCATCACGACGTCCGTGAGGAGGAGGTGTATGGTGCCCGAGTACCGGGTCGCGACGTCCAGCGCGGCCTCTGCGCTGGGGGCTTCGAGCACGGTGTAGCCGTGGCGTTCGAGCACTTGGCGGGCGACACTCCGCACCGGCGTTTCGTCCTCGACCACCAGGACCGTCTCCGTCCCGCGCGCCGCGCGCGCGGGCGCTTGCGCGGGCTCGGACCCGCGCTCCGCCAGCTCCTCCACGCGCGGCAGGTAGAGCTTGAAGGTGGCGCCGTGCCCGACTTCGCTGTACACCCAGATGAATCCGCCGCTCTGCTTGATGATGCCGTAGACGGTGGCGAGGCCCAGGCCCGTGCCCTTGCCCTTCTCCTTGGTCGTGAAGAACGGCTCGAACATGTGGGCTTGGGTCTCCTCGTTCATCCCGATGCCGGTGTCCGAGACCGCGAGCAGCACGAACGGGCCTGCGCGGGCCGGGTAGTGGTCGGCGGCGTACGACTCGTCCAAATCCACGTTGCCCGTCTCCAGGGTGAGCTTGCCCCCGTTCGGCATCGCGTCGCGGGCGTTCACGGCCAGGTTCATGATCACCTGCTCGAGCTGGCCGGGATCGGCCTTGACCCGCCCCGTGGTCGGTGCGAGCCGCGTGCTAAGCTCGACGTCTTCGCCCAGGAGGCGGCGCAGCATCTTTTCCAGGTCGCTGACCAGCTTGTTGACCTCGAGCACCGTCGGCTGCAGGACCTGCTGGCGGCTGAACGCCAGCAGCTGGCGGGTCAGCCCGGCGGCGCGATCGGCGGCCTTGTGGATCTCGTCGGCGTCCTGGCGCCGGGGATCGGTGGCGCCGAGGTCCTCGAGGAGGAGGTCCGCATAGCCTGTGATGGCCGTGAGGATGTTGTTGAAGTCGTGAGCGATGCCGCCGGCCAGCCGGCCGACCGCTTCCATCTTCTGGGCTTGCCGCAGCTGCTGCTCGAGCTGGACGCGCTCCGTGACGTCGCGCCCGATTCCCAGGATGCCGACGAGCCGCCCTTCGTGGAGCTGGGGACTCGCGGAGAACTCTCCGACGCGGTAGTCGCCCTTCGCGGTCCGGACGCGGAACTGGCTGGCGGGGCGGAGCTCGCCGCGCACCACGCGCCCGAGCAGCTCGAGCGCCAGCGGCAGATCCTCGGGATGCACCAGCCGCTCGAACGGCTGGCCGACCCATTCCTCGCGCCGCCAGCCGGCGATCGTCTCGAACGCCGGATTGAGGGATGCGATGGTGCCTTCGGGGGAGAGCGCGAAGATGATGTCGCGCACGCCTTCGACGAGCGTCCGGTAGCGCTCCTCGGACTCGCGCAGCGCCGCTTCAGCCCTGCGGCGCTCCGAGACGTCGCGGACGTTCACCACGATGGCGCCCACCGCGGGCTCCGCGAGCCGGTCGACCGCGACGGCGTCGATATGGCGCCACGACCCGTCCTTGTGGCGCCAGCGGAGCTCCAGGCCGGCGGGCGTGCCCGGGCTCGCGATGATCTCGCGCAGCGCGGCGTGGACGCGCGGGATGTCGTCGGGATGCACCCGCTCGAACCCGGGATGACCCACGAGCTCGGCCGGCGCGAAGCCCAGCAGGCGCTCGATGGAGTGGCTGGCGAACAGCAGGGTCCCGTCGGGGGCGACGAGGGCGACCGCGTCCGCCCCGTGCTCGATCAGGGCGCGAAACCGCTCCTCACCCTGGCGACGGGCCTCTTCCGCGCGGGCCTGCTCCGTCCGTGCGCGCCGCAGATCGAGGGCGCGCACCACGGCGGGGCCCACGCGCTCGAGGTGGTGCTTGACGACGTAGTCCGCGGCGCCCGCCTTGATGTATTCCGCCGCGGTTTCTTCATCGAGGCTGCCCGTCACGACGATGACGGGAGTGTCCGGCGCCTCGAGGAGCCCGATCCGGAGCGCGTCGGCCGCGCCGAACGTGGGCAGCGAGTGGTCCGTCAGGATGATGTCGGGGGCGAAGGTCCGCAGCGCCTCCCGGTACGCACGCTCGGAGTCGACGCGGCGCGTCGCCCCCGTGATGCCGGCCCGGCGCAGCTCCCGCTCGACCAGCGCCGCGTCGTCCGCGACGTCCTCGACCATCAGGACGCGCACCAGCTCCGGCATCAGCTCAGCGCGGCTGCTCGTTCAAGAGCAGCCAGTAGAGCCCGACCTCGGAGACGGCGCGCGCGAAGGCCTCGAAGTCCACCGGCTTGACGATGTAGCTGTTGGCGCCGAGGCGGTACGCGGCGGCGATGTCGGGCTCTTCCTTGGACGAGGTGAGCACGACGACCGGCAGCGAGCGCGTGCGCTCCTCGCTCTTGAGGCGTCGCAGCACCTCCAGCCCGTCCACTTTCGGGAGCTTCAAGTCGAGCAGAATCACGCGCGGCACGACGCCGATCTCGCGCAGCGGATGGCCCTGCTCGCCGAAGAAGAATTCCAGCGCCTCGGCCCCGTCGCGGGCGACGAACACCTGATTCGCGAGATTCCGGGCCTTGAGGGCGCGTAAGGTGAGCTCCACGTCGCTCGGGTTGTCCTCGACCAGCAGGATCTCGACTTCCGAATGCCCGGTCATGCGATCACTCGTCGTGGCAGGATGGAGGAAAACCGTGGCATGCACACGTACTGGGGAAGGGCGATGCCACGCTAGGGTGTTTTTGCGGCACTGAGGGGCGCTTTTGCGGCATGCTCGAAACGAAGACGGCTTGGGTGAATCACCGTCGAGGTTGGGCGTGCGGTCCCTTCCTCTAGACCTCCAGCGATTGCACCCAAGCCGCCTGTCCTGCTCACCGCGCAGGCACGGTCGCGTGACCGCGCGGCGCAACTGCGCCACGATACGACAAGCCGCGGGCACAATCAAGACTGTTGTGCACGCGCAACGGTTTCGTGCCATAGGACCGTGGAACTCCCGAGGCAGGACTCGAACCTGCGACCCGCCGGTTAACAGCCGGCTGCTCTACCAGCTGAGCTACTCGGGAATGAATGCGAAATATAGGGGTTAAGGGGCTAAGGGGCTAAGGGGCTAGGGGGCTAGGGAGCTGAGCGCGCCAACGTGCTAAGGACTGCGCGACGTTGTGATTCGCGGCGCCGAGAATTGGTACCGGGTTTACGCCGAGACGTCCGCATCTTCGTTGGACCATGCCTGACTACCGGAACCTTCGAGCGTGGCAGCTCGCGCGAGGTGTCGCGGTCCAGTCCCGTCCCTGGATCAAGAAGCTCCCTCCCGAAGAGGGCGATGCTCTCGCCGATCAGTGGCGGCGGGCCTCCTACAGCGTCCCGCTGAACATTGCGGAAGGGGCGAGTCGTCGCGGCCCTCGAGAGTTCCGCCGTCATCTGGACATCGCGCGGGGCTCTCTCCACGAAATCGCTGTTGTTCTCGATCTTGTGGTGGCGCTTGGGTACTTCAAGGAGAGCGATCTCGTTCCGCTACGGCGGGTGCGAGACGAGTGCGCGCGCACAGTTTGGGGTCTGCTCCGGTCGATCGCTGCCAGAAACTCCCCTAGCTCTTAGCCCCTTAGGCTCTTAGCACCTGGGGCTTCTGCCAGCACCATGCCCACCAGGATCAGCGCTCCGCCACCCCATTGCAGCAATGACAGCCGCTCCCCGAGGACGAGCCACGACGTCACCGCCGCAAACAGCGGCTCGAAGCAGAAGATCAGCGCGGCCCGCGCGGTCGACATCTCCCGCTGGGCCCGCATCTGCAGCTGGAAGCAGATCGTGCTCGCGAACAGGACCGTGTACAGGAGAGCGCCGATGAAGCGCGGCGTCCAGTGGATCTGCGGGCTCTCGAACACTGCGGTCGCGATCGCGGCGACCACGGCCGTAGCGGCGATCTGGATGAACACGAGGCGCCGTGGATCATAGCGCCGCGTCAGCTCGGTGACCGCCACGATCTGGCCGCCGAAGCAGACGGCGCAGATCAGCGTCTGCAGATCCCCCAGATTCAAGCCCCCGGCGTCCGGCGCGGTGAGCAGGTAGATACCCAGGGTGGCGAGGGCGAGCGCCGCCGCGGTGAGCCAGCGGGGCCGCTCGCCCAGCAGCGCGAGCGCGATCACCGGCGCGAGCACCGACGACACCGCGACAATGAACGCCGAGCGCGACGGTGTCGTGATCACGAGCCCCGCGGTCTGCGCGATGAACCCGACGGCGACGAGAACGCCGAGCAACGCACCGCCCGAGAGCTCCCGGCCGACGGGGCGCGGGCGAAAGCGGGTCCCCGGGGCGAGCGCGAGGGCGGCGGTGCCGAAGCGCACCGTCAGGAACGCGAACGGTGTCGCGTCCGCGAGCGCGCTCTTGACGGCGACGAAGCTCGTGCCCCACAGCGCGGTCGCGAGCAACAGGGCGAGGTCCGCCTGGCGCCGCGTCAGCGGGCCCTCCGGGCGCTCACCCGACGTCCCTGAGATAGCGTCCCGTCGGAGAGTCGGCGATGCGAGCGATGTCCTCCGGGGTTCCCTGCGCGACGACGCGCCCGCCCGCGTCGCCGGCTCCCGGCCCCATCTCGATCACCCAGTCGGCCCGCTTGACGACGTCGAGGTGGTGCTCGATCACGAGCACGGTGTGGCCGGCGTCGACGAGCCGGTCGAGCACGCGGCACAGGGTCCGGACGTCGTCCAAGTGCAGGCCGGTGGTCGGCTCGTCGAGGATGTAGAGCTTGCGCCCGGCGCGGCCCTTCCCGCCGGCGAGCGCCAGCTCGCGGGCGATCTTCAGGCGCTGCGCCTCGCCGCCCGACAGCGTGGTCGCGGGCTGGCCGAGCCGCAGGTATCCGAGCCCGACCTGCTGCAGGTGCCACAGGGCGCGGGCCAGCCGCGGCTGGCGGTGAAAGCGTCGCAGCGCCTGGTCCACGGTCCACTCGAGCACGTCGTGGATCGAGCTGCCACCGAGCATTACCTCGAGCACTTCCTTTTTGAAGCGCTTGCCCGCGCAGACCTCGCACGGCACGAACACGTTGGCGAGGAACACCATCTCGACCAGCACGTGCCCCGCGCCCTCGCACCCATCGCACCGCCCCCCGGCCACGTTGAACGAGAACGTGCTGGGCGTGAACGCCCTCGCGCGGGCCAGCGGCTCGGCCGCGAACAGGGCCCGCAGCTCGTCGAACGCCTTGATGTAGGTGATGGGGTTGGACCGCGGCGTGCGGCCGATGGGGGCCTGGTCCACGAGCACCACGTCGCTGATCGCCTCCCAGCCGTCGAGCGCTCGCACCTCCCCCACCGGCTCGCCCAGATGCTGCTTCGCGCCGTGCGTCCCCGTGAGCCGCGACTCGAGCTGGCGGAACAGCACGTCGTGCACCAGGGTCGACTTGCCGGACCCCGATACCCCTGTGACCGCGGTGAGCGTGCCCAGCGGAATGCGCGTGTCGACGCCCTGGAGGTTGTGCAGGCGCGCACCCTTCACATCGAGCCAGCGCCGCGCCGGCCGGCGCGCCGACGGCACACCGATACGCTTCTCTCCCGACAGGTACTGTCCGGTGAGGGTCCCCGCCGCGCGCACCCCGGCGGCCGGCCCCTGGTACACGAGCGCGCCCCCCGCCTCGCCGCTCGCGGGGCCGAGCTCCACCATCCAGTCAGCGGCCCGCATCGCGGCGGGGTCATGCTCGACGACCACGACGGTGTTGCCACCGTCGGCCAGCCGGCGCAACAGGCCGAGGAGCCGGCCGGTATCCGCGGGATGGAGGCCGATGGTCGGCTCGTCGAGCACGTACAGCGTGTCGACGAGGTGTGAGCCGAGGGCGTTGGACAGCGCGATCCGCTGCGCCTCGCCCCCCGACAGGGTGCGCGTCAGCCGGTCGAGGGTGAGGTAGCCGAGGCCGACGTCGTTCACGAACGAGACTCGAGCCGCGAGCTCCGCCAGGATGTGCACCGCCACCGCGCGCTGGAACGGCGTCAGCTCGAGCGCCGCGATCCAGCCGCGCACGGCGCCGGCCGTGAGCGCGGCGACATCCGCGATCGTCCGACCGCCCACGCGGACCGCGAGTGCTTCGGGCTTGAGGCGCGCGCCCCCGCAGGCGGGGCAGGTTTTCGCCAGCTGGTACTGCCGCAGGAAGACGCGAATGTACTGCTTGTAGCGCTTCGCCTCGAGCCGCTGGAGGAACGGGAGCATGCCGAGGAATCGACCGCTGGCGCCGTTGAGCAGGAAATGCCGGGCCTGGCCCGTCAGGTCCTCCCACGGCGCGTCGAGCGGGATGCCCTTCGCCCGTGCGGTCTCGCGCAGGATGCGACGGCGGCCCTCGTAGCGCGGCTTGGTCCAGGGATCGAGCGCGCCCTGCGCCAGGCTCTTCCTGGGGTGGGGCACGATGAGCGATTCGTCGTACTCCAAGACGGCGCCGAAGCCGTTGCACCCGGGGCAGGCACCGCGCGGGTTGTTGAACGAGAACAGGATTGGCGTGAGCGGGGGAGCGGCCGTGCCGCACCTCGAACAGGTGGGATGGGCCGAGAAGCGACGGCGGTCGCCGTTGTCGAGCGCGACGGCCACACCCTCGCCCTCGTTGAAGGCGGTCGCGACCGCGTCGGCGAGTCGCCCCCGAGTCGCATCGGACGCGGGCAGGCGATCCACGACCACGAGGACCTCTCGTGCCTCGCGCACCCGCGCCTCGGCGTCGGGAGGGTCGAGCCGGGCGAGCACGCCGTCGAGCTGGGCCCGCACGAACCCTGCCGCGCGGAGCTGTGCCGCCACCTCCACGTCCGGCCGGTGCGCGCTCGCGGGCAGTGGGAAGGTCACCAGGATGGGAAGGGGCGCAGCATGCTGCGCCCCGACGTCGACCAGTTCGTCCACGACTTCCTGCACCGTGTCGACTTTCACGACGCTCCCGCACCTCACGCAGTGCTGGGTGCCGGTGCGCGCCCACAGGAGCCGCAGGAAATCGTAGATCTCCGTGGCCGTGCCGACCGTCGAGCGGCTGCTCGTCGTAGGGTTCTTCTGCTCGATGGCGACCGCCGGAGAGATGCCCTCGATCGCGTCGACCAGCGGTTTGGGCATCCGCTCGAGGAACTGCTTCGCATACGTCGAGAGCGACTCGATGTAGCGGCGCTGCCCCTCGGCGTAGAGGGTATCGAACGCCAGCGTGCTCTTGCCCGACCCCGACGGCCCGGTGACGACGGTGAGGGCGCATCGCGGCAGCTCGACCGTGATCCCCTTGAGATTGTGCTGCCGGGCGTTGCGGATGATCACGCGGTCGGGTGAGCGAGGCATAACCCTGTAAACTAATAGGGGCTCGGGGTCAGGGACTGGGGGTTAGGGGTGTCGAACTAATCCCTTGCACCTAGCCCCGAGCCCCGAGGCCCTCTAGTTTCGCCCCCCAATGGCCCTCGCCCTCACGCCACGCCTGCTCCGCCGCGGGCTGGAACTCTTCGCCATCATCTCGCTGGCCGGTGTCGTCGTCGTGCTCGCCGTGTATGGCGAGAACATCCAGGCGGTCGCGCGCGCGTTGCTGCACCTCCACTGGGGATGGATGGTGGTGGGGCTGGGACTCGCCTCCATGGACTGGTTCGGCGGCGGGACGCGCTTGTGGGTCGTCGCCCGGCACGTGCACCCGGGCGTCCGGCTCCGGGACATGATCATTGCCGGGGGCATGAGCGCCTGGGCGGCGTACCTGACGCCGTTCCAGTCCGGTGCGGGGCCGACGATGATGTGGGTCATGCGCCGCGCCGGCGTGCGACTCCCCGAAGCGATGACGTCCACCTTCATGACGTTCGTCGCCACGGTGGTGTTCTTCGCCGTCGCCGGACCGCTTGCCATCTACCTCGGCGCCGGCAAGTCGCTCGCGCAACACAACGTGGTCCTGGGGATCACCTACTACGGTCTGTTTCGCACCAGCCTCACGATCTTCGGCATCCTGGGCATCGTCATGCTGATCGCGATGGTATTCCCGGCTTGGCTGCGGGATGCGGTGCATTGGCTCGCGGGTCGGCTGGAGCGCAAGAGCCACCGCATCGCGGCTCGCATCGAGCAGCTGCGCGACGGGATCGACCGCGCGCATGCCTGCATGGTCGCGTTCGGGAACCCGCGGGGCTGGCTGGCACTGTGTTGGGCCGTGCTGCTCTCGGCGCCGTCGCATGCCAACAAGCTGCTCGCGGGATACGTCGCCCTGCGCGCGCTCGGGATCCCCGCCAACTTCGTCGACATCCTCCTCCTCCAGACGTTCATCACCTTCCTCCTCTACTTCGCCCCGACACCCGGGTCGGCGGGGCTGGCCGAGTTCCTCTCCGCGGCGGTCATGCAGATCTATGTCGGACCCTCGGAGCTGCCGTTGTACGCGCTCATCTGGCGTTTCATCAACAGCTATGCGACGGTGATCACCGGCTCGCTGCTCTTCTGGCACTGGTTGCGGAGCGGGCTGGTCGGGCGCGAGGAAGCGGTGAACATCGCGTAAAGCGTGTTTCCTTGCGCGGTTACGCCGTCGGGCGTAACTTCCGGCCTCCCAGATGGCACTGCTCGAACTCGGCGGCAAGAAGTTCACCATCCCGGTGGGCGAGGTGACGCTCGGCAGCGATGCCGGCTGCACGATCTCCCTCGCCGGCGCCGCAGTGCTGCCGCGGCACGCCTTGCTGCAGGGCCAGGCCGACGGCCAGGTGATCATCCGGAAAGCCTCCCCCGCCGCGGACGTCCTCATCAACGGCGTACGCCTCGGCGCCGAGCCGACCCCCCTCCTGCACGGCGACAAGGTCGAGGTCGGCGGTCACGAGCTCACCTTTGTGGATGAGCGGCGATCGGGCAGCACCCAGTACGTGCAGGCGTTCACTCCAGCGACGGCCGGTGCACCGGCCAAAGCCGGCGTGAAACCGGCCGCCATCGGCGTGACGGGCGGCCGGGTCGTCAGCCTCACGGACGGCCGTGAGTACGTGATCACCGGGGCGTCCCTCGTGTTCGGCCGCGAGGCAGGGTGCGACGTGGTGGTACCGGGGAAGGACGTGTCGCGCCGGCACGCCGAGATCGTCCAGACGCCGAAGGGCTACCTGCTGGTCGATTCGAGCACCAACGGGACGTTCGTGAACGAGGAGCGCGTGGAGGGTCAGCGGATCCTCGCCCGGGCCGACGTGATCCGGCTGGGCGACGAGCAGTTTCGCTTCTACGCGGACGTGGCGCCTGCGACTGCGGCTCCCCCCCCTCCACCGGGGCCGGCCACTAGCCCGCCGGCCGTGCCCCCAGCCCCACCTCCGGGGGCGCAACAGGCGGGCGGGCCTGGCCAGGCGGCGCCCCCGCCCGGCGCGACGGACCGTCTCCGACATACCGTGCATGGTCTCGAGGCCTTCGTACCGGCTTCCCCCCGACCTTCCTCGGGCGGCGCGCTCGCGAGTTTCCTCGTGCGGAGCGGGGGGCTGGTCGGTCAGCGCCTGTCGGTGAGGAGTCCCGTCGTGAACATCGGGCGGGCCGATTACAACGACCTCGTCGTACCCGATCCGTCCGTGTCCACCAGCCACGCCAAGCTGCAGCGCCGGGAAGGGGTCTGGGTGCTCGTGGACCTCGATTCCACCAACGGCACGTTCGTGGATGGGGAGCGGGTGAAGGGCGACGCCCCGCTCGCTCCAGGCGCGACGGTACGGTTCGGGGACGTGCAGCTCGTGTTCGAACCGACCGACGACGCGCTGGGCGTCGTGAAGGGTGGCGGCACTCAGGTGTTGAGGACGCCACACTCGATCGCCCCGAATGTCCCTCCCAGGCCGGCACCCCCCCCTCCCTCTCCCCCTCCCCCTCCCCGTGCGCCGCCTGGCCGCCCCTCCCCAGCGCCCGTGGCCTCGCCGGCTCCGAGGGCCAAGGCGACGCCTTCACGACCCGGCCCCAGGCCCGCTCCTAAGCGGCCAGCGGGCCAGCAGCCACCGCCCAAGAAGGGCAAAGGCTGCGGCGGAAGTGCGGCGGCGCTGGTGGTGGGTGGTGGAACTCTACTCGCCCTCCTCCACCGGCTGCTGGCGTAGCGGCGCACCGTGCATATCACCTGCGCCGGTCGCACCGACGTCGGCATCATCCGCTCGGGGAATGAGGACAACTTTCTCATGGTCGCCGACCGCGGGATCTTTGTGGTCGCGGACGGCATGGGCGGGCACGCCGCCGGTGAGGTGGCGAGTGAGATGGCCGTCCGCTTCGTGGCGCGCGAGCTCGGGTCTCTGAAGAGTCTGTCGGACGACCAGGTGGCAGACCGGATGCGCACGTCGATCCGCGCCGCGAACGGGGCCATCTTCCAGCGCACGCTCACGGAGCACGACAAGCGCGGTATGGGAACCACCGTCACTGCCCTCGTGCTGTACGACACGCGCTTCCTGATCGGGCAGGTGGGGGACAGCCGCGCCTACCTCTACCGTGATCAGAAGCTGATGCAGCTCACCAAGGATCACTCGTACGTCCAGGAGCAAGTCGACGCGGGGTATCTCACCCCCGAGCAGGCGCGGTCCCACCCGTATTCGAACGTGATCACCCGCTGCGTGGGCGCGAATAGCGACGTGATGCCGGACGTCTACCTCGGCACGGTGAAGCCGCGCGACCTGTTCCTGCTCGCCTCGGACGGCTTGACGGGGATGCTCGAAGACCCACAGCTGGCGGAGCTCCTGGCGGGAGACCGGATGCCGCAGGAGCAGGTGGACGATCTGATCACCGAGGCCAACCGCCACGGCGGGCTCGACAACATCACCGCGATCATCGTCCGGATCGATTCGGTGGACGCGGTCGTGGGCGACGGCACCCAAGTCACGCAGCCGGGGGCGAGACCGAGGTGAGCCGTGAACGGCGGTAAGCGGTAAGAGGTCTCACCGCTCACCCCTCACCGCTCACCACTGCTCGCACCGCCTCCCGCGGCATCATCACCAGCTCCACAACCCGTTTCGCCTCCACCCGCGCCTCGCCTAGCACGAACACCCGCAGCCGCCGCGCCGAGCGGTACAGCTCGGCCGCGACCCGCGGGAGGCCGAGATGGGCCGCGGCTTCCGCCGCTCCGAGCTGGGTCACGGTGCCGTCGCGCTGCACGAGCGGCAAGTCGAGCGCCAGCATCGCCGCCTTGGCCGGGAAATCCAGGAACAGCTCCCCCGGCGCGAGGCCGACATCACGGGCGAGCCGGTCCTCCACTCGCTCGAGCAGGTCGGGGTCGTCGGACGGCCACGATGGCGTGTCGGCGGGCAGCTCGGTGGCCGGGAGGTCGAGGGCCCGCTTGGCGAGCCGGCGCTCGCGGAGACTGCGGGCGAGGCCTGTCCCGTCCTGTTGCATCAGCTCGTGGATCAAACCGTCGTCGGTGGCGACCGCCACGGCGTCCGGCCGGACTCGACCGGCGGCGATCGCGCGCCGCACCAGGCGCTTGAACATCGAGGTGGCGCTGCGCACGGCGTGG
>Ga0209690_1001063_pt1 | contig 15164 bp, 10 predicted proteins | sample GraSoiAngelo_150_FD_186164 | JGI IMG/M metagenome (GOLD analysis project Ga0209690, IMG submission 186164) | Grasslands soil microbial communities from the Angelo Coastal Reserve, California, USA - 14_1009_09_40cm (SPAdes) (version 2) | ecosystem: Environmental > Terrestrial > Soil > Grasslands ...
CGGCCATGGAAAACACTGCTCTCAATAACCCGATCTTCTATGCAGGAACAGCGCAGAGCGTGGATCTTTGTTCAGTATCCGCTTGCTTCCCGCATGTGATCACCTATCCCGAGCCAGGCTTCACGGGCGGTTCCGCAGAGAGCGGGGGGATCAATTGTCCGGCCGTTCCCTCATCGAGCAATCCTTGCACGCTGACCATCAACGTGCATGTCGCCGACGTGGGGAACCCCACCTTCAGCAGCCTGCTGGAGGAAGTGAGCAGCTACAGCTTCGCCTCGGCGCACCAATTTGGCGTCACCACGAACGCCCAGGCAGAAGCAGACGACGTTGCTCTCGAGATTGATGGCGCTTGCTGCTACAACACCCTGCCCAAAACCTCCCGCCCCGCCGCCCTGCAATAAGGCGGGAAAGTGGTTCGGTCAAGGGCAAGGGCGACAACGCTAGCTTCTCCTTCCACCACCACGAGTGTGATGACGGTACCGAGAAGAGGGAGAACCTCAGCGACCACGGTGTAGGCATCAATTTCCAGTTCCACGCAGGTCACGAGCGCGACTTCGATGGCATGACCGGTACCGTCACCATCTTGGGATTGGGCGCCGATAACGGCTTCCCGTCGCGTTCACTCTGGTGGCCGCGGACAGCATACTGGTGACACCCGACGCGTTCAGCATCAACCTCAGCGATGACTATACCGCCAGCGGCAATCTGCTGAGCGGCTGCGTCACCATCCAGTGGGCGGAAAGGCAGGCGGTGGAGGCACTAACTCGCAGGTCAAGGCCGCGTCAGGTGAAAGTGGAAGCGGAAATAATAATCTCCCTGGTTTGTAGTGGCGCGTTTGCTGAAGTAAACGAGGCGACCAGTTGCTTGCCCGGCAAGTGCGTTTGCCGGACTGGGATCGATAAACCAGTCGTTGCACCCCGAATTGTCGGTCGCAACCGAGTTGCACGTGATTTGCACGTACGTGGTTTCGGGTTCCCAGTTGGGTCCCATGTAGATCCTGTACTCGGCGCCGTTACTGTCGTAGAAATGCACGATCAGCGGGCACAGGAATGTTTGTCCGGCGGTCATTTGGAGCATGTTGTTCCAGCCACCGCTGCCGTTCGCTATCTGCGTGCACTTGTCTTCGACATGGGCGATCACGTTCTTGATCGTGAAGGGCGGATTGGGAACGGCCGTTCCGCCGGCTGACGGTTGAATGGCATTGGCGAAACTGATGCTGACCTTGCGCACGGTCGAGTTCAGCGTACCGAACTGCCAGTCACCGAACGCCTGGTGGTTGTACCCGTTGCAGGTGAGGTATGTCGTGACCCCATCCACGCCGTCGTAGTACGTGCTGCCGTCCAGACCGTCGCTCTGGATGTCGGCAATGTTATTGGAGGCGTCGTAGCTAAAGAAGGTGCTTGTGGTCGGCAGCGTGCTTGGGATTTTCGGAGAGCAGGTGGCGAAGCACGGCACGGCAACAAGCAGCGCCAAGATCAGTGTGCAGCAGATTCGTATTTTCACAATCACATCCTCCTGTGCGTCAATTCAAACCGAAAACTCCGCTCCGGCAACTCCGGTCCCAAAATACGATACCCACGTCCCAGCGATCGGCCGAGAATTTTTACAACCGCAAGACCGACATTACGGACGGAGCAGCGCATCGCCGGACTCAGTTAACTCGCCTCTTGTTCGCTAGACGTGGGCCTTGACGTAAGCCGCCAGAGAATCGGCTGGATTATGTACGGAGACCCGTTAGCTGTCATCACCCGAACGGGTGAAATCCTCGTTGCAGCAGCACCTTGAACGGCGTAAGATGAGCCGCCCCGCGGGAGGCGAAGCCGAGATACCCATCAGTGGAGGTGCCTGGTGCTCCCCGACAAAGTCGCGCTTTCAAAACTCCTATGTGCGCTCTACGATGCCGCTGGCGATTCGTCGTTGTGGTCTGTTTTCCTTCGGGAACTTGCGCATGTGACACGGGGCAATCAGTCGGGAATATTGCTCCATGATCTCAAGCGTGGGGAACACTCTGTATCCCTGCAGTGGGGTATTGATCCAGCATCGGCCCGGTTATACCAGGAGTACTACGGCACGCGTGATCTGTGGATGCAGAAAGCGACTCCCCACATCTACGCGGGTTGGTTGGCGACCTCAGAAGAGATTTGCCCTCTTGAGGAACTCGTCCGTAGCGAGTTTTACAACGATTACCTCCAGCCGAACGAGATGGCCCATGCTATGTGGGGTGTGATAGAGAACTCACCCGCGCGGATAATCAACATCGGTATTTATCGCGACCTACGGAAACGGCCCTTCCGAGGTGGCGACTTGAACCTCTTAAGATTCTTGGCTCCGCACCTGGACCGCGCGTTTCGGCTGCATCTCCAATTGTCGGAACTGAAGACGCGGGCAGATAATCTGCAGAACGCGATCGATATGGTAGCGACAGGAATCATTCTTCTCGGAAGCAATAGCCGTATCATCCACATGAATCATGCGGCTGCGAAACTGTTGGCAGAAGACAATGGCTTAATTGCTCTGCAAGGACGACTACACGCCGAACGCACCACCGAGACGGCCACATTACACAACTTGATTGCTCAAGCCCAGGATACGTCCAGAGGGAAGGGCGTGGGTCCGGCAGGAGCAATATCGATTTCTCGTCGCACCCGACCGGCGTTGCAGGTACTGATCGCGCCCGTGCGGAATATCGACCTCGATGCGGCTTGCCCCGTTTATGCAATCGCCTTTGTAACTGATCCATCGCAGAAGGTCCGGCCAACAGCTGATATTTTGCAGACCCTTTACGGACTAACTCCTGCCGAATGCCGCGTAACGTTGTTGCTAGGTGATGATTATGCTCCGCCCGCAATCGCCGGCCTGATTGGAGTTAGCAGGAATACTCTCAAAACGCAGCTGACAAACATTTACCGGAAGACTGGAACCTCCCGCCAGAGCCAGGTTGTGCGATTAGTGGTTCAGCTTGCGTCTACGGCACCGAAACGCTAGTAGCCGTCTGAGCCGCATGCAAATCCTCTCCTCGCTTGCGCCAGCGGTAGAAGAATGGCCCGAGGATCACTGCCAGACCCAGCGAGGAGCGCACAGGCCGGACCATCCACAAGTTCACAGTGACAGCGACCGCGGCAGCCAAAAAGATGAGCGGCGTCCAGGGATAGCCCCAAGCGCGGTACGGCCGGGATAGGTTGGGCTCTTTTTTGCGCAAACGAAGCAGGGCAATCGCAGTTAACGCGAAGAAAATCCACACGGCAAAGATGAACAGTGAATAGAGCTCTTCGAAAGTGCAGTCCCTGCTGACTGTCGGGGATCATTTGGATGGCTAGTTCGCATATCGGAAGGAATCCGGTGGGGGCGCGCTGACAAAGAGATAGCGGCTCGCCAAATCAATGTCGAAGGATCATGGCGTTCCCATCGCTGCAGGCGTCTTCAGAAGAGCAGATTCGCGCCCGAAACTGTGTTTTGCGCCTGATAGTGAGCTGCCCGACCAGGCAGAATCACCCATCCCCGTACGCAGGATCCAGCCCATGTACTGCGAGCGGTCAAATACCAGTCGAGATTACTGTTCTGACGAAACTGTAAGGGGCATGGTTTGAAACTGCAGGAGGCATGCTGAAAATGTGCGGGACGTTTCGAATACAATCGCAGGTGCTCGCGGAGGATCTATGTCGGCCGCTCCACCTCCCCAAGGTATCCTGCCCACGGCGCCAACGAGTGCGGTGCGCCGGTGGCTCTCGCGCACGGTTGCCGTCCTGTACGGTCTCGTCATGTTGGAAGTCATCATCATGATCAGTCCGTTCGCCTTCTACTTCTACGCCGCCTATGGGCCTACGCTGAAGTGGCTTAACCACTCGAGAGCCACTGCGTGGTTGACCGGATTTGTGCTTCCGCACGCGGTGTTTACGACGAGTCCGTTTCTGGAGTTTCTACGTTGGGACTTGGGCCGTTACGCGTTCGGCTTAGGCCTCGTGGGCTTCTTCTTTTTCGCTGTCCAGATCTACGGCTCGCGGCTGTTCCGGCGAAAAGTGGTGACGTCCGGGGTTTACCGCTATATCCGCCATCCCCAGTACCTTTGTCTGAATATCTCGGCGTTTGGACTCTTTACCATGTGGCCGCGGGTGATCATATTCCTATTGTTTGTGGGCATGCTCTTTGCCTATTACTACCTCGCCCGGGTGGAGGAGCAGCGAATGCTAATTCTTCATCCTGGATATGCCGAATACATGCTTCGCACGGGCATGTTCCTGCCGGGTAATCCCGGCGGGCGCGTCTACGCGTTGCTATTTGGAGGCATGCGCAATCGGTCGCTCGCCCATCGACTGGCGATTGGAAGCTTGGCGTTGGTGCTCCTTCTGACAGGCATTGGGCTGCGTGCGTATACGCTGGGGCATATCTCGCGCTCGATCGATGCAGCGAACATGGAAGTCATCTCGGTATACCCGATGACCCCTGAAGCGATGCAGCATGTAGTTGCGCTGGCGCTTGCCGATTCCCGCGTGGAGGAGGCGTTGCACCGCGAGCCATACGCAACTTTCGTCGTCCACATTCTCCCCCACAACTACGGCATGATTGGCATGTTTGCAGATGTCGAATCGCACCACATGAGACCGGGCAACATCCATCTGTCTCGCTTCAAGTACCTCGCCGGCTGTCTTCTGCCTTTCCTTGATGTGCATCAGCGGACTGATCTCATGGGCTCGGAGGGACGGGAATATCGGCTTGTTTTTTCCCGTGTCGATGGACCGGGCGGAAGCCCTGTGCCTCCCGCACGCATTTTTGACCTAAGCGCTAAGATGACGCCGGTATATGTTGCCGATGTGAATTCGGCCTCCGGCCATCTCAGCGAGACTATTGATCCGCCGCGGCGCAGTTTCTGGGGTGATGTGAAGATGCCCATTTTTTGAACTTTGGCAGTCTTCTTCGTAAATGCCCGAGAGCGGCCAACCATAGCTGAGTTTTTTCAATGGTGCCTTCCACCAGCCAAGTGCCGCAACCGCTCCCTCGCGTCTTGTACTCGTTGCACATTGACGATGAAGAGCCGATCTCTTGTGTAGTGAAGATTCGCGACAACGGGGCGGACATGGTCCTGATTCAGATCACGCCATGATACGCCCTGGCGGATGGCGGATGAGAATCAACAGCAGCTACCCGGAGGATGTAGTTTGGAAAGTGGGGATGGGTATGCTCGCAGGATTTTCCCCACAATGGTCCATGAAGCTCATCGTTCTGGGAATGGAGTTGCTAAGGCTGAGCCGGTCATGATCGAGGCAAAGAAGAGTCGTAGCCCAATCGCGATTTTGCAATAGGAGACCGCAACTGACGCGGTCTCTTTTTTTACTTAACCAGAGTATCGAATGGCCGACCCCATGTCACTGTTGGACAAGTTCCTGTCACTAACAGGCAAGTTTGGGCATGTGGACGGACGTAGCATGTATGCGGGTAGGTGTTGACATTTCAGGCGAGGCGACTCTACCGCGTTCGCACTCAGACAGGCACGAGCTTGCGATCGTAAGTAAACGGTCAACAATGCAACCGTAAGTAAGCGGTTAGAACGGAAGCGTTCTTCCAGGAGGTTCCGATGAAGCTCCTCAGGCAGTTTACTCTTCTCATGCCGGTCACGCTTATATTCAGCTTGGCTCATGCTCAAACTTCAACCACCTCGCTACGGGGCACCGTAACCGATCCCAGTGGCGGTGTGGTATCGGAGGCTACAGTCGTCCTCACGAACGCGGAATCCAAAGCGGAACGAAGCGCGACGACGGGGACGCAAGGTGGCTATCTATTTTTGTCAGTTCCCCCGGGAACCTACACTCTCGGCGTGACGGCCCAAGGCTTTAGAAAGTATGAGCAGACCGGCCTCGAGTTGCTGGTGAGTACACCGGCCACCGCGAATGTGCAGCTCAAGGTAGGCACACTCGCCGAAGTCGTTACTGTGACCGGCGAAGCGCCGGCGCTGAATCTCGTTGACGCCTCCATTGGCAATCCTTTCAACGAAACGCAGGTGAAGCAGATTCCTCTGGAGGGCCGTAGCGTTCCCGAGTTGCTGAGTCTGCAAGCCGGCGTGGCCTATACGGGCAATCGTCCCGATCTCGATAAGCCCACCGTCAAGGATCAGGACACACGCAACGGAGCCGTGAACGGCGCGCGCAGTGACCAGAGCAACATCACTCTCGACGGCGTGGACGTGAACGACCAGTCCAACGGCTATGCCTTCACTTCGGTATTGCCGACGACTCTTGATTCGGTTCAGGAGTTCCGGGTTACTACGTCGAACTACAACGCTGACCAAGGGGAAGGCTCCGGAGCGCAGGTGTCGCTCGTCACCAAAAGCGGCACCAACAATTTCCACGGGTCACTCTACGAATATCACCGCAACACCATCACCAGCGCCAATGATTACTTCGTTAAAAATGCAGAAGCACTGAGTGGAGAGCCGAACGTGCCGGATAAGTTGATCCGCAATATCTTCGGCACCTCGGTGGGAGGTCCGATCCAGAAGAACCGTCTGTTTTTCTTTGTCAATTACGAGGGAACACGCCGGCGGGAGGAGGACAGCACGGTGCGCAGTATTCCCAGCCCCGCCATGCGCGATGGCGTCATTCAATACCAATGCGCGCTGAAATCCGACGGAACCCTCGATACGACGGCCTGCCCGGGCAGAACGGTGCAGGGGATTAGCCTGACCCCTTACACATCTCAGCCCGGCTTTTTGGCGCTGGGTCCGGATGATATTACAGCGCTCGATCCGCTCGGAACACTTGGTCTGCCGTCCAGGAATTACATGCACGCCTACTTCCAGAAGACCTACGCGGGACTCAGTGGTAACGACATCTCCGTAGGCGATGGCCTTAACTACGTGGGCTTCCGTTTCCGCGCACCCGTCAGATTCGATAACAACGTCTTCATTACCCGCCTCGACTACCACCTTACTGCTGATGGCAAGCACACTTTGTTTTGGCGCGGCGCTCTGCAAAACATATTCAACCCACAGGAACCCTTCCTGCCGGGGACGCCGCCCGAGCAGACCCTCGTAGACCACAGCAAAGGATTTGTTGTGGGATACACCGCGGTTCTCAGCCCGACAATTGTTAATACGCTCCATTGGGGATTCACTCGCCAGAGCATTGGTTTCGTGGGGAACTCCGACACCAAGGAGTGGAACACGTTCTACAATCTCTCTCCAAGCTTCACCTACAGCCACAACGCGCAGACGCCCACACACAATCTGCTGGACGATTTCTCCTGGACCAAGGGCAAACACACCCTTCAGTTGGGCGGCAATATCGGCTATGTCCGCGATCCTCGCCTCAGCTTCGAACATTCTTTCAGCGTAGGAAAGGGCGCCACCAACTGGATGTCCCCCACCGGTTTCGCCAATACCGGCGGCGGTGAGCTGGATCCCGCAAACGGCGGATTCCCCGAACCCGCGTCTACCCCAGCCTACGACCTCCCCATGCTTTCCTTGCTCGGTATGGTTTCAGACATCAATGCCAACTATAACTACGACAAACAGGGTAACGGGTTATCCAAGGGCACTCCGGTGAAGCGGAATTATGGCTTGGAATGGTATGAGTTCTATGCACAGGATTCATGGCGCGTGAAACCGAACCTCACGGTTACCTACGGTTTACGCTGGTCGCTGTTCCCGCCACCCTGGGAGGTGAACGGTTTTCAGGCGTCTCCGACTGTCAACCTCGGGCAGCAGTTTGACCAGATCGTCAAGAACATGAAGCAAGGCGTGGGATACGATGCTACTCCGCTCCTATCTTTTATTCTGGGAGGATCGGCCAACCACGGGCCCAGTTGGTACAACTTTGAAAAATCGGATGTCTCACCGCGCATCTCCGTGGCCTACTCGCCCCGTCCGCATGGCGGCTGGCTTAAGAACATCTTCGGCGAGGGTGATAAAACAGTCATTCGCGGCGGATTCAGTAAAGTCTACGACCGCGCTGGGATGCAATTGCTCAGTACCTTCGACGCGAACCCCCCTGGTGGCTTGGGCGCCACCGTGCAAAATCCTTGTTGTAGCCCTACGTTGCCTGCAGGAATTCCTGGAACTCCTGGCAGTGAATATGATACTGCCGGTGGGGTACCGCGCATAACCGACATCAACATGATTCCCACCGTAAGCCAATTTACAGGTGACCAATTCTTCACACCGCCGCCTCCGGGGAAGTTTCCGCAGACGCCTTCCTCAACTCTCCAAGCCATCACCTGGGGAATCGATCAATCGCTGAAGACGCCTTATGCTTACGCCTTCGATTTCTCCGTGGGCCGGGAGCTGCCAAACAGGTTTTCTCTGCAACTTTCTTATGTCGGCCGCCTGGGGCGCAATCTGCTCACACAGCGCGATCTAAGGCAGCCGCTGGACGTGGTCGATCCCACTACTGGAATCGACTACTTCTCGGCTGCCACCGCACTAGCCAAGGTGGCCGTCCAGCACCCGAACAGCTCGTTCCCGACCTTTCAGGACTATGTGAACTTTGTTAACACCTCAATTAACGACAATGCTATTGGTCCCACCGCCAAGTACTGGCATCATATGCTGCCACCGCTTCAGTCTGGCGCCACTCAATATCAAAGCTACGGCAACTTTGCCGGAATCACTCCCCTCCCCGGCAACGGCGGCAACGATAGCCTAATTCAGGCTGTCTATGATCTGTACTACGATCCATTCCTCTCTTATGCGGGCAACGAAGTGGTTGGAATCGGAAATATCGACCTTTACGGCGGCCTTAACGACGACTCGGGCAACGTCTATTCGTTCTGCGCCAAGGCGGGGTGCGCTGGTCCTATAGGCCCGACAGGCATCGTTGGCGGCGGGTTAGGTAATTACTTGAATAACCAGGCCACCAGCATGTTCGCCTGGAGCTCGATCGGCAAATCGAATTACAACGCCCTTCAGGCCACCCTGAGGAAGCAGTTCAGCAGTGGAGTGCAATTCGACCTCAACTACACGTATTCCCGGTCGATCGATATCACCTCTTCCGCGACTCGTCTCTCGTGGGCATCGTGTTGCAACGTAGGAGCGCCCGGAACTCGCTTGGCGAATGCTTTCGATCCGAACGGGCGTCGGGGAGTGTCGGATTTCGACACCACGCACCAGATCAACCTCAACTGGATTGCCGAGCTGCCGTTCGGCAGGGGCAAGCGTTTCGCGGCCAATGCTGGCGGCGCAACCGATGCCTTAGTCGGAGGCTGGCAGCTTTCTGGCCTGGCTCGGTGGACCAGCGGTTTCCCCTTCACCGTGGATAACGGTAACTTCTGGGCGACAAACTGGGACGAACAGGGTATCGGTCAGATGGTCGCCAGGCCCCAGATTGGGCATCACCGGGATCCTAACACGGGTGCCGTCAGCGTTTTCGCCGATCCAGTGGCGGCTTTCAACGACTTCCGGCATCCTTTCCCGGGCGAAAGCGGTTCACGAAATGTGGTTCGCGGCGATGGCTACGCCGGTCTGGATATGGCTCTGAGCAAGCGCTGGAAGATGCCGTGGGAAAGCCACAGCCTGCAGTTCCGCTGGGAGGTTTTCAACGTGCCCAACCTGCATCGATTCAACGTGCTGTCGGGCCTGGGGACATCTGCGTGCAATTGTATTGCCTCGCTGGAACAGGCGGCGCCATCTTTCGGCGCTTATACCGGTCTGCTGACCAGTCCCCGCGTCATGCAATTCGCGCTCAGGTACGAGTTCTGATTACTCGATCGCCTACCGGGACGGCTGTGATACCCAGCCGTCCTGTGCTTCGCAATTTTTTGTTGGCAAGTTTGCCGCCTTCCGCGGTTAAGCTTCCGTCCACGCATCTATGACACATCTTGCCCGCAAGCTGCGTCTGTTCGACTACTTTGCGTTGGCTTTTGCTGTGATGGTGGGCACTGGCTGGCTAGTAGTCATGGACGACATCTTGCAGCGTGGTGGCCCGCTCGGCGCAATTCTTGGTTTCACCACCGGCGCGCTGATGTTGCTGCCCGTCGGTTACGTTTATGGCCAGTTAGTGCAAGCGATTCCCGATGCGGCCAGCGAAATAGCTTATACTGCGCGCTTCTTCCCCCCGTTTGTAAGTTTTGCGACCGGCTGGGTGGTGTTCCTCAGTTACTGGCTTACATGTCCGTTCGAAGCGCTGGCTGCGGGAAGGATCGCCGGCTACTTGTGGCCCTCGCTGAATACCTTCGAGTTGTATCGTCTCGGTGGCCTCCCCGTATATCTCCCTCATCTGCTACTCGGAGTTGTCATCACGATCATACTCAGTTGGCTGAACTATCGAGGCATCCAGGCGAGCGCTCGATTCACGAAGTGGAGTACGTTTATCTTTCTGGGCCTCGTAATCATTTTCGCTCTTGCTGGTGCCAAGCACGGAAATGCATCCAACCTGCGGCCGTTGTTCAGTCACACGCCTCTTCTTTCTGTGTTGCTGGTCTGGCAAATTGTTCCCTGGTTGCTTTCTGGGTTTGAGGCTGTCGGCAAATGTGCCGAGGAAGCTAGCCCTGATTTTCGCGAGCGCGATTTTTCTGTCGCCGTCATCCTTACGATTTTTGTCGGACTCGCTTTCTTCTGGTTCGTGATCCTGGCAGTCGCTTACGTTTCTCCCGCCCAGGTTCTCAACAGCGGCGGCGCGTTTCCCGTTGCCATTGCATTCGAGCGCGCGCTGCACGCCCACTGGATCGTCGACCTCATTATGGCTTCGGCGCTGGTAGCGGTGCTACGAACTTTCAACGGAAACATGGTTGCCTCCTCCCGCCTGCTGTTTGCGATGGGGCGACGCAACCTGATCGATCACCGCATGGGCCACATCCATCCGCGAAATCAGACGCCATCAACGGCTGTCATCATCGTGGGGATTGCTAGCGCATTGGCCGTGTTCCTCGGGCAAGCAGGTCTGGTGCCGATTCTCGAGGTCGGAGCTGTCACATCAGCGCTGGGCTGGATGTCAGCCTGCGCCTCTTATTTCTGCATGAAGCCCGGGTTCGGCGGTCGCGCCGCTGCCATCTTCGGTGTGTTTGTGACTTCTCTGATGATTCTAGTAAAAGTAATTCCAACAATTCCGGGTCACTTCACTCGCTATGAATGGCTGGCTATGGCAGTCTGGGCCATCATGGGAGCATTGTTGCGAGCAACCGGAAGAGGGAACCAGTCGTCGTCAGAGACCGAACCTCAACGTGTGGGAGTGTCGCCCGGAGGACCCGGCTCTTAGCGGTTGCAAGCTCGTTATCTAATTCGGATAAGAGTGCCGGGAACTCGTACTGAGCAAGGTCTCAACCCGTTCAGTTTGCTCATCGGCGGTTGAGCCAGCCCAGGGCTGCGACCGAAACGCCCGCGGAGAAACTCCAAACTGTTTCTTAAACGAGCGACTGAAGTGCGCAGACTCACAGAATCCCCAATAGAACGCTATATCCGTAATCGTGCGTTCGCGGAAACGTGGGTCTCCCAAGTCGCGCCGGCACCGCTCCAACCGCCGTTCGCGAATCCAATCTCCTACGGTGCATCTTCTGTAGGCAAACAGCCGATGCAAATGCCGCACCGACATGCCTGCCGCCGCGGCTATGGTTGTAGGATTGAGAGCGGGATCCGCCAAGTGTTCCTCTATAAAGGTTTCAATTCGTGAGCACCGCTCTACATGACTGCGAATGACGCCGGTCTCCGCCCCGCGATGGACAACGCACGCCGACCAGATGTCGAAGTATGCTTCTATCATCCCTGTGGCTTCTTCTGGGCTCAAGTGCTCGGCTTCCCGATACAGCGAGTTCGCGAGATGAAAAAGCGTTGCCCCCAGTGTGGATGCTCCAGAAATGCGATGTGCGACTGGGAGCGTTGTAAGTCTAAGCCGATTTTCAATGAGCCAATGTGGAGCACGCAAATACAGCCGGACACAATCGCCGAGGCAATCGGAAGACCAGGGAAAGGCAGAGTCGATAAGAGTGCTATCCCCCGGGCCCAGGATTACGACTCTATGGTTCTGAGAATAGCTCCGAACGCCTTCAAGCTGAGTGATAACCGTACAAAACTTTTCAGCATGCGCGTTTTCGATGGGAAACTTCGCGAACCTCAGGGAGCTCGAAGAGAAGCGTGACAAATCTAAGCTTCCCACTTTCTTCGTTTCTATGGAGCCGTGGAAAGCGCGGCGGTTACGGAACTGAAAGCGGCAATCACCGCAGAATTTCTGAGCGTTCCACTGCCAGGCATCAAGCCTGTCAGCAACGGGCACGAGTTTCGTGGAAAAGGTCAATGACATCTCGTCGCTCCCTGTGCTTGGCACCACCAAAGACCGCTGTCGTGAGTCTTCCTTGCGGTTTTGTGTCAAACCGCGTGAAACAGCCCGAGCGCGGCCCAGGGATAATCTTTTCCGCTAGGCGTACACCCTATGGGAGCGCCACGCTAGCATAATAAGTAGATTAGATTCAAGACAATTCAGGCGCCCGTAGACGGCCTCGCATTACCGTTTCCTCCACGAGATCCCCCGCGAACTTGTTCTACAAGGGAGGATGCGCACGAGCGCGCGAGGCGACTGACGTATTTTGTCGATAGATCATGGCGTTCTATAAAGGCGCAAGGCGCGACTCAATTATCGGCCTCTTCGGAGTTGCGGCGACATAGCAAGCTGGCCCTGTGGTTCGATTTTATAGTCACAAGAGTCTGGATTACTCCGGAACAGATTCCGCCAGAGAGCCTGGAGCACTTCCCGCGGAGAAGCGGATCGGTTGGGGACGATACCCGTTCCGCGTCCGAATATGGTACTTCTTCAGATGCTCACCCACCAGTTTCACGGTGACACTGCGCCAGCCACGGTTCGGATTCGCCTGCGGGTAATAGCTGAGCGAATAGAGATGACCTAGATCATCTCGGATCGAGGCAAATGCCCGCTTTTGGTCTCTCCAAGTGTTGGCAAAATAGGCTTTGCCGCCCGTGGCCGTGGTCATGCGTTCAAATACTGCCGTGGATACTGGCTCCAACTTGGCTTGCTCGGTACTGATCATGTAGATGGGGATCCCGCTGTACTGGGCTAACTCCGCTACATCTTCGGGAGGCACCATACTGGCGTTGTCGGGGCCATTCGAGAAGACCACAATCATTTTTCTTCCCGTATATTTGGCCGCGTCCTTCACCGTCAACAACAGGCAGTTATAGAGCGCAGCATCATCTCCGGCTACAGTCGAACGGACCCCACGTAAAACCTGCGAGCGGTCGGAGGTCAGAGACGCAGCTCGGGAGAGGTCCCGGCTATAAGAGTAGAAGGCTACGTTATCGGCGCTTTCCAGGGAGCGAATGAACTCGGCAATGGCGTCCTGCGCGAAGACGAAGCCGCGGTACATATAGTTGCTGGTATCGAACAGGATGAAAACGTTGGCGCCAGCTACTAGGGAGCCGAAGGTTGCGGTTGGCTGGTGCGCGCCAGAACCTTGAGGCGGGTCACGCGGTTGGTTGGCGGGCTGGGCCTCGGCCTGCGCGATGTCCAGCAATCTGCGGGTGGGTTCGTTGCCCTCTCCGAAGGTAGCAATCTTTTCCTTAATGCCGTCCTCGGTCACGACGAAGTCCTGAGGCCGAAGGCCGGTAACATAGTTGCCCTTGCTGTCGGTTACAGCTACATTCAATTGCACCATGTCAACCACCACGCGAATGTTCGGCTTGCCCTCTTGAGCCACCGTCCAACTTCCAGGACCGGGGAAGAAACCAAGAAAAAACCATAGAAATAGAAAATATCTCTTTGCCATTAGGTTCCTCTTGCAAATGCTTGCCGCATCTCTGCTCTCGGCCAATCAGCTTAAGACCTCTTCGCTCGAAAGACGGTGGTCTAAGGCCGTGAAGTAGTGCTACCGGTTGATAGCAAGGCAATTTTGCCCTGCCGAAACTCTTCACCTGTCTCTCGCATGGCACGAAGCATTGCCTGCCAGTCTTCCACGTCGGTGGCAAAAATCTTCTCGACCATGCGGCGGGTCAATTCGGGAATGAGGCGATTGAGCATCACCGGTGAATAGCCCATTTCATCCGCCAAGCGGGCCCAATACAAATTACTGGAGTCCCAAGATTCGGCCAGCAACCGGCTGGAATAGCCCTCGAAGGCAGGAAATGGCTTTACGTTTAGAAGCTCGCGAGCGTAACTCTGGGCCAATATGGGATGAGGCACGCCGAAATCTTGCGACAGGCGCTCCCAGCTAAGCTCGGTCGGATAGCGGCGAGACATATTTTCCAACTCCTGGCCAGATGGACCCCAGAAGTCGGTTTGCCCGGAAAATCTTCGCCGAAACTCGGCCGTGAGGTAGAAGGTATCTGCCGGTGTGATTCGAGGCAGTATTTCGGCCACGCGCCCTCCACGCAGAGCCTGCTCCACTTGTTCCGACCTCTGCGGAACCATCCGATCGGAAAGGATATTCATCACCTCGCCCCGCAGTCGTTCATTCTGTACGGACCCAGTCAAAAGCTCCTCGCCAGTTCGCTGGTATAGCGCGATAGCATGAAGCTCATTGCGGCTCACGCTCCACCAGCGCGGCAGGATTGCGCTGGTCAAAAGCCCGGGCACCAATTCTCTCCATATCAGGGCCTGAACGTTTTCTGGGGCAATAAAATCCTGCTCCACTTCGGAAAGCACGTACGGCAGGTCGGCCAGCGAGCCGACGAGGTGAGCGCCACCGCCCGCCGCTGAGCCCTCGCCAAATAACTGCGAAGCTTGCCAGACTCGCTCCACGCCGGCGACTGTGTCTCCTGAGAAGTCATGCGAGCGGACAAACAACGGATTGTGGTGCAGAAGCTGAGCGCCCGGGGGCTCATAATAGGCATAGTTCAAACCCACTAGAGCATCCCTCACGAAGGGAGCGAGTTGGCCGCGAGCCTCTTCTAATTGCGCGTGAGAACCTGGCGACTTGATCACTTTCGTCAAATCGGTCCGCATTTGTAATTCGGTGTGACGGTTGTTGTAAATTCCTGCCGCCCATTGACTTCTCTCGCCACGTGTAAAGATCGGACGCGGCATCTCGAACTCCCGAAGCTCTCCAGCCAGTGGGACCAACCTATCGCCGATGGCTTTTCCTCTGGCCATCTCATTCAAGCCATCGCCCAGTGCCAGCAGCGTGTCGAGAGAAACTAAGCGCTGGCCATCCAATACCGAGCGAATTCTATCGGCCAGTTCATGGTGCACCTTGTTGCCTTCTGGACTCGTTTGATGAGGGCCTGCCAACAAATCGAT
>Ga0209690_1001065_pt1 | contig 15158 bp, 17 predicted proteins | sample GraSoiAngelo_150_FD_186164 | JGI IMG/M metagenome (GOLD analysis project Ga0209690, IMG submission 186164) | Grasslands soil microbial communities from the Angelo Coastal Reserve, California, USA - 14_1009_09_40cm (SPAdes) (version 2) | ecosystem: Environmental > Terrestrial > Soil > Grasslands ...
GGGTGCAGGTCTTGCTCGATTCGCGCGATGCCGTCGGATTCGTCGAACGGGAATGCAGCGTCCAGCGCCGTCATCAGAAGCTCGTCGAGGAGACTCCGTCTCCCGCCGTCGACCGGAGCCTCCGCTCCCGCCTGATCGATACCGCGGTCCGCGGGCTCCGCGCGATCGGCTACCTCAACGCCGGCACGGTCGAGTTCCTCCTGCACGACGGCCGCTTCACCTTCAACGAGGTCAACGCCCGGCTCCAGGTCGAGCACCCGATCACCGAGATGGTCACGGGGGTGGACCTGGTCCGACAACAAATTCGGATCGCCGCGGGTGATGGCCTCGAGATTTCACAATCCGACCTCACGCGCCATGGCCACGCGATGGAGTGCCGCGTGAATGCGGAAGATCCACTCCGCAATTTCCTCCCGTCTCCCGGACGCATCGTGGGTTATCGGGAGCCGACCGGACCGGGCGTCCGCGTCGACAGCGGCGTGGCCGCGGGCTCGCTCGTCCCGCCATACTACGACCCGCTCGTGGCCAAACTGGTCGTCCACGCGCGGAATCGGAGGCAAGCGATCGAGCACATGCAGAGCAGCATCGATGCATTCGAGATCCGCGGGGTGCACACGAACCTGCCGTTCCATCGAGCGCTGCTTCGCAGGCCCGAGTTCGCCCAGGCGAATCTGTGGACCACGATGGTGGCGGACCTGCGCATCGCGGACCGCCTCCGGAGCCGCGGCCCGTGGGAGGAACGCATCGCCGCGATTGCCGCGGCCCTCGTCGCGAGCGGTCGCGCGGCGCGCGGGCCGACCTTCCCGCTCGAGAGGCCTTCGGCGACGAGGTGGTCGCTGGCGGGACGGAGAGAACGGCTCGTGGGAGGTGGCCATGCGGTTTCGCCTCGACGTCGATGGTGAGCAGCGCGATATCGAGGTCCAGCCGATGGCCGGAGGGTTCATCATTCGGATCGACGGGGCAGCGTATCGAGCCCGGACGCGGCTTGCGAAAGACGCCGTGGACGTCCGAATCGGGGCGAAGACTCTGCGCCTCCGTTTCCAAGGCGACGAGGCGATCCTGGACGACGGAATCCACCGGGTACGCCTCGTGGAAGTGACGGGGGAAGGACCTGATGTCATCGAAAGCCCCGCCGGGCCGGGCGCAGTCGTCGAGGTGCGATCATCGATGCCGGGGCGCGTCGTCCGAGTGGCGGTTGCGCCGGGGAGTCCGGTTCGACGCGGCGAGACCCTCGTGGTCCTGGAAGCAATGAAGATGCAGAATGAGATTCCGGCCCCCGCGGACGGGGTCGTCCGTCAAGTCGCCGTCGCGGAGGGAGAGACCGTTACCGCGGACCGGGTCGTCGCCTTGATCGAGCTTCGGCGACCGTCGGCGTCTTGAGGAGATGCCGCAGGCGCTCTTTCTTCGACCGCAAGTAGCGGACGTTCGTAGCCGTGACGCGAACCTCGAGGGGGATGCGTTTCGTCACGCGAACGCCGTACGCGCGGAGCTCCTCAATCTTCGCGGGGTTGTTTGTCATCAACTGGATCGAGCCTACACCGAGGACCCGCAGCATGCATGCGGCGCACTTGTAACTGCGAAGATCCGGAGGAAAACCGAGGGCGCGGTTCGCGTCGACCGTGTCGAGGCCGTGATCCTGAAGATGGTATGCCGCAACCTTGTTGACGATGCCGATGCCCCGTCCCTCCTGGGCGAGGTACAGGAGGACGCCTTCGGATGCCCGCCCGAGTCTCTTCAACGCGGCGTCCAGCTGCTCGCCGCAGTCGCACCGCTCCGAACCGAACACATCGCCGGTCACGCATTCCGAGTGGAGGCGCACGAGGACGTCCTGCTTCCCAGCGACCTTCCCCTTCACGAGGGCGACGTGCTCTTCTCCGGTGAAGGGGCAGACGAACGCGTGGATCTGGAAGTTGCCGTACCGGGTCGGGAGCCGTGCCTCGCTACCGAGCAGAATGTTGTCGCAGAGTTCGCCTTCGAAACGCGCCATGTCCCCCGGTTCCGACAATTCCGGCGTATATAAGAATGCAGGTAGGAACCAGCAACGCGGTATGTTCCCGCCAGTGCGCAACCCATCAACGTGCCAAATGAGCCGCGATGAGTGCCGGAGCCGCCCCGATCGCGGTTGCGGTCTCGAGTGACAGGCCTCGAGCGGTCAGGTCGAAATGGTAGCGGCCGAGCGGATATACGTCGCGGTCATCGAGGCCGCGCGGTCCCAATCCGAAGACGAGCAGGATCGAGGTGCCGTGTTTCAGGAGCCCGGCCAAGAACGCCGCGGTCGTCGCTTTCTTTGCGTCCGGTCGATTCGTGGTCACGACCGGTTCGCCGAGCTGCGGCGGAAAGCCTCGCTTGGGGAAATCGAAGGTCAGGAACCGGCCTCCGTGCGCTAACTCGCGGAGATACGTGCCGGCCTCGCCGATGCTCGTCGTGCCGGATACCCAGGCGGCGACGTCCTCGGGCGTGCGGAGGTCCTTCTCGAACGGGAAACCGAACGTCGCCAGGTTCGCGTCGAAGGCGAGGGCGACGGGGGCCGCCCGCGCGATGGCCCGGCGGTGGGCTTCTGCGAAACGCGCGGGATCGTACGAATTATACAGACCGATCGTCATGCGGCCGCGAGCCATGTGGGACGACGATAGGGGTGACGCTATTTTGAATTAGTGCGCCGTGTTGGACTCACCGCATGGAGATGCTGTACTACACGATTGACGGCGGCCGCCTCGCGGGCCTTCCGGGCCCGGCGTACATGGAGTGGGACTTCGCCCGCTTGCGGAAGATGGGCTACTCGGTCGTCGTGAGCCTCGAATGTGACCGGTTGAACACGTTCGAGATCCAGGACGCGGGCTTCGAGCACAAGAAGATCTGCGTCGAGGATTTCTCCGCGCCGACCCTCGATCAAGTCGACCATTTCGTGGCCTTCGTCGACTCGAAGATTGCGGAGGGCAAGAAGGTCCTCGTCCACTGCTTTGCCGGCCGCGGCCGAACTGGGACGATGCTCGCGGCGTACCTGATCCACCAGGGGATGTCGTCCGAGGCCGCGGTCCGCGAAATCCGCGCGCGCGCGAGCAAGGCGTACGGCACGCTCCGCGGCGTCATCGAGCCGGATCAAGAGGAACTGTTGCGCTGGTACGACCGTCGCCTCACCGGTCGATGAGCACCCGTCTCATTTGAGCTCGACGAGCTCCTCGCCTTCCCATTTGTATCGTTTTTGTTTCCTCTTCTTCGGGACGCCCTTCTGCAACAGATACCCGATGAGGATCGGCAACCCGATCGTCGCGTCGACGAGGCTCTGGGCCATCTTCGCGTCCTTGTGGAACTTGCCCCACGATTGGCTTTCCTCGAACGTACACCCGCTCAAGCCGCCCCACTGCGGGACGTCCGTCGTGATCTGCGCAGCGTACATGTGCGGGTTCTCCGGGTATCCCATCACCTCTTGGATCACCTCGACCTGCGAGATGTAATTCTTCGGCGTGCCCCCGCCCACATAGAAGACGCCGGTCCGAGGGGACTTCAGCTTGACCTGCGCGATCTCGTAGTTGTCCTTGATCGAGTCGAGCGCGATCGGCTCCTTGCCCTTCTTCACGCGGTCGTGATGGTGCTTCGCGAGCGCGATGCCAATCGACGAATCGTTCAGCGCCGGGACGAAGTACGGGATGCCTTTTCGATAGCACGTCCCGACGAGGCTGTTCGGGTCCTTGGAGGCGATTCGCCCCATGTCCCACAGGATCTCGCGGCTGCTGTACGGCCGCGGCTCGAGGGAGTCGGCGAGGGCCGCGATCTCGTCGTCGCACTCGCGGAACAGGGACTCGTCGGCAAGCGTGTCGTACACCCGGTCGAGGAAGTGCTCCCGCAAGACGATGTCGTCCGCGTCCGGGGACGATCGGTAGTGGTGGTACCCGTGCGCCTCGTAGAAGTCGTGATACGCGATCGCGCCCGTCGTCACGACGACGTCGACGAGGCCGAACTCCACCATGTCGCGCATCACTTTCTTCAGGCCGCCCGGCGTGAGGGCCCCCGCTCCGCCGAAGAACACGGTGCACTTCGGGTCCGTCATCATGTTCTCCAGGACGGAGGCGCACAGGCCCAAGGTCCGCGCCTGGAACGAGATGTGCTTATAGCCGTCGACGAGGTCCGCGACCGTCTGTGTCTTCTCCAGGTCGAGGTGCTGGATCGGAACCGACGTGAGATCCGCTTTCGTGGGCTTCTTGTCCGCCATGCGCGGCGCTATGCGGCCCCCGGCCAAAAGGCTTCGGTCGGCTAGGCCTTCTTGCGGCCCTCGAGGGCCTCGGTAATCGCTCGGGCCTTCTCTTTCGGCCTCGAGCAAACCGCGTACTCGTCGCCATCGAAGAACACGTCGAGGTCCGGATGTTGCCGCTGGATTTCCTGGATTCGTTGCATGATGTCCTTGAGGGTGATCGACTCGTCGTTCGGGTCGATCCGCATGATAATCCGCTTCTCGCTCTCCGTCCCCAAGAGCCGCCCTTCCTCCCGGACTCGTCGAGACCGTCAGATTCGTCCGTCCGTATAAATACTATTCCGGGCGCTCAACGGAGCTTGTCGCAGGAGGCGGTTCCCGAGGGATGGTCTGCTCCGCCTTCAGGTACGCGAGTGACGAACCGACGATCAAGAAGAGGGACCCGAGGATGCTGATATACAAACCAGAGTCGAGATAGACAGTGCCTGCGTTCCGGGCGATGAGGTCCTCGAGGCCTTCAACTGCCAGCACCGTTTTCAGGATGGCTAAAATCCCCCACACAAAGCCCCAAACCGCGGCGATCTTCCTGGGAACTGCAAAGAACGTGAACCATAGGAGCCCGAACACCAAGAAGATCCAGTCGCCGTACCAGGAGAACGTGCTGTAGGAGGCGCCGGTCAACGCGGGGTCGGCAAAATCGACCCTTCCCCACGGAAGGAACAGGCCGAATGACTGTGAGGAGTCCGCCCACAACCGCCAGGAATCTTCCAAGTATTCGGCCAGGTGAGTTGGCCGACTCACGTTCCCGAAGACCGCGTGCGTAGGCGATGAGGTTGCCCAGCATCGAGAGGACGAAGACAACCAATACGGAGTAGAACAGCCATCCGTAGAACCGGAGCCAGTTCTCAAAATTATCCCAGTCTGAGTAAAAAGACCCCCAAGCCGTCGTTCCCCCAGACCCGTAGTGGAATGGAGATCTTCGTGCTTAACGCTTTTCAGAGCTCGCTTGTTTCGCGGTCTCCAGGCGCGTTCTGATCAGCCGACTCACGATGGGACCAAGCCGGCCCGGGACCACTCGAACGCCGTCCCGGCGCCTCCGTAGCGTGGAAAGATTGTTCGATGATATTGAGGTGGCTACGATTAAATACCCTCGCGTCGCGTAGCGAGTTCCAACCGGTTCTTCCGGGTCGGTCGTGCTAGCGATGCTCAGGGAGGCACAGGCCCGATGGCGGTGAAACCCGCGGAGGGCACCGTCTCGCAGGTCTGCCGCGTGTGCGGAGGTGAAGTCAATCCGCACGGCGAGTGCGTTGTCTGCGGCACGAAGCAGTCGGATCCACCCAAGACGGAGGACCGGGGGACCGCCGCATGGCTCAAGGGTGAGTCGTCGGACGGCGGATTGAATGCGTGGATCGGCGCCTCAGTGGCGGGCGGGGACTCCAAGGACGAGGCCCTCCGTAAGTGGCTCGCGGGTGAGGACACGGCATTCCAGGATTGGATCGGGGTTCCCACGATTACGGGCGGAGCGAAGTCCGCGCGGACTCCGGCCGAGCGCGTGTCCGACGACAAGGTCCGGGAGCTGAGGACGAAGGCCCTCGAGGTGGACGGCCTCCACGCCGAACTCGAATCGATGCGCGCGACCTTGAACCGCGAACTCGCAAACTTCCGGCAAGGCAAGTTCGATCCGGTCAAGTACATCGAGGAGACGGCGAACCTCTCGAAGCAGCTGCAGACGGAGATCGCAAAGCGACGGGAACTCGAGCAGGAGATCGAGCACATCAAGAAAGGCTCGATTGCCGTCATCAAGTACGTCAAGACTCAACAGCTCAAGGCCGGCGCCTCGCCGGAGATGAAGAAGCGTCTCGATCAGGAGACGAAGGCCCGCCAGGCCCTCGAGGCCGACTTCGGCGAGCAACGATCTGTGAATGAACAGCTTCGCAAGCAACTCGAAACCGGCCTCGGAAAGCTGAAGCCGGACCAGCGGGAGTTGAAGAAGCGGGAGCTGGACCTCGCCGAGCGCGAGGCAGCGTTCAAGTCCAAAGAGGATCGTCTCGCATCGATTCCAACGGGCGAGGGCGGGGCCCCGAGCGAGGAACTCAAACGCCGGCTCGAGGAGGAGCTCCGCGAAATGGCGGAAGACTACCTCGCGAAAGAGGAGGAGTTCAAGAAGCGGATCATCGGGCTCGAAGAAGAGGTCGGGAAGCTCAAGATCGAAGACAAGGTCCGCGCGGAAGCCCGCTCCTTCGAAGGCAAGCCGAAGTCGGAGGTCCAAGCAGCGTTCTCGAGGAAGGAGCAAGAGGTCCTGCACAAAGAGAAGATGGTGCTGCTCCGGGAACAGGAGCTCCAGCGCCTCCAGGCGGACCTGCAAGCTAAGGAGGACGAGATCAAGAAGGTGAAGGAGCCGCTCACCTACAAGGAGGAAGAGCTGCTCCGGCGGGAAGAAGACCTCGTCTACCGCGAAAAAGTCATCCAGGCGGAGCAACGCAAGATGGAGGAGGCGAAGGCCCAAGGCGGCTCCGTCGAGGAATTGGACATGAAGTCACGCCTCGAGGAACTGAAGGGACAGATCAACACGAAGGAAGAAGAGGTCCGCACGAAAGAGCGGTACCTGCAGCAGAAGATGGAGGAACTCCGGCTGCGGGAGCAAGGCCTCATCGCGGAGGACATCGAGGCTCGGGAACAGGATCTCCAGGTTGAGGTGAAGCAGCAGAAGGTCAAGCTGGGAATCGCCCGGCTCGACGACCTGCTATTCGGCGGCATCCCGTTCGGGACGAACGCCTCCGTCTACGGCCCCGCGTACGTCGGGAAGGAGGTCCTCGTGAGCTTGTTCATGGCCGAGGGTCTCAAGAAAGGGGTCCCGGTCCTGTGGATCCTCACGGACAAAGGGCCGGCCGAGGTCCGGGAGGAGATGGCGTTCGCCCTTCCCGGATACGAGGAGTACGAGAAGCTCGGGCTGGTCCAATACATTGACACGTATTCGAAGTCGATGGGCATGAGCGCGGAGGCGTCGGATGCGCACACGACCTACATCGACGACCCGACGGACCACCAGGCGATCCTGAAGGCGGTCGACGCGCGGGCCGCCGAATGGAAGAAGAAGTATCCGACGTACCGACTGGCGTTCCGCAGCGTCTCGACGCTCATCGCGTACCTCGACCCGACGACGACGTTCAAATTCCTCCAGCCCTTCGTCGGTCGGCGGAAGCGGGACAAGGCCGTGGCCTTCTACGTGATCGAGAAGGGGATGCACGAGGAGCAAGAGATTCAGATGCTCGGCTCGCTCATGGACGGGAGCATCGAGTTCAAGGTCGAGCAGCTGAAGTCATTCCTGTGTATCAAGGGCATCTGCGACGTGCAGAGTCGCGGCTGGATCCGGTACACGTACACGAAGTCGAGCTTGTCGATCGGATCGTTCAGTTTGGACCACATCAAGTGAAGGCCTCCGGGTCCTGATCGCTGCCCCCACGTCAGGTTCATTTCAGACCTTCCGTATGCCGCCAATCCTATGGGCGGTTCGCGCCTCAGCCTCACGGGTTTCCCGCCGGAGGGATGGGTGGCACCAATCCGAAATCTGCCAAAACGTTGAATCTCACGACGGGATTCCGGACTGGGGAGGACTCTCATAGATCGGACGGGGAAAGTATCAGTCATTGGTCTCGGTCTCCTGATGACTGGTTTCGGATTCTATTTGCTCAATCTCTGCACATGGTCGTACGGCACCTTGTGCGTCTCTCGGGCGGATGCCATCCCTGGCTTTATTCTCGCGATTTCAGGATCGCTCATCCTGGGGGCTGGAATCCTCTGGCTCCTGGGTCCGTGGGGAACTTTTGCGTACCCTCGCATCGCGGTCTATTGCACCGTGTGCGGTCATCGCCTCGAATGGGTCTTGGACTCCGGCCAATGGTATTGCTCCCGCTGTGGCGAGTTCCGGCTACGAGAGACCAAGCCACAGCCTCACATGTGATTTAGGCTGTGCGGCGGGCAACTGCAAGAGAATGTCGCCACCAAGAACAGTTCGAGAGGTGTCGGAGCAGAGAGAACCCTAATTTGCGGGCGGGAGGGCCGACCCTTGTGATAGACACGCGTCACGCGATTTCGGGGGACCGCCCTTTCGCGGGCTTAACGGGCTGCTGGGGGACGTTTACCTGCGGGATCGGGACGGGCGGCGGGAGTCGGAGTTCGCGGGCGAGGATGACGGCCTCTGGGATGCAGTTCGACATGATGACCGTGTGGATTTCTTGCGCCACATCGGGAGGCATCTGGCCCCCGGCCGACCAACTCTTCACGAGAGCCCGGGCGTCGCCTTCCCAGAGGAGGTTCCCTTCGATCTGGATGAGTCCGACGACCGCCTCCGAGGCGTGGTAGTTCGCGGTAAAGCGGAAGTCGACGGAGGCTTGGCGGTCCGCGAGTTCGGAGATCAGGGTGACCGTGCTGTTGTGGTCCACCCGCAAGTTCACCCACCGGTCGGTCGGCTTCACGAACCGGCGGCCGTCCACGCTGGAGAATTCGAACGTCTTGATGGGCATGGACTCACTGCTTCGAACGGACCGAGTCTATTTGAATGTTCGCGGGAGCGGGGATTTTAGCCCGGACTGACGTTCGGAGTGACGATGGTTCTCTGGATCGGGATCGACGACACGGACAGCTTGCAGGGAATGTGCACTACGTTCCTTGCCACGGAGATCGTGCGCGACCTCACCCAGGATTTCGACCTGATCGGATACCCGCGGCTTGTACGTCTCAATCCTAACATTCCCTGGAAGACACGCGGGAACGGAGCCGTGTGCATCCGGATCGGCGAAGGGGAAGGGCCCGGGTCCATCGTTGGATCGATTGCGGGACGATTCATCGTTTCCTACCGCAGAGGGCGAACTCCCCAGGGTATGGAGGCGGTCGCCAAGCGCGTTGCGCGGCTCGTAGAGTGCTGGTCACGATTCGAGGACCCGACGACCAATCCCGCTTTCGTCGTCTTAGGAAAGCAGCCGACCGCGGGTTTGTATTGGAAAGCCGTCCGCGGCGTCGTGTCGAAACGATATGCGCGAGTGGTCTCTCAGGGCCGAGGACTCATGCGACCCTACAAGAACGGCCGTGGTCTGATTGGTGCGCTTGCGTCTGTCGCATGGCGGCCCCATGATCGCACCTACGAAATCCTTACGTACCGCGCGCGGGAAGCTTGGGCGACCAATAGACAGATCGATCCCGGATCCGTAGTCCGAATGGATCGCGCGTTCCCTTCGACGTTCAACAACTATGACTACCAAACGCAGCAGGTTGTTATCGCCCCTCATTCTCCCTGTCCTGTCCTCTTCGGAATCCGCGGTGACGATCCCTCGATTCTTCCTGCCGCAATGAATTTGATTGAAGGGGAGCGACCGGAGCGGTGGCTCATCTTTGAGACAAACCAGGGGACCGACGACCACGTGAGTGGAGGTCCACCGTTTGGATCGTGGTCTACCGTGCGATGGTCAGGCGCCGTTCAATCCCTTCCCCGCATCCTGCCCGGGGGGCACGTTGTCGTGCGCGTTGCAAACCTCGACTTTACAGCATACGAGCCATCCAAGCAGTTCCGCTCGGTTGTACGAAAACTGGTCCCGGGAGACCGGGTCCAAGCGGTGGGGGCGATGCGGCGACGTCCGAGGACTTTGAATCTCGAGAAGCTTCTTGTCGAGTCGACAGTAGACGTGCCACAGAAGGTCGCGAACCCATGGTGTTCCCGCTGCCAGAAACGAGCGAAATCGATGGGTCACCAAGCGGGTTTCCGTTGTGTTCGCTGCGGCAAACGGTTTCCCGTCTCCGCTGCCATTTTCGCCCAAATCGGGCGGGGGCTCTTGCCGGGCTGGTACGAACCTCCGGTATTTGCTCGCAGGCATCTATCGAAGCCATTGAAACGGATGCACCCGAAGTTCACACGCGATCGAGTCGCGCAAAACGAGCTGCAAAAAGAGCCCTCCGTTGGGGTTCCGCCACTCCCAGTCCAGGAATCCGTTTCACGCGCTCGAGAAAAGTGACCGCCCGGCTCAGGGGAATGAGAATGGCAAGGTAGAAGAATGAACCGAGGATGAATGCGTCGATGGGGTGGTTCAGCTTTGTTCCAATGTAATCCATTCCCCATAAGAGTTCTTGGACGGCGATGAGCCACAAGAGGGAGCTGGCCTTGAACAGGGCAATCCACTCGTTGGCGAGGGGCAGGGTAATGAGTCTGAGCCCTTGGGGAAACGTGATGCTCGCAAAAGTCTGCGTCGGACGCATCCCAATAGATTTCGCCGCTTCGATCTGGCCTTGGCCGACGGATTGAAACCCGGCCCGGAACACTTCGGTCTGGTAGCCCGTCGTGTTGACCGAAAGCGCGGCGATTCCCGCCCACAGACTGATTCCTGGAACTCCTTGGAACGTGCTTGTCACCCAGAACTGGATGAGGAATATCTGGACCAAGGCAGGTGTCCCGCGGATCACTTCCGCGTAGCCGGTGACTATCGCGTAGAGGGGGGACGCGACTCCCCGAGCGAGCCCCCCTCGTCGGATCATCCCCGGTCCGAAAGCCCTGACGAGTCCCATCGGAATGGCCAAACCGAAACCGACCGCGAAACTGATGACTGTCGCCTCAAGCGATGTGAGTGCATACCGGAGCAGAAAACTCCAGTGCGAGGCCATGAAATCGAAACTGATTTCGCCAATGTCGTTTAGGGCGGTCAATAACAACCCGACTACCGCGAGGAGACCGACGATCCCGACTCCAGTCTTGAACAGCGGCTCGTCCCAAACGCGACGCCAACCTGAATCGCGGCCGGGGTCGCGCATGTCTCACCCAAGGATCTTTCCGATGAAGGCGCGCATCCGATCGGTCTTCGGACTCGCAAAGACCTCCTCAGGCACGCCCACTTCAACGATGACTCCGTTGTCCATGAAGATCAGTTCGTCCGCAACGCTCTTCGCGAACCCCATCTCGTGCGAGACGACCACCATGGTCATCCCCTCGTTGGCGAGCTTCGTCATAACGTCGAGCACTTCATGAATGAACTCGGGGTCTAGGGCGGATGTCGGTTCATCGAACAGCATTACCTTTGGGTTCAGGGCGAGGGCGCGGGCGATCGCTACGCGCTGCTGCTGCCCTCCGGACAGCTGCGCCGGGTAGGCGTCCGCTTTATCGGCCAAACCTACCCGCTCCAGCTCATACCGTGCAATCTTCTCCGCTTCCAATCCGTCCAGGCGTTTCACTTTCGTCAAGCCTAACATGACATTTTTGAGTGCAGTCAAATGCGTGAACAAGTTGAAAGACTGGAATACCATCCCGATTTGTTGGCGGACCCACTCCGGGCGAATGTCCGGGTCGTTCACCTTGACCCCCTCCAAAAAGATGTCACCCGAGTCTGGCTGGATGAGGAGGTTGATGCAACGGAGCAGCGTGCTCTTGCCCGAACCACTCGGGCCCACGATGACGAGGACTTCTCCCTTTTTCACTTGCATGTCGATTCCTCGTAGGACCTCGAGGTCTCCGAACGACTTGTGAACCTTACGCACTTCGACCATCGGCTTCTCTCGGTCAATCATAGCTGCGCCGCCTCAAGCCCGGGCACCCGAAACGCTCGCTCGACCTCTTGAAGGACTCGTGAGACAACAAATGTCATGACGAAATAGATCAACGCAATCTCCACGTAGACGAGAAAGATATTGTCGATGTTGCCGCGGCTGATGATAAGCCGCGACGACAGGTTCTGTGCCATGTAGGCGAGGTCAAGGATTCCGACTGCTGAAAGAAGCGAGGTGTCCTTGATTACCGACGCGAATTCGTTACTCAACGCGGGGAGCGAAATCCGAAACATCTGGGGAAGAACCACATAAACCAAGGTCCTGGCCTTCGTGAGGCCTATTGCCTCAGCTGCCTCTCGCTGGCCTGTCGGGACCGATTGTATCCCGGCCCTCACAATCTCCGCTTGGTAGGCTCCCGAATGAAATGCGAGGGCGAGAACGCTGACGGAGATAGCGAATGAGTTTGGGTCTCCGATCCGATCGGCGAGACCCGGAATGCCTAGGAGGACAGCGGTCGAAATGAGAAATGCAAAGGCGATAAGCACGAGGGGTGGCATGCTACGGAAGAATTCCACGTAGACCGTCGAGATCGATCGGGTGAGCCAGCGGTGAGAGGTGCGCCCCCACCCGAATGTAAAACCCGCGGAGAAGCCAACGGGGATCACGATGCCGATTAGGGTGAGCGTGTTCGCCGCCCCTAGCTTCAATGCGTTCAGCGTACTCAGTGCGTACGGCAGGTCGTAGACTCCGACCAGTCCTAGAGAGACGAAGACCCCGAGTGAGGCGACTGCCGCGCCGAAACCGATGGCGACGTTCTTGATTATCCGCGAATAATCGAATCTCCTGAGGGATCCGGCTGAACGCGAAGAGGGGGGAGAGCGAGTCCCGGGGCGTCCCTCCAATGTCGTCGAGGCGTCCTCCCCGCCCATCACATCCGGTCCCCGAAGGCTGTGTCGGAAAACAAGGAGAGAGAATAAAAGGTGATGGGACGGGCCTGAGAGTCTCAGGACCCGAACCACTTTACCAAAAGAGCGTTATACTGTCCATTTGCTTTGATTTGGGCTAGCACGGTATTCACCGTTGGGAGAATCCCCTCCGGGTCTCCCCGCTTCGCAGCGAAACCGTACAACTCGTTGGTAATGATTGTTCCAAGGAACTTCAACGCACCGCCGGACCCGGCGACAATTGCCTGTCCGGGACCCGCGTCGATGACCATGAACTCGTAGACACTGTTTCGCAGATCCTGGAGCTCGTTGATAACGCTCGCGTAGCGGTGAATATTGCTTGCGTTGTTCGGGTCAAACGGGGTAATGTATTGGTCGACCCAGCCCTCGCTTGTCGTTCCGCTCTGAACACCGATCGTCTTGTTGCCGAGCTGTTGGGCACTACAGGTGCTGTTGGGGCACGTCGTCGTGTCACTCGTCCGGACGATGACACCCTGGTTTGCGTTGTAATACGGATCGGAGAAAGACATCGTGCGGTTTCTGTTCGCACCGTTTGGCCCTGACATCGTGATTCCCGATGCGGCCAAGTCGACGCCGCCCTGCCCGATGGTCGCCAACAGCAGATCGAAACTATTGAAGTTACGGACGACAAGAGTCCTGCCGAGGGCATTTGCAAACAGCTGTGACAAGTCGATGTCAAACCCCTCGAATTGGCCAGACGTGTCGTTGTACGATTCGAACGGAGGGAACGGCACATTGGTCCCAACAACGAATGTCGCCTTAGCTGCGGGCTTGAAGACGAACCATCCTACACCGACACCCGCGAGAAATGTAATGACGGCGATTACAACGACAATCGCCGTGCTCATGCCCTTGGCCGCGCCAGAACGCCTTGCCTCCGGCGGCGGCGCACCTCCTCCCTCTGCCATACCGGGTGCAAACGCATGTCACTATTTGAATGTCACCGGAAAGTCCGACGACTGGACGGAGAACGAACTCGCTGCTGCGCAACGCCCTCACTTCGCCGCGCGCTTGAGGCATTCCTCGAGGACGTCCAGCCCTGCGTCGAGGACATCCCGCGGGATGTTCAACGCGGGAATGTACCGCATCGCCGAGTCGCCGCATGGCAAGAGGATCAGCCCGTGCTGGTATGCGTCCTTCTCGATCGCGTCGCGGAGCTTCGGATCCGGCTTCTTCGAATGCCTGTCCGTGACGAACTCCGTCGCTTGCATCATGCCGAGGCCCCGACGGTCCCCAATGAACTCGTATCGTTCGGCCATCTCGTCGAGTCGCCGGGCCAGATGGTCCCCGACTTTCGCGCTGCGGGCGACGAGGCCCTCCTCCTCGATTACATCGAGCGTGGCCAGCGACGCGGCGCACGCGACCGGGTTCCCGCCGAAAGTGTTCGAGTGCTTCCCGCTCTCCTTGAAGTCCATCTCTGCGGGATACACCGCGGCACCGATTGGCAGCCCGCCGCCCAGGGACTTGGCCATCGTCAAGATGTCCGGGACGGCGTCCGAGTGCTCGATCGCCCACATCTTTCCGGTCCGGCCGAGGCCCGACTGGACCTCGTCATCGATCAGGAGTGCGCCGTGGTCCTTCGCGATCTTCGCGATCCGATCCATCCACCCTGCCGGCGGCACGATGTACCCGCCTTCACCTTGGACGGGCTCGACGAAGACGCCCGCGAGGTCCTCGGGCGGCGCGACCGTCTTCATGTAGACGTCTTCGATGATGTTCGCGCAATACAGGTCGCAGGACGGATACGTGAGTTTGTACGGGCAGCGGTAGCAGTACGCGTAGGGCACGTGCACGACGCCGGGCATGGTGGGGAAGAATCCGGCGCGTTGCTTCGCCTTGCTCGCGGTCAGCGACAGCGCGCCCTGGGTCCGGCCGTGGAACGCGCCGAGGAACGCGAGGAACATCTGGCGCTTCGTGTGGCTCTTCGCGACCTTGATCGCGGCCTCGTTCGCCTCGGTGCCGGAGTTGCCGAAGAACACCTTCTTCCGATGTTTGCCCGGGGTGATTTTGCCGAGTCGCTCGGCGAGGGTCGCCTGGATTTCGTAGTAGAAGTCGGTCCCCGCGAAATGGGTGAACTGCGATGCCTGGCGAGAGATCGCCTCGACGACTTTCGGATGGGCGTGACCGACGTTGAGGACCGAGATCCCGGCCGCGAAGTCGATCAGGATGTTGCCGTCGACGTCTTCGACGATCGAGCCGGAGGCCCGTTTCACGACGACTGGCGCCGACTTCGTCGTGGTTGCAATGTAGCTATGGTCCCGCGCGATGATCTCCTTCGCCTTCGGGCCCGGGGGAGTCACTTTGATGTCGGGGACCTTCACCGTCGCACCCCGGTTCCGCTTACGGTCTGGGCGTATTAATAGTCTCGTCGCCGAGAATCCGCGGGAGTGAGCCGCCGATATTCCGGCTTACTTCGCAGCTCCGATTCGCATGATCGTCGTGCCGCACACGGGACACTTGCCCTTCATCGCGGGCTTGCC
>Ga0209690_1001066_pt1 | contig 15157 bp, 11 predicted proteins | sample GraSoiAngelo_150_FD_186164 | JGI IMG/M metagenome (GOLD analysis project Ga0209690, IMG submission 186164) | Grasslands soil microbial communities from the Angelo Coastal Reserve, California, USA - 14_1009_09_40cm (SPAdes) (version 2) | ecosystem: Environmental > Terrestrial > Soil > Grasslands ...
GACGAGGGGGCACGTCAACGGGGCGCGCGAGCGGTCATCGGCGGTTTGCCGCCGACGGAGGGGCCGCTTGCGGCTGGCTACTACGTCGAGCCGACGGTATTCGCAAACGTGCGGAACGACTGGCGCATCGCGCGCGAGGAGATCTTCGGCCCGGTGCTTGTGGCGATACCGTGGAGCGACGTCGGCGACGCGGTTCGCATGGCGAACGACACACACTACGGGCTCGCGGCGTACATCTGGTCGCGCGACATCACTAAGGCGCTGCGGACGGCGCACGCGGTCGACGCGGGCTGGGTCCAGATCAATCAGGGCATCGGTCAGGTCGTGGGCCAGCCGTACGGCGGTTTCAAGGAGAGCGGCCTTGGCCGCGAGAACTCGCTCGAAGGGATGCTCGAATCCTTCACGCAGCGCAAGAGCGTCACGATCAACCTCGGGAGCTGACGGTGGACCCCGATATCGATTTCTTCTCCGAGCAGCGGGTCGTGTATGTCGGGTACTAGGTGGACGGCTGTGCGGCGAGGAGGTCCCTTGCCTCGCACCGAGTTCCGCTGTTCCTTTTGCGGGAAGCCTCGCGAACAGGTCAGATCGCTTGTCGCCGGACCTACGCCGGCGATCGCAATCTGCGACGAGTGCGTTGAGCTCTGTCGGGAGATCATGGATACAGAACGGACCAAGAGGCAGTGACCCTGTGAGCGCGGCGGTCGTCGAGCTCGAAGGGCAGGCGGCATCGTCCGCCGCGCACGAGCGGCGGTGGGCAATCCTCCTCGCGTTCGCGCTCTGTCTCGCCGTCGGCGGAGCGCTTGTCGCGCGTGACGGTCCGGCGGCGACCGCGCCGCGCGTCCCTCCCCTCACGCTCCCGGCGGGCACGACCGACGTCGTGCTCTTCACCTTCCCCGATCGCCTGGCGAACGAGGCGCCTCCGCCGTTCCTTACGACCCTGGTCCACGTGCGCTCGACGCAGGGGCTCGCCTACATCCCGGCGCATGGCGGAGACATCTCGATGATCACCTGGACCGAGCACGGCACGGACTACTGGCTGATCTCGAAGACCCGCGACATTTTCGAACTCGTCCGCCTGGCCAACACGCTGCGCTAGAGGGCCGTCTTCACGGCCCGACCAACGCGTTCGGATCCGTGCTCTGCGGGATGCTCGCGTGGAATCGGCGAGAGCGCCTGTAAACTTGCACGCTACGTCCACAGCGTGGAAACGGGTTTCATTTTTTCGTTTCAGATCTGAGTGCGGGAGTACGATCGAGGTCGGAAGAAGCTCTTCCAGAAAGCTGGCGATCCGAGCCATGAGCGCAGATGTGCTGGAGCTGGTGTTCACCGGCTCCGCCGTGCTCGGCACCGCGCTCCTCCTTCTATCGAGCATCGGTGGCGGCATGCACGTGCGCGTGCACGTTCCGATGCGGCTTCCGCACCTTCACGTGCCCTTCGTACACGTCAGCCGTGCGGACAACGCCACAGGCATGCCGATGCTGTTGGGCTTCCTCGCGATGTTCGGCATCGGGGGGCTTTTCGGCGCCGTCGCTTTCGGTCTTGGCCCCATCGGACGGACGCTCGTAGCGGTCCTGTTCGGAACATGCGGCGCGGCAGTCGCGTTCGGGACCTTCGCCGCGCTGCGGCGTGCCGAAGGGCACGAGCCGACGGCCCTGCGCGATCTGGTCGGCCGTCGGGCGCGCGTCATCGTCAGCATCGGCGAGCGCGCGCGCGGCACGGTCGTATTGACATACGACGGTGCTGTTCAGACGCTCGCCGCGACGGCTTCAGGGCCGATTCCCCGCGGTCAGGACGTTGAGATCCTCGCGGTACAGGGCATGGGCGTGACTGTCCGCTCCATTCCTCCGCCGTAGCCCCTCCGCGCGGACCCGCGCAGAGAAAGAAGGGATCGAAGTGACACTGACCATCACGCAACTCGTCCTCGCATCGATCGGGGTCGTCATCCTGCTGGCGCTGTTCGCCGCGCAGCGCTACCGGGTCGCGGGCGCGAACGAAGCGCTCGTGATCTCAGGGGCGCGCGGCAGCAAGGTCCGCGACGACAAAGGCGATCTCGTGACCACCCACGATCAGGGCGTCAAGGTCGTGGTCGGAGCCGGCACATTCGTGTGGCCGCTCCTCAACAAGGTTGGACGTCTCCAGCTCACCGCCCGGCAGGTCGAGATCGGTCTGGCCCACGAGAATGCCGCGGTCACGAAGCAAGGTGTCGGCGTCCTCATCACCGGTCAGGCGATGTTCAAGATCGCTCGCGAGCCCGAGCGCCTTCGGGCCGCGGCGGAACGGTTTATCGGAGAGCCCGACAGCCAGATAGAAACGATGGTGAAGAAGGTGCTCGAAGGATCGCTGCGATCGATCGCGGGCACGCTCACGATCGAGGAGCTCATCACCGACCGCGACCGCTTCCAGCAGGCCGTTTCCGAGGCCGCTCGCGGCGACCTCGAGGCGAGCGGCATCCACATCGACGCGCTCACGATCACGAGCATCCGCGACACGAAGGGCTACATCGAACAGCTCGGCGAGAAGAACCTCGCCAATGTGATCCGCGACGCGCGAATCGCGAAGGCCAACGCCTCGCAGGAAGCCTCGGTGAAGGAAAACGAGGCGCAACGCGTCATCATCGCGGCCGAACGCGACCGCGAGATCGCCCGCGCCGACGCGCAACGGGTGACGGCGCAGGCCCAGGCAAACGCGCAGGAGATCGAGGCGCAGCGCCGCGCCAAGGAGCTCATCACGACGACGATCCGTCCGGCCGAGGCTGAGCGCGAGGCCGCAGTCGTGCGCGCGGAAGGTGGACGCCAAGCAGCGATCCTTGCCGCCGAAGCACAGGCGAGGCAGGTCGAGCTCTTGGGCCAGGCCGAAGGCGCCGCGATCCTGGCGCGCGGTCAGGCCGAGGCGCGGGCGAAGGAGCTGCTCGCCGAGGCGTATCGGAAATTCGACGACGCCGCGCTGCTGCTGCAGACACTCCCGCTCGTCCCAGCGATCGTGCATGAGGCGGCGGCCCCGCTCGGCAACATCGACAACCTCACTGTCGTCGACCCGAGCGGCGCGTCCGCGCTGACCGAGACAGTCGCCCGGACCGCGGCCGAAGGTGGAGCGATCGCGCGATCGCTCCTCGGCCTGGACCTGAGCGAGATGATGCGGCGGCTTGCATCCCGCCGCGATGGCGAACAGAAGACCTAACACCCGAGCAGGGCCGGGAAGACCACTCCCGGCCCTCCCTTTCCTCGGGCTAGCATTCGCCGGCGCAGAGGGGAGCGACATGCCAAAGACGCTGATCACCAACGGGACGATCGTGACCGCGGCCGACACATACAAAGGCGACGTGCTCGTCGACGGCGAGAAGATCGCCATGATCGGTAAGGGACTGAAGGCCGCGGGCGCCAAGCGCATCGACGCGACAGGCAAGTACGTCATCCCCGGCGGTATCGATGTCCACACACATATGGAGCTCCCCTTCGGGGGCACCTTCGCGTCGGATGACTTCCACACCGGCACGGTCGCGGCGGCCTTCGGCGGCACGACGTCCATCGTCGATTTCGCCGTGCAGGGGATGGGGGAGCCGCTCGAGACGGCGCGCGACACCTGGCTCAGGAAGGCGCGCGGCAAGGCGGTGGTCGACTACGGGCTGCACATGATCGTCCGCGACGTCACCGACAAGGTGCTGAAAGAGATGGACGTGATGGTCCAGGACGGCGTCTCGTCCTTCAAGCTCTTCATGGCTTACCCCGGCGTGTTCATGGTCGACGACGCGTCGATCTTCAAGGCGCTCTCGCGCACTGCCGAGAACGGCGGGCTCATCTGCATGCATGCCGAGAACGGGGGCGTCATCGACGTCCTCGTGAAACGCGCGCTCGCGCAGAAGAACACCGGGCCGAAGTGGCACGCGCTGACGCGGCCGCCCGAGGCCGAGGCTGAAGCGACGCACCGCGCTTTCCGCCTGGCCGAGATGGCCGGCGAAATCCCGCTCTACATCGTCCATCTCTCGTCGTCCCAGGCGCTCGAGCAGGTGCGGCTCTTCCGCGACCGCGGTCTCCCCGCATACGCCGAGACGTGCCCGCAGTACCTGTTCCTCTCGATCGACAACTACGACGAGCCGGGCTTCGAGGGCGCGAAATACGTCATGAGCCCGCCGCTTCGCGAGAAGTGGCATCAGGAAGAGCTCTGGAAGGGACTTGCGCGGAATGACCTGCAGGTCGTCTCCACCGACCACTGCCCGTTCTGTATGAACGAAGGGTTTCAGGGGCTTCCCAAGCAGAAGCAGCTCGGGATCGGCGATTTCTCGAAGATCCCGAACGGCGCACCGGGTGTCGAGACGCGGATGGTGCTGCTCTACGACGGCGGCGTCGTCGGGAAGCGCATCACCCTCAATCGTTGGGTCGAGGTCACCTCGACAACGCCCGCAAAGATCATGGGTATGTTCCCGAAGAAGGGCACGATCGCGGTGGGCAGCGACGCCGACATCGTCATCTGGGATCCGCGCTCGACGTCGACCATCTCCGCGAAGACGCACCACATGCGTGTCGATTACAACCCGTATGAGGGGCGCAAGGTGAAGGGGAAGGCAGCCGTCGTCCTCTCGCGCGGCGAGGTCATCGTCCAGAAGGACAAGTTCGTCGGCAAGAAGGGCCGTGGCCGCTTCATCAAGCGCGGCAGCCCTATCTTGCAAACATAGGCCGGTGGGAACTCCCGCGCTCGATCACGTCCTGCGCCACAACGTCTGGGCGACGACGACGCTCCTCGACTTCTGCCGACGACTGGATCCATCGACGCTCGAGGCCACGGCAGCGGGAACGTACGGGACGCTGGGCGGCACGCTCCAGCATCTGGTCGGCGCCGAGCAGTGGTACGTCAAGCTCCTGACCGGCGAGGTCATCGGGGCTCCCATCCGGCGCACCGAACATCACGGCCTCGATGAGCTTTCCACGATCGTGGCCGCCACCGGTTCGCGCATCCTCGCCGTCGCCGCGCAGGATGATGCGGCGCGGGTCATCCAGACGAACGAAGGGCGGCGGTCGACGGTGGGCGTCGTCCTCGCCCAGCTCGTGCACCACGGCAACGAGCACCGCACCCAGGTGACCACCATCCTCGGTGCCAACGGCATCGAGCCGCCGCCCGTCAGCGCCCGGGGATATGGGCGTGCCACGGGGATCTCCGAGACCGAGGAATGACCGCGATGGATCCAAGCGACTACGAGAAGCTCGGCCAGTTCTATCTCGGTCGCGAGTACGACCTCGAGAAGAAGAGCTCGGCCGCCGGAAACCTGGTGCTCTACGACTCGAAGGACCTGGTCACTCACGCGATCGTCGTCGGGATGACCGGAAGCGGGAAGACCGGCCTGTGCATCGACCTCATCGAGGAGGCCGCCATCGACGGCGTGCCGACGATCGCCATAGATCCCAAGGGCGATCTCACGAATCTGATGCTCACGTTCCCTGACCTTCGACCGGAGGACTTCCGACCGTGGATCAATGAAGAAGACGCCGCGCGCAAAGGCGTGACGCCAGACGAGTACGCCAAGCAGCAGGCGGACCTGTGGCGGAAGGGCCTCGAGTCGTGGGGACAGAGCGGCGACCGGATCCGGCGTCTCCGGGACGCGGCCGATTTCGCGATCTACACGCCGGGGTCGACCGCGGGCATCCCGGTGTCGATCCTGCGTTCGTTCGCCGCGCCGTCCGAGCAGCTCCGCGAGGACACCGAGCTCTTCCGTGAGCGGGTGAGCACGACGGCGACAAGCCTGCTCGCGCTCGTCGGCATCGCCGCGGATCCAATCAAAAGTCGCGAGCACATCCTCATCTCGACGCTCTTCTCCGCGGCATGGGCCGAGGGCAAGGATCTGGACCTCGAGGCACTCGTCGGACGGATCCAGAAGCCGCCAATGGCACGAATCGGCGCGCTCGACCTCGAGAAGTTCTACCCGGAGAAGGACCGAGGCGAGCTCGCCATGCGGATCAACGGTCTGCTCGCGTCGCCCGGGTTCGGGGGCTGGCTCGAGGGTGAGGCGCTCGACGTGGGCGCGCTCTATCGGACTCCCGCGGGCAAGCCGCGCGTCTCGATCTTTTCGATCGCGCACCTTTCCGACGCGGAGCGCATGTTCTTCGTCGCGCTCCTCCTCAACGAGATCCTCGGCTGGGTCAGGATGCAGAGCGGCACGACGAGCCTCCGCGCGATCCTGTACATGGACGAGATCCTCGGTTTCTTCCCGCCGGTGGCGGAGCCGCCCGCGAAGCGGCCGCTGCTCACCCTCCTCAAGCAGGCGCGCGCGTTCGGTCTCGGGGTCGTGCTCGCGACCCAGAACCCGGTGGACCTCGACTACAAGGGACTCGCGAATACCGGCACGTGGCTCCTCGGCCGGCTTCAGACGGAACGCGACAAGCAGCGTGTGCTCGAAGGTCTCGAGGGCGCGGCCGCCGCGCAGAGCGCGTCGTTCGACCGTAAGTCGATGGAAGAGCTCCTGGCCGGACTCGGCAACCGCGTGTTCCTCATGAACGATGTCCACGAAGACGGTCCGGTCGTCCTCGAAACGCGGTGGGCGATGTCGTATCTGCGCGGCCCGCTCACGCGGGATCAGATCAAGGTGCTGATGAAGGGGCACCGGCCGCAGGGCGCGGCCGCCCCCGCCGCCCAGACGGACCGTGCGGCTCGCGCCGACGAAGACCAGCAGTCGCGCGAGGAACGCGACGCCGCCATCGACGCACTTCGCAAGGAATACGCGCCGAAGGTCCATCGCGCAGAGGAGAAGGCGCGGCGCGCGGCGCAGATCGTCGAGCGTGAGGAGGGACAGCTTCGCGGCGCGGGCCTGCAAACAGCGGTGTCGGCCGGCGCCACCATCCTCACTGCTATCTTCGGTCGCAAGAAGGTCAGCTACTCCACGATCGACCGAGGCACCACCACCGCGCGGGGCGCGGCGCGGGCGATGGAGCAGCGCGAGGACGTCAAACGGGCGAAGGAGAACCTCGCACAGGCAGAGCAGGAGCTCGAGGAACTGAAAGCCAAGGTCGAAGAAGAAGTCGCCAGGATCCGCGCCGCATGAGCACTCCGCCAGCGCTCCGTCAGATGAGACACGATGTGTGGGCGACGCAGCGGCTGATCGAGCGCTGCCGTGCGCTTCCAGACAGGCAGCTTGACCTGGTGGTCCCGGGCACGTACGGAACGATCCGGCGGATGCTCACGCACATCGTCAGGGCCGACGAGGGCTATCTACAGAGTCTCGACATGCTCACCGAGCCGCGCATCGAAGAGGCGGACACCACGACACTCGACGAGATCGAAAAGCATCTGGCGACGGTGCGCGCCGGGGTCGAGCGGCTGTTCCTCCAGAAGGACTTCGACCCCGACCGGCGCATGCGTCGGCGGGACGTCGAGCTCGAGCCATGGATCCTCATCACCCAGTTCTCGCATCACGGGAGCGATCACCGCTCCCAGGTGTGCACGACGCTGAGTGTCAACGGGCTCGAGGTCCCGGATCTCGACGTGTGGGCATATGGCAACGCCGAAGGGGTCATCGTTCCGGACGCAGGCTAGTCCCACAATGTCTCGGTGATCCTCGACCTCGAGGGCGCCGTTCCCCAGAGGGCGATCTCGCCGCGTCTTTGGTGGATCCTTTCGATCGCGTCCGCCACCGTCGCGGGCGCAGCGCTGCTCGTTGTGAACGCATTGCCGCATGAACAGCTGGACCGTTTCGTCGTCATTGCGAGAAGTCCATCGGTGCTCGAGCAAGCCTTCGCCAAGCCGGGACCGGCGCGCCTTCAACTCGAGCTACCCGCCGACATCGCCGTTCCCGTTCCGCCCGGCCGCGTCGTCGGTGACTACGGTCCCGGCCGACCGGCGCCGACGGTGCGCTCCTACCGGCTCCGCGGATCGAGCGACCTCGTTGTCGTGGCCATGGCGCCGGATGCGCCCAGCGTTGTCGCGCCGCCGACGCGCCCCGCGGATGCGCTGGCTATTCACGGCAGCTACGCGGTCGGCTGGATCGTCGAGCCGACGTCGCTCAGCGTCGTGCGCTGGACCGAGAACGGGATGACCTACGAGGTCTCGTCCCGCAGCCTCGGCGTTCGCGACCTCGCGCGCCTCGCCGAGCAGATCCGCTAGCTTGCCGCGGCGGTGGCTGTGGGTCGCGTCGATCGCGGTCGCAGCGATTGGCCTCGCGTTGGTCCTCGTTATTCGACTCGCGCCGGGGAGCGCACCCGTCGCTACGTCGCCGACGTCATCCAACGAAGCAAGGTCATCGGCCGCGGCCACAGCGAGCACTAGCTCCACGCCGGGGCGTTCCCCGTCCCCGCAAGTCACGGCTCCGGCGACGACCGTGAAGGGAGTCGAAGCGCATGCGCTCCCGCAGCTGACCGATCAATGGGTCTTCCTTTTGACTCGGACCTTCACCTTCAGTCCGAACGATCCCAACCTCGGGCCGCTGCCCGCTCACGACTCGGTCAAGGCCGTTCGAGTGAGCGACCGGAGCGAGGTCACGGTCGCCGCCTTCACGTCGGCGGTCACCACAGTCACTGTCGACAACCTTTTGCGCGAGCAATTCTCACCAGATGGCCGGCAGCTCGTCCTCTCGGTCGTTATCGGCGATACGGGAAGAGAACGGGCGGCGCTTGTCATCGTGGATCTCGCCACCGGTGCGGTGCGGCAGCTAACAATGGATGCCGCCTACAACGATCTTCAGCCGGCCTGGAGCCCGACCGCGAACAGGATCGCGTTCGCGCGGACTCGCATTGGAGCCGGTGATGCGGGCATCTGGGTCGTTGACGCGGGTGGTGCGATCCCGCCTCGTCAGGTTCTAGCCGACGACGCCGCTCCTGGAGTAACAGCGGTATTTAGTTGGACCGGCGACGGGAGCGGGATCGGCTTCAGACGGGGCTTCGAAACCGCGAGGTACAGCGTTCTCGAGGTCGCGACAGGAAGGATCACCCAGGTCGGCGAGCTCTTCGTCAACGGGCGCGACTGCTGCGACTGGCGTCAGGGAAGACCGGCGTTCGTTGGTGCGCTCGAGGTCAGCCCAGACAAAAGCGATCAGTCGATCGTCGTCGCCGACGACGGGCTCGGGCGCACGTCTCGCGTGCTCCTGACGCGCCCGCAGCAGACCGGAAGCGATCTCCTCGTGCGGGCGCGGTGGCGACCGGGAGCAGACGACATTCTCTACGTCTCAGTGACCGGAGATCCGTCAGGGCAGCCTTCGCCGAGCGAGATCGTGGTCACGCCATCGACGCGCGCGGCTCCGCGGTCGGTCATTCGGGCTCCGGAACAGGTGCTCGCGGCCTGGACGCCGGACGGCGCGCGGATCGTGTACTTCCAGGGGCGCGGATTCGGTGGCATCTGGATGGTGCGCCCGGATGGCTCTGATCGGCAGGGTCTCGCGAGCTTCGGCGGAGTCCCCGAAGCGAACATCCGCCAACTCGATCTTGCGGTCGTCGGTTACTAGCTTCTCGGCGCGCAGGCTGTCATCGCGAAGCGCGCGGCGGCGAGATCGTTCCGCCGCGCCGGTACGAGGCGAACAACAGCGGTGTCGAGGCCGGCCGCGAGTTTCTCGAACGCTCCTCGTGCCCCCTTGGGCGGGCCCCAGTAACCGACGCGGCGCAGGAACTTGTCGGGGAAGCGTGCCGCGAGCTCGTCCTCGCTCGCGCCGGCCCCACGGCGCGACTCGAGCTCATCCAGCACCGAGCCGAAGCCCATGCGCGCGAAGTGCCCGCGGTACCCCTTCGTCTTGTCCGCGCCCGGCCGCGCGAGCGCGTATGTCATCACCATCTTCGCGAACGCCGTCCGGGCCGCGGTTTCGTCCTCATCCACGCAGATGCGGATGTATTCATGGATCGCGACGCTCCGCGGGTCGCGATCGGCTTGGCGCGCGCCCTCCGCGACCCGCTCGCGGCTCCACGCGACCTGCTCGGCGCTGCACCAGTTCAGCGCCGCACCGTCGTAGCGCTCACCGGCGAGGTGGAGCATCTGCGGCCCGAGCGCACCTAAGTAAACGCTCCCCGGGAAGTGTGGCCGCAGCGCATCGACGGCGTCACGCATCACACGTATCGGCGAAGCGGTGAGTCGACCGCTGCCGATCCCGAGCGTGAACCGGCCGGCGCAGCGCCGATACGTGTCCTTGGCGATGGATGCGAGGTCCGCAATGGACCACCCGGAGAGCGGCGCGACCGCGATCCCGGTCGCGAGTCGGCTCGACTCGTGCCACAGCGCGCAGATACCGAACGGCTCTGGCGTGCTCCCGATGGGGGTCCAGAGGCTCGCATATCCAAGTGTCGCGGCCTCGCGCGCGAGGAGGCGCTGATCGTCCTCGCTCAGCGCGTATCGGGTATCGACGCCGAGACCGATCTCCATGGCGACGCTCAGCCGGTCCGCGTCAACGCGTGGGCGTGTCGCGGTGCTCCTGGATCGCTGGCGCGCCCGTCTCGTCGAAGGTGCTGAACCCTGCTCAAGGCTCTTGGCCTTTCAAGGCCCCTGTCCTGTTGGACCAGGACGGCTGCCTGTTCCCGGTGACGCTATCAGTGGCCATGTATCCTGCTGAACCGTCAGGCCTACGGGCGCCATCTAGTTCTTCGATCAGCGGCGCGGGGGTCTGTGATTCGGAGGTGGGGTAAAGAGCAAGACGTCGTGCGCGTTTGCTGAGGAGCGCGCGGGTTGACGAACAAAGTGGGGAGATTCGAGGACACCGTCTGCGGCAGTTAGCGCGACGAAAAGCGAATCTCCGCACGCGCGTGGGGGAGGAACTCTATGAGTCGTCGCGTTGCAGCCTTCACCGTCGTCTTGGCTCTATCACTCGTCGGCACACTGGCCGGCCCGGCGCATCCGGCGCGGGCCCTCACGACGAGGAGTCAGAACATCGCGCTGGTCCCGAGCGCCATCGGAAGGATCAACATGGGTGGGACACTTCCCACGAGCATCGTGGGACGGCTGGGCGTCCCCGCGGGGTACAGCCCGAGTTTCACGCAGGTCCTTCCCGAGACGATCGCCACCGGAGGGGCGGGAGTCCTTTCGGGATTCGACACCGCCGCGCTCGTCGGGATCTGCGACATCGGCGATTTTCTCTCGGGCGCGCACGGGCCTAATTTCAAGACGAACATCGAGTCGTTCGTAACGAACGGCGGCAAGCTCATCATCTGGGACTCCGAGTGCACGAGCACGAACTACAGCAACTTCGTGTACCCGTTCACGACGAGCAATCCTGGCGCCGCGGGCGCGATGGGGACGCTGACCGATGTCGAAGAGAATTCACTCTCCAGCAGCATTCCGGCCAACGACTCATTCGTCAACGTCGTCGCGGTCAGCACCCAGGTAGACGCCGTGGGCGACGCCAACGTGTTCGTCACGTTCAATCAGAACTGGTGCACGGATCTTCGCGCGCTGAACACGCTGGGTGTGAACGGACCCGTGCAAACGTACGCGCGCCTCGGATCCGGTCTCATCATCTACAGCGGGCTGGACAAGGACGCGATGAGCAACACGAGCCCGAGCTTCGACAAGGCCAGCCTGTCCGGTCAGGTCCATCTTCAGCGCATCTGGCTGCTGCAGCTCCTGCAACCGTTCAACCCTGACAGCCTGCCCTGCGGTGTGAAGGTCTTCGGACTCTCGCTCATGCCGAAGACCGCCACCAACCCCGGAGGCAGCGCTCACACCGTCACCGCACATGTGACCACGAACGCAAGCCCGACACCCGGTGTCACCGTGACCTTTACCGTGACGCTTGGTCCTAACGTCGGCACCACCGGAACGGGCGTGACCAACGCGAGCGGCGACGCGACATTCACGTATACGAGCAACGGCGCCGCCGGAACCGACACGATCGAGGCGACCGCGACGCTCACGGGTACTGGCGGCGTGCCAACGCCCGTAAAGGACACCGCCACGAAGACGTGGATCGTGACCGATCCGCCGATCACTGCAAGCGGGGTGACATTCAACGCGACCGAGGGCACGGCTTTCACCGGCACGGTCGCGACCTTCACCGATCCGGACCCGCTGTCGACCGCGGCGGAGTACGACGCCACGATCGACTGGGGCGATAGCTCACCCATCGACATGGGCGTGATCAGCGGGCCGACGGGCGGTCCGTTCACCGTCAGCGGCACGCACATGTACGCCGAGGAGGGGACATTCCAGGTCAGCGTCGTGATCACCGACAAGGACAATCTGTCTAACACCGCCACCGCGCACTCGACGGCCAAAGTCGGAGATGCTCCGCTGTCGTCGAAGTGCTTGATGCCACCGTTCGTGCTGCAGACGTACAGCGGACCAACGGCAGGGTTCACCGACCAGAGCTCAACTGGGACGCTGAGTGATTTCACCGCGACGATCAACTGGGGCGACAGCTCCAGCTCATCGGGCACGATCGCTGGCGCCGGTGGTAACTCGCCGTACACGGTCAGCGGCAGCCACACCTACACCACCACTGGGTCTTTCACAGTCACCACGATCATCAACGACACAGGTGGCAGCACCACCACCGCCACGTGCACAGTTACTGTCGTCCCGTTCGCCACGGAAACGGGCGGAGCGTTCGTGATTGGTGACCTGGAAGCCGGGCTCGGCAACCACGTCACGTGGTGGGGCAGTCACTGGGCGAATATCAATCTCACGAGCGGGGGAGCGCCGCCCGACGCGATGAAGGGCTTCGCTGAAGAGGCCACCTTCCTTGGGCCTATGCCGAGCTGCGGTGGAATTTGGGCGACGGACCCCGGCAACTCCACGCCGCCTCCACCCAGCGTCTCCAAGTTCATGGCCGTTATTGTCTCGAGCAACGTCACCAAGTCGGGTTCGGTCATTAGCGGTGACATCAAACAGGTGGTCATCGTCGAAAATGACCCCGGCTACGAACCGAACCCGGGCCGCCCCGGGACCGGGACCGAGCTCGCGATCATCTGCACGTCGCCCTAAGACGCCACATTCGCGAAACGCGAAAGGAAGGGGCCCGCCTCGTGGCGGGCCCTTCCCGTTATCCGCCTAGCATGTTTGGCGTGGGGACCGATCCGCTCGCGGGCTTCAATCCCGCGACCCGGGCCTGGTTCGAGGCGACGTTCCAGGCGCCAACGCGGGCACAGGAGCTCGCCTGGCCGGCCATCGCCCGGGGCGAGAACGCGCTCGTCCTCGCCCCGACGGGATCCGGCAAGACGCTCGCGGCATTCCTTGCCGCGATCGACCGGCTCATGTTCTCCCCCGCACCGACGAAACCGCGGACCCGGATCCTGTACATCTCGCCGCTGAAGGCCCTCGCCGTCGACGTCGAGCGCAACCTGCGCGAGCCGCTCGTCGGGATCATGCGGCAGGCGCAGCGTCTGGGCATCCCGTACCGCGAGCCCACCGTCGCGATACGGACGGGCGATACGCCGTCGCGCGAGCGCGCGCGCTACCAGCGCGAGCCGGCGGACATCCTCATCACTACGCCGGAGTCGCTGTACCTCATCCTCACAAGCCTCGCGCGCGACGCTCTGCGAAGCGTGGAGAGCGTCATCGTCGACGAGATCCACGCGGTGGTCCCGTCCAAGCGGGGATCGCACCTCGCGCTTTCGCTCGAGCGGCTGGAGGAGCTGCGCGGCCGGGGCGCGCCCAAGCTGCAGCGCGTCGGCCTCTCCGCGACGCAGCGTCCGCTCGACGAGATCGCGCGGTTCCTCGGCGGCCTCGACGACGGCATCCCGCGCGCGGTTCGCGTGCTGGACGCCGGGCGGAAGAAGACGCTCGAGCTTCGCGTCGAAGTCCCGGTCGAGGACATGGCGCGCCTGGGCGAGCCGGCCGAGATCCCAACCGGGCCCGTGACCGCGGTCCAGCGCTCGTCGATCTGGCCCGCGATCCACCCGCAGATCCTCGAGCTCATCCGCTCGCACCGCTCGACGCTTATCTTCGTGAACTCCCGGCGCCTCGCAGAGCGCCTCGCGGGCGCGCTCAACGAGCTCGCGGGCGAAGAGCTGGTCCACGCGCACCATGGCTCGATCGCGCGAGAGCAGCGGCTCCGCATCGAGGATGACCTCAAGTCCGGTCGTCTCCCCGCGCTCGTCGCGACCAGCTCGCTCGAGCTCGGCATCGACATGGGCGCGATCGATCTGGTCATACAGGTCGAGTCGCCGCCGTCGGTCGCAAGCGGAATGCAGCGGATCGGACGTGCCGGCCACCGCATCGACGAGCCGTCGACCGGCGTGATCATCCCGAAATACCGCGGTGATCTGCTCGCGAGCGCGGCGATCACCGAAGGCATGTTCGCGGGCGCGGTCGAGCCAATGCGGTATCCGAGAAACCCGCTCGACATCGTGGCGCAGCAGATCGTCGCCATGACCGCGATGGACGACTGGGCGGTCGACGACCTCGAGCGCGTCATCCGTCGCGCCGCGCCGTTCGCGGAGCTACCGCGCAGCGCGTTCGAGGGTGTGCTCGACATGCTCTCGGGCCGGTACCCATCTGACGAGTTCGCGGAGCTGCGGCCGCGCGTCGTCTGGGATCGGACCGCGGGCGTCGTCCGCTCGCGGGAGGGCGCGAAGGTCGTGGCGATCTCGAATGGCGGCACGATTCCGGACCGCGGGCTCTACGGTGTCTTCCTCGCGGGCGCGGAGAAGGGCAAGGGCCGCGTCGGCGAGCTCGACGAGGAGATGGTCTTCGAAACGAAGGAGGGCGACGTCTTCCTCCTCGGCGCGTCGAGCTGGCGGGTCGAGGAGATCACGCAGGACCGCGTGCTTGTCTCGCCCGCGCCAGGGGTTCCGGGCCGGATGCCCTTCTGGCACGGTGAGAACGTCGGCCGTCCGCTGGAATTCGGTCGTGCCATCGGCGCGCTTGCCCGCCGCATGCGCTCCCTTCCCGCGGACGAGGCGACGAATGAGCTCGTGACGAAACACGCGCTCGCCGAAGGCGCCGCGCGCAATCTCCTGCAGTACCTGCGCGATCAGGAGGCCGCGACGGGCGCCGTGCCCGACGATCACACGATCGTCATCGAACGCTATCTCGACGACATGGGTGACTGGCGCGTTTGCATCCTGAGCCATTTCGGCGCGCGGGTGCACGCGCCCTGGGCGATGGCGATCGGTGCCATGGTGCGCGAGCGGAACGGCGACGAGCCGGACATCCTCTGGACGAACGATGGCATCGTGGTGCGCTTCCCAGGGACCGCGGAGCCGCCACGGGTCGACCTGCTCCTTCCCGATCCGGACACCGTGAGCGATCTCGTCCAGGCGTC
>Ga0209690_1001067_pt1 | contig 15155 bp, 12 predicted proteins | sample GraSoiAngelo_150_FD_186164 | JGI IMG/M metagenome (GOLD analysis project Ga0209690, IMG submission 186164) | Grasslands soil microbial communities from the Angelo Coastal Reserve, California, USA - 14_1009_09_40cm (SPAdes) (version 2) | ecosystem: Environmental > Terrestrial > Soil > Grasslands ...
CCTCGCCAAACGTATGGACGATGTTCTCGAGCTCCGGCGTGGTCAGGTCCGCGAACAGGGCGAAACCCGAAAGGATGTCGACGACGTCCTGACGTACTTCCACTTCCCCTCCGGGGGAAGCTTAGACGGAGAAGCTCCTAGGGCTCGACCCTTTCCCTCGTCACCGGACCCCGGACCGCTTCGTAGACGGCCCTGGCGATCCCGGCGGCGTCGAGGCCGTGTTCCCTGAGGATGTCCGATGCCTTGCCCTGGGGCAGGAAAGCGTCCGGCAGCGCCAGCATTCGCACGCGGCCGGCGAGGCCGTGGGGCGCCAGGGCCTCGAGCACCGCCCCTCCGAAGCCGCCGGTGCCGACGTTGTCCTCAACCGTCAGCACCACCCGATGGGCGCGGGCCCAATCGACGATGCGTGGGTCGACCGGCTTCACCCACCGCGCGTTGACCACCGCGCAGGAGACTCCCTGCATGTCCAGCCGCTCGGAGGCTTCGCCCGCGACCTCGACCATCTTGCCGACCGCGAAGATCACCGCGTCATCGCCCTTGCGCAGCTCCTCCCAGCGTCCGATGGGCAGCGGTTCCACCGGGAGGTCGGGCGTGGCGGGGACGGGACCTTTCGGGTAGCGGATCGCGACCGGGCCGTCGGTCACCAGCGCTGTCTCGAGCAGCGCGCACAGCTCCGTGGCGTCCTTGGGTGCGGCGATCTTTAGGTTCGGGATCATGCGGAGGTACGACAGGTCGAAGATCCCGTGGTGGGACGCTCCATCGGGTCCGGTCACGCCGGCGCGGTCGATCACGAAGACTACCGGCAGCTTGTGCAGGGCCACGTCCATGATCGTCTGGTCGAACGCGCGCGCGAGAAATGTCGAGTAGACGCAGACGACCGGATGCATGCCGGCGATCGCCAGCCCGGCGGCGAACGTGACCGCATGTTGCTCGCAAATGCCGACATCGAAGAAGCGGTCGGGAAACTCCTTGGCAAAGTTCAGCAATCCAGTCGATGACGCCATCGCCGCCGTGATCGCGCAGACCTCCGGGCGGCGCACGGCTGAGCTCATCAGCGCCTCGCCGAAGACGTCGGTGTAGGTCACCTCGGTCGAGCGCGGGCGGCCGGTCAGCGGGTCGAACGCGCCGACGCCGTGCAGCTTGTCGACCTCGTCGTCGACAGCCGGGCTGTAGCCGTGGCCCTTCTCCGTCACCACGTGCACCACGACCGGCTCGCGCAGCTTCTTGGCCCGCGTCAGCACTTCCTCGAGCGCGACCTCGTCGTGGCCGTCGACCAGACCCGCGTACTTGATGCCGAGGCTGTCGAACATCGTCGAAGGCTGCAGCAGCTGCTTCAAACCTTCTTTGACCCGATACGCGGCCTGGTCGGCGGTCGATCCGACGAGAGGCAGGTCGCGCAGCAGGCGCGAGATGTCGTCCTTGATGCGCTCGTAGCGAGGATCCACCCGCAACTGCGACAGATGGCGAGCCAGACCGCCGACGGTCGGCGCGTACGAGCGGCCGTTGTCGTTGATGACGATGATCAGGTTTGGCGGCATGAGGTGCGCGATCTGGTTCAGGGCCTCGTATGCCATGCCGCCGGTGAGCGCCCCGTCGCCGATCACTGCGACGACAAAACCGCGGACGCCTTTGCGGAGCCGCGCCTCGGCGATGCCAAGCGCGTAGCTCAGCGACGTCGAGGCGTGGCTGTTCTCGACCAGGTCGTGCTCCGACTCCATGCGCGACGGATAGCCCGAGAGCCCACCCGCCTGCCGCAGCCCGGAGAACTGCTCGGCGCGTCCGGTCACGAGCTTGTGGACGTAAGCCTGGTGGCCGGTGTCCCACACGATCGCGTCGGACGGGCTGCTGAACACGCGGTGGAGCGCGAAGGTGAGCTCGACCACGCCGAGGTTCGGGGAGAGGTGGCCGCCGGTCCGCGACGTCAGCTCGACGAGGAACGCGCGCACCTCGTTGGCGAGCTCGTTCAGCTGGGCCTGGTTGAGCGCCTTGAGGTCAGCAGGCGAGTGGATCGTCTCCAGGAGTCCCACTTCTCTGATTTAACGCTCTACGCCCGCCATGAGTTCCGCCAGCTCGATGCACAGCCGCGTGCCGGCTCCGCTCGGCCCTCGCAGGACCGTGGTCAGCTCGAGGTTGGTGTTCCACGCCGCGGCGGCGATGTCGATGTGCGCCCAGGGTTTCGCGCCCGCGAACTCGGCGATGAACATGCCGCCCATGATGGTTCCCGCCTCACCGTACTCCGCGTTCCGCAAGTCCGCGATCTGGCTGCGGAGCAGGATCCGGTAGTCGGCGTAGATCGGGAGCCGCCACACCCGATCGCCGGCCTCGCGCGACGCCTGCTCGACCAGCGTCCAGAACGCGTCATCGTTGCTCACGGATGCGCTGGCCGCATGGCCGACGGCGATCGTCGCGGAGCCCGTGAGCGTTGCGAGGTCCATCAAGTGCGTCGCTCGGTTGCGCAGCGCGTGCGTCAGTGCATCCGCGAGGACGAGCCGGCCTTCCGCGTCGGTGTTGACGACCTCGACCGTCTTGCCGTCGGCGCTCACGATCACATCGCCGGGCCGCTGGGCAGGCGGGCCGGGCATGTTCTCGGCCGCGGCGACAACGGCCATCACGTCGAGGGGCAGCTTGCGCGAGGCGATCACGTCGATCGCCGACAGCACCGCGGCCGCCCCCGCCATGTCGCTTTTCATCTGGCTCATGTGCTCGGGGTTCTTGCCTGTCTGCCGCGAGCGGCGCTCGAAGGTCCCCACGGCATTGGCCACCATCTCGCCGAGGACTCCGCCCATCGCTCGGTCCAGCTCTTGGGCTGCGGGTCCAAGCCGCTGGCCGGTGGCCACGGGGATTGCGAGGGCGTCGGCGCTCAGCCCGGCGGCAGGCGCCGAGACCAGGGTGATCTTCACGGCGGATTAAATGTAAAGCGGGGTTAGGTCAAGTGTTCCGCCACTAACTCGAGCACATGCGCTACGCGCAGCTCGAGGCCGCGCTTGCGAGCCGCGGCGGCGATGTGCATAAGGCAGCCCGGGTTGTCCGAGGCGACGACCGCGCATCCCGTCTTGGCGATCGCGTCGAGCTTCCACTGGGCGAGGCGATCGGCCACGCGCGGCCACTCGAGGCTGAAGCTGCCTCCGAAACCGCAGCAGTTCGCGATGTCGGGCAGGTCGACGACTTCATAGCCCGCCAGCTCGAGGAGCCGGCGCGGTTCGCTCTTCAGACCGAGCTGGCGGAGCGTCTGGCAGGAGTCGTGGTAGGCGATCTTGAGGCTGAGGCGCTCGCCATCGACCAGATTGCGATTGGCGTCGAGCAGCTGCAAGGCAAAGCGGGTCGAGTCGCGCATTCGCTCGCGCACGCCTTCGTCGGGCGGGGCACCCCAGTCCGGAGCATCCATCGTGAACGCGCCGAAGCAAGAGGCGGAGGGAGTCACGATCAGGCCCCCCGAATTTCGAAGGCTCTCGGCGAGCGTTGTCGTCAATTTGTGGGCGGTCTTGAAGTCGCCCGCGTTGGCGGCAACGAGACCGCAGCACCACTGCTCCTTGGGAAATCCAACGTTGAAGCCGGCGGCGGTCGCGATCCGCTCCAGTGCGACCGCCGCTTCCGGCCACACCCTGTCCGCCAGGCAGGAGGCGAAGATGGTGAGCGGCTCGCCGTCCACATGGTGCTCCTGGACGCGGTCGCGGAACGGCGTCCGCGCCAGCTTCGGCGTTCCCGGCACCAGCCCGCTGAAGGGCGCCGCCGCACGCATCAGCGTGTCCGCAAGCTGGGGCCGCGTCCAGAGCCCGAGCACGGCTCGCTTGCGCAGCGACTTGCGGCCCCTCCGTCGGTGCTCGAGGATCTGTCGCGGCAGAGGGATCTCGACCGGGCAGATCTCCTGGCACGCATTGCACTGAACGCAGAGCGTGTTCGCGAGGTCCGCGTCCTCGAGGCCGTGATGGAACGGCGTGAGAACGAGACCGATCGGACCGTTGTAGATGTGGCCTCCGAACTGGTGGCCGCTGACCGCCATGAACGGTGGGCAGGCGTTGGAGCAGGCGCCGCACCGGATGCAGGTCATTGCGTCGCGAAAGATGGGATCGAGGAGCATCTTCTCGCGACCGTTGTCGATGATCACACAGTGGAGCTCGCGCGGTCCGTGCACGCCGATGGTCAGGGACTGCTCGATGTCGGCGGAGCGTGAAGGTCCCGTGATCCAGTTCACGTAGCTGCTGATCAACTGGCCGGTGCCGCTGCGCGGCAGCATGCGCAGGACCGCGACCGCGTCGTCGAGACTCGCGACCAGCTTGTCGATGCCGAAGAGCGCGATATGCACGGGAGGCAGCGTCGTCGTCAGGTCGGCGTTGCCCTCGTTGGTGACGAGGACGATCGTCCCCGTCTCCGCGATCGCCATGTTGGCGCCCGAGATGCCGACCGTCGCCTCGATGAATTTCTGCCGCAGCGACTCGCGTGCGTGACGCTGAATCGCCTCCACGGTCGGCTCGGTGCCGAAGACCTTGGCCGCGTCCTCCTTGGTCAGGTGGATCGCGGGGGCGATGAGATGCGATGGGTGCGTGTGCGTGAGCTGCACCATCCGCTCGCCAAGGTCGGTCTCGACGACCTCCATGCCGAGCCCTTCGAGGTAATCGTTCAGCCCGATCTCCTCGGTGGCCATCGACTTGCTCTTGGTCACGACCATCCGCCGGCCCGAAGGCAGTCCGCTGCCGGCGTTCCAGCACAGCTGACCGATGATGTCGCACGCCTCGGCCGCGTCCTTGGCGAGATGTACCGCGCCCCCGGCTGCCGCCAGGCGCTGCGCGAACTGGTCGAGCAGCTCTGGCAAGCGCTCGAGGTTTGCCTGGCGGCGGCGTTTCAGCTCGGCTCGTCCCTTCGCGAAGTCGAAGCTTTCGAACGCGGCGTTGCGACGGCCGCGGAGGCCGGTCATGGCGCCGATCAGCGCTTTCTGCAGCTTGGGATCATCGAGCGCGTGGTTCACGCGCCGGGAGAAATGGCTCCGGCTTTCAGGCACGCGTTTGCGCGGCTTCTCGGATCGATTCCTTCACGCCGTCAGGTGTGAACACCGGCGCCAAGCATATGGTCCCGACACAAACCACCGCGCGATCATCACCGGATGGATCGATGACGGCGTACGGGTGCGCGGCGCGCGCGGCCCGCGCGAGTTCGGGATTTCGCGTGGTGACCTTGATCGCGTGATCGAGTCGGTCGAGAGCGCGCGCGAAGATCGCCGCCATCAGGCCGAATGACCGCGGCAGCGCGGCCACGGACTCGAGGGCGTGGCGGGCGCGGGCGCCATATTGCGACCCGGGGTCGCCACGCAGGTTGTCGAGCTCGATCAGGGCCATCGCTGCAACCGAGTTTTCCGCGAGCGGTTTGATGCGCTCGCCCAGGCGGCCCAGCTCGTCGCTTCCTGCGTGGTCGAGGTAGCCCCCCAGCTCCGGATCGCCGTAGCGCTCCTCGAGGTGAGCGGCCAGGTCGAGCGCAACCTCCATCCATCCCTCGCCGAGTCCATGTTGATACGCGCGAGCGGCGGCCCACAGCGCCCAGACCTGGTCCGCCAGCTGGCCGCCGACACCTTCGGCGTGGTTCATGCCCTCACCATTGCGATAGGCGTGCTTGAAAAGCGAATCGAGCAGCTTCTCGGCCGGCAGCCCGGCCTCGAGGTACGCGATCGCGAGCGCCGCATTCCACGACGTGTAGATGCGGCGGTCGACGTACGGCGCGTTTGCCGACTCCCTCTCGTCCGCGTCCATGGAGTAGTAGTGCTCGTCGGCGTCCTGGCTGCCCGCGTAAAGCCCGGTATTCGGATCACGGAGGACTCGATCGAGGTACGCAGCGGTCTTGTCGAGGGCCTGGGACATGCCGGCCAGCGATAGCGCATGGACCAATCCGGCGTGGTCTTCCAGCATCTTCTCGAAGTGCGGCACGCTCCAGTCCTGAGTGGTCGAGTAGCGGAAGAAGCCGCCCTCGACGTGGTCGTACGTCCCGCCACCCGTCATCTTCTCGAGCGTGTGCACCGCCATCCGGCGCAGCTCATCGTCGGAACGCAGGACCGATTGCTCGAGCAGGAGCAGGATCGCGTCGGCCTGCGGAAATTTCGGCGCGTTGCCGAATCCGCCGTATTCCGCGTCGTATGCGGAACGGACGGCGTCGAGGATCTCAGCTACGAGGCGGGGCTCGAGCTCGCCTGCGCTCCGCGCAACACCTAGAGCCGCGCGCTTTCGCGCTTCCAGCACGCGCGCTGATATCTCGGTCTGGTTGCCTCGGTAGTAACCGGCGATGCGCACCAGCGCGCTCGCCATCTGGTCCGGGGGCAGGTATGTGGCGCCGGTCAGGATGTCTCCCGAGGCAGTGAGGAACGCCGTCGTCGGCCAGCCGCCCATGTTGTAGCGCTGGTTGATGTCGGGGCGCACGTCATTGTCGACCCGCACCGGCACGTAGTCGCGGTTGATGATCTCGATCACGCTCGGGTGCGAGTAGGTGGTCTCGTCCATGACGTGACACCAGTGACACCAGACCGCGGAGATGGAGAGGAGGATCGGGCGGTTCGTGAGCCTCGCCTCGTCGAAGGCCTCTTTCGACCACGGGTGCCAGTTGATCTCTGACGCCCGGTTGGGCCGCGGCGAGAAGTGAAACTCCTCTGCAGCCTCCATCTCGAGGACAAGGTTACGATGGCGATGTGATCTCAACCAGCGCTGTCGACGCCTACGTCGAGAAGCACACACGGCGCTTTGTGGACGAATTGAAAGAGCTCTGCTCGTTTCCCAGCATCTCCAACCATGGGCACGCGGCGATCCAGCCCGCGCGTGACTGGCTGGCCGACCGGCTCGCGCGATTCACCGACCGCGTCGAAACCCTCGAGGCGGGGGGCATGCCCGCGCTGTACGCCGAGGTGAAGGGCGCTGGACGCCGCAAGCTGTTGCTGTACGAGCACTACGACGTTCAGCCGGTCGACCCGCTCGACCTGTGGCAGTCGCCGCCTTTCGAGCCCGCGGAGCGCGACGGACGGATCGTCGCGCGCGGAGTGGCCGACGACAAGGCCGACGTCATGGCGCGCATCCACGCGCTGGAGACGCTGAAAAATCTGGGCGAGGCTCCGGTGACGCTTCGCTTTCTCGTCGAAGGCGAGGAGGAGATCGGCTCGCGTTCCTTCGCGAAGATCGCGCACGACCATGCCGACAAGCTGAAGGCCGACGGCTGCCTGTGGGAGTCGGGCACCTCCTTCGACGACGCGGGGCGGCCGACGCTGCAGTTCGGCTGCCGTGGCCTGGCCTACGTCCAGCTCCGGGTCAAGAGGCTCGACTTCGACCAGCACTCCGGGTTCGCATCGATCTATCCGTCGGCGGCGATGTACCTGATCGGTGCGCTCGCGAGCCTGCGCGACCAGGACATGAACATCAAGATCGACGGCTTCTACGACAGGGTGGTCAAGCCGACCGAGACCGATCGCCGAATGATGGCGACCATCGATCCGGAAACCGAGAAGCGCCGCAAGCTCGTGGGGTTTGACAAGCTCGTCCGCGACCCCAAGCCGGAGCAGGTGATCGAGCAGATGCTGTTCCTGCCCACGTGCAACATCGCGGGCGTGACGACCGGTTACCAGGGTCCGGGCTCGAAGACGGTGCTGCCCGCGGAGGCGAGCGCCAAGCTGGACTTCCGGCTGATCCCGAACCAGGACCCTGACGACGTGGTTGAGCTTCTGCGCAGGCACCTGGACCGGCACGGCTTTGAGAAGGTCGAGATCGTCCGCGGTGAGGGTGAGAAACCGGCGCGCTCAGATCCCAGCTCGGCCATCGCCAGGACCGTGATCGACTGTGTCCGCGACATGCACGGCGAGCCGGTGCTGTGGCCGTTCATGCCCGCGACGGGCCCGATGCACCCGGTCGTGTCGGACCTCGGCATCCCGACGGTCCTGCCCGTGGGTGTTGGCCGGCCGGACAACCGCATCCACGCTCCGAACGAGAACATCAGAGCGGCGGACTACATCAACACGGTGCGTTTGAACTGCCGGATCTGGGAGCGTTTCGGGGCGGCCTGATGGAGAAGCTCACCGACAAGCTCTTCACGGTCAAGTACAACGAGGACACCGGCAAGCCGCACATCGAGATCGTCGACCAGAACGTGTGCTTCAAGAAGTGCACAGGCAAGTACTGCAACCATTTCTGCCCCGCGGGGGTGTACGAGTGGAACGAAGAGCAGAAGAAGAACCTGGTCAGCTTCGGCAACTGCATCGAATGCGGGGCTTGCTCCATCGGCTGTCCGTTCGACAACATCGCCTGCCGGTCGCCCCGGGGCGGGTACGGCGTCCGCTACCAGCACGGATGAGCGTAGGGGGAACCCTACCGGGTTCCCCCTACGTCGCGGCGCTCAACGACCGCTCATGCGTTTTCAAGGGTCCAGCGCTTGTGGCGGCCGGATTCTCGCCGCTACCCCTTCCGGATAGGAATAGCGACCGGGATGGGAATACTTCCTGTAGGCGCATGAACGAGTACGACGTGATCATCGTGGGGGGCGGCCCGGCAGGCCTGGCCGCGGCGCTCTATACCGCCCGCATGGACCTGAAGACGCTGGTGGTCGACCGGGGCCCGCTCGGCGGCCAGCTTCTCAACACCGAGCTGGTCGAGGACTACCCCGGCTTCGAATCGGTCCTAGGCTCGGACCTCGCCCTCAAGATGGGGGACCACGCGCGCAAGTTCGGAGTGGAGATCCGGGATTTCGAGCCGGTCAAGGAGATCGACGTCGAGGGCAGCACGAAGGTGGTGCGCCTGGAGTCGGGCGAGGAGCTCCACGCTCGGGCTCTGATCATGGCCGCCGGCGGGTTGCCGCGCTACCTGCAGGTCCCTGGCGAGAAGGAGTTCTGGGGTCGGGGCGTGAGCTACTGCGCCGTCTGCGACGGCGCGTTCTTCAAGGGCCAGGAGCTGGCGGTCGTGGGCGGCGGCGACGCCGCGGTCGAAGAAGGCGACTTCCTCACCCGATACGCGTCGAAGGTCTACATCATCCACAGACGCAATGAGCTGCGGGCGCAGCCGATCCTGGTCGACCGCGCCCGCGCCAACCCCAAGATCGAGTTCGTCCTCGACGCCCACGTGAAGGAGATCGTCGGTGACGAGAAGGTCCAGATCGTCCGCTATGACAAAGGCGGCGAGACGAGGGAGCTTCGCGTCGGCGGGGTGTTCATCTTCGTCGGCTTCGTGCCGAACTCGACCCTGTTCAAGGTCCACGTCGACCACGACGCGGGTGGCTACATCCTCACCGACCGCAACATGCAGACTTCGGTCGAGGGCATCTGGGCCGTGGGTGACGTGCGGGCACAGCTGACCAAGCAGATCGCAACCGCGGTTGGCGACGGCACGACGGCGGCGGTCGCCGCGTCGATGTACATCACCACTCTGAAGGACGCGGCCCGGGCCTAAGGTCCGGCCGATCCCACGTCGACGCGGAGCTGGAACGTGTAGCTGCCGTCGCGCGAGCTGGCATCGACCCGAGCTACCCCTGCGCTCAGCGCCTGGAAGGGTGGCGACCGGTCGACTTACGATCGTCTCGGTCGCATTCGGCGGGCCGGCAAACAGTAGAAAGGAGGGGGTGGCGCCCTGCTGGCGGTACGCGATCCGCGCGGTGTTGCCGGCGAAGGATTGGAACCGCAAGTCGGTTTTGCGCCGCAAGCCGGTAGCGGCTGCGCGGCAGGATGCGAACCAGGGCGGTGAGGGCTAAGTCTTCGACGCTGAACGGCAAGGCGCGCCGATGATAGGTCGCCGGATTGGGATTTGTGGGTCTTCAGCCCACGATATGGGACCAAAGTCCCAACGTGACGACGGCCGCCGTCCGCTAGAGTTGCGGCTACCAACCAGGAGGATGTCATGAAACCCGTCCCAGCCCACGTTGCAGCAGCCGCAGTTCTCCTCTCGTCAACCTTGGTGTTGCTTGCAAGCGCCACCGCGTACGCGAAAGAGAATCCAGGCAATCACTACGGAAAAGACAACAACCCCGGCAACCACTATGGTCAGCTGAGCAACCCTGGCCACCATTACGGCCAGCTGAAGCACCAGCAGATTCCGGCGCCGAGTCCGTCGCCGGCTTCGAATCCAAGCTCCAACCCCGCATCGCACCCGAGCTCGAACGGCTCGACCACGACCATCGTTGTCGCTGACTCACCTGGATTGAGCGCGGGCGACAACATCACGCTTCCCGACTTCCCGATCAACCTGCCGGCGCAGCAGCAAACGTCGAGCCGATCCATCCTCTTCGACTCGCCGTCGGCGAACCCGCTCGACTGGCTGCTTCTGCTGATCCTGCCGGCGCTGCTTGCCATATGGCTCATGACTTTTACCCGCATCGCGGTCAGAGTTTCAAGGCGGCGAAGGACGATGCGGGCGGTCCTGGCCAGCGCACCGACCGTCTGACGCAGCTCAGGGCGCCGGGCTGAGCGGAACCTCGACTAGCCGACCTCATCGATACGCACCGGCCGGTTTTCGCGTCTCGAACGATCGGCTGCCAGCGCCACCACAAGCGCGCGGCGTGCAGCGTGCACGGTGCACGGGCTCTCGGATCCAGTTTGGGCCGCGTGCAAGAAGCCCTCGAGCTCAGCCCTGTAGGCGTCCGCGAATCGGTCGATGAAGTCGCGGTACCCAGGCTCTACCGGAGCGGCGACGCCGGGTTCGACCGACCGCATCGGGGTGCGGGGGCTCAACCCCACGACGATGCTGTCGCGGAGGCCGAATATCTCCATCCGCACGTCATAGCCGCGGGCGTCGTTGCGCATGCCGCTGGCGATGCCGAGGGTTCCACCCTCGAAGCGAAGCACCGCTCCCGCGGCATCGATGTCGTCGTGCCTGGCGAAAGCAGGCGCGTGGGCCTGGCCCGCCGCGTAAACCTCGACCACAGGCCGGTCGATCACCCACGGGGCGATGTCGAAGTCGTGGATCGCCAAGTCGCGCCAGATGCCGCCGGACACGGCGACATATTCCTCAGGAGGCGGCGCGGGGTCGTGCGTTGCCACCCGGACGAGCTGAACGTCACCCAACCCGCCCGAGCGCACAGCTTCCCTGGCGGCGCGATAACCAGCGTCAAACCGGCGCTGAAATCCGATCTGGACAAGGATCTTCGCCCGCTCCGCGTGATCGATCACCGCGTCCGTCGTCGCGAGGTCGAGCGCGATGGGTTTCTCGCAAAAAGCCGGCACCCGTGCGTCCGCGGCCATGTGGAGCAAAGGCGCATGTGCGGGAGTCGCCGCGGCGATCACAAGCGCGTCGACACCCGACTCGAGGAGCGCCTCGGGCGTCTCGACGACGCCGGCGCTGAGCCGACGCGCGACTTCGGCCGCGCGTTTCTGGTCCATGTCCGTGATGGTCAGCCGATCGACCTGCGACAGCATCGCCAGGTGCTGCGCGTGAAGGGCGCCGATTCTCCCGACGCCGATCAGACCTATATGCACTTGGGCTATTTTCGACTGTAAGGCGAGCTCGAGGCGACCCGGCACGCTGGCGCGAAACTGATACGATCGCGCCACGAATCTCTGCTCGTGAGCCCCTCCGTGAGGAGGGCCCGTTCAGCCTCAGAGGAGGTCGACATGCAACCAATCACTCGGCGTGAATTCGTCAAACGCACGGCCGTCGCCGGAGCGATGCTGACATCAATCCCAGCCATCCTCGAGGCGTGCTCGGGCTCGAGCCCGACCACTTCGAACAAGCCATCGAAGCTTACGATCGCGGCGGTCCAGGGTGCCGAGGACGGGCCACTCAAGAAGGTGGCGCCGATGTATCAGTCGCAGAGCGGCATCACGATGGAGATCGTCGAGTTTCCTTACGACCAGCTGTTCGAGAAGCTGGTGACGACTTTCCAGGCGAACGGCTCGTCCTATGACCTCTGCATGATGGACGACCCCTGGATGCCCAAGTTCGGCACCATGGGCGCGCTCCAGCCGCTCGATTCGAACTTCGGCTTTACGCGCGACTCGGACATACCGAGCATCGTCTACGACGTGGGCACCTGGCCCCCGCCCCACGGGCCCGTACCGCCCTCTGAGCAGGGGAAGTCTCAGCACCTGTACGGCATCACCATCGTGGGCAACGTCGAGATGTTCATGTACCGCAAGGACCTGGCCACAACGCCACCGACGAGTTGGGATGACGTCCTGGCCAACGCCCAGAAATTCAACAAGGCGAATTTCTACGGCTACGTCATCCGCGGCAAGGCCACCAACCCCGCGAGCAGTGACTCGCTCCCCATCCTCTGGTCATTCGGCGGTGACATCTTCGACACCAGCTGGAAGGTCAAGCTCGACTCCACAGAGTCGATCGACGCCATCACATTCCTCACGCAGACGCTGAAGAAGTACGCGGAGCCGGGCGCCGCGAACATCGATGCGGCCGACCGCGACCGGTTGATTGCGATCGGGCAGGCGTTCCAGTCCACGACGTGGCCGGCGGAGGTCACCGGCGTGGTAGAGGCGCAGGGCGTCTCCCAGGTCGTGGGCAAGATGGGGTACATCCCGATCCCGAAGGGACCCGGCGGCAAGGGTCTCGGCATGATGGGCAACTGGCTGCTCGGGATCCCGAAAGGCTCGAAGAACGGATCGGCGGCAGCCGACTTCATCAAATGGCTGATCAAGACCGAGAACATGAAGACGTACGTCCAGAACGGAGGCATTCCCACCCGGACCAGCCTGCTCAACGACCCGACCCTCGGCCAGAACAATCCCTACTTCCCCGCGCTGGCGCAGTCCCTCGCGGCACAACCCAACTGGCGGCCTCGAACCGACCAGTGGAACGCCGTCGAGACCATCTACGGGACGGCCGTGAACCAGGCTGTGGCCGGGCTCAAGACGCCGAAGGATGCCTTGACAGGGGCGGCGACGCAGATTCGCACGGCGATGAAACAGGCCGGTTACCCCTCTTAGATTGACGATGTGATTCGTCCGCGGCCGGCCGACCGGTCCGCACGGCTGTGCAGGCTGTGAGGGCCGGTTGGCGGCGGCTCAGCCGGGACGAGCGCCTGGCTTACCTGATCCTCCTGCCGGCGCTCAGTGCGGTCTTCGTCATCGTCACCATCCCATTCGTCCTCGTCATCATCCAGTCGCTCAGCACCGAGGACGGAACGTTCGTCGGACCTCTCAACTACTCCCGGGCGCTCGCGAATCCTCTGCTCTACGAGGCGATCAGGGCCACCGGCGTCTACGCGCTGATCGTTCTCCCGATCGAGATCCTGCTCGGCCTCAGCTTCGCCCTGCTCGTGCATCGCACCGTGCGGAGGCCTGGCCTACGAGCCGCTATCTACGTGCTCGCCATCCTGCCGCTGGTGGTCCCGCCTGTCGCGATCGGCGTGGTGGCGCGGCTGATCTATGCCCCGGGCTACGGAGTGCTGAACGTGCTCCTCGAACGCTATGTAGGCGTCCACCAGGAGATCAACTGGCTGGGGGACCCCACGCTGGCAATGCTGGCCGTGGCAAGCGTCGACATCTGGCAGTGGACACCGTTCGTCTACCTGGTGCTCTTCTCCGGCCTGCAGACCGTGCCGCGCGAGTCGGTCGAAGCCGCCCAGATCGACGGCGCCAACTGGTGGGCGCAGTTCCGGTACATCGACCTCCACTACCTGCGCCCGCTGTTCATCCTCATCCTCTTCTTCAGGCTGGCAGACGTGCTGCGCGTCTTCGACCACGTGTTCATCCTCACGGGTGGCGGTCCGGGCACATCCACCCAGCTGCTGAGCCTCTACATGTACCGTGTTGAGTTCAAGTTCTTCGACACGGGACAGGCGGCGGCTCTTGCGGTGGTCGTGCTTGTCTCCTTCAGCCTGCTTTACACACTCATCGCCCGCGTCCTTCCGCTGGAGCGAGCATGAGACGCCTGGGGACCGCTGTCATCCTCAGGTCGGCCCTCACCACCTTCGCTTTGGGATTGGCCGGCGTCCTGTACGGCTTTCCGCTCTACTGGTTGTTCATCACCTCCCTAAAGAGCAAGGGAGAGCTCTTCGCCAGCACGGTGCACCTGATTCCCCATAACCCGACCTTCGCCGCCTACTCCAGCGTGCTGATCGACCGAGGGTTCTGGGTCCTCCTCAAGAACAGCGTGGTCGTATGTGTCTCGACTGTCCTGGTGACGCTTGTCGTGGGCCTGGTGATCACGTATCCGCTCACGCGACTGCCGGTTCCAGCCCGACTGCGGGTGGGCGTTCTCAACTGGGCGCTCTCGCTGCGCTTTCTACCACCCATCGCCGTGGTCATCCCTTACTTCGCCATCGTGCGAACGGTGCAGATCTACGACCAGCCCATCGCGCTGATCGGCATCTATTCCTTGTTCAACCTGCCCTTTGCCATCTGGATGCTGAAGGGATTCCTGACCGAGATCCCACTCGAGCTCGAGGATGCCGCACGCGTCGATGGGGCGACGCGCTGGATCGCGTTCTGGCGCGTGCTGCTGCCGCTGGCCGCACCAGGAGTGATGGCCGCCGCGATCATCATCTTCACCTTCGCGTGGAGCGAGTTTCTCTTCGCCTTGATCTTGACCGCCACCCCCAACGCGCAAACCTTTCCGGTCGGAGTTCAGGGCCTGGTCACGCAGTTCGAGATCATCTGGAACGACATGGCAGCCGCGGGGGTCATCGCCATGGCCCTGCCGCTCGTCCTGATGGTGATCGGTCGCAGGTACATCGTCGCCGGGCTGACCTTCGGCGTCATCCGTGAGAAGTGAACGCCGCCATCTACCTCAATGGGGCCACCTTGATGACGACGAACACACAGCGTGTGCTGGAGATCGCGCGGGACAGCGGCTATGCGGGCATCGAGGCACGCGCGGAGCGACTCCTTCAGAGCAGCGCCGAGGTTCGCGCGACCGCAGAGCTCGCGCGCCCGAACGAGGTCCTGACCGTGAACGGGGTCGCCTTGAGCTTGAGGTCGGACGGCCGGATGAACCGCGAGCTGCTCGACGCAGACCTGCCGCCGCGTCTGCGCATCTGCAAGGAGATTCGGTCCCCGTACCTGCTCGCCATCGTCCCGAGAGCGCCTGGTCTACAGACCAGCCGGGCGATCCCGGGCACACGTGAGGCGCTCGAGCTCGCCCGCGAGCGTGCAGGCGCGATGGGAATTCGGATCGGGTTTGAGTTCCTGGGTTTTGCTGACTGCCCGATCAACACGCCCGCGCTCGCCGGCGAGGTCGTCGACGGTGTCGACGGGATCG
>Ga0209690_1001068_pt1 | contig 15150 bp, 10 predicted proteins | sample GraSoiAngelo_150_FD_186164 | JGI IMG/M metagenome (GOLD analysis project Ga0209690, IMG submission 186164) | Grasslands soil microbial communities from the Angelo Coastal Reserve, California, USA - 14_1009_09_40cm (SPAdes) (version 2) | ecosystem: Environmental > Terrestrial > Soil > Grasslands ...
ACAGCTGCGGTGGCTGGCGCCGCCTCGAGCGGCTGCCGAAGGTCCTGCGCCCGGGCGGCTGCGCACAGCTCGACGGCGAGGATGCTCGTCAGGTTGTCGATCACGGTGCGCAGCTTCAAGGCCGCCCCCCAACCCATCGAGACGTGGTCCTCCTGCATGCCCGAGGTCGGAACCGAGTCGACGCTCGCGGGCGCCGCCAGGCGGCGGTTCTCGGCGACCAGCGCGGCGGCTGTGTACTGGGCGACCATCAGGCCCGAGTTCACACCCGGCTCCTCGGCGAGGAACGGCGGCAGGCCCTGTGAGCGATGCGGATCGAGGAGGCGGTCGACACGCCGTTCCGCGATCGAACCGACCTCGGCCGCGGCGATCGCGAGAAAGTCGGCAGCAAAAGCGAGCGGTTCGCCATGGAAGTTGCCATTGGACTCGACCTCCCCGTTCTCGAGCACGATCGGGTTGTCGATCGCCGACGAAAGCTCCACCTCCGTGGTTCGGCGCGCGAAGTCCAGCGTGTCGCGCGCGGCGCCGGCGACCTGCGGGCTGCAGCGCACCGAGTAGGAGTCCTGGACTGCGTGCTGCGAGTGGCGATGCGAGGAGACGATCTGCGACCCGCTCATTAGGCGCGCGAGGTTGCTTGCGCTGGCGGCCTGCCCGGCATGCGGGCGGACCTCATGCAGGTGAGCCTGAAACGCGCGGTCTGTGCCCAGGAGCGCTTCGGCCGACATCGCGGCAGTGACGTCCGCAGTGCGAAAGAGACGCTCTGCGTCGGTGCACGCAAGAAGCAGCATGCCGAGCATGCCGTCGGTGCCGTTGATGAGCGAGAGGCCTTCCTTGGTCTCGAGCCTGACCGGCTTGAGCTTTGCGGACCTGAGCGCGTGCGCTGCCTCTTTGGTCGCGCCGCTTGGGTCGACGACGTCGCCCTCGCCCACCAGCGCCAGGCCGATGTGCGCGAGCGGCGCGAGGTCGCCGCTGCAGCCGACGGAGCCGTGGCGCGGAACCACGGGCGTGATGCCTTCGTTGAGCATCGCCAGCAGCGCCTCGGCGAGCAGCGGCCGCACACCGGACATGCCCATCGCCAGCGTGCGGGCGCGCAGGAGCATGGTCGCACGCACGACCTCGATGTCGATTGGCGGCCCGACGCCCGCGGCGTGGGAGCGGATGAGTGCCAGCTGAAGCTCGGGTTGGCGGAGAGGCGCGACGCGCGTGCCGGCTAGGGCGCCGAAGCCAGTGGAGACACCGTACACCGGGTCGCGCGAACTGGCCGCACGTTCGACGCGCGCCCGGCTGCGCTCCATCTTCGTCCGCGCCGCCGCTGCCAGCGCCACCTTCTCCCCATGACGCGCCACGGCCACGACCTGATCCTCGGTCAGGCCCGGGCCGCGCAGCGTCACGGTCATCGGCTCAAAGGCTAACCGATGTTTTTAAGTGCTTCCCGGCGGCTCAAACCACTGAGCTGCTTTTTGTGCTCGCGGACGTAGCGGGCGACCTCCGACGGGTCCGTCCACGCGTACTGGCGCAGCGCCCAACCGATCGCTTTGCGGATGAAGAACTCCTTGTCCACCAGGTTGGGCTCGATGTTCGCGTACAACAGCTCGAGGTCGTGTCCCGCTTGAACCGCAGCTGGCAGATGATCGCGACGCGTCGCTTCCACATGTTTCTTCATGCACGCCTGCATCCCCGGCGCCTTTTCGGCATTCGAGGCCGCCGCCGTCTCGGCGCGCAGCTTTCGGATCACGGCGCCGGCAGGTAGCGCGCCTTAACCGGCACGCCATTCTGGACACCCACGACCCAGGTCGAGCCCTTTTCAAAGCCGCCGTCGCCGGCTCTGATGACGTGACGGGCGACCAGATCCTCGATCAGCTCCCAGACAATGTCGCCGTGTGTGCTCAGAACAGCGTGGTCGAGCTTTGAGTTGATCAGGAATGTGTTCAAACCTTCGAGGCCGTGTCCTTCTGCAAGCTCGATCGCTGACTTGACGTTGAGGCGCCGGACACGCCCCAGTGGTTCGACCGTCTGCACGCACCGCAGATATGGGCTCGAGAAGATCGCTTTGATCGAAAGAGCTTTTAACGCGGACACCAGATCCTGCGCCTGCTTCTGACCTTTCTTGGAGAGCGGCCGGACACGGTCATCCCCAGTCCAGTGGCCGCGACTGCCGGCCTTGGCGTGGCGGACTACATAAAAGGTGCGCAGATCACGACATCCAGTCGCGAAGACGTTTGCGGTCGAGCGAGCTCCAGACGCGCGGCCACTCGGCACGAGCGTTGGCGGCGGCGATGCGCTCGAGTGCGATCAGCTCCCCAGCGACAAACGCGCGGCGGCCGCTCACCTTCGCTGCGCGCAGCCAGGCTTGGGCCGTAACGCTGTCCTGGTGCTCGCCGAGCACGGTCTGCAGCTTGGCCGCCGCTCGGGCGAAGGCGGTGGCGTCCGGTCCCGCGACCGGCGCGACAGCCTCGGCCGCGTATCGCGCCCGCTTGGCGAGAATGCGGATGCGGTGCAGCTCCGGGTCGGCCGGCGATTCCGGCAGGTGGCGAACGGCCGAGCGCAGGCGGCGCCATGGGGCGGTGGCGAACGCCGGGAGCATTCCCGCCGCCGCCTGATCCGCGTCTGGCAGGGTCGGCGGGGAATGAGCCGCCGCGACCAACAGTTCGAGCAGCTCGACATAGCGCTGCGATTCGAGGTCCTCGGCCAGCTTGTTGCGCAGCGAGTCGATCTCGGCCTCGAGAAGATGCAGCAATGACGCGGCCGAGCGGACGTCGTTGGCCGGAAGTGCCTTCGCGCTCGCGCGCAATCGCCCAAGCAGCACCTCACGATCTCTTACCGCGCCGAGGCTCAACGACAGCCAGCCGAGCTCCGAGCGCAGCGGCTCCACCCACTCCATATCGAGAAGCAGGCCGAACGTGCGCAGGTTGGAGCGCAGCTTGCGCGTGGCCACGCGCGCCTGATGCACCGCTTCCGGATCGCGTCCGGTGCGCACCAGGGGGTCATGGTGCAGGAGGTTCGCGATCGACTCCGCGAGCGCGTGCTTGATGACCTCGCTGGCGGCGGCGCCGGCCGGTACCGGATCCGCTGACACCTCGGGCGGCTCGATCGCGCGGGGGCCGAGCGCACGGATGTGCTTGGGCGTGAGATCCGGGGCGCCCGCGCCGGCGCCGCGCAGGCGGGTGACGAGCGGAGTGATGATCCCGTCAGCCCCGTTGCCGGCGGCCACCTCGACCTCGATCTCACGGAACCGTGCGGCGACCCGCCGGCCGTCGCGCACCGAGACTTCGTCGTCGACCACCTCAGCCACGCGAGCACCTGCCTCGTCGAGCAGGCGGACACGCTTGCGTACCGTCGAGAGCCGAGCCACAGGGATCAGCTCCGACTTGCGTACGTATGCGCGCACCACCTCGAGCGCCGCCCGGGGCGGCTTTGTCGCGCTGCCCTCGAACGCAAGCTCATCGCGCTCGAGGATCGCGGCTGGTTTCCCCGGCGCCGACGGCGGCCCGGACAGCTTCAGCGTCCATCCCTCGCCTGCGCGCCGGCGCAGTGACACTCCCCAGCGGGCCAGGCGCAGGTCCGGGGTGTCGTAATAGACCGTTTCCAGCCGAATGGTCTCCGGGGCGGCGACCACGATGCCCTCGACGACTCCGGCCAGGTCGGGGAGGTGGAACGCGGGGCCCGCCCCGAGCTTGACCTCGCGCTCTAGCACTGACTAAGCGTGCGCTACGCCGTTGCCGTGCGCGCTCTCGATCGCGAGCTCTTTGAACCGGTTGTGAGAGTTGATGCCTCGCACGGTGGACACGCGACGCCACGACCCGTCGGGTCCGAGCTCCCACGCGAGGATATCGTCCGCGAGAGCGGTGTCGAGGATCTGCTGCAGGCGGTGCCGAAGCCTGGAGTCGCTCACGGGAACCACCGCCTCGACGCGCCGGTCGAGGTTGCGCGGCATCAGGTCCGACGAGCCCAGGTAGTACTCGGGCCGGCCTCCGTTGCCGAAGCTGAAGATGCGCGAGTGCTCCAGGAACTGGCCGACGATCGAGCGGACGCGAATGCGCTCCGAAAGTCCGGGCACGCCGGGCCGCAGCGAGCACATGCTGCGCACGAGAAGGTCGACTTGGGCCCCGGATTGCGACGCAGCGTAGAGCGCGTCGATGATCTCCTGGTCGATCAGGTTGTTGACCTTGATGATGATCCGGCCGCCCACCACGCCTTCGCGCTCGATGAGCTGGGTGATTCCGGCGCGCAGGTTGGTCGGAGCCACGAGCAGCTTGCGGTAGCAGCTTTGCCGGCTGTAACCGGTCAGCAGGTTGAACAGCTCGGTCACGTCGGCACCGAGGTCCGAGTCGGCGGACAGAAGGCTCACATCCTCGTAACCACGAGCGGTGTTGGGGTTGTAGTTGCCGGTCCCCACGTGCAGGTAATGCTGGATATGCCCGCCCTCGCGGCGGACGACGAGGGTCACCTTCGCGTGCGTCTTGAGTCCGAGCAATCCATAGACGACGTGCACGTTCGCTTCCTCGAGCGCGCGCGCCCAGCCGATGTTCGCCTGCTCGTCCCCGCGGGCTTTGATCTCGACGAGGGCGACGACCTGCTTGCCGCGCTCTGCGGCGCGGATGAGCGCGCGGACGATGGGGCTGGCGGGACCGGAGGTGCGGTAGAGCGTCTGCTTGATCGCGAGCACGTCGGGATCGCTGGCGGCCTGGTCGACGAGAGCCTCGACCGATGTGGCAAACGAGTCATACGGATGGTGCGCGAGAACGTCGCCGCTGCGCAGCACCGCGAACAGGTCCGGTGCCTCCGCGCCGATGCCGCGCAGGCGCGGCTGCGTCGTGGGGGTCCATGTCTCTTCTTTGAGGTCCGGCCGGTCGAGCTGGGTGAGTACAGCGAGGCTGCCCATGTCGAGCAAACCGTCGATCTGGTAGACGTCGGCGGGCTGCAGCTCGAGCTCCCGTGTCAGCAGGTCGAGCACCTCCGCCGACATTCCGGGATCGACCTCGAGCCGGACGACACGTGCGTGGCGACGCCGGCGCCGCAGCTCGGTCTGGATCGCGGCGAGGAGATCCTCAGCGTCGCTGTCCACATCGTCGAGGTCGCCGTCCCGTGTCACCCGGAAAGGATGGTGAGCGACGATCTCCATGCCGGGAAAAAGCGCGTGGAGGTGAAGCGCGATCACATCTTCGAGCGGGACGTATCGCTCTCCCTCGACCAGCGCAATGAACCTCGGCAGCACGGGCGGGACCTTGACGCGCGCGAATCGGGGCTGCCTTCGCTGCGGGTCGCGAACCCTCACGGCGAGGTTCAGCGACAGGTGCGAGATGTAGGGAAACGGGTGGCCCGGATCGACCGCGAGCGGGGTCAGCACCGGAAAGATCTGCTCGCGAAACACGGTGTGCAGCTGGGTGAGCTCACGCTTGCCGACTTCCTCGCCGCGCACAAGCTCGATGCCCGATTGGGCCAGCGCGGGCACGAGGTCGCGGTTGAAGAGTCCAACCTGCCGGCGGATCAGGCCTTCGACGCGGGTGCGGATCGCCTTCAGCTGCTCGGGCGGCGACATCCCGTCGGGTGACGCGACCGCGACCGCCGCGAGGACCTGCTCTTTCAGGCCGGCGACGCGGACCTGGAAAAAGTCGTCGAGGTTCTGGCTGAAGATCGAGAGGAATCGCACGCGCTCCAGCAGCGGCAGCTTCGGATCCTCGGCCATCGCCAGCACGCGCTCATCGAAGTCGAGCCGGGAAAGCTCGCGGTTGATGTAGCGGGAGCTGACGGGCGCGAGGACGGGCAAACGCTCCGGCTCGGGGTGGGCTCCGACGGCCACGAGGGAACTGTACCGCCTGCCTCGGCGGCCCAGGTTAGGCCTTGTTTAAGGGCTTCCTTGACGTCGGAGTCGTCGCCAGGCGACAAGATGTAGCCAGACTCCAATCAGGCGCAAGCCGCTGGTGGGCGAGTCGATGGGTCGCCGGGTTGGGGCCGCCTGGCGCGGCCCCAACCGGCGTGCGTTTCAGGCCCCTAGGGCCGCCACGACGTTCGAAAAGACGTTCTGAATCTGGTTGCCCATGGTCAAAAGAATCACGATAACGACAATCGAGACCAGGACGAGGATCAGGGCATATTCGACCATGCCCTGGCCGCTTTGCGGGCGCCGAAGCCAGTTTCTCATTGGACCTTGCTCACCTCCTTTCTGTGGATAACCCGATTGTGGAAACGTAGCGGTACAACGACCCGATTCAGCATTCATTAACCATTTATGTATCAACAATTCGTGATGTTTTTCATAAGCCAGGCTAATATGTCGCCGTGCGCAAGCCGACGTTCACTCTGGAGCAGATTCGATCCTTTGTCGAGGTGGCCGAAACCGAGCATATTTCGCGCGCCGCCGCCGCCCTCTACCTGACCCAGGCGGCGGTCACCCAGCAGGTTCGGCACTTCGAGCAGGCGGTCGGTCTGCAGCTCCTGGAGCGCGACGGGCGGGGTGTCCGGCTCACGGACGCGGGACGCTCGCTGGCCGAAGCCTGCCGCGGTGCGCTGCGGGCCGTGCAGGTCATGGACGACACGGCCAAGGCGATCAAGCAGCTCGAGGCCGGCTCCCTCCATGTGGGCGCAAGCCCGACCTGCGCGACGTACTACCTACCTCCCCATCTCGCCGAGTTCACCCGCCGTTTCCCGTCGATCAAGCTCGACGTGGCGGTGGCGCCCACCAACGAGCTCAACCGCCGGGTCCTCGCGGGCTCGCTGGATTGCGCCCTGATCGAAGGCGACGCCGCCCCCGGCCTGACCAGCGTCGAGCTGACCCCAGACGAGCTCATCCTGGTGGCCCACCCAGACCATCCCCTCTCACACCTCCGGCGGGTGACCCCGACGCACCTCGCGAAGTACCGGTACATGAGGCGCGGGCCCGAATTCTCGGCCGAGCGCCACGTCCGCAAGATGATCGGTGACACCTACGACCGATTCGAGGTTCTTAACCTCGGACACCACGAATACGTGCGCGCGGCGACGATCGCCGGCCTTGGCTTTGCCGCACTACCCAAGCGCGCCGTCGTTTCCGACATCCGCAGCGGACTCCTGAAGGCCCTGCCCGTGCCTCCGATGGTCCGCGTCATCTGCGCAGTCCGGCGCCCAGCTCGCGGAGGCCCGGCCCAGGAATCCTTCTGGAGCCTGCTCACCGGCGGCCACGCCTCGGCTTCCGGGAAAATCTCCTCCGATGGAAGGGACCGACTCTGAGGCGGTAATCGAAACACGCGGGTTGCGCCGCGTGTTCAAGACGCGTAAGCGGCAGGTCGAAGCGGTTGCAGGTGTCGACCTTCGTGTCCAGCGCGGCGAGATCTTCGGCTTTCTCGGGCCGAACGGCGCCGGCAAGACGACCACGCTGCGCATGCTCGCCACCCTGCTGCCGCCGAGCGGCGGAACGGCACGGGTCGCAGGTTGTGAGCTCTCGTCCGAACCCGGCAAGATCCGGGAGCGGATCGGCTACGTCGGCCAGGCCGGTGGCGCGGACCGGGAGATCACGGGACGCGCGGAGCTGGTGTTTCAAGGCCGCCTGTACGGAATGCCGACTTCAGCGGCACAGAAGCGCGCGGCGGAGCTGATCGAGATGCTCGAGCTGGAGGGCGCCGCCGACCGGAAGGTGGCGACCTACTCCGGCGGGCAGAAGCGCCGGCTCGACATCGGCCTCGGCCTGGTCCACGACCCCGAGCTGCTTTTCCTGGACGAGCCGACGACCGGGCTCGACCCGCAGAGCCGAGCCCGCGTGTGGGATGAGGTGCGAAGCATGCACGAGCGCGGCACGACGGTCTTTCTGACCACGCACTACCTGGATGAAGCCGATGCGCTATGCGACCGCGTCGCCATCATCGACTACGGCAAGATCGTGGCCGAGGGCACGCCGGAAGAGCTCAAACGTGCGATCGCGGGCGACGTCGTGAGCTTCAGCATCGCCGGCGAGCAGCAGCGCGCGCTTGACCTGGTCAAGGACCAGGAATTCGTGCGTGAGGCGCGGCTGGAGAACGGCTCCGTCCATCTATATGTGGATCGGGGCGAGGTAGCGATGCCCGCGATCTTGCGCCTGCTCGACGGCGCGAGACTTCAGCTGATGACCGTCGAGCTCCACCGGCCGAGCCTGGACGACGTTTTCTTGCGCCAGACGGGACGTTCGCTGCGGGAGACCGCGGCATGAAGCTGGTCCGCGACACGTGGCTCGTCTTCGGACGCTATTTCGGGCTCTTCATCCACAATCCGGTGTGGGTCGCGCTGGGCGTACTTCAGCCCCTGCTGTACCTGATCCTCTTCGCGCCGCTGCTCAAACCGATCGCCGCCATGCGCGGATTTCCGCCGGGAGGGGCCTACAACGTCTTCGTACCGGGCCTTCTCGTTCAACTGGGAATGTTCGGTGCGGCGGGGGTCGGCTTCAGCCTGATTGCCGAGCTGCGGATGGGAGTCATCGAACGGCTGCGCGTAACGCCGGTCAGCCGCGTGGCGCTGCTGTTCGGCCGCGCCCTCCGCGACATGTTCTCGATCATCCTCCAGTCGCTCATCTTGATCCTGATCGCGCTGCCGTTCGGCCTCAGCATCCACCCGATCGGCATCGTCGTCGTCCTGGCATTGATCGGACTCATCGGATTGCTCACGGCGTCCATCGGCTACGCGGTCGCGTTGGCCGTGAAGAGCGAGGACAGTTACGCGCCGATCGTGTTCACCTCCACACTTCCGATCCTGCTGCTGTCAGGAGTTCTCCTGCCCATGAGCATTGCTCCCCAGTGGCTCCAGAACATCGCCGCCATCAACCCACTGCTCTATGCGGTTGACGCCGCGCGGCACATCTTCAACGACAACATCGGTGATCCAAGCGTTGCGAAAGGGGTTGTGATCCTGTTGGTGCTGTCGGTGGTCGCGGTGGTGGTCGGAGCGCGGCAGTTCGGCCGGGCAGTTTCCTAGGGGAAAGCGCCCAAACTCTCTTTTTCGGCCGCCCACATCTCATCGAATAGGCGGTCGATCTCTTCGGGGGAGCACACGGCCGCGGTCAGCGGATCCAGCATGAGCGCGTACTTCGCCTTGGAGGGGTCGCGCTTGATCAGCGCCTCGACCACCAGGTCATGCACCGTCATGTGCGCGCGGTTGAGCGCTGCCAGCTGCGGCGGCAGGGCGCCGAAATGGCGGGGATGGATCCCGTTTCGATCGACGTCACATTCGACTTCCACGCAGCCATCGGGCAGGTTGTCGATCCAGCCCTGGTTGCGGACGTTGCCGTGGATGGACGCGCGACGTCCGAGCTCGATGGCCTCGATGATGAACGAGGCGTACTCGTGTCCCCGTTCCCGCGGCAATGGGGTCTGGCCGCGCAGCATCGACGCGATGAGCTCGTCGTTGGCGCGACGCCACTCGGGCCAGTGGTTGGCGTAGAAGCCGCTCTCGCCTAGATAACCGGATCGTGTGTACCTGGCGATCAGGTCGGGCCGCTTGCGGAAGTAGGGGACGTACTCCGACAAGTGGCCACTCGACTCGGTGACAAATGCGCCGAGATGAAGCATCACCTCAAACCGGATCGGATCTTGCTCGTAGATCTCCGGGACTCGCGCGCGCTCCCTCAGCAGCGGGTACAGGTCTTTCCCGTCACGCTCCAGTTTCGTGAACCACGCGTTGTGGTTGAGACCCCCGCAGCTCCATGCCATCTCCGCGTACGGCACGCCGAGGTACTGCGCAAGCTGGCGCGAAGTCCCCTGCACGCTGTGGCAAAGACCGACGATTTGCAGGTTGCTGGTTCGGAGCGCGGCGAGGGTCAGGATCGACATCGGGTTGGTGTAGTTCATGACCACGGCGTCGGGCGCGACGCGCTGGGTGTCGGCGACGATCTCGAGCCATTCGGGTCCGGTGCGAAGCGCCTTGAAGATGCCGCCGGGCCCAATCGTGTCGCCGATGCACTGGTCCACGCCGTAACGCTTGGGGATCTCGTAGTCGTGGCGGACGTTCTGCAGGCCGGCGACCTCGATCGAGTTGATGACGTAGTCGCTCCCTTCGAGCACATCGAGCCGCTCGGTCGCCGGCTCGACGGTCCACTTCTTTCCAGACAGGTCGACCAGGCGGGCCGCGATGCGTTTTGCCAGGTCGAGGCGCCCCGCATCGACGTCGACCAGCGCGAACACCCCTTGGTCGAGACCATCCACGGCCAGGATGTCGGTGATGAGCTGGCGGGCGAAGACGGCGCTCCCGGCGCCGACGAACGTCACCTTCGGCATCGCCATAGTGGAACACGCTTCCCCGAGGTGATTTGAGGCTGAACGGCAGACTCCGCTGGTCGGGGAGGCGGGATTTGAACCCGCGACCACTTGACCCCCAGTCAAGTGCGCTACCGGGCTGCGCTACTCCCCGACGGAGCAGTAATCGTACCGATGGCCTGACCGGGGGACTGTGGTCGCGGGCTCTCGGATCTACCGGCTGGTCGTGGTGCTTCCTCGCGACGAAGACGCCGACGCCGATGGCACCCTCTCCATCACTGCGATCAGGTTCCCTTCGGTGTCTTTGAACCAGAATCCTTTGCCGTCGCCCATCTGGACGATGCCGTTCTCGGTCTTGAGGTCCGGCGTGTCGTATTCCTCGAGCTCGACGCCCTTGTTTCGCACCTCGTTCGCCGCAGCGACCGCGTCGTCAACCTCCAATCCGATCTGCGTGTGGTTGCCGGACGCCTTTCCGGCGCTGGGAAAGACAAAGAACATCGTCTCGCCGGTCGCATAAAAGACGCTGCCGTCCGGCTGTGCCTCGCCCGGTTTGAGCCCAAGCTTCTGCTCGTAGAACTGGCGGGCGCGCTTGATGTCCTGCGCGGGAATCGCCGCGGCCGACCTGAGGATCTTCAGCATGGTTGCCTCCTGTTGCCCCATACCAGCTGACGGAACTCTTTCGATTATGCGCCGGTCTAGCTTCGGGCTCCGTAAGCGATCAAGCTGCGGTGAGTTTGCGAGAAGCCGGCCTCGCGCAGCGCGTTCTTGAGCGGCGAGTCCATCACCGAAATCCCATCGACCCTTTGAACCTCGACGCGACCCGAGCTGGTTGCGATCGCGACCAGCGCTTGCAGGTGGGCGGGCTGCACGTCGCCGTTGGTGAGCAGCGAGCGGCCGCCGCGCTCGAGGTAAAGCATCAACCTGCCGTCATCGATCACGCAGTAGGCGCCCGCCGCGCGAGCCATCCTTCCGTCCGCTTCCGGCCACGAGAGGATCGTTCCATACGCGTTGCCCGGGTCCGTCGCGGCCAGGGCGACGATCCCGCCGCCGGACTCGCGCAGCGAGCGCAGCCTGTCGACCGCACCCGGTAAGGCGAACTGCGAGCCGCCCAGTCCCTCGACGAAGTAGCCGCGCCGGATGCGGCCCGACTCTTCCATCGCCCGCAGCACCGGATACAGGCTCGCGAAACCCCCAGGCCATGCCTCACCAACCACAGCCTCACGGGTCAGCACGCCGTGGCGCTGGAGGAGCACACCCGCCTCTGAGTGCAGACGCTCCGTCGGATTGGCACCTGCTCCGATGAGGTCGGCGACAAGCGACCATCGGCCGGTGGCGCGAGGTTGGATGAGTCGCGGCAGGCGGGGCTTGCGAGAAGGCCGGCGTGCCGTCGGCCCCAGAAGTCGCAGGGGCGCAAAGGTATCGTTGGTCACCTCCCCGGACCAGACCAGGTCCCACAAGGCGTCGAGCATCACGTCCTCGTCGCCGCCGCCGCACACGTTGTAGACGTCGCGGAAGAAGCTCGCGCCCCGTGACCCCAGGTGGGCGCGAATCCGCTCGTGAAGCTCTGAGTGCGGTGGATCGGCCGGGGAACCGAGCAGGCGGGGAGCGTCGCCCCGCAGGTAGAGCGCGACGCGACCATCGCTCGTGCCAAGTGATCCGCGGCCGACCCAGACCACCTCGCCCATCGAGACCAGCTCGTCGAGCAGGCGCGGCGTGTAATTGGCGACCCGGCCGGCGATCACGTCGCGCTCGATCACCGACGCTGGGAGAGCCAAGCCCTGCAGCTGGAACACAACCTCGAGCAGACGGTCCATCCCACCGGCGCGAACGCCGATGCCGTGCCACGCGGGAAGGAAGCGCGCCAGGGCTTCCTGAGGAACCGATTCGACCTCGCGGCGCAGGGCGGCAAGCGAGCGCCGGCGCAGCGTGCGCAAGACCTCGGGATGGCAGTACTCGCGGCCGTCCGCGGCCTTGCGAAACTCACCCGCGATCACGTCGCCGCGCGCCGCGAGACGGGAAAGGTCGGCCTCGACCGCCTGTGCGGGCAAGCCCCAGCGTTTGGCCGGATCGGCTGTGACAAACGGCACGTGTGTACGCGAGTAGCGGCGCAGGAGCGATTCGAGCGGATCAGGTCCCGCCTCCAGAAAGACGTCGGGCAGTCCCACAGGGAGGCTGGCGCCCAGCGTTTCGCGATAGCGGCCGGCATCCTCGGCCGCGATCCAGCGCGCCTGGCCGGCGATCCGAGTGGCGACGGCGCGACGTTCCTTTTCTAGCGCCTCCAGCCATTCCTCGCCCAGGCCCCGTGCCTTCGCCTCGTCGAGCGACAGGTCGCCAAGTCGCACCAGCAGGTCGTGTGCTTCGTCCGGGTCACGCGGGAAACGCTCCGGAAGGAGACCCTGAAGCTCGAGCTCAACTGCCGCGATCGCCTCGGGGTCGAGCAGCTCGCGCAGGTCCTCGCTGCCCAGCAGCTCGGCAAGCAGGTCGCGGTCGAGGGTCAACGCCTGGGCGCGGCGCTCGGCGAGCGGCTGGTCGCCCTCGTACATGTACTCGGCGACGTAGGAAAACAGGAGCGAGGACGCGAATGGCGACGCACGCTCGGTGTCGACCAAGACCACGCGGATCTCGCGCGATCGGATCGATCGCAGCAGCGACGTCAGCGCGGGCATGTCGAAGTGATCGCTCATCACCTCGCGCCACGTCTCGGCGAGGATCGGAAAATCGGGATACTGACCTGCCACCTGCAGGAGACCGGCGCTGCGCATTCGCTGCTGCCACAGCGGCGTGCGCTGGCCGGGCCGGCGTTTGGGCAGGAGCAGGGAGCGGGCCGCGTTGTCGCGAAATCGGGCCGCGAACAGAGCGGAAGCCGGGAGCTGTGAGGCGACGAGCGACTGCACCTCTTCGGGGTCGAGGATGAGCTGGTCGAGCGAGGGAGGCGACTCGACCTCGGGGAGGTGCATGGCGATTCCGTCATCGGTCCATAGGGCACGCGCGTCGACTCCCAAAGTTTCCCGAAGGCGCGCCTCGAGGGCCAGGGCTAGCGGCGCGTGCACGCGACCCCCGAAGGGGGTATGCAGACACACGCGCCAGTCGCCCACCTCGTCGCGGAAGCGCTCCACCACGACGGTGCGGTCGTCGGGCACGGCGCCGGTCGCGGCAGCCTGGTCGTCGAGATACGTGAGCAGGTTCTTGACAGCGAGGTCGTCGAAGCCCGCGCGGTCGTGCAGCCTAGTGGCCGCCGCCTCAGGTGCGAGACCGCGCAGCTCCCGGACCATCTTGCCCAGAGCGGCGCCGAGCTCGACCGGACGGCTCGGTGCGTCCGCCTTCCAGAACGCGATCTTGCCGGGTTCACCGGGAGCCGGGGTGACGATGACCTGCGACGGCGTGATATCGACGATGCGCCACGTCGAGGCGCCGAGGACGAACGTCTCGCCCACGCGTGTCTCGTAGACCATCTCCTCATCCAGCTCACCGACCCGGCGCCCGTCTTCGGCGAGGTTGACCGTGTAGAGGCCCCGGTCGGGGATCGTGCCTGGGTTGGTGACTGCAAGTCGCTGCGCGCCGGCGCGGCCGCGAAGCTTGCCGGCCACACGGTCCCAGACGATCCGCGGCCGCAGCTCGGCGAACTGGTCCGACGGATAGCGCCCGCTGAGCATGTCGAGCACGGATTCGAAAGCGCGCGGGCCGAGGTCGCTGTACGGATAAGCGCGCCGGACGACGCGCCCCAGCGCCTCCACCTCCCACTCGTCGAGCGCGCACATGGCGACGATGTGCTGGGCGAGCACATCGAGCGGCTTACGCGGCACGACCGTGGACTCGATACGACCTTCGAGCATGCCCTCGACCACCGCCGCCGACTCGAGCAGGTCGCCGCGAAACTTGGGAATGACCACGCCGCGCGAGATCTCCCCGACCGAGTGGCCGGCGCGACCGACACGCTGAATGCCCGCGGCGACGCTGGGCGGCGCCTCGATCTGCAGCACGAGGTCGACCGCACCCATGTCGATGCCCAGCTCTAGCGTCGAGGTGGCGACCAGTCCGCGCAGCCGGCCGCTCTTCAGCTCGTCCTCGATGAGGAGCCGCTGCTCGCGGGCAATCGACCCGTGGTGCGCGCGCACCAGATCCTCCTCCGCGAGCTCGTTTATCCGGGCGGCGATGCGCTCGGCGAGGCGTCGTGAGTTGACGAAGACGATGGTCGAGCGGTGCGCGCGGATGAGCTCCAGCAGCCGCGGGTAGATCGCCGGCCAGATGCTGTTCTGGCCCTTTGCGCTGTCTTCGTCCTGGTCCGACAGCCGGGTCATGTCCTCGACCGGGACTTGGACCTTGACCTCCATGGTTTTCAGCCGCCCGGCGTCGACGATCGAGACCTCGCGGTCGGCGCCGCCGAGAAAGCGTCCGACCTCCTCGAGCGGCCGCTGCGTGGCCGAGAGCCCAATGCGCTGCGGCTCGACCCGGGTCAGCTGGCAGAGGCGTTCGAGGCTCAGGGCAAGGTGGCTGCCGCGCTTGGTCGAGGCGACGGAGTGGATCTCATCCACGATCAGCCAGCGGACGGAGGCAAGGATCTTCCGCGCCGCGCTGGTGAGCAGGAGGAACAGCGATTCCGGCGTCGTGATCAGGATGTCCGGCGGGTGCCGCTCCATCGACCGGCGGACGTCGGTGGGCGTGTCGCCTGTGCGAATGGCGACCCTGATGTCCGGTGGCTGCAGCCGCTGAGTCTCCATCTGCCGGCGCAGGCCCACGAGCGGAGAGCGGAGGTTGCGGTCGACGTCGTGAGCAAGCGCCTTCAGCGGCGACACGTAGAGGACGCGACATCGCTCGGCTTCGGACGGCATCGGCTCTACGGTCAGGCGGTCGAGGCACCAGAGAAAGGCGGCGAGCGTCTTGCCGCTCCCCGTCGGCGCGGCCATGAGGACGTGCTTCCCCGCAGCCACCTCCCGCCAGCCTTGTTCCTGGACGGCGGTCG
>Ga0209690_1001069_pt1 | contig 15147 bp, 15 predicted proteins | sample GraSoiAngelo_150_FD_186164 | JGI IMG/M metagenome (GOLD analysis project Ga0209690, IMG submission 186164) | Grasslands soil microbial communities from the Angelo Coastal Reserve, California, USA - 14_1009_09_40cm (SPAdes) (version 2) | ecosystem: Environmental > Terrestrial > Soil > Grasslands ...
ATTGATAAGCCGGCAGGAGTTACACACGAGGACTGCGCGAACCTAAGCCGGGAAGTGGGGACGATTTTGGATGTTGAGGACGCGGTCCCTGGCGGTTCTTACACGCTGGAGGTTTCCTCTCCGGGGCTGGATCGAAAGCTGGTTCGCCCGGCGGATTACGAGCGCTTTACCGGGAGCCGGGTAAAGTTGACGACGCGCAATCCGGTAAATGGAAATCGTTTTTTTGAAGGGAAGCTGGAGAGCTTTCAGCAAGGCCGTTTAACCCTCGACATGAGCACGGCACGCAAGAAGTTTCGCAGTGATGGTGAGCAGCGGCTGGAGATTGACCTGGCGAATGTAGAGAAGGCCAATCTGGTACCGGAAATTTAAAAACAGACCTCAGGCGTCGGACCTCAGACCTAAGCAAGACAGTATCGAGATCTGAAGCCTGACATCTGAAGTCTGAGGTCGGAATTATCTATGGCAAGCGAGCTTTACAACACTATTGACGCCCTGAGTAAAGAGAAGGGCATTGATCCGCAGATCGTAGTGAGCGCGGTGGAAGACGCTATTGTTGTCGCTACACGCAAATACTATAAGACGCAAGAAAACCTGCGCGCTGAGCTGGACAAGGAGACAGGCAAGATCAACGCATTTGCGGTGAAGTCGATTGTCGAGTCGCCCGAGCAGGTGGAGGACCCGCAACTGCAAGTCACAGTGGATGATGCGCGCAAGGTCGATCCGGGCGCGGAGATCGGCGGCGAACTGAAGATTCCCAAAGTGACTGAAGGAATTTTGGGGCGCATCGCTGCACAGCTCGCGAAGCAGGTGATCTTTCAGAAAGTGCGCGAAGCCGAGCGCGATACGGTTTACAACGAGTACATCGGGCGTGTCGGCGAGATTGTGAACGCCACGGTGAAGCGCATTGAAGGTCCAGATGTAATTCTTGACATCGGCAAGGCCGAAGCGCGCATGCCGCGCAAAGAGCAGTCGCGGCTGGAGTCGTTTGCGATGGGTGAGCGCGTGCGCGTAGTTATCGCACGGGTGGAGAAAGCTTCGAAGGGACCGGCTGTCGTGGTTTCGCGCGCAGCGCCGGAGCTGGTTCAGCATCTGTTCCAGACCGAGGTTCCTGAGATTTATGACGGAACTGTAGTGATTCGGGCGATTGCGCGCGAGGCAGGCGAACGAACGAAGATCGCGGTCATGTCCAAGGACAAAGACGTGGACGCGGTCGGCGCTTGCGTCGGGATGAAGGGCATGCGCGTGCAATCGATCATCCGCGAACTGCGCGGCGAAAAGATCGACATCATTGAGTATCACGAGGATCCAGTGACGTTCGCCGAAAAGGCGTTACAGCCGGCCAAAGTGAGCCGTGTCACGGTTCTTGAGTCGGCTGAAAAGCATTTAGAAGTAGTAGTGGATGACAGCCAGCTCTCGCTTGCAATCGGCAAGAAGGGACAGAATGTACGTCTGGCGGCGAAGCTGCTCGGCTGGAAGATCGACATCAAGAGCGAAGAAGAGAAGCGCCAGGAAGTGGAGGAGCAGATGTCCGCGCTGGTGGGCGCGACGGCAACTCCGCTGGAGAATGTGCCGGGACTGGGCGAGGGGTTGGTTGAAAAACTGAGTGCTGCTGGCGTGACCACTGTGGAAGCGCTGGCGGATATGACACCGGAGCAGCTTGAGGCCATCGAGGGAATTGGCCCTAAGACAGTGGAAAAAATCAGCCTGGCGGTAAATAATTACTTTTCAGCATTGGAAGCAGGGGAAGCGGCCGCAGGCGCGGAAGCGGGTGCCGCTGAGACTCCTTTAGAAGAAGGTGCCGTTGAGGTTCCTGCAGAAGGAGCTTCGCCCGAGGCTTCCGCAGAAGCTCAGCCAGTTCCGGCAGACGAAGCGGCAGCGGACTCCGCTGAAGCTGTGGAATTGCCATCAGAAGAAGAGCCGGCAGATATTGCTGCGGAGACAGAAAAATCCGGAGAGGAGCAAACTCCCTCCGAGGAAGAGCAACAGAAGTAAACTCGCGCTGGAGCGCGCAACTGAAACTGACGCCGTGAGGTTGCTATGAAGACTTAGCGGGACAGTCCGGAGGAAATAGAGGGCGGATGAGCAAGATTCGAATCAACGATCTGGCTAGAGAACTGGAAGTCAAGAGCAAAACAATTCTCGATGTACTTCCAGAGATCGGAGTTACAGAGAAGAAGACGCATTCCAGTTCTCTCGAAGAGCACGAAGCGGAAAAGGTGCGCGCGCATTTACGGGGCGGGAGTGAAGCTTCGGTAACCAGCAAGCCTGCGCGTCCGAGCCGCGATGGCGACGAGATCAAGACCAAGATCGATCTTTCTCATATCTCCAAGCCGGGCGACGTGCTGAAGGCAATCATCAGCAAACAGCAACCTGCGCCAACTGCTCCTGCACGCCCCGCTCCTCCGCCGTCTCCGGTTGAGACAAAACCTGCAGCTCCGGTCTCACCAGCAGCAAAAGCTCCAGCACCACCGGCCTCAGCGGCGGCTCCGTCGAAATTGGTAGTACCCGCGACGGGCCCAAGGCCGACATTTACAGTGCCTGCGCCGCCGAGCGCACCGCAGGTTCCGTCTGCTTCAACCAGTGCTCCGCCGCGAACGGCCGCGCCGCCTGCACCTCCGGCCGCGCCGATAGCGGCAGGACCGCCACAGCCGCAAGCTCCGGCTGCAAGCAGGCCGACCGCACCTACTCGGCCACAAGCGCCTCCTCCCCGAATGATTGTTCCGCAGACAGGACCACGTCCGGTTTACAAGGCGCCGATTCGTCCAGCAGCTTCATCCGGCGCTGCTGCAAGACCTGCGCCAGGACGTCCAGTGCCCGGGCAACCGATCTTCCAACGCCCTCGGCCAGGCGCTCCATCTCAGCGACCGTCATTACGGCCCGGAGAGCGGCGGCCGATGCATCCCACGCGGCAATCACCTGCGGGTGCGCGTCCACTTGGAGTCGGGCCAGGCCTACCGCCGCCCGGTCCCGCGCGTCCAGGCAGCCGCCCAGGAGCGCCTTCGCGCCGGCCGGGACAGCGCTACATTCCGCGCGGGGTAAAAGAAGGCCCGATGAAGGGCTTCGTACCGCCGCCGCGGCTTACAGTTTCGAACGAACCGTTGCCGATTACTCGAAGCATCACCATCACCGAGGGCATCAGCGTCAAGGATCTGGCCGAGAAGCTGGGGATCCGCGCGAAGGATTTAATTGCGCGGCTGCTCATGCGCGGCGTATTTGCCACCATCAATCAAACGCTCGACGCTGAGCTTGCCAGCGAGATGGCGCGATTCTTCGGAGCAGACACCAACGTGATCAGCTTCGAAGAGCAGGCACAGAAAGATGTTGTCGATTCCGCGACCGGCGAAGAAGGCGCGGCGGCGGAAGGCGTGCCTCGTCCGCCAGTGGTTACTATCATGGGCCACGTCGATCATGGCAAAACCACGCTGCTGGATGCGATCCGCTCTACCAATGTTGCAGGAGGCGAAGCGGGCGGAATTACGCAGCATATCGGCGCATATAAAGTGACGATACTGGATAATCAATCGCCTGCTTACGGGCGCCAGATCGTGTTCCTGGACACGCCCGGCCACGAGGCATTCACCCGCATGCGTTCCCGAGGCGCGAAGGCCACTGATATCGTCGTGCTGGTGGTCGCCGCGGATGACGGAGTGATGCCCCAGACGCTGGAGGCCATCGACCATGCGCACGCCGCTGAGGTTCCAATTATCGTCGCGGTAAACAAAATCGACAAACCAGATGCTCTGCCGGACCGGGTTAAGAAGCAGCTCGCCGATCGCGGGCTGATGCCGGAAGACTGGGGCGGAACGACCGTATTCGTCGATGTATCCGCAAAACAGAAAACAAATCTTAATCTGCTGATGGAAATGATCTGCCTGGTTGCGGATCTGCAAGAGCTCAAGGCCAATCCCGATCGTCCAGCAACGGGCGTGGTGCTCGAAGCCAAGCTGGACCGGGGACGCGGGCCGGTTGCTACCGTACTGGTGCAGAACGGGACGTTGCGCACTAGCGACAACTTCGTCGTCGGCAATGTGTACGGAAAAGTTCGCGCCATGTTTGATGATCGCGGGGCGCAGCTCGAAGAAGCGCCGCCTTCGACTCCAGTGGAAATCCTCGGTATGGAAGGGCTGCCGCAGGCAGGCGATCAGTTTGTAGTCGTTGCCGATCGGGATAAAGCGCGGGGCATTTCGGATTATCGTGAGCAGAAAGCGCGTGAAGCAACCCTGGCCAAGAGTTCCCGCGTATCGCTCGAAGGCCTGGCCGAGCAATTGAAGACCGCCGGCACAAAAGAACTCAACATTATTTTGAAGGGCGATGTGCAGGGTTCGGTTGAGGTGCTGAGCGATCTGCTAGCGAAGCTTTCTAATGACAAAGTCCGGCTGAAGGTGCTGCGCACGGGCGTGGGCGCGATCACGGAAAGCGATGTCTTGCTGGCTTCGGCCTCGAACGCGATCATTATCGGGTTTAGTGTGCGTCCGGAGCGTAAGGCGCAGGAACTGGCGGAGCAGGAGAAAGTTGATATCCGGTTGCACTCGATCATTTACGAATTGCAGGATGAGATCAAGCGCGCCATGACTGGCCTGCTCGAACCGACGATCAAAGAAACGTATCAGGGCCGTGCCGAGGTGCTGGAGACTTTCCGTATCCCGAAAGTCGGGACAGTGGCCGGCTGCCGCGTAAGCGATGGCCTGATCAAACGCGATTCCGAGGTTCGGCTGCTGCGAGATAACGTTGTTGTCTTCAAGGGCAAAGTTGGCTCACTGCGGCGCTTCAAAGACGACACCAGCGAAGTGCGCAACGGCATGGAGTGTGGCATTTCCATCGCCAATTATGGCGACGTGAAAGTCGGCGACGTCATCGAGGCTTTTGTGACTGAGCGCATCGCAGCGGAAGTAATTGCTTAGAGCTGTCGCTATCAGCTGTCAGTTATCAGCCAGGAGCGATCCGGATTTCTCCTCGATTGTGGGGAAGCTATTCCTTGCGGCGTGTGGATAGCTGAAAGCTGACGGCTGAGAGCTGACAGCTAAAAATGATTGCTTTTCTCACCCTCGAACTGCGTATTGAACATGCGCAGTCTCTCAAAGATAAGCGGCAGGTGGTGCGCAGTCTGAAAGACCGGCTGCGCGCGCATTTTAATGTTGCTGTCGCTGAGCTGGATTCAAACGGGCTGTGGAATCGCGCAACTCTCGGCGTGGTTAGCGTCTCCGATTCACGGGATTATCTCGATGGATTGATGAAGAACGTCGAGCGGCATGCTTTGCGAATTGCGAATAACGGCGGAGCCGAGGTGGCAGACTCATTCGTGGAATTTCTGTGACATGTCGGGGCAGGTGTCCTCACCTGCCCAGCCGAGCGAAGCTCGGCTACAACCCACCATGTAATGAACCTACTTTGGTGAACCCAGACGTCTCATTTTTCTGATATTCTCATCCGTTTTAGTCAGGGGAACGGTCGTGGAGCGGCGCGGGCAGAAATATCATCGCGAGCGTTTGGGAGAGGCCCTGCGCGAGGAGATTGAGACCATTGTCGAGGGTGAGCTCGGCGATCCGCGGATCGGGTTGGTAAGCGTGAGCCAGGTTGCACTGGCAGAAGATGCCCGCTCGGCGCAGGTTTTCGTCGCTGTGGAGGGTGATGAAGACGAGACGCTGCGCACCATGCAGGGACTGATGGCTGCGGTTGGATTCATCCGGCGTGAAGTGGGAGAGCGGCTGCAATTGCGGCATCCGCCGGAATTATTTTTTCACTTGGATCGCTCGGAGCAGTACGGGGCGAGAATTGACGAACTCCTGAAGCGTACCAGAAAGGTAAAGTAGCTGAAAGTTGCTGGTTGTATGTTGCGAGAAGTTCTCAAACACATCGAGCAGCGCGAGCGCTTTCTTCTGACGTCGCATGCGCGTCCGGATGGCGATGCGGTTGGTTCGGCTCTGGCCTGCTGCCAGATTCTGCACTCGATGGGCAAAGAGGCGGATGTTGTGCTGCGCGACGGCGTGCCACGTGTGTATCGGCCGTTGCCGTTCGCGGACAGAGTTGTTCAAAGCGATCGGGTAAACGGGGAGTACGAAGCCGCCATCATCTTGGAATGCGACAGCATTCAGCGCACACGCCTTGAAGGGCTGGAAGAGCGCTTTCTGATTAACATCGATCATCACCTTAGCGGACGGCCTTTCGCTCACGTCAATTGGATCGACCCGCAAGCGGTTGCGACGGCAGAGATGGTGTACCGGCTGGCGAGGGAAGCGGGAGTGAGAATTTCACCCGAGATTGCGACCTGCCTGTACACCGCCGTGCTGACCGACACGGGTTCGTTCATGTTTCAGGGCACTAACGAGCACACGTTCGGACTGGCCAGAGAATTGGTGCTTGCGGGCGCTGATCCAGTGCGTTGCGCGCGCAATATATATTTCGGGCATTCGACAGCGAAAATGCGCCTCTTGGGCGCAGCCCTCTCCAATCTGCACCGCGAGGGACCGCTCGCCTTAATCTCGGTGACGCAGGAGCAAATGGAACTCTGCGGCGCGAGGGAAGAGGATTGCGAAGGCCTGGTGAACTACGCTCTTGCCATTCAGGATGTGGAAGTAGCCGCTTTTTTCCGTGAGCTTCCGGATGGGCGCTTACGCCTAAGCCTGCGCAGCAAAGGACAATGGAATGTCGCGGCGGTGGCTGAACACTTTGGCGGCGGCGGGCATCAGTGCGCCAGCGGGTGCTCTCTCGATGGGCCACTCTCGACGGCAACCGCCAGAGTTTTAGCCGAGCTTCGCATCACACCTTCCGTACAATAGTTTTCTATGGACATCGCACTAGCGCGGCAGTTCGCGTCGTTTGTGGGCGCGCTGCTGATTCTCATCGCCTATGCCGGTCATCAATTGAGATGGATTGACGCCCGCAGCGCGGGTTCCAACATTTTGAACGCGATTGGGTCCGCCATCCTCGGCTACATTGCTTGCTATCCTTTCCAGATCGGGTTCGTGGTGCTGGAAGCGGACAGTGATTAGCGTATATCCGCTGCTGCGGCCGAGGCCGGAATGAGAATTGTGCGTCTCGTGTTTACCCCTTCCATCGACAATTGCAAACCGGCAATAACGAATGACTGAGCGCTCACGCCTGCTTACCGATTGGCTGCTGCTTGCCGGATTCTGTGGGTTTTTATTTTTCTTCGGGCTCGCGCATTTTGGATTGGTGGGCGCCGACGAGCCACGCTATGCGCAGATTGCCCGGGAGATGCTCGTCCGCCACGATTGGATCACACCCACGCTTGATGGCAGGCCGTGGCTGGAGAAGCCTGCTCTCTATTACTGGCAGGCTATGCTCGCATACCACATTTTTGGAGTGAGCGATTCGGCGGCGCGCCTGCCATCGGCGATTGATGCCACGTTGATGATTTTTGCGGTTTACTACTTTTTGCGCCGGTTCCGTCCTGGGTTCGAGCTGGACGGCGCATTGATGACGGCGTCGCTGGCGGGAGTGATTGGATTTGCGCGCGCAGCCTCTATGGATATGCCGCTCAGCGCGGCGTTTACGATCGCGCTGCTCGCCTGGTTCGCCTGGTATGAGAGCGGGAGCAAGCGTTTCCTCACGCTGTTCTATGCTTTCTTAGGATTAGGGATGCTCGCCAAAGGCCCGGTCGCGCCGGTTCTGGCGGCGATCATCATCGTGGTGTTTGTGCTGTCAATTCGGAGTACTGCCCTTCTCGCACGGACACTTTGGCTTCCGGGCATCACATTGTTCTGTGCGGTGGCTGTGCCCTGGTACGTCGCGGTGCAAATGAGGAATCCAGAATTCTTCCGCGTGTTCATCCTGGAGCACAATCTGGCGCGGTTCAGGACAAATCTGTATCACCATACCGAGCCGCTCTGGTATTTCGTGCCCGTTCTGCTGCTTGCCTTAATTCCGTGGACGATGTTTGTGGTTGCCGCGGCGATGGAAGTGGCCCGCGCGTGGTGGCAACGTCGTGCCATATCTAGCACCGAGTCGCTGAACATATTCCTTGTGATCTGGATCCTCATCCCTGTGATTTTCTTTTCGATGTCTCAATCGAAATTGCCAGGGTACATCTTGCCCGCGCTTCCGGCGGGGGCGTTGTTGGTAGCGGAGTACGCGCGAACGCGTATTGCAGAAAATGCGCGCTCCGACATTCTCCTCACAAGTCTACATTCCATTGTTGCGTCGCTGCCGCTTGCTCTGGCGATGATGCTGCCGTTCATTCTGTTTCAGCACCGCATTCCATGGAACCGCTGGGCCGCAGTTTCATTTGCGTTTGCTGCGGTTCTGGCGATTGGGATTGCATTGACGCTTCGCGCGCCAGCTGGCTTACGCATGCTGCGATTGGTTACGCTGGTTCCGGTGGTGTTGGCCGTTGCCGCAATTCTGCGGCTCGGCGCGCCGTCGCTGGATGCGACTCTTTCGGCGCGTCCGCTGGCCGAGCAGATAACCAAAGCTGACAACCGGCGGCTGCCTTTGGCTGTGCTGCTCACGTCACGCGAGACGGAATATGGTTTGCAGTTTTATCGCAACCAGACCATAGCGCGCTATGAGTTGGGGCAGGTGCCCTCGGGCGAACACCTCGTTGTGGCACCAGAGGGATTGCGAAGAGGCGTCGAGAAGCGAGCGGCTGGGCGTCGCGTGACGTACTTAGGAAGCTTCGCTGCGCAAGGATTGGATTACTACTGGGTGGGTACAGCAGTCAGCAGCGGCAGTCGTTGATGTGAGTCTTCCTTTTTTTGGCATTTAGATTAGTGGTCGTCCTCCAACTTCAGATGTAGTAGTTTGAACTCGCTCTGACGGACAATACCGACCAGTCGCCGGGCACGGAGCAGATTGTCGGCCCGTCGCTCGCCAACAGCGCATCATCATCGAATTTGGCTCACATTTCAGTGGTGGCTCGTCTAACCCGAATGGGGCCTTGCATCCAGGAGCGAACTTTCCACAGTTCCCGCGCGTACCTTACTTCATCAGGCCGCTTGCTTCGTACCAGCCTCAAGATCGTCGTCTTAACCGCTTTGACGCCACTCATCGCACGAGCAGCCAGCGACGCACAAATACCCCGCATCAGCACACCTCCTCGACTGGAAGACTTTGAGGACATGAAGCCGCACGGTGCGGCAACCGAGCTTCGCAAGATCAGCGGCTTCACCCAGCAGCAACCGTCTGATGGAAAGCCTGCCACGCAGCCCACGGACGTCTACATCGGTTACGATGCGACACGGCTTTACGTTGTCTGGGTGTGTTGGGACTCCAAACCGCACGCTGTCCGTGCTCACCTTTCCCGGCGCGAAGCCGTTACTCCGCCCGACGACGACTATATAGAACTCAACGTCGACACCTTCCATGACCAGCGCCATGGGTTTCTGTTCGATGTGAATCCAGTCGGCACGCAGGCCGATGCGCTTTGGACCGAGGGCAGTGGTGCTGATTATTCCTTCGACACGGTTTGGGAGTCGCGCGCCCGGTTAACCACAAAAGGGTTCATTATCCGGATGGCGATTCCCTTCCGCAGTTTGCGTTTCCATCCCAGCAACGGCGCGCCCTGGGGGGTGACTTTCATGCGCTACATCGCGCATAACGACGAGGTCGACTACTGGCCATATGTGTCGAGCCGCATCTCCGGTGTCCTGAACCAGGAAGGCACGATCAGCGGCTTGCAGGACATCTCGCCCAGCCACAACATGCAGTTCATTCCCTACGCTTCGTTCCGCAACTTCCGCGCCGTTGATACGCGCGACCCATCCCAGCCGCGTTTTAATCAGATAGACGCGCGGGGTAAGGCCGGTCTCGACTCTAAGTTCGTTTTTCACGACAGCCTGGTACTCGATACGACTATCAATCCCGATTTCGCCCAAGTCGAATCCGACGAGCCGCAAAACACAATTAATCAGCGATTCGAAGTCTTCTTTCCGGAGAAGCGCCCTTTCTTTCTCGAGAACGCAAACTTCTTTGGGGACACCAATATTGGAGTGTATCGCCTCTCACAGTTGCTGTTTACAAGAAGAATCGCAGACCCGACCTTCGGCGCGCGTCTCACGGGAAAGCAGGGCCCGTGGAACCTTGGTTTTTTCTTTGCTGACGACCGCTCTCCCGGTCTAGTGGTCCCCGACTTCAGTCCGCTCGCAAGAAAGCGCGCCTACTTCGCCGTGGGTCGGGTCAGCCACGATTTCGGAGAACAAAATAGCATTGGCCTGATCTACACCGATCGCGAATTTGCGGGGTTCTTCAACCGCGTAGGTGGAATTGACGCCAACTTCCGTCTCAACAAGAACTGGACTTCCTGGTTCCGCACCGTGGTCAGCTCAACCACATCTCCGCCTCATGAGTCTGGATCAACTCCTGCGCAGCCAGGCTCAACATCCTTTTCCAGTCCTGGCTACCAGTTCGGACGAAATACAGAAGCCGTCCTGAACAACATCGGTCGCCGGTTCTCCTACGAACTCATGTTTCAGGACATCACAGCAAACTTCCACACTGACGCCGGATTCGTGCCGCGCACGGATATCCGCAACGCCAGTCAGTATTTTCATTTTTATTGGCGTCCGGAAGGCAGGCATCTTGTTTTCTTCGGACCTGAGGCCAACACCATCAATCTGTGGGATCACAACGGGGTTGCCGTCCAGCAGGTCTATAACTTCGATTGGGTCTTCGATTTCAAGCCGAACCTCATCATGGCCCCCATCGTTGGGTATGAAACCGACACCTTGCGGCCCAACGACTTCAGTGGGCTTCCGGATAATCACAAATATGTTCAACATCTTGTCGGATTCGTTCTGAAAGGCAGCCCCCTCAGCAAGCTCACCTTCAACACCAAGGTAATTCGTGATGGAACCGTGCTGATCGATGTGCCCACTGGGCAATTCCCAATTACGGGCGACGAGACGGCGATCACGCAAACCATGAGCCTGAAACCGACCCGTCACCTGCAAATTGACAACACTTACATCCTCGACCGCGTGCTCAACGGCGCTGTCCATCATGCTGCATTCAACAACCACATCATTCGCTCCAAGTGGAATTACCAGTTCACGCCAGCACTGTCACTTCGCTTCATCACGCAGTACAACGGGCTGCTGGCGAATCCTGCGCGGAGCTCATTGACCACGACAAGGAACCTGAATTTCGATTTTCTCATCACTTACCTGCCCCATCCTGGAACGGCAGTTTACGTAGGCTACAACAGCAACCTCGAAAACCTTGTTCCCGGGCTCTGCGAGCAGCTGCCGGGTTCTACGGCATGTATTCCAAACGGCCCGGCGCTGGTCCGCAGCAACAGTTTTATTAATGATGGCCGCCAGTTTTTCGTGAAAATAAGTTATCTGTTCCGGCGTTAACCCACCTTACCGCGTCCACCGATAATCGATCTGGCATCCCCCGCGATTCGCCCTAACCATCGTCTGAAGTGTGCCAAATCCGTCTCCTCTCGTGCCTGCTTCGTTTAGGTCAAACGTGAACGAAATGCTCAAGACAGAAACCGGCATTACCAGCGAACCCGATCCTCAGGATCTTCCACCAAGACCACCTCATATTTATCCAACATCGGCATGAGGATGTTCTCCAGTTCGCGTTTCCAAAGCTCTCCTTCGTAGAACTTTGCTTTCATCGGCTCACGCGACGCGACATCAGGGAAACCGCGCATAAAGAAGAAGGTGTCAGGAGGATCTTCGATGGAAAGAAATGGACCTAATATTTTCATCCCGATTTCCGTGTGCGCAGGGATAGACTTGGAGCGGAATATCCCAAGGAACTGAGAGCGCTTGCCGGGCTTCGTTTTATACGTCCGCATTTCGATAATCATTTACGTGCCTCGCCTCTAATGCTTGCGCGGCAGCCGCACAAAAGGCAAGAACGCACTTTGCGGTAATCAGGTTACGTTATGGAAACCCGTCCTGCGGTAAAGAGTGCTACTGTGTCGCAACTATCTCTACCAACTAAGTGCCCGCTTACAGCGGCGCAGAACGCAATCGGCGGGAAATGGAGCTTGATTTGTCTCTATTGGCTGGATTCCGGCACGCGTCGGTTCAACGAACTGCGCCGGTTAATGCCCGAGATTTCCCATAAGGTATTGGCCGCAACGCTCCGCAATCTGGAGCACGAGGGACTCATCTGTCGTACCGTCTATGCTGAGGTACCGCCGCGAGTTGAGTACTGCATCTCTAGCCACGGAGAAACAGTGCGTCCGCTGATTCAGGCTGTTCGAACTTGGGGCCGAGAGCACCTTGAGTGGAAGCAACTGGAAGACGGTCTAGCCTCTCCTCGGCCGCTCCCAAATTCATCAAAAAGATCAACGAGACAGAGGGTCGTAAACCTTATTCACCGGTAACGAGGCGTCGCGCCTGCACCCGAGTCAAGGGCTACTCGCAAGTAGACCAGGAATCGGTTCCACCTTCTGGATAGGCGACCACTCGTCCAGAAGGCCGGTCCGCCTCTTACAGCCGGATTCCCCCTCCGACCAGCAATTCCTCACCGGTGACCCAGCCGGAATCTTCGGACGCCAGGAAGAGAGCAGCTTTTGCAATATCTTCCGCCGTGCCCATGCGTCCCAGAGGAGTGCGCGTAACTGCCAGTTGCTCAAAACCGTTCTTGTACTCTGGCAGCGCAAGCACACCCTCGGTCTCTGTTGCGCCGGGCGAAAGCGAATTGACACGGATTTTCCGCGGTGCCAGTTCCAAGGCCAGCGCGCGCGAAATCACATCTACCGCTCCTTTGGTGGCGCTGTACACAGAGCTGTTGACGACCGGCGTTTTGGCCGCGATGGAGCTCACATTAATGATGCTTCCGCCCTGGCCGTTCATGTGTGCCACGGCTTCTTTGGTCGTCAGCAGCAGACCCAGCACGTTTAAATCAAAGATCTTGCGGAAGTGCTCTTCATCGAGCGATTCTAGCGACCGGAATTCATACACCCCGGCGTTATTAACCAGGATATCCACGTTGCCGAAGGTGCGGGTGGTTTCGGCAAACAGCTTCTTGATGTCTTCCGCCTTGGAAACGTCGGCTTGCACGGAAATAGCGTTGCCGCCCGATTGCTTGATTTTCTCAGTCACCTTCTCTGCACCCGCCTTGTCGTGGACATAATTCACAACGACGTTCGCTCCTTCCGACCCCAGCTTTTCGGCGATCGCTGCCCCGATTCCTTTCGATGCGCCAGTGATAACCGCTACCTTGCCATTCAGTCTCGCCATATCTCGCCCTTTTCCTCGAAATGTCGAATTGAAATCCAGACGTTAATTCGATATTTCGATAATCATCTAAGTAGAGGTGGCACGCAGGAAAAAGGATTCAGAATCTTACTGTCTTACAATTTGCCCAGCTGGGACAGATATTTCTGCCAAACGTTGCGTCGCAACTTCATGTGGGCGAACTGGCCCTCCTTCCGCATTTCAACCAAACCGGCATTGACCAGTTCCTTGAGATGGTGCGACAGGGTCGCCGCGGTGATTGGCAGCTCACTGCGAACATCGCTGCACGCGAGTTCCCGACACTTGGCGATTCGTGACAAAAGTTCATAGCGGCGTGGCTCCGCCAGGGCCTTGCTGATCCGATGAAATTGTTGGCTTTCCATGATCGATTATGCTCTAGGGTACGCCACTGCTGGCAGAACGGGCTACGGGAGTCCTTGCCCAGTGCGGATGGCAGCGGGGCAAGAAAAATAAGAAAAAGCTTGACATGTGGAATAGTGTTATAGTTAACTATAACAGCATAGGAGCAGAGGTTCATTAGAGCTGATTCGATCTCAACTGAGTACGCCAGCGAATAACCCTGACCCGAGAGCAAAGAAGAAATGTACTACTCAAGGAGAATGAAACATGAAATCCCTTCGTTTTATGCTGTCCGTAGGTCTGATGTCGCTCTCCACCGTGGCTTTCGCGCAGTCCGACGCGCAAAAGTCTGTCGCGCAGTCCGACACACACGCATACAAGGCCGTCGACACACCCGCGCCGAACTCCGACGCGCAGAAGTCTTTCGACACAATGAAAACGCTGGCCGGTATCTGGACCGCTAAGCTAACCCTCGACCCGCCGCTGCCCGATATTAACGACAAGGACATGCCCGGGCAGGTCTCGATGCGCGTGACTTCCCGAGGAAACGCGCTCGTGCACGAAATGTACGCACTGGGAGTGCCGGACGACCCGACTCGTTACGATCATCCGGTCACCATGCTGTACCTGGACGGAAATCGCCTCACCTTGGTTCACTACTGCGACGCCGGGAATCGACCGCGGATGGTGGCCAGGACCTCGCCGGACGGCAAGACGGTAGAATTCGATTTTGTCGATATTTCCGGTGGCACGCAACGCGGACACATGCACCACGCCGTGTTCACCGTGATTGACGCGAACCATCACACCGAGGACTGGACTTACATGATGCCAGGGGACAAGCCGATGCACGCGCACTTCGACCTGCAGCGGGCAAAATGAGGGTATCTTTCGCAAGGGTTATCTGGAAAACCTGATGGACCGTGAGTGGAATGACAGTCAGCCGATTTACCGCCAGCTTCGCGATCGTGTCGTCGCGATGATACTCGACGGAGTTCTCAAGGAAGGCGATCCGCTGCCCTCCGTGCGCACAGTCGCGGCCGAATATCGGGTCAATCCGCTCACGGTTCTGAAGGGCTATCAGCAACTGGTGGACGAGGGGCTGGTCGAGTCCAGACGAGGCCGCGGCATGTTCATCAATGCCGGCGCACGCAGTTTGTTGCTGCGGGGCGAACGGCAGAAGTTTCTTGGTGAAGAATGGCCCAGAATCTACGCAACCATTCAGCGGCTCGGCCTGAAGCCGGAAGAATTGTTGGAGAATGGCGCAGGCCGCCAGCCAAAGTCGAAAACTAAAAAAGAGGAGGAACGCTGAGACCATGGCATGCATAGAAGCACGTGGGCTCCGTAAGGCGTTCGGCACAACCATCGCGCTGGACGGTGTCAATTTGCGTGTTGAAGAGGGCCGCATCCTCGGACTGATCGGTCCCAATGGTGCAGGCAAGACCACCGCCCTCAACACGATTCTCGGCCTTACCCCATATCAGGGAGAACTGAACGTGCTTGGACGCGACCCCTGGACCGAGCGCGATCAGCTCATGCGCGATGTCTCGTTCATTGCCGATGTCGCTGTGCTGCCGCGCTGGATGCGAGTTTCGCAGGCGCTCGACTACGTCGCCGGCGTGCATCCGCG
>Ga0209690_1001070_pt1 | contig 15146 bp, 12 predicted proteins | sample GraSoiAngelo_150_FD_186164 | JGI IMG/M metagenome (GOLD analysis project Ga0209690, IMG submission 186164) | Grasslands soil microbial communities from the Angelo Coastal Reserve, California, USA - 14_1009_09_40cm (SPAdes) (version 2) | ecosystem: Environmental > Terrestrial > Soil > Grasslands ...
CTGAACGAGCGGCAGCGATCTGCTAACCGCAAGGTTCAGGGTTCGAGTCCCTAGGCGCGGGCCTTTCTTAATCGACATCTCGATGACCAACCTTCACGCGGGAGATAGCTCCGACACTCTGGTGCCAACGTCGATGAACGGTTAGGGTGCTGGCATGGAGTTTCGCGATGCGATACGCCGCCGGCGGATGGTGCGAAAGTTTGAGCAGAAGCCGATACCTGAGGACGTGCTCAGGCGTGTGATGGAGGTGGCGCGGCACGCGCCTTCCGGGGGTTTTAGCCAGGGTTTTGACTTCATCGTTCTCGCAATGCCTGAGGAGCTCGAGTGGTTCTATCGCACCACGGATGATCCGACCGACCCTGAACCATTTCCTGGACGAGAGCCCAACTTGGCCCCGGCCTGCCTCGTTCTGCCTTTTGCCAACAAGCGTCTATACCTAGACCGCTACGCTCAGCCGGACAAGCTCCAGTTCGGAATGGACAAGGAGGAAAACTGGCCAGTCCCGTTCTGGACGGTGGACACCGCGATGGCCATCATGCTGATCCTGTTGGCTGCCGTGAATGAAGGCCTTGGAGCTTGGTATTTTGGAATCACCCGTGGCGAGGATGAGGTGGTGCGTCAACTTGGGGTACCTCCGTCCTGCACGATGCTGGGCGTTATCGCGCTCGGATATCCATCCTCAGAGGACAAGCCTCGCGGCTCGCTATTCACGAGACGTCGCCGGCCATTCGAGGAGATGTTCCATTTCGGGCGCTGGTGAGCCGGCGGAGCGGACGCAGTTGTCGGGGCGCAGTTTCGGCCGCGTGAGTCTCCGATGCTGGCGATAAGGCGAGCTTAGCGTTGCCTCGCGCGCGTCCTCCTATTAGTGCGCGGAGGCCAGCCCCTGGGGGGCTAGTGTTAACTACCTATTAGGGATCAGCTCGGCCCCCATACAGACCTCGACTGAATCCCGATCGTGACAAAGGTACGCTCGGAACGCGACCGACCACATCAAAGTCGACAAGCGTGAGGCCGTCCGGCTGGCTCGTCTGCTCAGCGCCGGCGAGCTTCGACTGGTTCGCATTCCGGAGCCGGACGAGAAAAAGCAATATCGCTGCCCCTAACTCGCTCCCGTGCATCCGCGGCAGTCGACTACACCTCGAAGCCGCCAACGAAGGGCGCTGCCATTGTCCAACAGGGTCATGGAGGTCACCTGAAGCGCGCATGTCGGCAGCGTGCCGACTGAACCTGGAGGAGCCTCCTTGACCCGTACCCATCGGTTGCCTACGATCCACCCGACCGTGGCAACGATACCCAGCACCAAGGACGCGAGAGCGGCTCTCGTCGCCCGCGCCACCGAGGACCGCATTTCGGAACTGTGGGTCATTTACCACGACCTGAGCGGCCGTGCCCAGGTGAAGAACGTCCCTCGCGACCGCCTGGATCGGGTCCTCGCCGACGGAGTTACCTTCGCCCGGGCGAACTTCGACTTCAACGTCCTCGATCACCAGGTTCCCGATTTCGTCTTCGGTGCCGACACCGGCGATTTCCGGGCAGTGCCCGACCCAGCGACCTACGCTCGAGTTCCCCATCATCCCGGTGCGGCGCGGACCTATTCATTCCTTCACGACGCCGACGGCACGGCCTGGGCGGGCTGCTCCCGGGCTGCTCTCCGCGCAATGGAGGGGCGGTTCGCGAGCCGCGGCCTGGCGATGCGGGCCGCCTTCGAGCCCGAGTGCTATCTGCTGGTCAGGTCCGATGACGGCTACCGGCCGGCGGCGCGGGCGAAGATGTTCACGCTTAACGCCCTCGACAGCCAGAGGCAGCTGATGTCGCTGTTGTTGAAATCACTGGCGGATATGGGCGTCGAGCTCGAGCAGGTGGCGCCTGAGTATGGTCCCGGACAATTCGAGATCAATATCGGACATCAGCCCCCGCTCCGAGCTGCTGACGATCTGATGACGGTGAAGGAAGAGTTGCGCGCGCTTGCGCGCGCCGCCGGCTACATCGCGACCTTCATGCCGAAGCTATATTCCGACATGCCCGGCTGCGGCCTTCACGTCCACCTAGGTGCGATGGCGCTCGATGGACGCAATGCGATGGAAGGCGGTGGGACGGTCGGTTTGAGCGAGCTCGGCGCCTCCTTCGTCGCCGGCCTTCTGAGACATGCCGCGGGACTGAGCGGCCTGGTAGCTCCCACCGTGAACTCCTATAAGCGGCTCCTTCCCGGGTCGTGGGCGCCAAGCCATATCTGTTACGGCGCCAGCAACCGTGCCGTGCTTGTCCGGGTGCCCGATGCGGGCACCAGGCACGTCGAGTTCCGGGCCGGCGATGGCACAGGAAACCCCTATCTCATGTTGATCGGACTTCTCGCCGCCGGTCTGGACGGCGTCGACCGGAATCTTCCGCTCGGCGATCCGATCGTCGATGACATCGGCCACGTGAGCGCTGCCGACCTCTCGGCGCGCGGGCTCGAGTTGCTGCCACGCTCCGCGCCAGAGGCACTCGACGCGCTGGCGGCGGATGGGGTCCTGATGGACGCGCTGGGCCCGGTCATTGGCCCTGGTTTTCTGCGACTAAGGCGTTCGGAGGCGGCCGCATACTCCATCGAGGTTGGTGACTGGGAGAGGTCCACCTACGTCGAGGGGTCCTGAACCGACGGTGGATCCTCTGATTCAGAACGCATCGGCGTAGCGCGCGTACTCCCAGTCACTTACGTGGGCGTTGTACTTGGACCACTCGAGTCGCTTGACCCTGAGGAATCCGGCAATGATCTCAGTGCCAAATGCGTCGCGGAAGGTGGCGTCTGCTTCAAGGCCGTCGAGTGCCTCGGAGAGGTTCACCGGAAGCTGCCGGATGCCCGCCGTGGCAAGGGTGGCGGCGGGCAGATTGCCAATATCAGCGGCGATGCTTGCACCGGGGTCAACCGCCCTCGCGACTCCATCGAGGCCAGCAACGAGCACGGCTGCGGCCAAAAGGTGGGGGTTGCAGGTTCCGTCCGCCGCGCGCAGCTCGATCCGCTGGCCCGGGTCTGCCCCGCTGCCGGTTCGAGTTCGAAGCACCCGGATCATGGCGGATCGGTTGCCGATCCCGAAGGCGGCGTGGGTTGGAGCGAACAGTCCCGGCCGCAACCGCTTGTAAGAGTTCACGCTCGGGCAGCCAAGGGCCACCAGGGCCGGCGCATGAGCCAGAAGGCCGCCGATAAAATGGCGGGCGCGTTCTGCGAGGCCGTCGCGGTCGCCGGTCCCCGCGTCGCCGAAAATTGGCGATCCCGTCGAGTCGTGCAGGCTGAGATGCAGGTGGAGGCCTGAACCCGAGATATTGTCGAATGGCTTCGGCATGAAACCGCCGACAAAGCCGTGCTGTCGGGCGACGAACCTGAAGGCCTGCTTCAGGCGGAAGTATTGTTCCGCGGCGACCAGGGGCGGACCGGGCTTGACGTCGAGCTCGATCTGCCCGTTGCCGTCCTCAACGTTGAACTTTTCAACCGGCGTGCCGAGCTGCTGGAGAACATCGAGGAGCTCGCTCATGAAGGCCTGGTGGACGTCGAACAGATCCGACGTGTGGTGCCTGAAACCTGTCGCTGGGCGGAACCCATCAGCGTCCTTCTTGAGCAGGAAACCTTCCTGCTCGAAGCCCATCGATGCCACGCCAAGGTTCTGCTCGGCCTGGGCGACGATCCTCTTGAGGAGTTGGCGAGTGCAGCCGGGCCACGGACTGCCGTCGGCAGTGATCACGTCGCAGAAGACATGTCCGTTCCCTTTCAGGTAGGGAAGCGCAACGAATGAGGACGGGTCGGCGACGAGGAAGACATCGCCCGCTTCCGGGCCGTAGCGACGGTCGTAGTCGTGGTCTTCGATGTCCCACGTGTAGTTGACCGGTGCCATCGCGACACCGCGCTCGGAGTACCGCTGCAGGTACTCGGCGCTTACTTCTCTTCCCCGACCGAGTCCGAGGTAGTCGATGAACTGGCAGCGGACATAGGTCGTCGCGGTCTGCTCCAGGAGATGGCTCAGAGTAGCCAGGGACCCCTCCGACGCAGCATCGCCCATCTGCATCTACCCGCCCATTGAGCAACGTCAAGTCGTAACCAGCGGCGCCGGGGGCGATTATATGCCGCGCCGTTACGCCTCCACCTGAGGCAAAATCCGTTTGACAGCCGATTCGAGCTGAGTTATTTTGTCCGCAAATGCGGACCGTGTCCGAGATTTCGGACAGGTGAGGGCGGTCTCATCGGTTACGCGGGCGTGCGCGATCATCGGGTTGGTCTCGCAATCGCCCGAACCACTTCGTGTCTCAGCGATTGCGAAGCGCCTCGACATTCCCCGAAATACGACGTATGAGCTCGTCAACACGCTCTGTGCCGAGAAATGCCTGGAGTTGGGTGTCGGGAGCACGGTTGGCCTTGGCTTTCGACTGTTCGAGTTCGGGAGCGCTTACGCGCAATCGTTCGACCTGATTAGAGAATCCCACCAGGCAGCGCGCGATGTCGTGAGGCATTGCAACGAGACGTGCCATGTGGCCCGGCTGGAGGGCAGGGAGGTCGTCTACCTCGTCAAGGAGGAAGGCAATCAGGTCGTCCGGATGTCATCAGTCGTCGGGCGTCGTCTGCCCGCACATGGGACTGCCGTTGGAAAGGCCATGCTCGCAAACATGCCACGTAACGAGCTGATCGAGCTGCTCGGTCGAGCACGGCTCGAAAGGCTGACTGCCAACACCATCACCGATCTCGACGAGCTGATTCGCGAACTCGATCGGACGGTTGCTCGCGGCTATTCGGCCGACCATGAGGAATCAACGCCCGGAGTGAGGTGCGTGGGCGCTCCCGTTCGCGACTCTAGCGGGCGTGTAGTAGCCGCGCTGAGCATCTCTGTCCCCGCAGCTCGCATGGGATCGCGCCGCGAACGTGAGCTGGGCAAACTTGTCGTGGAGACGACTGACGACTTGTCCCGTCGCCTCGGAAATTTGAGCCGCTCATCCGCGGCTTTCGGGCTGTAGCTACAGAAGGAGGGGAGCCAATGGTGGACGGCCTGTCGGCGATACCAGGATCCGCAGATGCAGTTGGATCCGCCGTCGCGGCGGAATCGGAGGAGGTAGGGACGTGATTGGCGCTCTAGGTGAAGAGGAAGTCCAACAACTCAGTCTGAAGAAGGTTCTCAAGATCCGCCATGTGGCGGCGATCGCTCTTGGTTTCACCGTTGCCGACGGCATCCTGCTGGTTCTCAGTCAGCTCCTCCCGATGCTCGGGCCGTCAGTGATCATCGTCACGATCATCGCCGGCCTTGCCTACAGCCTGATCTTGTTTACTGGAGCCGAGCTCGCCGGAGCCATGCCGGCGGCGGACTTCGCGGGCGAATGGGGCAAGCGAACCATCGGCGGGTTCTTCGGCTTCATCGGCACCCTCAGCTACGCGATGGTCGCGATCACCGCCATTGGCCTGCTCTGGTTCCCGATGGGCACCTACCTGCACCAGTTCTTTCCCTTCCTGTCAGTGCCGGTCATCGGAACCATCTGCTTCCTTATTGCGCTTGTACTCGTTTATCAGGGCGCACTTGCGTCGGGTGAGGCAGAGGTGATCCTCAACCTCATCTTTTTCGGAGTCATCTTCGTCATGAGCCTGGTCATGCTGACGAGGTTCAACGCCAACAACTTCCAGCCCTTCTTCGGGAGCGCGGGCGGCGGCTACATGTCCAACGCTGTCAAGGCCTTTCCCTTCGCCGTCTACATCCTGTTCGGGCCGGAAACGATGTTCGCGGGCTCCGAGGAGCATGTCACTGGGCCGCGCTTCTGGCCCAAGGCGATGGCGGTGGCGATGCTCATCGCGATGGTCTGCTTCATCCTGATGGAGATCTCCCTGCTCGGCCTCTTGCCGACCAGCGCGTACACGCTGGCGGAGGCCGACTACGCGACTGCTGCCAAGTTCATCCTTGGTTCCATAGGCGAGGGTCTCTTCAACGCGTTGGCCTTCGTCGCCGTCTTCCACGCGATCGTGGCGGCGCTCTACATCAGCTCACGCGTTGTCTACAAGATGGCCGTGCGCCGCTTCCTTCCGGGGCTGTTCACGCACATCAGTAAGCGCTCGCGCATCCCCGACCGCGCCTTGCTGCTCGCCGCCCTGCTGGGAGCCGCCATCGGATCGACCTACTACCTGAAGCCTGACTTCTATCTTCAGGCCGCTGCCATCCTCACCATCGCCGGTCTGTTCGGATGGTTCGTCATCTGTATCTCGCACATCGCATATCGAGCCAAGCCGGCGCTTCAAGCGAAGTACCCGACAGACTGGATGGTGCCGGGCAAGGGACTCGCTGGGATCTGGATCTCCGTGGTGGGCCTTGTCGTCATTGCATTGACACTCTTCGGCTTTCTCTATGGCCAAGCTCTCCCCTGGTGGATCACGCCCCTTTGGATCGTGATCATCGTCGCGTGGTACCTCGTCGCGAGGGCCGTCGGTGGCGGGCGCGAGGAAGGCGTTGTTGCCGCCGAGAAGACAGCCTAGATTCCCGTTCCGATCCTTTCTGCCATGAATCCGTTCACCGATCTCGCTGAGATCGAAACTCCGGCGTTGCTTATAGACCTGGACGTCATGGAGGCCAATTTGGCCTCCATGACGGCATTCCTAACGATGCATGGAATTGCTCAACGGCCCAACATCAAAGGACACAAGATCCCTGCCCTCGCCTGGCGGCAGGTGCGCGCGGGGGCAATGGGAATCACCTGCCAGAAGCTGTCGGAGGCCGAAGTCATGGTGGACGCCGGGCTTCCGGACGTGCTGATCGCGGTCCAAGTGATCGGAGCGGCGAAGGTCGACCGGCTGCTCAAGCTGGCGCGACGGGCCAAGCTGACCACTGTTGTCGATTCCCTGGCCGGGGCGGAGCCGATCGCGCGGGCGTTCGCCTCGAGCGGCATGACAATCGATGTCCTGCTCGAGATTGACATCGGATACCACCGCTGCGGCGTGGATGGCCGCGGAGCTCCGGCCCTGGCCCGCAGCCTCTCGCAGTTGCCCGGACTGAACTTGGTTGGTGTGATGGGCTACGAGGGACACCTCTACGACCTTTCCGGAAAGGGCGCTGTGGAGGCTGCCGCCCGGGAGTCCTACGAGATGCTGACAAGGGTCGCCAACGGGTTGCGGAATGCCGGCATCGAGGTGCCGCGAGTGAGCATCGGCGCTTCAGCAGGAGCCCGGGCGGCGGTCGACGTCCGCGGCATTACGGAGGTCCGGGCCGGAAGCTACCTTTTCAACGATCGTGCCCAGATCAAGATGGGCTCGGCTGAACCGGCGACCTGCGCGGCCACCGTCATGGCCACCGTCATCAGCGTGCCAACTGAAACCCGTGCCGTGATCGACGCGGGAGCCAAGGCACTCACGCCGACCATGGTGGGAGGAATGCCCGGCTACGGCGACATCCTCGGCCACGAGGACGCCGTCCTCGACCGGTTGTCGGATGAGCACGGCATGATCAGCGTGGGTGCGACCCGAAACCCATTCAACGTCGGAGACCGGGTGCGGATCATCCCCAACTCGCACACGGTTGTCTTCAACCAGTTCCCAGAGGTGCACGGAGTGCGCGAAGGAAGGGTCGAAGCAGTGATGCCGGTCGCGGCCCGGGCGATGATGGGATGAAGAATGCCGCGAAGACCGGCATCGAGGACGCGATCGTCGCCTGGATAGACGCCAATCGGACTGCCGGGATCAGGCTTCTCCAGGAGCTGGTGCAGACCCCCAGCTATTCGGGCAAGGAGGGGCGGGGCGACGACCCGACGACCGTCGCCGGCCGGGTCTTCGAGGCGGCTCGCTCGCACGGCTCGCGCGTCGAGACGCAAGTCGTCCGTCCCGAGAGCGAGAACGTGATCGAGGTCATCGAGGGCCCTGGTAAACGCGCGGTGGTACTCGAGGCCCACACCGACACCGTCCCCGAGGGCGACCCCCGGCTCTGGCACGATGGAAAGCCCTTCTCGGGCGCTGAAGGTTTTGTGGAATACCTCGGTGACCGCCGGGTCGCGGTCGAGGTGGCCGGCGGGCATTACGAGGCCGGGATTCGGGACAGGATGGCTCGGATATGGGAGCTCAGAAAGGAGAAGCGTCTGCCGATCGTCTACGGGCGCGGAAGCTGCGACAACAAGGGCCCAGTCGTGTCCACGGTGATGGCGCTCGGCGCCCTCGCGGCGGCGCTGAATGCCACGGGCGGGCAGCTGGCAGGTTCGGTCATCGGCGCCTACTCGGTCGACGAGGAGACCAACGCCACCGGGATCAAGAGCTTTACGTGCGGGCCGGACTCCTGGCTCGGCCGGCAGGGCTTCCTGGGCGGGCCGGTCGACGGCGAAGGCTTCCTCAAGGAGGTCAATGGGATCGCGATGGACGGCTCTTATGGCTGGGTGCCGATCGTCGGCCATCGTGGCTCGGTGCAGTTCGAGCTGCGAACCCGCGGCCGGTCGGCGCACGCAGCCACGCCCCATCTGGGGGCGAGCGCGACCGAGCTCATGGCGATTCTGCTGCTGCACCTCAGGAAATCAGAGGAGCGGATGCGTGGGCAGCTGCTCGCCTGGCTCGAGCAGAGCCTCCTCGGCCCGCCGACGTTCGCCATCGGTACCACCATCGTCGGCGGTGGGATCCAGGCGGTGGCGATGACCGAGGAGGGGCCCCGCGTCGAACGCACGGGCGTCAACGCCGTCCCCAACTGGTGCCAGGCGACGATCGACATCCGCTTCCCTCCCTCATATGAGCTATCCCTCGCGGACACAGTCGACTCAATCAAGCGCGTAATCGAGGCGGCGTTGCAGGAGGTGCCGCTCGCGGACGGCTGGTCCTGGGAGCTGATCACGCTTGGCTATGACCCGCCGGTGGCGCTCGCCCGCAACTTCGACGAGGCGGCTCGCTTGCCGCTCGTGAAGGTGGCTCGCAACCGGGCCGCCCAGATCCTCGGCTTCGAGCCCCACCTGGAGACCGCGCCGGGCGGCACCGACGCGACCTTCATGATCCATGAAGGCAGGATTCCGACCCTGGTCGAGTTCGGGCCGGCCGGCGCGCTCTCCCACGACAACCACGAGTACGTCGAAGTGGACAGCGTGATCGACGGCGCCAAGATCCTGGCCCTTACAACTTTGGACCTGCTCGGTTTGGCGGATTAGGAGCTATAGACGAATGCTTGATCTAGACGATCTGCCCTTGATCGACCAGCACGTACACATCTTCAACAGGGAGTCGGACCAGCCGACCTTCGATCCGCTGGCGACCTTCTCCCTTGGTGGAGACTGGATCGACTTCCTCGATTCCGGCGGCCACGCGCCGACTGAACTCGAGAAGAAGCAGCTCGTCATCAACCAGCGGCAGACGATGATCTATCACGAGGCGATGCACGCTGTCGCCCGCTACCTTGGCTGCGAGCCAACCCGAGAGGCGATCCTCGATGCCCGCGCCAAAAGAGTTCCCGAGTACCAAACGTACGTTCGGGGCATGTATCGCGACATCAAGCTGGAGTCAAACATCGTCGACCTCGGCAACCCCAAGAACGTGAGCCTCGAGGAGTTCGAATCGCTGACAGGCGTACCCGCCTACGGGTTGTTCAGGATCGAGCCCCTGATCGGCGAGCTCTGGGATCAGCAAGACAGCCTGGCCGGCCTCTTGACGGCATTCGAGGATCGGATCAGGAAGCTAGTCGCTGCCGACCCAAAGATCATCTCGCTCAAAACCGTCATTGCGTATCGGACGGGGCTGGACATCCAGCCGCTCACCGCCCAGGACGTCTCCAGGTCGATGGACACGCTCAAGCGGAATCCCGATTCGAGCGGGCTCTTCGCGCGGATCCACGTGCCCCGCTCGACTCGCGACGACGTTAAGCGGGTGCGCGACCACATCCTCTGGCGGGCGCTCGAGCTGAGCGTCGAGCTAGGCCTTCCCTTCCAGATCCACACCGGGATGGGCGACCAGGACCTCGACATCAAGACCGCCCGGCCGGGCCTGCTTGCGGCGGTCTTGCGGGACGAGAAACTGCGCCACGCCAAGATCATCCTTCTCCACGGGGCATACCCCTTCTACGAGGAGGGGGCGTACCTCGCCAACGTGTTTCCTAACGTCTACCTGGACCTGTCCGAGTTCAACCCGATGATCGGGCCTGGTGTCAGCCGGGTGATCGCGACCATCCTCGAGCTGGCGCCATTCACCAAGGTCGTCTACTCGTCCGACGCCTTCGGCTCGCCCGAGCTCCAGTGGATCGCCGGAAAGAAGGGCCGCGCGGCTCTCGACTCCTGCCTCGGCGGGGCGGTCGACGCCGGCAACCTTTCGCCAGATGCAGCCAGGACCGCTGCCCGGCTGATCCTCGCTGACAATGTCCGGTTGATCTACGGCATCTGAGTCGGAAAGTACGCAAGGAAGGAGGCTGCATCGACATGTCGCTTGAAAAGACGCAGACCAGGACCGAGCGGCTACTCGAGGAGGACGAGCGTTATATCGGAGCTGCGAACAAGGTCCGGCTCTTCCGTGCCGCGGCGGCCAGCGCTTCTGGCTCGATGATCACCGACCCAGACGGCAAGCGTTACATCGACTTCGCCGGCGGCTGGGCCGTCGCCACCACCGGCTACTCCCACCCGGTGGTTGTCGACGCCGTCTCGTCTGCAATGGAGCAGCTTTCATTCTCCACCGTCGCCTCGCTCACGCACCCCGCAGCGGTCGAGTTCGCCAGGCGTATCCTCGAGGTCGTCCCGTCGGCCAAGCCGGTGCATCGCAAAGTTGGCTTCGGCCTGAGCGGCTCTGACGCCAATGACGGGATCGCCAAGCTGCTGCCGATGGCCCGCAAGCGGCCGAAGATGATCAGCTTCCTGGGGGGCATGCACGGCATGACCGGCATCTCCGCCGGCATCTCCGGCCATCCCGCCATGGGCAGGTTCCCGAGCAGCACCAACGTCACCCGGGTCCCCTACCCGTACCCCTACCGGCCCGCCTTCGGGAGCGCCGAGAGCTGTGGACGAGACGCGGTTCGCTTCATCGAGGAGCAGATCCTGACCACAGTCTCACCGCCGGAGCACACCAGCGGGATCCTGGTTGAGTCCATCCAGAGCGATGCCGGCGTGATCGTTCCGCCGCCCGACTTCATGCCGGCGCTCCGCGCTCTGTGCGACAAGTACGACTTTTTCCTCGTCGACGACGAAGTCAAGGTGGGCATGGGAAGGTCCGGCAAGATGTGGGCCTGCCAGCTGACAGGCACCAACCCTGACGTGATGATCATCGGCAAAGGGGTCGCGTCGGGCCAGTCGATGAGCTGCACCGTTGCGCCGGCGGAGATCCTCGATGTCGCGGTCGCGGGACACGCCTTTACTACCGCGGGCACGCCGACTGCGTGCGCTGCAGCGATCGCAACCCTCGATGTCGTCCGGGACGAGCGGCTGGCCGACAACGCCGCCGCGCAGGGCGAACTGATCATGAACAGCATCCGGGAGATGGCCGCCCGCCATCCGCTGGTCGGCGAGGTGCGCGGAGCCGGGCTGATCATTGGTGTTGAGCTGGTCACCGACCAGGTCACTAAGAAGCCCGCGACCAAACAGTGCGCGAAGCTGGTCGTCCGTTGCCAGCAGCTCGGGCTGCTTGTCCACTATGTGGGCATCTTCGGCCAGGTGATTGAGCTGACGCCGCCCCTGGTCCTCACCCGGGCGGAGGCGATGAGCGGCCTCGAGATCTTCGACCAGGCCCTGAGCGATGTCGAGAACGGGCGCGTTTCGGATGCCGAGCTGGAGGCTGTATCTGGCTGGTGATTCCAGGGCTGCCAGTGTGAAGAATCCAGTCTTCGGAAGCACCCCTTCGGGCGCGTACTCACCTGGGATCATCGCTGAAGGGCGGTTCCTCTACGTATCCGGCCAAGGACCTCTGCGCAACGGACTGGTCGTGAGGGGGAGCATCGAGGAGGAAGTTGCTTTGACGCTGGAGAACCTTGCCGCCGTCGTGCGCACGGCCGGCGCGTCGCTCGCCGATATCATCCAGTGCCGCGTGTTCCTCGCCGACATCGCCGACTTCGCAGCGATGGACGCGGTCTACGGCGCGTTCCTGCCCGACCCTAAGCCGGCTCGGACAACAGTTGGCGTGGCCCTCGCCGACGGCATCAAGGTAGAGATCGATGCGGTCGTGGTGATGCCGTGACCAAAGGGCGGCGCGAGTTGCTCGAACGGGTCCGGGCGGAGCACCTCGACTACATCCGCTGTCAGTTCATCGACTTGAGTGGGATCCTGCGCGGTCGTGCCGTGCACCGCAATCACCTGCCCGCCATCCTCGAGCGGGGGATTCCCTTCGCGCAGATCAACAACATCGTCGACATCGATGACGCCGAGTCAGACCTCGCGTTGGGCAGCCAGGCAGGGGATTTCTGGGCGGTGCCTGATCCAACCACGCTCCAGCGGGTGCCGCACACGAATGCGTCCGGCCAGGTCTTCACCGATCTTGTCGGCGCCGACGGGACACCCTGGCCGACCTGCGGCCGAGCCCTGGTTCGCCGGGTGGATGAACTCGTCGGCAGAGAGCTGGGGGCGATCAGTCTGGGCTTCGAGCAGGAGGGCTACGTCCTCCGCAAGACCGAGGGCCGTTACGTGCCGGTGGTCCTCGGCAAGCAGATGCAGCCGGAGACGCTGGACCTCCTCGATCCCTTCGTGACCGACCTCAGTTCAGCGCTCGAGCTGCTTGACGTCCCGGTGGAGAAGCTGACCGCCGAGGGTGGCTGGGGGATGTTTGAGGTCAACTTCGAGCACGCCCGGCCGCTCGAGGCGACCGAACGCTATTTCCGCTACAAGCAGGCATTCCGGATCGTCGCCCGGCAGCACGGCCTGGTCGGCACGTTCATGCCCAAGCCGTTCGCGGATGGTGTCGGCGCTGGGCTGCACGTCCACGTCAGCTGCCTGGGAACCGGAGGGAAGGACCTTTTCGAGGGCGGGAGGCCGGGTGTCGAGCTCACCGACGTCGGCAGGTGGTTCGTCGGTGGTCTGCTCGGCCACGCGCCGGCATTGATCGCGCTCGGCTCGCCGACTGTGAACTCCTACAAGCGCCTCCAGCCGGGGACGTGGGCCCCGACCCACGTCGCCTACGGCGCCGGCAACCGCTCAGCGATGATCAGGATCGTGCAGGGCCGCACCGACTTGGGCGGCAACGCGGCCTGCCGGCGGCTCGAGGTGAGGTCCCCCGACGGGACCTGCAACCCCTACCTGCTCGCGGCGGGTGTGCTCGCCGCAGGCCTCGACGGCGTGCGGCGGAAGTTGGACCCCGGTCCCTCGGCAGACTACGACGTTGCGCACCCGGAAGCCTCCGGGAGATCCGCCGCCGAGCTACCGCCGGCCCTCCCGAGGTCGCTCGATGTTGCCCTCGACGGGCTCGAGGCGGACGAGCCGCTTCGCGAGCTCCTCGGGGAGGCGATCGTCGACGCCTACATCAAGATCAAGCGGGTCGAATGGGCAAAGTTCATGGCTCATGTGAGCGATTGGGAGCACCAGTACTATGTCGAGTTCTTCTGACCAAAGGGGGCGGTGGAGGTGAGCGGCGAGAACGACACCATGGATTGGGCCGCACGTGCCAAGCGCGTGATCCCTGGCGGCGTCAACAGCGGCCAGAGGCTCGTGCCCGGTCTCGAGGATCTTGTCGTCGTATCGACAGCCGGCGCCACCTTCACGGATTCTCGGGGCCGAACGTTCACCGACTACCACTCCGCGTTCGGGCCGCCTCTGCTGGGGCACAACGATCCGGATGTCGACGCGGCGATGAGCCGGGAGCAGGCGCGCAACGACCTGATGGGGATCGGCGTCACACCCGTCGAAATCGAGCTGGCGGAGCGCATCGTGGAGCACGTCCCATCAGTTGAACGGGTGCTGCTGACCGCAACCGGGAGCGAGGCCACGTTCCATGCGATCCGCCTCGCAAGAACTGCGACCGGTCGCAGTTCGATAATCAAGTTCCAGGGCTGCTACCACGGCTGGCACGACTCGGTGGCCATGAATGTCATTTCGCCCGCTGATCGCCTCGGCCGCAAAGACCCTCTCTCTGGCGGCATCCTCCAGCCTGTGCTTGACGCGACCATCATCGCCCGGTTCAACGACCTGACGTCTGTCGAGGAAGCCTTCGCGAGCGCGCCCGGCGACGTCGCCGCGATCATTCTCGAACCCATCCCCCACAACATCGGCGCAGTCCTGCCCACGGAGGGATTCTTGGAGGGGCTGCGGCGGCTGTGCACGCAGAATGGGACCGTCCTCATATTTGACGAGGTCATCACCGGCTTCCGTCACGGCCTGGGCGGCTACCAGTCCGTAGTGGGTGTGATGCCCGACCTGACCACCATGGGCAAGGCGATGGCCAACGGCTATCCGATATCAGCGATCGGCGGGCGTGCCGACCTGATGGACATGTTCAGCACCACCCCCGGACATCCGGCGTTTTTTGCAGGTACCTTCAACGGTCACCCGGCTATGGCCGCGGCGGCTCTGGCCACGATCCGGAAGCTGGAGAGGGAGCCGGTTTACGAGCACATCTTCAAGCTGGGTGAGAAAGCGCGCAGCGGTCTTCAGGCTCTCTATGACCGGCTCGGCGTGCCGGCGGTCGTAGCTGGGTTCGGCTCCGTGTTCGTGACCTACTTCCTGAAACCTCCCGTCGAGAGCTACGACGACCTTCTCCGCAACGACGTCAACATGTTCCTCGGCTACAGGCGGGAACTGCTCAACCATGGCATCTTCGAACTGCCTCTCAACCTCAAGCGCAATCACGTCTCTTACGCTCACTCTGAGGCCGACATTGATGCGCTGCTGGAGGCGACTGAAGGCGTCATCGCCGGCATGCTCAACATCGCACCATGACCGATCACTGCAGCTGCGCGGTCACTAAGCCGACCAACGTGGTCGACGATGATCGTCTGGTCGGTCACGTTGCTTGACGCGGACCCAAAGGTGTCACCCCTGCCGGATGGGGCGCTCCAAGGCGTTTCGTACGGCAACGCCGACGACGCTCAGCGCTAAATGGCGGCACTCAACGGCACCCAGCGCATTCAGACCGCCATTTTCTGAACGGGGCGCAGCGATCTGTTAACCGCAAGGTTCAGGGTTCGAGTCCCTGTCCCGGAGTCAGGTTTCGTATTCGAAACCAGGGTCGCTGTCGACCATTGAATCGCCCTGGGTTTGCTGGAGACTCGGGGAATTGGGTTTGACGTCGA
>Ga0209690_1001075_pt1 | contig 15112 bp, 12 predicted proteins | sample GraSoiAngelo_150_FD_186164 | JGI IMG/M metagenome (GOLD analysis project Ga0209690, IMG submission 186164) | Grasslands soil microbial communities from the Angelo Coastal Reserve, California, USA - 14_1009_09_40cm (SPAdes) (version 2) | ecosystem: Environmental > Terrestrial > Soil > Grasslands ...
GATGCGATGCCCGTGATAAGTCTCTTCATGTTCCATAACGCGACTGTGCGTCCGAGAGTCCACGACGCGAGGATTTGTAGGCGTGCAATCTGTCCACAAGAAATACGACATTATGACGCAGAGCACGCCTAGAATTCTCAATGTTCCGTCTGCGGCCTTTGCGTTGCATGTCGTATTTGACAGGTCCTTGTTGAATAGGTCTTTTTCCGTATCAACGGCCTAGCAATTTCCGCCCGGCCCTCCGAACCACAGCGTTTCAAACCACGGCGAGGCGTACATAGTGACCTGAGCCGTATAGCAGACTGGCCATGACTGTGAGGGGGTCAAGCCAGCGTTCACCATCGCTCCGCCCGCAGGTTTGCAGTAGCCGATGGTTCGTTGATAGGCCGCCTTCTGCCACCCCTCTTTTGCAAAGTGGCCGCTGCCCATGGGCGGAAAGCTCGTGGTCCCTACGGTTTCGCCACCATAATCGATCTCGGACGCATTTCCCGCCAACGCGCCGCCCTTGTATAGCGAGTCTGGGTAGTATCCGATCGCGTTGCTCCCTGCTGTCCCGTTGTAGTACAGCCACCAACGCCCGCCGGTGTGCCAATACGTCAGCTCCATGATGTACTGGGCGCCGCCTACCACGCTGACTGCGTTGAGAGCCATGCCTGGGGCGAAGGAAGAACCGATCTGGACGAATGCCGAGCAAGTCAGGTTATAACAGCCGGTCGCGTTGTAATCGTCCGCAGTCCAGTACGTGAACAAATGTGCCTTTGTGTCACCATAGAATGCCGGATACACTTGCCACCCGCATTCGAGGGTCTGTAGATTCGCTCCGCTACCTCCAACATACCAGTGCTGGGAGAGCGAAAAGATTTGATTGGCACCAATCGGAGGGTCCCAAAGGTTCAGGAAGCTGTGTCCGCCGCCATTACTTACGTTCTGAAACGCATGAGCCCAACGGTGGGTTGCGGGGACGGTGGGCGGTTCAATCGCCCGTGGGGGGCGACCCGCCCCTCGCGGGCCCTTTCGAAAAAAATCCTTCAAGGTTGGGAATCGGCTCAGATCCTCTAAAGTGACGCGGCGCATGGGGATGGTCCCAGAAGGGCACTGCATCACGTTTCCATGTCGGTCCTTTTGATCAGGACCAAGCGGCGACGCAATGAGATGGTCGTTCCGCTCTTCATATGCGGACCGCCAGCCGCATGCGGAGCGTCTGGCACCGCGGGAGGAGCGTCCGGCGCCTTCGGTACACGTTCCTGTGATCCCTTGAGGGCAGGCTGTTGCTCGATGGGGATGCAATCGTAAATCGCACCGCTTTCGTCCATGAAACTGTGCGGGGCTTCCGTCTTATCGTAAAGTTTTAGAATGTACGTTTTCATCTCTCCAAGGGCGTCTTCGTGAGCCACTTTGCTTCCAGCTCTCGCCGAAAGCGCCGCGTAATTTGTGGACTGCACTGATTCGAGAAACGCCTTCAACGACGCGAATCCTTTTGGATCTGGCATATTTAATTGTCCTTTCTGTTAACTGACATTGATTGGTTAAGAATTTAAGCGTGACTTTCCGCGTCACACTGTGACTTTTGGCGGCACAATCGGGCTAAAATCACGAAAAGATCAGAACTTCCACTCAATCGGGCGATCCGGGTGCGGATTGTAGGAGCATAAGTATCCCGTCTTGATTCTCGCGGCGAAGTGGCGGCCGAGTGCAGGCATGACCTTTCCGATTCTGTTAATAGCCTCTTTGATCCGCTTGGTGACGGCCGAACGCGCCCGCTCGGCTTTGGACGAAGAGCGCCGGTCCCTGCCGCCGAGTCCGACGGCAGCGGCCAGTTGCTCGACTACGGCGTGCAACTCGCTGCGGGTCCTAGCGGCACGGTAGGAATCGTTAAACCGCTCGGCCTCCTCCAGATCGTTCCGCAACTCGTCAATCCGCTGCTTGTATTCTGCCTTGGCCTGTGAATCGAGAATTGGCCCGGCGTCCTGCAGTCCGGCGGTTACTGCATCGCCGCCAACTTCCCAAAAGCCGCCGAGCAAGGTCGGCGCTGGGAGGTCGATAGGTGTACCGAGCAATTCGCTGACGTGGACATCTCGGCCCGGATGACGCAACAGATAGCCGAGGTAGTCCAGACCGCGCATGGCTTTGAGGATTGCAATCTGCCCTTGATAACGAATCGTCCAGTAATCACCCTGTCGCATAAACACCGACTCGTCGAGCGAGCGCAGGACGGGGCGACTCGCGAGAGATTCCTCCAGGCTTTCAAGCAGGGCGCCCACGAATTTCCGGGGACTGTCGATGCGCTCATCAAGGCCGTTGAAGCGTGCCTTGCTTGTGCGAGTGACTGTTATGCTGCGCAGAATCGAATCCCAAACATTTCGCGCGATTCTCAACGTCAACACCTCAGATAATGCGAACCACCCATTGTTCGCGATTTCCCGGTGGGAACATGGCAAGGCGCGCTTGGCGGGAGACGCCTAACGAACTTCCTGCCATTGTAACAATCTCACTTATACGGCTGAGCGTCAAGCCCTATCTTTTTGGCAATAAGTTCCAGAGACATACTGCAGCCCGTCGCTTTTCTTCAACTAAATCTTCCGTTGCAGGCTGAACACGCGATCGATGGAATTTTTGGGAATTCTTTTACGCTGACAATCTCGCTCGACTAATTTCGGGCACTGCGAATCGTCGCAAGCGAGTCTTAAAATAGATAGTTGAGGCGGGGGCGGGAATCGAACCCGCGAATAGCGGTTTTGCAGACCGCGACCTTACCACTTGGCTACCCCGCCGTTTTTGAGGAGACGCAAACTATCTGGGCACGGCGCAACGGTGTCAATGTAGAGTCCGTTGAACCGTTGCATCGTTGAAAGTTAAACCGATTGCGATTTAGCGATTTAATGATTTAACACTTATCTTGGTCGCGTGACTTCTCGTTCATTCGAGCTTTTCGCCGCAGCGCAAAAACGTATTCCGGGCGGCGTAAACTCGCCCGTGCGCGCATTTCGACACGTTGGAGCTGAACCTTTTTTCGTCGAATGTGCGCGTGGCGCCAAGATTTGGGATGTCGATGGGAACGAATATATCGACTACATCGGCAGTTGGGGCCCGGCGATCCTCGGTCATGCCCCGAAACTCGTTGTAGATGCGGTTCGTGAAGCCGCAACGCGCGGATTGAGTTTCGGAATTCCGAATCCGCTGGAGGTAGAAATGGCGGAATTGATCTGCGCGTGGATGCCATCCATCGAAAAAGCGCGGATGGTCAATAGCGGGACGGAAGCGACCATGTCGTGCATTCGGCTCGCGCGCGGATTCACCGGGCGGGACAAAATTATCAAGTTCGACGGCTGTTATCACGGACACGTCGATGCATTGCTTGTGAAAACCGGCAGCGGCGCGCTCACGCACGGGCGCCCCGACAGCGCCGGAGTGCCGCAAGCTTTTGTCGATCTTACCGTTTCGTTGCCCTTCAATGATGTCGAGCTTGTGCGAAAAGCGTTTCGCGAAAACAAAAACGAAATTGCGGCGGTGATTCTTGAACCGATACCGGCAAACGCGGGCCTTTATTTTCCGCAGAAAAATTTTTTGTCCATCTTGCGCGATGAATGCACAAGGCACGGCGCGTTGTTGATCTTCGATGAAGTGATGACTGGATTTCGCATCGCGCGGGGCGGCGCGCAGGAGATCTATGGCGTCACGCCCGATCTCACCGCGCTTGGGAAAGTCATCGGCGGCGGGCTACCAGTCGGCGCATTTGGCGGGCGCGCCGAGATCATGGACCAACTTTCGCCAGATGGTCCCGTCTATCAGGCCGGAACATTGTCAGGCAATCCGCTCGCAATGGCGGCTGGTCTAGCGCAGTTGCGTGAACTGGAGCGGATTAATGGATGGAAGCTGCTCGAACAACTCGGCGGACAATTTGAGAAGTTTGCGCGTGACGCGATCGCAAAAGCAAAAATCGAGATCACATTTCACCGGATCGGTTCGATGTTTTGCCTGTTCTTCGCCCGTGGTCGGATTGTCGATCTCGGCGGCGCGCAGCGAAGCGATTTAAAAATGTTTAGCAAATTTTTCCATACTTGTTTGCAGCAGGGCGTTTATTTCGCACCATCGCAGTTCGAGACGAGTTTTATCTCAACGGCGCATACGTCGAAAGATATCGAGCGCACGGGCGCCGTAATTCACAAAGTACTCGCGGAGCTGTAGCGGCAGGCTCGGCGCGTTCGATCCTTCTTGCATTCAGTCGAAACAGCTGCCTCTACGGTTAAATTCTTTGCGTCGATGTCGTGGATGGACTAAGGGAACTGCCGCTGTGAGCGCAGACTCGCGAATTCGCCCGGTGGCGAAATTCTTGTTTGAAGGGGAGAAAAAATTCTTTGTTAAAGGCATTACGTACGGACCCTTCAAGCCGGACGCCGAAGGAAATTATCTCGGGCAACCGGAGCAGGTGGATGTCGATCTTGCGCTCATGCGCAACGCCGGCTTGAACGTTGTCCGGATCTATCATGCACCGCCGCGCTGGTTTCTTGATCGTTGCGCCGTTACCGGGATGCGCGTGCTGGTCACGCTACCCTGGGCGAAGCATATCGAGTTTTTGCGGGAACGATCGACACGCAGAGGCATTGTCGAAACCATCCGCGCTGCGGTCAGCGCCTATGCCGGTCATCCGGCGATCTTTGGTTATCTCGTCGGCAATGAAATCTCGAGCACCATGGTGCGCTGGCTCGGCGCGCGTCGTGTCGTGGAGTTCGTGGAGGAATTGATTCGAATCGGGCGGGGGATCGATTCAGATGTTCTTTTCTCTTACGCCACGTATCCGCCCACGGAGTATCTCCTCCCGCAGAATGTCGATTTTTGGTGTTTTAACGTTTACCTGCACGATCAACGCGATTTCGAGCGTTATCTGTTGCGTCTGCAAAATTTGACCGGAGAGCGCCCGCTCATCCTGGGTGAATTCGGCATGGACACCATCCGGCATTCACAGGAGGAGCAAGCTGAAATGCTCAGTTGGCATGTCGATAGCGTGGTGAAGTGCGGACTTGCCGGAACGATTTTTTTTACATGGACCGATGAATGGTTTACCGGCGGACAAGAGATTACCGATTGGGCGTTTGGGATCGTCACGCGTGAGCGTAAACCAAAGAAAGCGTTCTATGCGCTTCGCGAAAAACTCGATCAGGAAAATTCCGAATTGCCGCATCGTCCCCTACCGCGAGCGCCGTTCGTTTCGGTGATTATTTGTTCGTATAACGGTGGTAGAACGCTCGCAGCCTGTTTGAATTCGTTAGGGAAACTGAATTATCCAGATTATGAAGTGATTCTGGTCGATGACGGGTCAACGGATGATACCGCTTACATCGCTGCGCAGTTTCCACAGGTCCGCTACATCCATCAAAGCAATCATGGCTTGAGCCATGCGCGCAACACTGGCGCAGTTGCGGCAAAAGGCGAAGTGCTCGCCTACACCGACTCCGATTGCATGGCGGATGTCGATTGGCTCTACTATTTAATTGGCACTCTGGTATGCGGCGACTGCGCCGGAGTGGGCGGACCGAACGTTACACCGCCGGCGCAAAATTGGGTCCAAGCCTGTGTTGCAGCGGCGCCGGGTGGCCCCAGTCATGTCCTGCTCACTGATACGATCGCGGAGCATATTCCTGGCTGTAACATGGCGTTTTATCGATGGGCGTTTGACAATGTTGGCGGCTTCGATCCCGAATACCGCAAAGCCGGGGATGATGTTGATTTTTGCTGGCGAGTTCAACAAGCCGGGTGCGTCATTGCTTTCAGCCCGACTGCGATCGTGTGGCATTATCGGCGTTTTACGCTGCAGGCGTTTTTAAAACAGCAGGATGGCTATGGCGAAGCGGAGTCGCTCCTGCGTTTCAAGCACTTGATCTTTTTTGGTCCAACCGGCACAGCGAGATGGCGCGGCCAAATTTACGGGGCGCCGCGTTTTAGCTGGTTCGCTAACCGGCCAGTGATCTATCACGGAATTTTCGGCGAAGGATTTTTCCAATCGATTTATCCCAGGCCGCAATCGGAGATCGCCGCTTATCTCAGCAGCATCGAATGGTTCGCACTAACGATTTTCCTTTTCGGTCTGGGAATTTTTCTGCCTACGTTGCGCATTGTGCCCTACCTGATGCTTGGAGGCACTTTTTGCGTCGCGCTTTCCTACATGGTGCGGGCGCAGATTGAGCCGAAATTTGATACTGTGCATGCGCGGCTGCTGGTCATGTTGCTCGCTTTTGCGCAGCCGCTCGTGCGAGGGTGGTCCCGTTACTTCACCTGGCTCCATTTCAAACGGACACCGCGGAGCGTGATTCAAGCACACGAGCATTTGCCAAATGGGAACGGCGTCTTCAGCACTTTGAGTCGCCGAATTTTTTGGAGCGAACAAGGCAGGGACCGTCATTACCTGCTAGGCGCCCTGTTTCAATTGCTTGACGAAGAAGGCTGGCGCTATTCCACTGACACTGGCTGGAATGAGTGGGACATTCAGATTTACGGAAATTTTTGGTGGAGTGTTGCGCTGCACACCGTGACCGAATATCACGGCGCCGGAAAATGCCTGACGCGGGTCCGGCTTCGCGACCGATTGGTCACTACGACCGTGATTTTCAATCTGATTGCGTTGGCTCTGTTGGTATATCGGCAGCTCAATATTTCCCACCTCGATCTGTGGTCTATCATTCCCTATGGGCTTTTCGTGCTTTTTCTTGCAACGCGCGCCCGAGCGTTAAAATCGCGAGTCGCCGAGGTTGTGGATCTTGCGGCGTTGCGCGCAGGTCTGCAGCGGGTCCTGCGCAAAAGTAAAATCGCTGCGTCCGCCCCGGCCCCGCACGTTCGGCTCGCAGTGAACGCGATTGATCCTGCGTCGCCACCTCTACCGTAAATCCCAATGGCGTCTGACGCAGACGCGCTACAGCTTCAAAACCGTTTTTCCTGATCCGTGTTCTATTCGGCCAATCTGTTTCGCGCCCAAAATCGACATTGCGGGCTGCGCATCTCCCTTTGCGACGACCGCCACCATCCCAATCCCCATGTTGAAAACGTGATACATTTCCGAGAAATCGATATTTCCATGGTGCTGCAGCATCCGGAAAATTCGCGGAACCCGCCAACTTTTGGTTTCAATCACCGCGTCGCAGTTCTGGGGCAAAATACGCGGCAAATTGTCGATCAAACCGCCGCCGGTGATGTGAGCGAGACCTTTGATCATGCCGGTCGGAGCTTTTGCCAGGATTGGTTGATAATTTTTGTGCACGCGCAACAGCTCTTCGCCGACAGTGATTTTTGATCCTGGCAGGCGGGAATTGATCGTGAGCCGCATTTTTTCGAACAGAATTTTTCGCGCGAGCGAATAGCCGTTCGTGTGAAGACCATTTGAAGCAAGACCGATAACGACGTCGCCTGACTGGATTTTGCTACCATCGATGATTTTTGCTCGATCGACCATACCGACGATGCAACCTGCAAGATCATACTCGCCCTTGCGATATATCCCGGGCATCTGTGCGGTCTCGCCACCAAGCAAAGCGCAACCGGCTGATCGACACGCGCGCGAAAGTCCACGTAACAGTTGGCGGAAAACCTTCGGTTCGAGTCTCTCGCAACCGATGTAATCCAAAAAGAAAAGCGGCCGCGCACCGAGCACGGCAGTGTCGTTTACGCAGTGGTTAACCAAATCGGCGGCTACGGTGTCGTGCTTGTTCATCGCAAACGCGATTTTCAACTTTGTGCCGACGCCGTCGATGCTGGCGACAAGAACCGGATCGCGCATTCCGGAAAAATCCGCTCGAAACAATCCTCCGAAGCTGCCGCTTTTCCCAAGGACCTGCGGGCCGTGAGTTTGCCTTACGAGCGACTGAATTCCTCGCTTCAGTTTGTTGGCAAGATCAACATCAACGCCAGCGCGCGTATATGCCTTCTTTTTTTGATCCGCAGATTTCACAGATTAAATTCAGAATCTGAATCTGTGTAAATCTGCGTAATCTGTGGATGTCGATCTTATTTCAGATCGGCGAACAAGGTTGGATGCGCTTCCTGCTCGGCAAGCGCTTTCGCGCGTTGTTCGCGTTTTTCCATGATGAATTTGTCCAGCGCGGGATCGACGGGCAGGGGATAATCACCCGTGAAACAGGCAAGACAGAAACTGTTTAACGGTTTTCCGGTCGCGCGCACCATTCCTTCGACATCGAGATAACCCAGGCTATCCACACCGAGATATTTGCAGATTTCTTCCATCGACATCTGATTGGCGATCAATTTCTCCGGGTCCGGAAAATCGATGCCGTAATGACAGGCGAATCGGTGGGGCGGACAACTCACCCGGATGTGCACTTCCTTCGCGCCGGCCTCGCGGAGATTCACAACGCGCGCGCGCGCCGTCGTGCCGCGGACGATTGAATCGTCCACAACCACAACGCGTTTTCCGGCGACCATTTCCTTGATTAAATTTAGTTTTACCCGGACGTCGAAATCGCGGATGAGCTGGCTCGGCTGCAAAAATGTGCGGCCGATGTAGTGATTGCGGACAAAGGCGTGTGCGTAAGGAATCTTCAGTTCCTCAGCAAAGCCAAGCGCGGCATAATTTCCGGAGTCGGGCACCGGCACGACAATGTCTGCATCGACCGGAAACCTGCGCGCGAGTTCGCGTCCCATCTCCATGCGCACTTTTCCGACGTTCACGCCGCCGATCATGCTGTCCGGACGCGCGAAATAAACATATTCAAACATGCAGAACGCGGGCTGTTCCTCCGGGAATGGCCGCTCCGAGCGCAATCCGTTTTCATCGATGATCAACACTTCGCCTGGCTCAATTTCACGAATGAATTCCGCGTGAATGAGATCAAAGGCGCAGGTTTCGGAAGCGACCACGTACGCGCCGTCGAGTTTACCGAGTGCGAGCGGCCGCCAGCCAAACGGGTCGCGCACCGCGATGAGCTCGCGCTCGCTCATGATCAGCAGCGAAAATGCGCCCTGAATCCGGCGCAACGCGGCCAGCACATTGCCGCCATTTTCCGAGGGCTGCGCGAGCAGATGCAAAATGATCTCGCTGTCGGCGGTCGTTTGAAAGATCGATCCTCTGCGCTCCAGTTCATCCCGCAAAAGATCGGCGTTAATCAAATTGCCGTTGTGTGCGATGGCCATTTGCCCGCGCACACAGTCCACCACAAAGGGTTGCGCGTTTTTGATCGTGCTCGTCCCGGTGGTCGAGTAACGTGTATGCCCGATCGCGCGCGTCCCTTTGAGCTTGGCCAGTTCTTCCTGCCCGAACACCTGCGAGACAAGGCCCATGTCTTTGTGCACCAGAAATGTGGTGCCCGGCCCGTTACTGGTCACAATTCCCGCGCTCTCCTGGCCGCGATGCTGGAGCGCGAACAGGCCGTAGTAAGTAAGCGCTGCCGCGTTCGGGTGGCCGAATACACCGAAGAGCCCGCACTCGTGCTGCGGAAACGCAGCGGAGTCGTGCCTCTGGTCGATGTCGAGTTCGTCTGGGGGAGGAATCACAAAAGATAATCCATCAAATTGTGCTGCGATTCAATCTCGCGTTCCGGAGCAATCTTCACAAGCTCGGAATTCTTTCCCTTTCGTCTTCAACAGTGCGGCGAATCGCATTCCACCAGTCATCGTAAAGATCGGCAACCTGCCAACGAAAAGTTTCCCCGTTTACGCGGATAGAAAGGGTGTCGCCCCCTACTTCACCTAATTCCTGAAACAAAACGCCTTGCTCACGCAAGAGCGATACCGTTTTTTCCAAGTCGGCACGCGCGACGGAAATGACGATGCGCGACTGCGATTCGTCGAACAGCACTGTAGTGGCAGGCGTGTCGGCCGCTTTCAGGTTGAGGTCTGCGCCCAAAAGCTTTTCCGGATTGAAGCAACATTCGGCCACGGCCACGGCAAGCCCCCCTTCGGAACAATCGTGCGCGCTTTTCACGAGGCCCTCGCGGATCAGATCTCGAACAGCGTTTTGTACTTTGATTTCATGCACAAGATCGACATGTGGCGCTGGGGCAATTTTCAGGCCGTGGCAGACTCTCAGAAACTGCGAGCCCCCAAGTAACGTGGCATCGGCATCCCGCCGATCAGACGTCGGTTGGAAGCCAATGCCACGGCCGACGAGAATAATCAAGTCGCCGGGCTCTTTGAACCACTGCGTGGTGATGTGCTTTTCGTCATCGATCAATCCGACCATGGCGATGGTCGGCGTTGGATCGACAACGCCGGCCGGGCTTTCGTTGTATAAAGAAACGTTTCCGCCAGTGACCGGCGTGCCAAATGCGCGGCAGGCTTCCGCGATCCCTTCAACAGCTTCGCGCAATTGCCAGAAGTTCTCCGGTTTGTAGGGGTTGCCGAAATTCAGGCAATCCGTAACGGCCAGCGGGTATGCGCCCGAGCAGGTGAGATTGCGCGCGGCTTCGGCGACAGCGATCTTCCCGCCCACGCGCGGATCAAGCGCGCAGTAGAATGAATTGCAATCGGTGGTCGCGGCCAGGATTTTATTCGCATAGCGAACGAAGAACACGGCAGCATCCGATCCCGGTTTGACGAGTGTGCCGGTTCGCACAGTGTGATCGTACTGACGATAGACCCAGTTCTTTGACGCGATCGTCGGATCAAGCAGCAATTGGCGAAGCGCTCGACGATTGTCGATCTTGGGCAGATCCGCGATTCGCCGGTCAGAGACCGCCGCCGCTACGGGCGTGGCTTCGCGGGAATATAGCGGCGCTTCTTCGGCTAAGGGTTTTGCCGGAATTTCCGCGGCAATCGCGTCGTTGTTTCGCACGCGCATCATACCGTCGTCAGTTACGCGCCCAATCTCTGCGCATGGGACATCCCATTTCGCGAAAATTTCGCGGACCAGATTCTCTTTTCCGCGCTTCGCGATGATGAGCATTCGCTCCTGCGATTCGCTCAACAGAATTTCATACGGCGTCATCCCGGGCTCGCGTTTCGGCACTTTCGCCAGATCAATTTCAATTCCGCTTCCGGCCCGACTGGCCGTTTCGCAAGTTGAACACGCCAAGCCGGCCGCGCCCATGTCTTGAATTCCGGCGATAGCATCGTGCGCGAGAAGGTCCAGACACGCTTCGAGCAAAAGTTTTTCCTTGAATGGATCTCCCACTTGCACGGCCGGACGATCTTCACGCGATTGTTCGGTCAATTCACGCGACGCAAACGCGGCGCCAGCAAGGCCGTCGCGACCTGTTTCGGAGCCGACGTAAAAGACGGGATTGCCGACGCCTTTTGCAGTGGCGCGCGCGAGCTGCTCGCGACGCAGGACGCCGAGGCAAAAGACATTTACCAGGGGGTTGCCCTCGAAACTTTCATCGAAATAAATCTCGCCACCGATTGTGGGGATGCCGACGCAGTTTCCGTAATGCGCGATTCCGGAGACGACGCCGGTGAATAATCGGCGGTTCTCCGCCAATTTCAGATTTCGAATTTCGGACTTCGGATTTTCGGCTGTTATTGGTCCGAACCGCAGCGAGTTGAGGCAAAATTCCGGGCGGGCGCCCATGGTGAAAATGTCGCGAATGATTCCGCCGACTCCGGTGGCGGCGCCTTGGAATGGTTCAATCGCGCTCGGATGATTGTGGCTCTCCATCTTGAACGCGATTGCCCAACCATCGCCAATGTCCACTACGCCGGCGTTTTCTTCGCCGGCTTTCACCAGAATGTTTGGCGCAGCGATGGGAAATTTCTTCAGTTCTTTCCTCGAATTCTTGTACGAGCAGTGTTCGCTCCACATGACCGAAAAAATTCCGAGCTCGGTAAAGTTCGGTTCGCGACCGAGGATTTTCTTGATCCGCTCGAATTCTTCTGAAGTGAGACCGTGCTGCTTGACGAGTTCAGGTGTAACGACGGGATCGGCAGTCGGCATTTGGCGGCTCATCGCCTTGTCACGTTAACGAATCCGGGTGCGCGCTCAATCACACAAATAACGCCCTTTTAAATCGGTTTGAATAGCGGCGTTGCGGACACAGTCCAACCCTTGAACGAACGGGTAAATCCCTTGGGAAGCCGTCCGTTGAACCCCTGAGTCACGAACCTTGGGGAAAAAGCAATAACCACAAAACAGGAGGTATCAGAGTGAAGAAAGTAATCGTTGCTCTCGTGTGCGCGCTCGTTTCGCCCTTAGCTTTTGCGCAAACCAGCACGACAACGACCGAGCAAACAACAACACAGCCAACAACGACAACAGAAACTACAACCACAACTTATACCGCTGGCACGGTAACTACCTATACGCCCGGCAAGACCGTTGTGGTCAAGAGCGATCAAGGACCGGTCAGTTTCGCTCTAGGTACAGCTGCACGTATCGTTGACGCCACCGGCAAAGTAGTGACAGCCCCGCTACGAGCTGGTCAAAAGGTACGCGTTTATTACACGGGCCCAACTGAGAGTCGTGTGGTCGAGCGAGTGATCGTTGAGGAATAAGCGAAAAATTAGTTCTCAAAGGCAAAGTCGCAGGGTTTGTAAAACCTGCGACTTTTGCTGGCAAGGCGCATCGCGCCGCGATGTTTGACCACATCGTGTCGTTCTTGCCAATTGCGGTTCAGACCGAGCAGCGTGCTGTCTGGCCGCGAGGCATCCGAAAGGAGCGCCCGCCGCGAAACAGCTACGTAAGGTCAATTAATGAAAGGGAACTCCATGAGACGAATAACTATCATCCTTGTTTGCGCGATGATCGCGCCATTGGCGTTCGCACAAACAGGGACTAAGAAGGTCGAGCAAAAGGCCCCGACACAACCAGCGGCCAAAGAAACGGCCACGACTTATACTGCCGGTGTTGTAACAACATATCAGCCTGGCAAGACGATTGTGGTCAATAGTACCCAAGGGCCGGTCAGTTTCGCGCTCGGCGCGTCCGCGCGAATCGAGAATACCGCCGGTAACGCGGTCACAGCGGCGCTCACGCCGGGTCAACGTGTCCGGGTTTATTACACGGGCACCGGCGAGAATCGCATGGTTGAGCGAATAGTGGTTGGGGATTAGGCGAAAAAGCAGTTCGCAAGCGCAAAGTCGCAGCGTTCCTGTGAAGGGCTGCGGCTTTTTGCAGCAGGCTATCGGAGGCATCCGAAACAAGTGCGCCTCGCGAAACAACTTACGGAAAGTCAATTGAGGGAAAGGAACTTATGAGACGAACAGCTGTTGCTCTGATTTGCGCGATAATTGCGCCTTTGACGTTCGCACAACCCGTAGCGAAGACCTCGGGCGTTTCACATACTGGTCAGACGCAGAAAGCACCCACGCAGATGACCACCGGCGCTGTTAAAATCGGTACGGTAACCGCGTTTAACGCCGGCGTAAAGCCCATTGAGGCCCCCTCGCCGATCGTTGTGCAGTCTTCGCCCGACACCAAGCCGGTGTCGTACATGCTTGCTAAAAAGGTTCGCTATGTCGACAAAGACGGCAGAGCGATCGACCCGCACCTGATCCGACCGGGTACTCGCGTGAGTCTGGGTTTTGATCGCAAAGGCAGAGTCGCACGGGTTACCGTGGTTGAGAGAGAATAAGCAGAGCTAGCCCGCCTAGCTTTGAAGCCGCAGGACATCTCCTGCGGGGAGGGGGAACATGGCTTTGCGATGCCGGGGTAGCGCGCGGCGCGCTGCCAGTGAGATTTGCGTTCCGAGTGCAAATCGCCGAAAATTGCCCAGTGTCGTTGGATTTAAAGGAAATTATCGCTGCGCGACTGGGCGAGAATTATCAGCTGCACGAGCGCCACGTGAACCGCACGCTTGTGTCCGCACAGCGCGTGATCGGGTTCGACAAAGTCTATGCCCGTGCCGAGGGCGCGTACCTCTACGACATGGATAACCGGCCGTATCTGGATTTTCTGAGCGGCTACAGCGTTTTCAATATTGGGCGTAATCATCCTGTCGTGAAGCAGGCGATCCGCGATGTGCTCGATCTCGATCTGCCAAACATGGTGCAGATGGATTGCTCGCTACTGAGCGGATTGCTGGCCGAGGCGATCGTCAAACGGACGCCGCCGCATCTGAACGCCGTGTTCTTTTGTAACTCCGGCACGGAAGCAATGGAAGGCGCGCTGAAATTTGCGCGTGCTGCGACGGGACGTAAACGCGCGGTTTCGCTCGCGAGCGCCTTTCACGGGCTCAGTCTCGGCGCGCTATCGTTGATGGGCTGCGAAAGTTTCACGGAAGGTTTCGGGCCCTTGATGGAAGGCTTCGATGCGCGCGTGCCGCTCGATAATATCGACGAATTAGATCGACAATTGCGTTCGCGCGATGTCGCGGCCTTTGTCATCGAAACCGTTCAGGGCAAAGGCTGCCAGACACCGAAAGGTGATTTTTTCGTTCGCGCCCAGGAACTCTGTCGCAAATATGGAACGCTCTTAATTGCAGACGAAGTGCAGACCGGCCTTGGCCGGACCGGCAAAATGTTCGGTTTCCAGCATTGGAATTTGGAGCCGGACATCATCACGCTCGCAAAGACGTTGAGCGGCGGTTTTGTGCCGTGCGGCGCCATTGTCACCGGGCGCGATATTTACCAGAAGACTTTTTCCCGCATGGACCGGTGCGTCGTTCACTCGTCCACATTCGGGCGCAACAATCTGGCAATGGCCTGTGGACTGGCTGCGCTGGAAATTATTGAACAGGAAAATTTGGTGGAGAACGCGGCGAAAATGGGCGCGCTCCTGATGGAGAAAATCGATGCGCTGCGCGCCAAGCATTCCTTCATCAAAGAAGTCCGCGGGAAGGGACTCATGATCGGAATCGAATTTCAGGAGCCGCAGGAATTCAGGCTCAAGATGGCGTGGAAACTTCTGCACAAGATCGACAAGGTGCTCTTTGCCCAAATGATCGTGAGCCAAATGTTGAGCAAGCATCGGGTCCTTACGCAGGTCGCCGGCCACGCCATGGACGTAATGAGGATCCTGCCACCCTTGATCATTGGCGAGCGCGAGGTGGACATGTTCGTCAACGCGCTCGACGATGTGTTGACTGAATGCCGCAAATTCCCGGGCCCGATATGGGAGCTGGGAAACAATTTCGTGCGCGCCGCGCTCGGCTCGCGTCGCTCAGTCGAGACGCGCCCGGCGGTTTCGGCGTAGGCTGTAGCGGCGCTCTGTGAGCGCCGATAACGTGACACGGGCCCG
>Ga0209690_1001076_pt1 | contig 15102 bp, 12 predicted proteins | sample GraSoiAngelo_150_FD_186164 | JGI IMG/M metagenome (GOLD analysis project Ga0209690, IMG submission 186164) | Grasslands soil microbial communities from the Angelo Coastal Reserve, California, USA - 14_1009_09_40cm (SPAdes) (version 2) | ecosystem: Environmental > Terrestrial > Soil > Grasslands ...
GCGAAATAGATTCCAAGAAAAGAAAGCAGCATCGCCACGCTGCCAAGAAACGTGTAGAGGAAGAACTTGGTCGCGGCATAATCACGATTTTCGCCGCCCCAGATTTTGATGAGCAGAAACGCGGGAATCAGGCTCATCTCGTAGAACAAAAACCAGAGAACGAAATTCTGCGCAGTGAACGTCCCGTAGAGGGCCGACTGCATCACCAGCATGGTCGCATAGAATGCGCGACCTCCGCGTGGAGGTGGTTGCGCCAGAAATGCGAACGGAATGATTAACGACGTGAGCAACACCAAGAGCAGACTCAAACCATCGACGCCGACGAGATATTCGGCGCCCACTGCAGGGATCCACGGACAGCGTTCGACCAGCTGAAGTCCAGCCAGCGCGGTGTTGAAGTCTCGCCACAAGCCGAGAGCACATGCAGCCGAGATGACGGTAAATATGAGGGCAACGCCACGGAAATTCCCGCGCGGCCAAATACTCACCGCAATCGCTCCGAGTAGCGGAATGAAGATGGTTGTCGTAATTAAGCCAGCCATGCGTACAGAAGGAGCAGCGCCAGCATTCCAATCGCCACCGCGCCGAGGTAAGTTTGAATTTGGCCTGAGTGCGCCGCTGACATCAGGCGTCCCAGACCGCGCGTGCCCGCGGTCGTCTCATCGACTCCGGCATTGATCCCGTGCTCATCGATACTCGTTGTAAAGATCCCAACGAGCTGACCGAGACCGCCGAGTCCGCGCACCAGGCCATCCCAGAAATAGCGATCCATCCAATCGGATAGACGCGCGGCCATCCAACTGAAAGCGATGACTGTGCGGTCATAGAGTTCGTCGATCCAGATTTTGTTTGCGAGAAACCGAAACAATGCAGGCTGCGCATATTCGAGCGGATCGACCTCCGCTGGGCGACCGCGATCTGGCAAACCAGCCTTGCGATACATCCAAAAACCGACAGCGATACCCGCACCAACGAGCACAAGCGAAATAAACAGCATCGGCTGAATCAAACGCCCGAACTCGAAATGCACCGGTTCGCCGACGAGATAGTCATGCAGCCATGGCCACGCTGGCGTGAGCACCACACTTAACAAAATCGCGCCAAGCGCCAGCACGATCAGAGGCATCGTCATACCGCGCGGGCTTTCATGCGCGCGCTCCGCAGCGACGCGTGGCTTGCCGAAAAAGACATAGATCATCTGGCGTGTCATGTAGAGCGCAGTGAGAATCACGCCGGCCAACATGAGGTAATACGGCAGATGTGATCGCGGCCAGTTCGCCGTCGAGTGGAGAATTTCCTCTTTCGTCCAACCGCCGGAAAAAAAGAACGGCACGCCACTGAGAGCCATCATCCCGATCGCGTACGTCACAAACGTGACGGGCATGAGGCGCCCCAGACCGCCCATTTTGCGAATGTCCTGTTCGCCATGGCATCCGTGAATAACGGAGCCTGCGCCCAGGAAAAGGAGCGCTTTGAAAAAGCCGTGCGCGAGCAGGTGCAGGATGCCTGCAGCAACACCGCCCACGCCCAGGGAGACCATCATCAAACCGAGTTGTGACACAGTTGAGTAAGCCAGAATTCGTTTGATGTCTGGTTGCGCGATCGCGATGAGCGCCGCCATCAGCGCTGTGGTTATTCCGATCCACACGACAACCGTGAGCGACGATGTTACGCCGTTGATTGCGCCTAACGAGAATAACGGATAGACGCGCGCAACGAGAAAGACCCCCGCGGCAACCATCGTGGCCGCGTGAATAAGCGCACTGACCGGTGTGGGGCCTTCCATCGCGTCCGGCAGCCAGACGTGCAGTGGGAACTGGCCCGACTTTCCAGCCGCCCCGCAGAAGATCAACAGCGCAATGAACGTGGTGCTTGCACCGAGGATGGCGAAACTGGCACTTTCCAGACAACCGTTTCCGCCATCATAAAAGAGAAGCGTGCCGCTCCGGCCATAAAGCCACAGCATTCCGAGGAAGAGTCCCATGTCGCCGATGCGCGTGGTGATGAACGCCTTTTTTGCAGCCGCCGCCGCGCTCGGCTTTTGGATCCAAAATCCAATGAGCAAATACGACGCGAGCCCCACAAGCTCCCAAAAAATGAAAAGCAGAAGCAGACTGTTGGCGATAACCAGCCCGAGCATCGCACCGGAGAAGAACGAAAGGTACGCAAAGAACCTGGTGAAATTCTTGTCCTCGGCCATGTAACCGATGCTGAAAACAAAAATGCAAAGCCCGACTAGAGCGATCATCACCAGCATGGCCGCAGCCAGCGGATCAAGAACAAAACCGAGACGCAACGCTTGTTCGCCGAATGTAAACCACGTGAAATTCTGTACCGCACGGAAGCCCGGGGCTTGCATGCTTACAGCGAACGCGACCATTGACATCGCGAGCGCAAGCGCCTGACCAGCCACGGCGAGCGCGGCTGCGCTTTTCCGTCGCGCGTTCGATAAACTCAAAATGACCAGCGACGCCGCAAACGGTGCTGCTGGGATCCACCAGAGATAAGCTACGACCCAGGAATTCATCCGTGCAGGCGATCAAACTGGTCGACATTAGTTGTGCGGTAGTGACGATAAACGGCGATCACCATCGCGAGCCCGACAGCAGCTTCGGCAGCGGCGATGGCAATTGAAAATAGTGCAATGATCACGCCGATCGGCGGTTGATGCTCCCCGCCAAAACGCCAGAACGCGATGAAATTCAGGTTTGCGGCCGCCAGCATCATTTCAATTCCAATGAGAATGAAAATAGCGTGCCGGCGACTCAGCGCCGCCAGCAGCCCAATGGAAAACAATGCGGCAGAAACCAGGAGGAAAACCTGGAGAGTCGGTGTCATTGCTTCTCCTCCAGTACGAGAATGAGCGCTCCGATCAGCGCGGCAGTGAGCAGGAGGCCAACACATTGCAATGGCCACACGTAAGTGGTCATCAATGCCACGCCAATCCGTTTGACCGTAAGCGCCGGCGTGTGGGGAGCGACGATAACAAGCGATTGCGTCTTTAGAATCGCCCACATTAACCCGCCAAATACGGCAACGGCGATGATAGCGCCGGCCCAGTTAAATCCGTGATCTTTGCCAGTGTCGCGCCGCGTTAAAAGAATAGTGAAAACAATCAACACCGCGACTGCGCCGATGTAAATGAATACCAGTGCCAGGCCGACAAATTCAGCCCCGAGCAAAAAGAAGAACGCCGCGACACCGACCAATGCGACGGCGAAACTTAGCGCGGCATGCATCAGTTTTCGCAAGGTCGCAGCGGCAAGCGCCGCCGCGAGCGTGGATATGGCGATGACGATAAACGCGGCGCCGTTCATTCAGCGAAGCGATAAACGCGCGGCGCGAATTTTCTTTTCGTATCGAGCAATATCGACAAGCCATTGTAAACAATTGCGATCACCAGCAGTGACCAGAGCCATCCGCGCAACCCGCGGCCTGCATAATGCCATACAGCAGCTGCAACAATGCACGTGAACGCCATCGGCAACATGAATTTCCAGGCGAAGTTCATCATTTGATCAATGCGGGTCCGCGGGAGTGTTCCGCGGACCCACACATAGACGAATAGCAGCGCGCTCAGCTTCGCGAAAAACCAGACGTAGGATGGAATGAACTCGAGAGCGTGCGCAGGCGCATGCCATCCACCGAGGAACAAAGTCACGGCCAAGCCACTAATGGCAAACATTCCAAGATATTCGGCCATGAAAAATGTGGCGTATTTGAACCCGGAATATTCGGTCATGTGACCCGCGACAATTTCCGATTCGCCTTCCGGAACGTCGAACGGAGTCCGGTTCGACTCTACGAGACCAGAAATGAAAAACAGAATGAAGGCAGCCATGCCCCATGGTGTAAAGGCAAACCAGCGCGGTATGAGGCCATACGTGTAATTACCCTGCGCAGCGACAATCCGGTCAGCTGTAAGCGAGCCGACGACCATCACGACCGGCAAAACCGTGATGATAAGCGGCAGTTCGTAGCTGATCATTTGAGCGATCGCGCGCATGGCGCCGAGCATCGAAAATTTGTTGTTGCTACCCCAGCCGGCCATGAACACGGCGAGTTCCGTCGCCGATCCCACGGCGAAGAAAAAAAGAATGCCGCAATCGATCGTGAACGGCGCCATGTTCCGGCCATAGGGAATCACACCTAAGGTGAGGATCGCCACGGCAGCGATGAGAACGGGCGCGAGGAAATGTACGATCTTGTCTGCCCGCACCGGGACGATGTCTTCCTTGATCAACATTTTAATGCCGTCGGCGATTGGCTGAAAAAGGCCGAACGGCCCAACGCGATTCGGGCCGTAGCGGTTTTGTATCCGTGCGAGAATTTTTCGCTCCAGCACCGAGAGCAGCGCGAAAAGCGTCAGGAATACAGCGAGCAGCGCCAAGATATTAATCAAGCTCGACACCACTTGAGTTGCCCAGTTCGGCCACCCTGCCAGCCACGAAAGCAGCCAATGCTTTGCGTTCACGAAGACCTGGTCGATGGACTTAATCATCCCGGGTGAAGAAAACCGTTGATCGCCGCGTTAATCAAGGCAGAACACAGACGACTTTCGACTCGCAGACGGACCATAATAGGCCCGGACAGCACATTTTGGCTCTTTTGTACCCGTTTTTTGGCTTTCCATGGAGCTTTGGGTGCAGTACGTTTGCCGTCCGTCATGCGACTGCTGGTTTTGTTGCTCGCTGCTGTTGTTGCGAGTGCCGGTTTCATTCGGGGAGAGATCTCAACTCCGCAGAATGTACCGATGGAAATCACTTCCACCGGGGAAACGACTTATGAAAACGGGTTGGCAACAGCGCGCGATAACGTCGCGATTCACATCGGCAACACAGACATTTACGCCGATTATGCCCAGTACAATCCCAGCACGCACGACGTGGTATTGAGAGGCCACGTGCGAATCTATCGCGAAGCAAGCCTGTACATTGCGGAAAGTGGCGTTTACAACACCGAAACAAAAAAGATCCGGGCGCAAACTGCGCGGACCGAGTCAGTGCCTTACTTTTTAAAAGGCGGGAACGTCACTTCAATCTCCGATAACGGTTATCTCGTGCAGGGAGGCAATTTTACAACGAATGATACGGCAAGACCGGATTTCCACCTTCACGCGCAGAAGATCCGATACTATGAGGACGATCGCGTCATTTTCCAATACGTGACCGCGTACATAGGGAACGTCCCGATTTTCTGGTGGCCCTACCTGTATCAGTCGCTCAGTGACACGTTCAGTTTTAGCGTTACGCCCGCGTACACGAGCACCTGGGGCCCGTCGCTCCTCACGCAGGTCATGTTCCCCATCACGGACTATATCAAGGCGCGTCTCCGACTTGATTACTTTGGCCGTCGCGGGCCTGCGATCGGCTTTGATCCCGTTATTGATTATGGAAAAGACCAAAGCAGTCAGGCGAGACTCAAGACTTTTTATATCGATGATCAAAACCCGGATATAAATCAAACTAATGTGCCGCGGAAGGATGTTCCTACCAATCGCTACCGACTGAGCCTGGAAGATCGGACGAACTTTACCGATAGTATATACGCTACCGCGAACATCACCAAACTTAGCGACGCGTACGTCATGCAGGACTACTATCCGGGCGAGTTCCGCATTGATCCAGTCCCAGATAACGTCGTCGCACTTACAAAGACAAATCCGGTTTTCACTCTCACCGGCATCGAGCGTTTTCAGGCGAACGACTTCTTCACTACCACGGAGCGTCAACCGGAAGTCGTGCTGGACATCAAACGCCATGGACTCTTTGGCGGGCCGATATTTTACGAAGGCGAAACTGGGTTTGCGAATCTGCGGTTACAATTCCCCGAGGACTCAGGCATAAAGAATTATGGCACCGACCGTTTCGACACTTTTCATCAACTGACTTTTCCAAACACGTATTTTGGATGGCTCTCGTTCGTGCCGCGGGTTGGGTATCGTGGCACGTACTACGGCAAGACTTGGGACCTCGGATCGACAGTATTTGTGCCGCCGACAAATCCGCTGGTGCCCGACTTTATTCTGCCGCCGCCAACAACGACCAACCCCATCAAGTTCGATGGTGACACTTTTCGCAGCGTCTTCGATACGGGCGCAGAAGCCTCTTTCAAGATCTCGCAAAAATGGGAGAACGTACAAAGCCGCGCGTTTGGGTTAGACGGACTCATGCACGTAATCCAACCATTCACAGACTTTTCGTACGTCAAAGAGGACGGCCCGAACCCGCTATCCATTTTGCAGTTCGATCGATTTGAACCGTCCACACAACTGCGCGCGATCGACTTCCCACAGTTCACCCCGATCGATTCCATCGCCAGCTGGACCGTCTGGCGACTGGGTGTTCGCAACCGTTTGGAAACGCGGCGCGACGATCAAACGATCACTTGGTTGGAACTCGACAGCTTCGTCGATGTGAACTTCACCAATCCGTACGACCGCACGGATTACTCAAACTTATTTAACAATCTCCGCTTTAATCCTCTGCCGTGGATGTCGCTCTCGATCAACTCTCAACTGCCCGCTTTTTCCAAAGGATTTACCGAAGTCGATACAGTTGCCAGCGTGCAACCGCTGGCCAATCTTCAGGTGAATGTTGCGCATCGCTATTTGAACGGCAATCCCTTCTTCCAAGATAGCAGCTTGTTTGTCTTCGGAGGCTACTGTCGTCTTAACGATAACTGGAGCGTTGGAGTTCAGGAACAATATGAAGCCGAGACGGGGCTCCTCGAGGAGCAGCGCTATTCTATTTACCGGGATCTGTCGAGCTGGGTGGCCTCGTTCGGGGGAATAATACGCGACAATAACGGAGTGAAAGAATACGGCCTCCTCTTCACAGTAACGCTCAAGGCATTCCCGAAATTGGGTGTCGACTTAAACTTCGATCCTACCTCTCAGGGCCAATGACAAACAGCCCACGAACAACGTGACGCATCTGGCGGCCATCCGTCACTTGTGCTGCCGTTGATTCGCCCGCACCATTCTTCCATCATGGATCTTTCAATCATCGGTTCCGGTTACGTTGGCCTCGTGACTGGCGCCTGTTTCGCCGACGTCGGACACAATGTCATTTGCGTCGATAACGACGCACAAAAGATCAAGCAACTGCAAGGCGGCGAGGTTCCGATTTACGAGCCAGGCCTGGAAGAAATTATTCACCGCAACGTGTCGGCGCGCCGGCTGCGTTTCACCGGCAGCATTGAGGACGGCGTGAACAATTCAGAAGTCGTTTTCATTGCCGTTCCGACTCCGCAACAGCCGGATGGCGATGTCGATCTTAGTTTCCTGGAAAAAGTTGCGCGTGAGATTGCCGGAGTTCTCACTGATTACCGCGTGATTGTTGACAAAAGCACCGTTCCCGTGAAAACGGGCGAGAAAGTGGCCGAATCAATCAAAAGATACAACCGTCACGGTGCGAGCTTCGACGTGGTCAGCAATCCCGAATTTTTGCGCGAAGGCTGCGCAGTAGCGGATCTGATGCGTCCTGATCGCATCGTGATCGGAGCCCAAAGCGAGCACGCCATCGATCTGATGAAGAAGGTCTATGAGCCATTCATGGCACCGATCCTGGTGACAGACATCAACAGCGCCGAGCTGATCAAACATTGCGCGAATTCATTCCTGGCCCTGAAAATTTCGTACGTCAACGCGGTCTCGGCCATTTGTGAGGCCAGCGGCGCCGATGTCGAAAAAGTCGCCGATGGAATTGGAATGGACCACCGGATTGGGCGTGATTTCCTGAATGCTGGAATTGGATATGGAGGTTCCTGTTTTCCCAAAGACATCGCTGCGTTCATTACCATCAGCGAACGGCTTGGTAGGCCGTTCAATCTGCTCAAAGAAGTGCAACGCATAAACAATGCTCAGAAAGAGCGTTTTCTGAAGACAATCCGGGAAACCTTGTGGGTATTGTGCGAAAAGCGGATTGCAGTCTGGGGGCTCACATTCAAGCCTGATACAGACGATGTTCGTTCCTCTGTCGCAATAGAGCTTGTGACACACTTGCTGCGTGAGGGCGCACGTGTCGTTACGTACGACCCAAAAGGAATGCAAAAGGCGCGCGCCATAAAAGCAATCGCCGACGCGGAATTTGCCTCGTCAGCTCTTGAGGCAGTGACCGATGCTGAAGCGCTGGTCGTCGCTACCGAATGGCGTGAATTTGCCAATGTGGACCTGGCAGTCGTAAAAGAAAAAATGCGGACACCCATGGTGTTCGACGGCCGAAACCTTTTGGATCCTGAAACCATGAGGCGCCTCGGATTTCATTATTATTCGATCGGGCGCGCCAGCGTGAAGCCGCAATAGCCGCAGAGGATATGGCGGAGCTCTCTGCTCGCCAAATCGCGCTGACCGCTTTGCGGTTGTGGCGAAAAGAAAAGCACTTCGCCGACTTCATCATTTCTGGGCTTCTTACGAAGACGGAACTGAATGTCTCTGATCGTGCCTTCGCCTTGGAACTATTTTACGGCGTTCTACGCAACCTAACGTTGCTAGATTTCTGGATCGGTTGCCTGCGTGGTTCGGGCATCGACAGGGATCTTCGGGACATTGTGCGATTCGGATTGTATCAGCTTTTGTGTCTTAGAACGCCTGAACATGCAGCAGTACACGAAACCGTTGAGCTCGCTGCTAAAAAACAACGAAACGTCGTGAATGCCATTCTGCGGACCGCGACACGACAGCGCAGCGAGCTGCTCGCACGCGCCGCTACGCAGCCATTGTTCGTTCGAACGTCGCATCCGCAATTTCTTGTGGAGCGCTGGCAGCAGCACTTTGGCGACGAACACGCAGAAGAGCTGTGCAAATGGAACAATCTTCCCGCGCCGGTGTATGCGCGCATTAATTTATTGAAAATCGATCGAACAAAATTCCTCCACACGTACCCCGAATCGCGTCCTCTGCGTGATCGTTCAATGTTTGTGCAATTCAATTCGTTACCTTCGTCCGCCTTGGAACGCGGTCATTGTTACATTCAGGACCCCAGCACCGCGGTTGCGTGCGAGTTGCTGGATCCAAAGCCCGCAGAAAGGATTCTCGATGCAACTGCCGCGCCCGGCGGAAAGACCGGCTACATCGCGCAACTAATGGAAAATCTCGGAATAATCGTAGTATGCGACCGCGACCCGCAGCGTACAGACACACTAAAGGAGAACATGGCGCGCCTCGGTGTCGGAATTGCGCAGATTCTCCAACACGATTGGACAGGCAAGCGTGTCCCGCCGGAGATCACATCAGTGGCGCCATTTGATCGGATCCTGATTGATGCGCCGTGCAGCAACACTGGGGTAATGCGCAGGCGCGTAGACGTGAAGTGGCGATTACGAGCAACCGATTTCCTACGCATGCACCAGCGGCAGATCGAAATTATTCGCGCGCTCGTCCGGCTTCTCAAACCGAACGGTCTGCTCGTTTACAGCACGTGCAGCCTCGAGCCGGAAGAAAACGAAGAAGTCGTTCGTCGAATTCTCGAGAGCTCACCGGACCTGCGCTTGGCAGAAGAGGAGCGTTCGCTTCCGTTTCAAGATCGTTTTGATGGCGCGTTTGCAGCGAAGCTTATCCGAAGCGCATAACGCCTGCTGCGGAGTTGCATCCGGTCGGGCCGGTGGAATGATAAGCGCCTATGCATGACGATCGGTTCGACAAACTCGCAAAACTTCTGGTGGAATACTCCGTTCGACTCAAGCGCACTGAAACGGTCTTGATCGAAGCATTCGATATTCCTGACGAAATGACCGTCGCGCTGATTCGCGCGGTGCGAAAAGCGGGCGGCGTGCCTTTTGCGCAGACGTATCAAACCCGCGTGAACCGCGCGCTCGCGCTCGAAGCCTCGGATCGACAGCTAAATCTGATGGCAAGTCACGAGCTGGCCCGGATGAAAAAGATGAATGGATACATCGCGGTGCGCGGGAGCAACAACATCACGGAATTATCGGACGTGCCGCCGGACAAGATGAAATTGATCGGCCGAAAAATGCGTCCGGTGCAAGACCAGCGGGTCAAGAAGACAAAGTGGGTAGTGTTACGCTGGCCGACTCCATCGATGGCCCAGCTTGCCGGAATGAGCACGGAAGCCTTTGAGGATTTCTTTTTCGATGTCTGCACGCTGGATTACCGCAAACTGCAGCCCGGGATGAGAGCGCTGAAGCACTTCATGGAAAGGACTGATCGTGTCCAAATTAAAGGGCCCGATACTGATCTGCGTTTCAGCATCAAGGGAATTCCAGCCGTCATCTGCGGTGGCGACCGCAATATTCCCGATGGCGAAGTGTTCAGCTGTCCAGTGAAAGATTCGGTCGACGGCCACGTCACCTTTAACGCGCCAAGCATTTATCAGGGCACCGCCTTCGACGGCATCCGACTAGAATTCGAGGGCGGCAAGATTGTCGCTGCGACGAGCAACGAGACCAAAAAGCTAAACAAGATTCTCGATTCCGATCCCGGCGCGCGTTACATCGGCGAATTTTCGCTCGGCTTTAATCCGCGGGTGCTACAACCGATGCGCGACATCTTGTTTGATGAAAAAATCGCCGGCTCGTTTCATTTCACCCCGGGACAAGCGTACGAAGAAGCCGACAACGGAAACCGCAGCCAGGTCCATTGGGACCTGGTCAGCATCCAGCGTCCCGATTACGGCGGCGGCGAAATCTATTTCGACGGCAAATTGCTTCGAAAAGAGGGCAAGTTTGTCCCGAAACAACTGCAGTCGTTAAACTGGCGCTGAGGGCGCACACCACCGTCACTCATCACTTCTCACTAATCGCTCGGCCGAATTAAGCCTACGGGCGCGGTGGCGGAGTAGACCGTGGCGAACCGCTGGGCGTCGGCGGCGGTGTGAGGCGAGGCGGCGGAGTGGGTCGCGGTGCCGGGGTCACATTCGGCGAAGCGGTAGGCGGCGGTGTTAAGCGAGGGGGCGGAGTAGGTCGCCCCGCCGACGTTGGACGAGACCTCGGTGTGGGAGTAACTCTCGGTCTTGCGCTCGGCGTGGCTGTAGCTGTCGCCACAGGAGTAGGCGTAGGTGTAGATGTCGCCGTTCGTGTTGCAGTCGGCGTCGGACTCGGCGTCGCTGTTGGTGTTGGGGACGGTGTACGTGTCCCTGTCGCAGTAGCGGTAGCTGTGGCTGTAGCCGTGGCTGTCGGAGTAGGTGTCGGTGTGCGTGTTGCGCTGGGCGTGGCACTCGGCGAAGCGGTTGCCGTCGGGGTAGGTGTGGGCGTGCGCGTTGCTGTTGGACTGGCAGTCGCGGTAGCGGTTGCCGTCGGGGTAGCCGTGGGCGTGCGTGTAGCTGTTGGAGTCGGAGTAAACGCAGCAGTAGCTGTAGCCGTGGCTGTGGTTGTTGGTGTTGAAGTCGGTGTACGCGTCGCCGTCGCTGTGGCGGTAGCTGTGGCTGTTGGCGTCGGAGTGCGAGTAACGGTAGGAGTTGCGGTTGGGGTGGGTGTCGGGCTGCGAGTAGCTGTTGGGGTAGGCGTCGTTGGACCAGACTGCACGCAGTATCTGCCGCCGGTGTTTACCCACAGGGAACCAAGTCCGCCCCAGACGATCATTTCATTGCCGGTCCAGACGGACGTGGGGTATCCTCGGCCATCGGGTACATTGAAGGTGCTTGTAGCTGTCCAACTATCCGTCCCCGGGATGTATCGCCCGCCGGTGTTGAAAGAACTGTTGCCGCCCCAGACAATCATTTTGGTGCCAGTCCAGACTGCCGTGTGGCGCCATCGCGCGACCGGCGCACCGGTGACGCTCGTGGCAGTCCAGGTGTCTGTGCTGGGATCGTATCGCCCACCAGTGTTCAAGAAATTGGTCTGACCTCCACCACCCCACACGATCATTTCACTGCCGGTCCAGACTGCCGTGTGGTAGTATCGTGCAGCAGGCGCGTTAATAGCATTAGTCGCCGTCCAACTGTCTGTCCCGGGATTGTATCGCCCGCCCGTGTTTTGAAGAGCGGTGTTACTGCCGCCCCAGACGATCATTTCACTGCCAGTCCAGACCGCGGTGGCGATGTAGCGTCCAGCAGGAGCATTGGCGATGCTGGTACCTGTCCATGTGTTCGTAGTAGGATTGAATCTTTCGCCTGTGTTTAAGTAGTGAACAGGATCAGTTCCGCCCCAGGCGATCATTTCACTGCCAGTCCAGACCGCCGTATGATTGCCGCGCACCAGGGCACTGAGGGCAGTCGAGATCCAACTATTTGTGGCGGGATTGTATCTCCCGCCTGTGTTCAGAGCAGTGTTGCCGTTAAATCCGCCAAAGACGATCATTTCGCTGCCGGTCCAGACCGCAGTGTGGCTGTCTCGGGCGGTGGGCACGTTGATCGAGCTTGTCGCAGTCCAGGAGTCTGTAGAGGGAGTGTACCTTCCGCCGCTATCCAGATCGCTGCCGTTGGACCCGCCCCAGACAATCATTTCACTGCCGGTCCAGACTGCCGTGTGGAGGTATCGTGCGATCGGCGCGTTGGTGAGGTTAGTAGCTGTCCAGGTATCGTCAGTGCATTGAATGTCTTCGGGAATCTCGGGAATAGTGTACGCCGCATCTGTTGAGCTTGTTGCCACCGACGTGCCGGGTTCCCCTTTCAGCCATGCAGACCCAAAGGGATTTGTACTGTTTTGACCCCGAAAATCGGCAGTTAGACGCTCTGCTAGCAGGGGTCTGACCAGGCACTCCGCGATCACAAAGGGATCGTTGCCGAGCGCCGAAAAGAGTTCGCGCAGCACATCGGGCTGCTTCGTGTCCCTTGCCATGCGATCCATTTCGGTCTGTAACTGCTCAGCCGTAATTGGCCGTGACCAGTAGTCATCCAGCGCTTGCGAGTTGCGCAAATAATCTTCGACTTTCGTTTCCAGCTGCGCCTGAGACATCACCGCATCGAGGGATGGTTTAGGCTCGGCATTTTCCGTCGGCCAGATGCGATGACGCCAATAAACCTCCTCAATTGCTCTCTGGTAAGCTACTCGGTCTGCAAACGTGAGTCCCGCGACTGCGGGATTGGAGGCCCTGGCTTTCGCGTCAGGATGAAACGAAGCCACCATCAATGTTCCGGCCAACAGCAAAAGCACGTAAAACGCGCCTCGAAGAAGATGTGCTCCAGTTGGGGGGGGAACTCGCCTTTTCATAGCTACACTTCAGGGGGTTCATCAAACCCGGGCGGCAGCATGCTGAAATCGATGGAGTGACCAGCCGGGTTATATTTCTGCTGTGCCTTTCCAGTGCCAGCAGTGGGCGCGGCCGCGCCGCGTCCGAAAGGTGTCGCGACGAAGAGCGCCAGAGACAGGCCAGTCGTGATGGTCAACAGGGCGATTGAAACACGGAGATTAAAAAACCCGCTTTCACCAAGCCGCCTTCGCGCAAGGCTACGGCGGGTCGAGAGGTTACGGCAGACGGGTACGGATTGATTAGTGGAGTGTTGTTTCATGGGGGGATATTGAGGGGTTAGTTCTAGGGGGGCTCAGTTCTTAAGGCAAACGCCCTAAGTTGCAAGACTTTTTTGCGAAAAAATTTCTTAAGAATTTTCCGACCCTCGTTTCAAGGCTCTAGGGGTTTTTATGATGTGGACGGAATTTAAGTGCGAAACGTGCTCCACCCTAAACCCCAGAGGCGCGCCAACACTTTTCCCGTTTTGGTGGCCCCATTTGGGCAATGCTGTCAGCTTGCGATCGCGGCGAGTACCACAAATGCGCATCCAGCTGCCCCGAACAGCAAACTCACAAACCAAAACCGGCGTTTCCTTGTAAGCGCGGAAATTGCAGCGATGGCAATGGCAATTTGGAACATGGTCACACCGCCGGCGAACACTTCGTGCTTGTGAAAATTTGATTTCGCCGCAGCTTCCTTGCGTTCGGCTTCCGATTTGATCTGTTCCTGCTCTTTTTCGTAACGATCGCGCTTTGATTGGTCCGAATCGCTTGGCGTGGCGGCGAGCGACATCTTTGCATCAAGCACCGATGCTTTAATGCTCTTCGCCTGATAGTAGCTCCATTGATCTGACGCTTCGATTTGGTTCATCATCGCCTCGTTGACGTATCGCCCGGAGAGCAGTCCCGCGATCGCGGCCAGCACCGCCAAAACAGCCGTGCTCAATGCCACCCATGAAATCCAAGGCGCACCGCTGTGTTCCGCGCTTTCCTTTACGTGTTCGTGCAATTGCTCAAGAGGTACTTCGGATTCTTCCATCGCGGGAGCTTAGGAATTACCATCGTTGATTCAAGATGGAATCGACAAGCCGCCCGGAACCAGTTTAATTCAGCAGCGAGATCCAGATGAGCAAAACCGTAACTGCGCCATTGGTGTGTCAGATTTGCAAGAAAGCGAAGCCGCCGAACAGCGGAATGATCGCGGAATTGATCCGGCCGTCGCTTCTCGAGTTCATCAAGAAGAAATTGCCCGACTTGGACAGCAAAGCGTTCATCTGCCTCGATGACCTGGGGGAATTCCGTAAGGATTACATCAAAGAAGTTTTAGAAGACGAGATTGGCGAACTTTCCGCGCTCGACCAGGAAGTGATCGAGAGTTTGGAACAGCACGAGATTCTGTCCAGCGACATCGAGAAGCAATTCGAAAAAAAACTCACTTTCGGCGAGCGACTCTCCGACCGCATTGCCGAGTTCGGCGGCAGTTGGAAATTTCTCATTACATTTGGCGCTCTTATCTTCGTCTGGATCGGTGCGAACGCCGTGTTGCTCGCTACCAGAGCGTTTGATGCTTATCCGTTCATTCTTCTCAATCTGATTCTCTCCTGTCTGGCCGCCGTCCAAGCGCCGGTCATCATGATGAGCCAAAACCGTGCCGAAGCGCGCGACCGGTTGCGCGCGGAAAATGATTACAAAGTCAATTTGAAAGCCGAGCTGGAGATTCGGCATTTGCACGAGAAAATCGATCATCTGTTACGCCGGCAATACAACCGGCTATTTGAGATTCAGCAGATCCAGATCGAGTTACTGGAAGAAATCAGCCGCAAGAAAGCGTAGCTGCTTCATCGGGGAATACATTGGCGCAGTTGTTGGTAACAGTTGCGTTACCTTTTTCTTAGCCAGATACAGCGGTTCCCCAAAGATTCTGCTTGGCTTTGTTGGAAACTCCTGCGCAATATCCATCCCTGCATTGAATCGCAG
>Ga0209690_1001080_pt1 | contig 15065 bp, 12 predicted proteins | sample GraSoiAngelo_150_FD_186164 | JGI IMG/M metagenome (GOLD analysis project Ga0209690, IMG submission 186164) | Grasslands soil microbial communities from the Angelo Coastal Reserve, California, USA - 14_1009_09_40cm (SPAdes) (version 2) | ecosystem: Environmental > Terrestrial > Soil > Grasslands ...
TCCGCGTTGTGGCTGTGGACGATGGCCGCGCCGGCGGCGAGGCAGCGCACGGCGTCGGCGGCGATCTCCGCGGGCGAGCGCGGGACCGAGGGGTTCCGCTCCGGCGTGGTCACCCCGTTGATCGCGGCCTCGATGATGACGGGTGTCGACATGGCTCCCCTATAGCCCGACCCGGCCGCAGGCCGACAGGGCCGGGCCCAGACCTCCTCCGCCAGCTCGGGCTCATTCCCGATCCGACGGTGGCCTCGTCGAAGTTGGCATCGGTCGCACGACGTGATCAAAGGGCATGGCAGAGGAGCGTCTCACGCCAGCCCCCGGTGGCCGGCTGACGCACTGCAAGGAGGGGCGCCATGCCTCACCAATTCGACGACGACCGCTACCGAGACCTCCATCCATCCCTCGAGGGGCAGTTCGCGTCTCTTCTCGCCCGTCACCTGGACGCTGCGGGGAAGACCGAATGGTCGTACCACCAGTACCTTCCGTTCGGAGCGCTCCGGGCGGACGCCATCGAGCGGCCTCCGCTGTCCGCGACCGCCTACCTTGCGGTCGAGACGGCGCTGCTGACCGAGGTGAACCTGCCCTGGTACACCGCCGGCCTCTCTCGCGGTCTCGAGAGCTGCCCGGGCCCGATCCAGGAGTTCGTCCGCGTCTGGACCTCGGAGGAGGATCGGCACGCGACTCTGCTCGAGAGCTACCTCCTGCTCACGGACAGCGGGGATCACGGTGCTCGGGCGCGTTCGCGAAAGGCGATGATCGCGGCCGGCTGGAACCACACCTTGGCCGGACCATTCGAAGGGATGGTCTACACGGCCATCCAGGAGGCAGCGACCCGGACCTTCTACCTCTGCGCGGCTCGCGCGTGCGGCGAAGAGCAACCGGCGCTGGCTGCGGCGTTGCGCCGGATCGCCAAGGACGAGACCCTTCACATGGCCTTCTATCGGGACGTCGTGAAGGCTCATCTCGATCTCGACCCGGACTATCTCCGACCGCTGGCGGCGGTCATGCTGCGCTTCGAGATGCCATGGTCCGCTTCCGTCCTACGGGACTTCGAGGAGCGCCGAGCCCTGTTGGCGGCGCGCGGCGTCTTTCGCCTGTCCGACTACCTCGACGAGGTCGTGCAGCCGCTCTGGTCCTACTGGGGGCTGGATGGCCGCACGCTGCACCAGGAAGAGACGCAGCGGGCACTCGTCCAGCTGCGCCGGTATCGCGCGGCGTTGCGGAAGTTCGCGAGGAGCGAGGCGGGTCCGGCCGACGACGCGACGTCATCGGGGGACGCCCCGGGCCCCGTCGCATAGGGTCGAAATCGTAGCCGGCCGCTCATCTCAACGCCGGCCCATGCCCCGAAAGGCGCATCCGACGACGACGACGACCGCCGCCCCAACGAGCCACGCGCTGAGCGGCGCCTCCGCGATGGTGTGCGTCAGGCGCTCGAGCCAGTTGAGCCCGGCCACGAGCGCCAGCAGGATGGCGTACTCGGTCAGGGCCTGACCGGCATCGTCGCGCGTCGGCCGCTCGAGGCTTGCCAGCACGGTGCTCTTCTCGATGAGCCTCACGCGGCCGAACCAGCAGCTTCCGGCGCCGGCCCGGCTTCCAGCGCGTCCGCCGGTGCGGTCGCCGGGTACGCCACCCGCTCACGCGCGCGGGCTCGGTAGTGCTCCCGATCGAAGCGGCGGGTGATCCACCAGTAGCGCACGGTACTCCCGGACCAGTTGTTGGTGATGCGTCCCTTCTCGGTCTTGTACCAGCTCTTGCCCGTGGCCGCCCAGACCGTGCTGGCGAGCTCCGCCTGGGTGCGCGCGTCGGCGGCCTCCATCACCGACCGCCGGAGCTCGAGGGAGGCCAGGTCGCGCTCGATCAACGTGCGGATCGCTCCGACGATGTATCGCGTCTGGCACTCGATCATGAAGATGATCGAGTTGTGGCCGAGGTTGGTGTTGGGGCCGTACATCAGGAAGAGGTTCGGGAACCCCGGCACGGCGATGCCGCGATACGCCCGCGCGCCGTCCGCCCATTCGGCGTCGAGCAACCGGCCGTCGAGCCCCGCGATGCGCATCGGGGCCAGGAACGCGGTCGTCTCGAACCCCGTGGCGAGGATGACGGCGTCGACCGGATGCGCGCGGCCGTCCCGCGTCACGACGGCGTCCTCGGTCAGGCGCGCGATACGGTCGGTGACCACCTCGACCTGGTCTCGCGCGAGGGTGGGGTAGTAGTCGTCCGAGATGAGGACACGCTTCCCGCCGATCGGGTAGTCCGGCGTCAGCGCCGCGCGCAGGCGCGGATCGGCCACGTGGTCGCGCAGGTTCTGCTCCGCGGCCCGCCGCGCCATCCATGCGAAGAAGCGGTTGCCGCGGATCATGGGGAAGCGCAGCTCGAGTCGGAGCCAGATCGACCAGCGGTGGAGCCGCGCGAGGAGCGGGAAGCGCGTGAGCCACCGCCGCTCGCGCTCCGTGTAGGCGCGGTCGCCGCGCGGCAGCATCCAGTTGGCGCTGCGCTGGAAGATCGACAGGTGCCGGACCTTGGGCGCGATCCGCGGGATGAACTGGATGGCGCTCGCCGCGTTGCCGATCACCCCGACGCGCTTGCCGGCGAGGTCGTGGGCGTGGTCCCAGCGCGCCGAGTGGAAGCACGCGCCGCGAAAGCGGTCGAGCCCCGGGATGTCGGGGATGGAGGGCCGGTTGAGCTGGCCGACCGCGCTCACCAGCACGTCGGCGACGATCTCCTCACCGCCGGTGGTGCGCAGGCGCCAGACGCCCGCCTCCGCATCGAACCGGGCGCCGGCGATCTCGGTGCCGAAGCGGATGTGGCGGACGAGGTCGTACTTCCGCGCACAGTGCTCCATGTAGTCGCGGATCTCGGCCTGCGGCGACCACTTCCGCGACCAGTCCGTCTTCTGCTCGAACGAGAAGCAGTAGAGGAAGGACGGGACGTCGCAGGCGGCGCCCGGGTAGGTGTTGTCGCGCCACGTGCCGCCGAGGCGGTCCGACTTCTCGAAGATCGTGAACGAGTCGATCCCGGCCTGCTTCAGCCGGATGCCGAGGCAGAGCCCCGAGAAGCCCGAGCCGATGATCGCAATGCGTCGCCCTACCATGCCCGACACGATACACGAACGGCGGCCGCACCGGCATGGCGCGATCGGACGAATTCTTGATATTTTCGGCCAGGGCGGATCGGCCCATGCGCTCTGGGAACCTACGGCGCGGGATCGCCAGCGTACATCTCCTGGTCGGCCTCGCGGCCGAGCACGGGCTCGGGGCGGCCGCGTGCCTGCGCGGCTCGGGCATCCGGGCCGAGCGCCTCGAGGACCCGTTCGCGGAAGTCGAGGCGGCGCAAGAGCTGATCGTGGTGCGGAACATCGTCCGCCACCTCGGCCGCGTGCCCGGCATCGGGCTCGAGGCGGGCCGCCGCTACCGGCTGACGGCGTACGGGATCTGGGGCTATGCGCTGCTCAGCAGCCGCACCCTGCGCAGCGCCTCCGAGTTCGGCATTCGCTACCTCGACCTGACCTTCGCCTTCACCCGCTTCCGTGCCGAGCGCGAGCGGGGCAGCGACGCGCTCCGGGTGGTGCTCGACGACACCGACATTCCGCCCGAATGCCGCCAGTTCCTCCTCGAGCGCGATGCGGCGGCGGCGGTGGTCATCCAGCGCGACCTGTTCCAGCGGCCCGTTCCGCTCCGCCGCGTCTCCTTTCGCTTCCCGCGCCCGGCGTACGCCGACCGCTTCGCGGCGATCTTCCCCGGACCGGTGTTCTTCGCCGAGCCCGAGCACTGTGTGCTCATCGACGCCGAGTGGGCCGACCAGCCGCTGCCGCAGGCGGACGAGCGCACGGCGCGGCTGTGCGAAGCGCAGTGCAGCGAGCTGCTGCGCCGGCGGCGCGCTCGCCCGCGCGTCGCGGAGCGCGTCCGCCAGCACCTGCTCCGCCTCGGCGCGCCGGGCGGGAGGTCGATGGAAGCCGTCGCCGCCGAGCTGGCGATGGCGCCGCGGACGCTCCATCGTCACCTCGCCGCCGAGGACACCACGTTCCGGCGCCTGCTCGGCGAGGTGCGAGAGGATCTGGCCGAAGAGATGCTCGCGTACCAGATGACCGTCGACGAGGTCGCCGAGCGTCTCGGTTACGCCGAAACCTCGAGCTTCGCCCATGCCTTCAAGCGCTGGAAAGGCATCTCGCCCGGCGCCTACCGCACGCTGACCCGCCGGCCGGTCGCGGGGTGAGCGATCACCGCGTCGGGGCGAAGCTCGCCTCCATCTATCGCACCAACAGCAGGACCAGCGGGAGGCTCGCCAGCGCCAGTCCGGTCGAAATGAGTATCATGCCGGCGATCTCCTTGCTCGGACCCCCGTACTGCTGCGCGAACAGATGGGTCAGGACGGCGACCGGCATCGCGCACTGTATCGCAAACGTGCCCGCCGCGATCGGCGTGAGGCTCAGCACGGAGGCCAGGCCGAACCCGACCGTGAAGCCGCCGAAGACGCGCACCAGCGAGAGCGCAAACGGGCGCAGGAAACTCGTGGTGCTCAGCTCCGCGAGCGACGCGCCGAGCATGAGCAGCATGAGCGGAACGGCGATTCCCCCGAGCAGCTTGGTGGTGGCGAGGATCCCGGCGGGAAGCTCGATTCCCGTCCCGATCAGGATGAGCGCCAGGCAGAAGGCATGGAGCATCGGATTCTTGAGCAGCGATCCTGGAGACATCTGACCCGAGGCGAGCCACACGCCGAGCGTGAGGTGGCCGACCTGGATCAGCGTCGAGAAGGCGACCGCGAAGATCAGGCCCTCCTGGCCGAAGACGAAATAGGCGATCGGTATGCCCAGGTTCCCGGTGTTCGGCAGCATCAGCGCCGGCAGGTAGCGGCGAACTTCCAGACCGAATGCCCTGAGAACCAGCGTGCCGATGGCGGCGAAGCACAGGACCGCCAGGCCGCCCGCGACGAAGGTGCGTGCGACCAGGTCGAGCGTCAGACCGGGGCGGTCCAGCGAGGAGAGCAGCAGGCACGGAAACCCGACGTTCGAGACGAGCGCGGTCAGACATTTCGTGTCGATGGGTTGCTTGAGCTTGACCCACGCAATGCCCAACCCCGCACAGAGGAAGATCGGCAGTACGATCGCAACGATCTGGTCAGCCACCGGTTGGGCTCCTCAGGCGCAGCGCGCCCTCGAGACAAAGTCCGCCGTGAGAGGCTCCTGCGGAACGAAGCCGAACCCCATCCGGACGCAGAGCGGTCCGGTTCCATCGAAGTTGAGGCGGCGCATCTCCCGCAACTCGTCCGGCGGGAAAGACGTCCGACCGTGGACCACCGCCGTGTTGTCGCCGATCAGGACCTGCCCGGGCTGCAACCGGAACACGAGCCGGTTCTCCTCGGCGCAGAAGAACCGGCATAGCTCTTCGAACATGTCCCGTACGTCCGCACGTGGGATGACCTCGGCGGCGCCATCCGACATCCGAAATTTGATGGAATAGACCTTGCCGTTGCGTCTGAACACGGCCTGGGTGCTCGACTGGGTCGTGCGCGTGACGGTCAGGGCGTTACGGCAGTTGAGCAGATGCACCCGATCGGGGAATGTCGTCGCGATGTGATCGTACGCCGCTTTGGCGCTGCACAGCACCGACAAGCCGCCGACTTTTGGCTGGAGGACGCACTGCAGGCTGGTGATCTTCTCGGGCGTGTCCGAGAACGCGCCATCGGTGTGCGGCAGGTGCGCCATGGAGGAGGAGCCGAGAAAGCCCGCCACCTCTTTGCTGTTGCTGACGGCGACGACGCCGTCGTCGTCCGCGCGCGGGTGCGCCGTCGCGTCGCCGAGGTACCACTTCAGACCCAGCAGGTCCTCGCGACTGTCCGTCTGGTCCTCGCCATCGAGGATCACGAAGCCGTAGCGATTGAACGCGTCGACCATCGCACGCTGGTGGATCATCGACATTCGCCGGATGGACGGAATGCGAATCACCTGGTCGGCGAGGGAAAGATTGGCGTCAAACGACCGGCGTTGGGCAAGATCGACCATGACATCGACCGAAGGTGATGCGCTGATCGCGTTGGGTCTGTTTCAGCGACGAACGCCGCGTAGCCGCAACACGGCTCGAGTCACCCGACGGCCCGCCTTCGGTTGGGGGCCACGTGACCGTGTGGCCCGGTCACCTCTGCCACCCGCCAAAGCAACCCGCGTGCCATGAGCTCGACGCGAGCGAAGGAGGGACATGCCGTGAGAAGGGCGACGGGGTTTCCGATCATCGGCCTCATGATCCTCGCGGCGCCCCCGGCGCGAAGACGATCCGGTGCAGGCAGGAGAGTCGGCCACGCGGAGGGCGCGCAATGACCGTCACCGGGCTGCAACTTGGCTGCAACTTGGTGCACGGCAAAACCTACATGAATGGAGAAAGAGTTGCAGGCTGGCAGCCAGTAACTTCTACGTGGAGGCGCAACGCCCTCCCGGGCGTCCTGACGGCGTCGGAGCGCGCGAGCGGCTCAGCCGAGGCCCACGCGCCGTGCCGCCTCGGCGCGGGCGTGCGCCACCGGCGCCGCCAGCGCCCGCCGCGCCGCCTCGCGGCCCGCCTGCACCGCCCCCTCGATCGTGGCCGGGAGCCCGGTCTGCACCCAGTCGCCGGCGAGGAAGAGGTTCGCAAGGGGCGTCGTCACCGCCGGCCGCACGGCGTCGGCAGCGGGAGTGAGCGAGATGGTCGCGTGCCGCTCGCGCACCACGAGCGAGCGCGTGCAGCGGGCGTCGCGCAGCACGGGCAGGACGGCGCGCGCGTCGGCCAGCACCTCCGCCGCGATCGCCTCGTCGCTCGCGTCGTCCCAGAAGCGCGCGCCACTGGTGACGCTCGCCACGCGCTGCCCGCCGTCGCGTGCCGGGCCGCAGTCGAAGAGCCACTGCGCGCGGCCGCCGAGGAGCCCCAGGAACGACGATCCCCAGCCGACCGGGCGATCCAGCCAGAGGTGCACGCTCACGATCGGCGAGGTGCCGACGGCCGCGAGCGCGCGGAAGGGCGGTTCGTCGCGCAGCGCGGGCGGCAGCAGGCGCAGCAGTGCGGCGCACGGCACGGCGAGGACGACGGCGTCGGCGTCGACGCGGCGTCCGTCGCGCAGCAGGACCCCCCCGACCCGCTCGCCCTCGAGCGCGAGCGAGGCCACGGCGGCGCCGGTCGCGACCGTCCCGCCGGCGGCCCCGATCGCGCGCCGCGCGTCGGTCGTGTAGAGTTCCGAGAGCGGCACGGCTGCGAGCGCGAAGCGCGCGGCGCGCGCGCCCGCGAAGAACGCCCGCCGGAGCACGGCGGCGAACGGCGCCGCGGCCGCGATCTCGGGCGCCTCGTTGAGCGTCGCGATCGCGAGCGGATGCCAGAAGCGCTCGCAGGCGGCGCGCGACTGCCCCACGTCCGCGAGCGCCTCGGCCACGGTGCGCCCCGCGAGCGCGCTCCCCCGCGCCGCGAGCCGGAGCGCGCCGGCGAAGAGCCGCGCGCGGTCCCCGCGCGTGAGCAGCCGATAGCGGAGCAGCGCCAGCGGTGCCTGGAGGGGGCCGGGCACCGCGGGGGCAGCGACCTCCCCGAGGCCCAGCTCCGGGTGCGCGAGCGTCACGCGGAGCCGGGGCTGCACGCGGAGCTTCGCCGACGCGCCGATCTCGCCGAGGAAGTCGAGCGCCTCGGTGTACGCACCCATGAGCGCGTGCGGTCCGTTGTCCACCACCTCGCCTGTCACCGGGTGGGCGAAGGAGTAGGCGCGCCCGCCGAGGAACGGCCGGCGCTCGAGGAGCGTGGTGTGCGTGCCGGCGCGCGCGAGCCGCACCGCCGCCGCCAGACCCGCGAAGCCGCCGCCCACCACGACGACGTGGCGGGCCGTCATCCCGCGAGCCAGTAGTAGAAGCTGAGATGCGGCCGCACCCAGGCCGCGACCGCGAGGCCCGCCTTCTCCGGCCGCGTGAGCCGGATCTTCGGCCCGAAGACGTCGTAGTGCCGAAACATGATGCGGCGGAGGAGCTGCTCGTAGATGAGCCGCATCGCCTCGGCGGGCGCGAGCGACTGGCGGTCCTCCTCGGCGAGGAGGAAGCGCGCCCGGCCGTAGTGCTCGCCCGCGCGCGCGCACTCGAACGCCATCACCTGCCGGAACGCCTCGGTGCAGTGGCCGACCAGCACGTCCTCCTCGCGGCAGCCGAAGCGGCGGAGGTCGGCGCGCGGGAGGTAGATGCGGCCCCGCTGCGCGTCCTCGGCCACGTCGCGCAGGATGTTGGTCAGCTGGAAGGCGAGGCCGAGCTCGACCGCGTACTGCCGGGCCGACGGGTTGCGGTAGCCGAAGACCTGGATGCAGACGAGGCCCACCGCGCCCGCCACCCGGTAGCAGTACTCCGCGAGCTCGTCCTCCCAGGTCTCGTAGCGGTTGCGCCGGAGGTCCATCTCGACGCCGGCGATCACGGCCTCGAAGTGCTCGCGCGGGATGGCGAAGCGCTCGGCCGTGTCGGCGAGCGCGACCCCGATCGGATGGCGCGGCCGGCCGGTGTAGACCGCCTCCAGCTCGGCGCGCCAGCGCGCGAGCAGGCGCTCGGGCTCCCGCGCGGCGCCGGGCTCGTCGGCGATGTCGTCGGCCGCGCGGCAGAAGGCGTAGACGGCGCACAGCGCCCGCCGCCGGTGGTGGGGGAGGAGGCGGAAGCCCCAGTAGAAGTTGGACGAGGCGCGGCGCGTGAGCGCCTCGCAGTGATCGTAGGCCGCGGAGAGCGGGCTCTTGAGCTCGAGCGCGGGGAGGCTCATCCGAGGAGCCCTCGCAGCACGAGGCGCGCGAGATCCCCGCGCGTGAGCGTCGGGCGGCGGGCGAAGACGTCGTAGTCGGCGGCCGCGCGCGAAGAGGTCGCGCGTGCGGGCGACCTCGAAGGCGAGGAGGCGGCGGAAGTCGCCGTTCACCGCGCGCGCCTCGAGCGCGGCGCGGCTTCGGGGGAAGCGGTCCAGATCCTCCTGCGGGATGTAGACGCGGCCGCGGGTCAGATCGGCCGCCACGTCTTGCCAGAAGTTGGTGAGCTGGAGCGCGGTGCAGATGTCGTCCGAGCGCGCCTGGCGCTCCGGGTCGCGGTAGCCGAAGAGTGCGAGCACGATGCGCCCGACCGGATTCGCCGAGCAGCGGCAATACTCGAGCACGTCCGCAAGGGTCGGGAAGGTCGCCGTGTCGCCAGCCGCATCGCGCTCGAAAGCGTGCAGCAGATCGCGCAGGGGCTCGAGCGGAAGGTCGTGGCGCGCGATGGTGTCGCCGAGGGCCAGGAAGATCGGATCGTCCGCGCTCGCCGGGTCACGCACGCAGGCGAGCAGCTGCTCTTCCCACGCCGCGAGGCGCTCCAGCCGATCGAGCACCGCCGCACGCCCCTCGTCGGCCAGGTCGTCGGCGCCGCGCGCGAAGGCGTAGACCGCGGCCAGATCGTGGCGCAGCCGCCGCGGCAGGAGCCACGAGCCGATGGTGAAGTTCTCGTAGTGCCCGCGCGCGATGCGCGCGCAGTGCGCGTAGGCCCCCGCCAGCCGGGCGGGGTCGCCGCCCCCGGGGGCCGGTGCGGCGATGCCGAGGCTCACGCCGCCAGCGCTCCCGGGCGCGCGTACTCGCGCCGCTGGTTCTTGACGCCCGTGAAGACGAATTCGCCGGCGAAGTCCGCGGGCGGCTCGCCCCCCGCCTCCCCGCCGCGGACGAGGCGCTCGTAGGCCGGCACGTCGATGAAGGTGCGCCCGGCGAGCAGCGCCCCGACGCCCGCGTCGGCCACCGCCTCCACACCCTCCGGCACGCTGCCGGTGAAGAACTCCGCGCAGCACCCGCTCCCGTAGGAGAAGAGCCCGAGGCGCTCGCCCGCGAGCGTACGGCCCTCGGCCTCGAGCAGCGCGGCGAGGCAGAGGTAGAGCGACGCGGTGTAGGTGTTGCCGACGCGCGCGACGGCGGCGAGCCCGGGCGCCGCCTGCCTGCGGTACGAGGCCGCCGCCCGATCGTCCTCGACGGCCCGTCCGGCGGCGTGCCCGTCGACCTCGAGCAGGCGGCGGTGCGCCTTCATCGCCATCTTGGGGAAGGGCGTGTGGTAGAGGAACCGCACGAGACGGTCGGCGAGCGCCTCGCCGGAGACGAGCGGCGGCCGCTCGAGGCCGCGGTAGGCCATGAACGCGCCCGCGAGCGCGTCGAGGTAGCACTCGACCGAGTATTTGCCGTCGACGATCGCCTCGCGGCGATCGAGCGGGCGCCAGAAGTCGTGCACGTTGCCGGCGTAGGTGCCGCTCTGCTCGGAGAGGACGAGCGCGCGCGGCTCGCGCCCGACCAGCATGGCGACCGCGCCCGCGCCCTGCGTCGGCTCGCCGGGGGAGCCGATCTCGTAGCGCGCGATGTCGGCCGCGATGACGAGCGCGCGCCGCGCGCGGCCGCCGCCCGCGCGCACCCAGTCGGCGGCGGTCATGAGCGCCGCCGTGCCGGCGTAGCAGGCGTGCTTCAGCTCGTAGACCCGGCAGCGCCGCCCGATGCCGAGGAGGTCGTGCACGAAGATGCTGACCGGCTTGGAATGATCGACGCCGGTCTCGGTGGCGACCAGCAGCATGCCGATCTCCTCGGGATCGACGCGCGCGGCGCGCAGGAGGCGCGCGCCTGCCGTGGCCGCCAGCGTGACCACGTCCTCGCACGGCGGCGCGATCGCCATCTCCTGCACGCCGAGGCCCGCCGTCAGCTTCTCGGGCGGGACGTCCCGCGCCGCGGCCAGGTCCGTCAGCCGAAGCGCGTACTGCGGCACGTAGACCGAAAGACGCTCGATGCCGACGCTCATCGCCTCTCCTCCCCTCCTGCCAGCCGCGCGTACCGTCCGAGCGCCATGAGCGGGAAGTAGTGCCGGTAGAGGTGGTAGCGGAGGTAGAAGTGGCGCGGGAAGCCCGTGCCGGTGAAGAGGCGCTCGCTCCACGTGCCCTCCGCGCCCTGCGTGCGCACGAGGTAGTCGATGCCGCGCTGCACGGCCGGGCTCGCGATCCCGTCCGCGGCCATGAGGCCGAGGAGCGCCCACGCCGTCTGCGAGGCCGTGCTCTCGCCCTTCCCGGCGAGCGACTCGTCGTCGTACGAGGCGACCGTCTCGCCCCAGCCGCCGTCGGCGTTCTGGCGCGCTCTCAGCCACTCGACGGCGCGGCGCACCCACGGTGCGCGCAGGTCCTCGCCGATCGCGGCGAGGCCGTCGAGCACGGACCAGGTGCCGTAGATGAAGTTGACGCCCCAGCGGCCCCACCACGAACCGTCGGGGCGCTGGGTGCGGCGCACGAACTCGAGCGCGCGCCGGGCGCGGCCGAAGTCCGGGCCGTAGCCAGAGACGCCCATCAGGTTGAGGAGCCGCCCGGTGACATCCTCGGTCGGCGGGTCCACCATCGCCTCCAGGTCGGCGAAGGGGATGCGGTTCAGGAACTCGGAGGTGTTGTCGGTGTCGAAGGCGCCCCAGCCGCCGCTGCGGCTCTGCATGCCGAGCGTCCAGTTGAGGCCGTAGGCGATGGCGCGCTTGCCCGCGGGGGTCGCGGCGATCGGGAGCTGGGCCAGCACCATCAGGATCACGGCCGAGTCGTCCGTGTCCGGGAACCAGTCGTTGGCGAACTCGAAGGCCCAGCCGCCGGGCTCGAGCTCGGGGTTCAGGATCGACCAGTCGCCGGGGCGGAAGATCTGGTTCGCGACCAGCCACTCGGCGGCGCGCGCCAGCATCGGGTGCGCCGGGTCCATGCCCGACTCGAGCAGCGCCTTCATGGCGAGCGCCGTGTCCCAGGTGGGCGAGACACACGGCTGGTACATGAGCGTCCCCTCGCACTCGACCAGGAAGTCGTCGACCCCCTGGATGCCGCTCACCATCGCCGGGTGCTCGGGCGCGAAGCCGACGGCGTGCAGCGCGAGCACGGAGTGCAGCATGGCCGGCTGGATGCCGCCCCACTGCCCGTTCTTGTCCTGGTGGCGCACGAGCCACTCGATCGCGCGCGCGATGGCGCGACGGCGGAAGGGCTTCCACGGGCTCTGCCCGACGAGCTTGATCGCCCGGTCGAGCGCGAGGAAGAAGTTCTTCGAGGTGATGAGCTCGCGCGAGCGCGGGAAGGCGAGCTCGGCGCGCGTGGGCGTCTTCAGCCAGAGCTCGTTCAGCGCCGCCTCGGGCGGCGTCGCGATGCGCGGCCGGTGCGCGGCGAGCAGCGCGAGCGGCACGACCGTGCCGCGCGCCCAGCTCGACATGGCGTAGATGTTCACCGGGAACCAGGGCGGGAGCAGCACCAGCTCGACCGGCAGCGCGGGCAGGCCGGCCCAGGGGAACTGCCCGAAGTAGGCGAGCCAGAAGCGCGTGAAGACGCCGGCGCGCGCGAGGCCACCGTGGCCCAGGACGAAGTCGCGCGCCCGCGCGAGCGCCGGCTCCTCCGCCCTGCGCCCGGCGAGCTTGAGCGCGAAGTACGCCTCGATCGTGGTCGAGAGGTTGCCCGGGCCGTCCTGGTACTGCGGCCAGCTCCCGTCCGCACCCTGGAGGGCGAGCAGGCGCTCGGCCATGCGGCGGTCGAGATCCGCCCGCTCGCGCCCGAGCATGCGGTTGAAGAAGACGTACTCGGCCTCCATGGTCACGTTCGCCTCGAGCGGCGCGTGCCAGTAGCCGGAGGGGTGCTGCGTCGTCACCAGGTACTGCGTGGCGCGCGCGATCGCCTGCCCGGCACGCGCCCGGAGCCCGTCGTCCGCGGCCTCCGTGCCGCCGACCAGGACGAGCCGTCCTTCGCTGCTCATGCTGCCTTGCCCTCCTCCGCCGTGCCCACTCGCACGACGATGGTCTCGATCCGCCCGGTCCGCAACGTCGCCGCCACGCGCTCCGGCTCCGCCGCGAGCGCGATGACGGCCCCGCCGGCGCCGCCGCCCGTCAGCTTGGCGCCGAGCGCCCCGGCGCCGCGCGCCGCGGCGACCAGCGCCTCCACCTCCGGCGCCGACACGCCGAGCGCGCCGAGCAGCGCCTGGTTCTCGTCGAAGGCGCGCCCGAGGGCCGGGAGGTCGCCGGCCTCCGCCGCGCGCGCGCCGGCCTCGACCACGGCCGCCACCTCGTCGAAGAGCCGCTCGTGCCGCGCTCGGTCCGCCTCCCAGCGCGCGCGCAGCCCGCCCACCGCGGCGCCCGTGCGGCGCGGCGGACCGAGCGCGATGACGAGCGGCAGCGGGCGCGCAGCGCGCAGCGCGGTGATGGTCGGCGGCTCGCCGCGGACGAACCGGAGGCAGCCGCTGCCCGGCTGCGCCGCCGCGGCCGGATCGATCCCCGAGGGATGGCCGTGGAAGATCGCCTCGAGGCGCCGGCCGAGCGCCAGCTCCTCGTCGGGCTCGAGCCGCCGCCCCGTCGCCGCCGCGAGCGCGCGCAGCACGCCGATCGCGAGCGCGGCCGAGCTGCCGAGGCCGGCGCCCGCCGGCAGCTCGGAGCGGATGCGGACGGTCAGGCCGGCCGGCTCGAGGCCGAGCGCGCGCGCGGCCTCGACGGCGAGCGCCGCGGGCCGCGGATCCTCCGCCAGCGCCGCCAGGTCGCTCTCCAGGCGGAGCGCGCCGTCGCTCGCCGTCACCTCGACCTCGAGCCCGAGCCCGAGGCCCGCGGCGAGCGCCGGCCGCCCGTAGACCACTGCATGTTCGCCCAGCAAGATCACCTTCCCCGCGGCGCGGCCGCGGGCCGGGAGATTCACGAGCGCGACTCCAGGGCGCGCAGCAGCTCGCGCGCGCGGTCGATCTTCACCTCGCCCGCGGCGAGGAGCCGGCGGCGGAGCTCCTCCGCCTCCTCGCCGCGCGCGCCCGCCGCATGGGAGACGGCGCGCGCATGCAGCGCCATGTGCCCCTTCTGGATGCCCTCCGTGGCCAAGGCACGCATGGCCCCCAGGTTGGAGGCGAGCCCGACCGCCGCCATGATGCCGGCCAGCTCGCGCGCGCTCGCCACCCCCAGCAGCCTGAGCGCCAGGCGCACGCGCGGGTGGGACTGCACGAGCGGCCCGACCGTGGAGACCGCCATCGGCAGCTCGATCGAGCCCACCAGGTGCCCGTCCTCGATCCCCCAGGTGGTGAGCGAGCCGTAGCTGCCGGCGCGGCTGGCGTAGGCGTGCGCCCCCGCCTCGATCGCGCGCCAGTCGTTGCCGGTGGCGACCGCGAGGGCGTCGATACCGTTCATGATCCCCTTGTTGTGGGTGGCCGCGCGGTACGGGTCGGCGGCGGCGAACTCGTAGGCGTAGAGCATCCGCTCGGCCACCTGCGCGCCGTCCATGCCGTGGCGCGCGAGCGCCGCGAACGGGATGCGCACCGCGGCGCGCGCCAGGCGCCGGTCGGCCAGGTTGGAGAGGATGCGGAGACACGTCGTACCGCCCGCGATCTCCTCGACCATCGGCGCGAGCGCCTCGACCAGCGAGTTGACGGCGTTGGCGCCCATCGCGTCGCCGGTGTCGAGGAGGAGATGCACGACGACCATGGTCTCGCCGCGCGCGCTGCGCACCAGCCGCACCTCGACGTCGCGCGGGCCGGCGCCGCGCCGGCAGAGGCCCGGCGTCAGCTCCTCGGCCGCGGCCAGGATGCGCGCGCGCGCCGCGCCCAGGCGCTCGACCGCCGCGCCCGGGTCGGGCACGTCGACCAGCTGGATCTGCCCGATCATCGCGCCCGGGTCGGCCTCGGCCGCAAACCCGCCGCCCGCGCGCGCCACCAGCGCGGCGTTGGACGCCGCCGCGATCACCGACGGCTCCTCGACCACCATCGGGATCACGCGGTCGCGGCCGTTCACCTGGAAGTTGAGCGCCACGCCGAAGGGCAGCGCGAAGGTGGCGACGGCGTTCTCGACCATGATGTCGGCGACCTCGAGCGGCAAGGCATCGGCCGCTTCCAACGCCTGGATCTCCGCGGGCGAGAGGTCGAGCGCCTCGGCGAGCTTCCGCCGCCGCTCCTCCACCGTCAGCCGATAGAACGCCGCGATCCGTGAGCTGCTCATGCTCCTCCTCCCGCTGTGACCCACTCGCCGAGCCGCTGCCCGAGGACGACGGGCACCCGGCCGAGCGCAGCGAGATCCCGCGCGCCGGTCAGCACCATCGCCGTCCGGAGGCCGGCCGTGAGCCGGTCGATGAACTCCCCCGCCGCGCACCGCC
>Ga0209690_1001083_pt1 | contig 15048 bp, 13 predicted proteins | sample GraSoiAngelo_150_FD_186164 | JGI IMG/M metagenome (GOLD analysis project Ga0209690, IMG submission 186164) | Grasslands soil microbial communities from the Angelo Coastal Reserve, California, USA - 14_1009_09_40cm (SPAdes) (version 2) | ecosystem: Environmental > Terrestrial > Soil > Grasslands ...
TCTCGAAGGGATGGAATGGGTACGCCTGTCGTTTCAGAAGAGGTCCGCGCCTACTTCGCGGGCCTTCTGAAGCAAGTCCAAGCCACCTACGCGATCGCCCGGGCCGCGCGCACCCGAGGTTTCGATCCGGAATTGGACGTCGAAATCCCGCTGACGGACGACCTCGCTTCCCGGGTGGAACGGCTCCTCGAGCACTACGAGGTCGAGGGCGTGGCGCGGCGGATCCGAGAGCTCGCGAAGACGCACGACCGCGAAGAGCTCGCGATCCTCGTGGCGAAGGAGATGGCGGTGCGACCCGCGAGGAGCAAAGAGAAAGCGGTCGAGCGGGCCGTGCGGGTGGGCCTCGCCATCTTGACCGAAGGGATTCTCGTCGCGCCGCTCGAAGGGCTCGCCGGCGTGAAGATCAAGCGGAACCGGGACGGCTCATCGTACGTCGACCTCTCGTACGCCGGTCCGATCCGCTCCGCGGGCGGGACCGGACAGGCCCTGAGCGTCCTCATCGCGGACATCGTGCGGCGGGAGCTTGGCCTCGGACGTTACCTTCCGACGCGGGAAGAGGTCGAGCGGTTCAAGGAGGAAATCCCGCTGTACCGCCAGGCCCAACATCTCCAGTACACGCCGTCCGACGAGGAAATCTCGCTCATCGTGTCGAACTGTCCCGTGGCGATCGACGGAGAGGGAACGGAGGACGCGGAGATCAGTGGGCATCGTGATCTCCCCCGAGTCGAGACGAACCGAATCCGCGGCGGCGCGTGCCTCGTCATCGCGGACGGCATGTGCCTGAAAGCGCCGAAGATCCAGAAGCACGTGAAGAAGCTCCGGATCGACGGCTGGGAGTTCATCGACGAATACCTCGCCCTCAAGGAATCGCGGCCCGAGGACATGAAAGACGAATTGGGCGTCGAGCCGAGCGAGGTGTTCATTCAGAACATCGTCGCGGGTCGGCCGGTCCTGTGCCATCCGAGTCGGCCCGGCGGCCTTCGGCTCCGATACGGTCGGACCCGCGCGACCGGACTCGCCGCGCTCGCCTTACATCCGGCAACGATGCACATCCTCGACGACTTCATCGCGGTCGGCACACAGATCAAGACGGAGCGCCCGGGAAAGGCGGGAGCCGTCACGCCATGTGACCGGATCGAGGGACCGCTGGTCGTCCTCGATTCAGGAGATTTCGTCGAGGTCACCGACGCCGAAACCGCGAAACGCCTCACGCCTCGGGTCCGGGTCATCGCGGACCTGGGAGAAATTCTCGTTCCGTTCGGGGAGTTCCTCGAGAACAATCATGTGCTGATGCCGGGCGCGTTCTCGCTCGAGTGGTACGCCGCGCTCCTACGCGCGAAGCTCGGCGAACTGCCGGATGGCTGGGAAGATGTCGACGGCCCTCAAGCGGTCGCTTGGTCTCGGGACTTCGGGATTCCCCTCCACCCGCGGCACAACCTGTTCTTCCACGATTTCACCGTGGAGGAATTGACTCGCCTTCGCGAACTCATCGCGGCCCAGGGACGGATCGAGGACGGGCATCTCGTCGTGCCGGGTGACGAGGAGCCGCGGGAGTGGCTCGTGCGGCTCGGGGCGACGTACCGGGTCCAGGGCGATCACGTCGTCGTGGACCGGCACACCGCGGCTCTCCTCGCGGCGCTGGGCATCGAGCCCGGGCTGGCGATGCGGCTCGCCCCGGCTCCGACGAGCACGGATCCGCTGACGTTCGTGTCGGAGCTCGCCGGATTCCCCGTGAAAGCCCGCGGCCCCACTCGAATCGGCGCCCGCATGGCTCGCCCGGAGAAATCGGCCCCGCGAAAGATGCAGCCCGCGCCCCACTCGCTCTTCCCGATCGGCCACGAGGGAGGCGCCCAGCGTCTCCTGCTCGATGCGGCCGTGAAGGAGACGATCGAAGTCGAGGTCGGCCTGCGAATCTGCGCCTCGTGCGGGAAGCGGTGGTTCCTCCCGAAGTGCTCCTGCGGGGGACACACGGTGTCCCGAAATGGGCCGACGCGGCAGCGCATCCCCCTCGCCGACGTCCTCCGGACCGCGCTCGACCGGACGGGCGAGTCGAAGCCGGCGGACATCAAGGCCGTCCAGGGAATGATCTCGAGGACGAAGACCCCGGAGCCGATCGAGAAAGGCATCCTCCGGGCGAAACATGACGTCTACGTATTCAAGGACGGCACAACGCGGTTCGATATGACGAACCTGCCGCTGACGCACTTCACTCCAGAGGAAGTAGGGATCTCCGTCGAGACCACCCGACGCCTTGGGTATACCCGGGACCGAAACGGCCGTCCCCTGGAGCAGAAGGACCAGACCGTCGAGCTGCGACCGCAGGACATCGTGGTCGCACGATCGTGCGGCGAGTACCTGGTCCGCGTGGCGGGGTTCATTGACGACCTCCTGGAGCGGCTCTACGGCCTCGGCCGGTTCTACGAGGCGAAGTCGCCCGAGGACTTGCTGGGCCACCTCGTCGTGACGCTCGCGCCGCACACCAGCGGAGGCGTCCTCGCGCGCATCGTTGGATTCACCGATGCGAACGCGTGCTTCGCCCATCCGTACCTGATTGCGGCCCGTCGACGGAACTGTGACGGCGACGAGGATTCGGTGATCCTCCTCCTCGATTGTCTGGTCAACTTCTCGCGTGCCTTTCTCCCGGACAAACGCGGCGGGCTCATGGACGCACCGCTCGTCCTCACGACGCGCATCGACCCGAACGAGATCGACAAGGAGGCCCACAACCTCGACGTCATGCCTGTTTATCCGACATCACTCTACGAGGCCGCGGAGCGATTCGCGCACCCAAAAGAAATCGAGCCGCAGATCGATACCGTGAGCAAGCGGATCGGGAGCGTCTTGCAGTACGAAGGGTTCGTGTACACCCACGAGACGTCCGACGTGGCGCAAGGTCCCCTCGCGTCGGCGTACGGCGAGGGCTCGATGGCCGAGAAGATCGACAAGCAGCTCGAGCTCGCGCTGCGAATCCGCGCGGTCGACCCGAACGACGTCGTTGCGCGGATCGTGGTCCACCATTTCCTCCCGGACTTGATCGGAAATCTGAAGGCGTTCTCGAGCCAGCAGGTCCGCTGCACGAAGTGCGGGGAGAAGTACCGCCGGATCCCGCTCCGCGGAAAATGCCTCGCCTGCGGCGGGAACCTCACGCTGACGGTCCACGAAAGCTCCGTGAAGAAGTACCTCGAGATCTCGAAGCGCATCAGTCAGCAGTTCGAAGTGTCGAACTATCTCCGTCAGCGGATCGACCTCATCGAGGACGCGATCACGTCGTTGTTCACGAACGACAAGACGCAAGATCTGAAGCTCGACGATTTCTTTTAGGCGGCCGCGACCCGCGCGTGCTCCGATCGGATTTTCAACGCGGCGGCTGCGACGAGGAACGCGCCGATCCCGAACGTGCCGAGGACCAGGAGCGGGAAGTTCGCGATCGTCAAGTTGGCGAGGTCCGTTGGCACGAGACCCGAGGTCAGGCCGATCCGGTCCGGGCCGTACACGAAGGCTCCCAAGAGGACTAAGCCGAGGACCATGAACACGATGCCCGCCTTCGCGGCCGCGGGAGTCCGGAGGGTGTAGCCGCACGTCGGGCACACCCACACCGCGTCCTCGGGAAGCTCGGCGTAACACTCGGGGCAGCGGCGCGCCATCGCGCGGGACACAAGGGCCGCGGAGAAATAGTTTGCGTCAATGTTTTCCGGACGTGCGACGAACCGCGGTAACCCTTTAGTCATTGGGGCGGCAAAAATACTACAAAGGTTTGTGCTCTACCATCCCCAGTTACTCGCAAGGCCCAGCATGAGCGAACAGACGCATCGGCCTCGCCTCAACGAATTGCTCACCAAGGCCAGGAATAATGTCATTGAGAACACCCGCAACGTCACGGGCTGGGACATCTCAGAGTACCGGCCAGAAGATCTTCAAATCATCGACCGTCTCCTCGGCGAGCGTTTCAGGGACGCCGTTCGGAGAGAACAGAGAAGATACGAGAGTGCCGTGTTCGGGTTTGGCACTTATCTCGGTGAGGTACTCGTTCGGAGGTTGGGCGGTCGATGGCATTTTCCGACTCGGTTCCAAGCCCTGATCGGCTCGCTCTCGCTCGATCCGTTCAAAGGGGAACGGTACTTCTACGTCCTTCTGGACGACCGGAGGGTAGATGTTTTTCGCGCGGCGAGGAATGCAGTCGAGAAGACATCGGGCATCTTCTCTCTCTATGACTTCTACGAAAACTGCGCCCACTCCGCCTCGAAAACGGGATCGACGCTTCTCAAATAGTCGTTGATTAGCGCGGCTGCGGGTTTCTCGTAAACCCTTTAGTAGCGGGGGGCGGTTCGCGAGCGAATGAGGAAGTCGAACGCCGTCGCGCTGGCCGCGGTCGCGCTCGTCTCGATCGCGGTGCGGCTCTTGCCGCTTTGGTCTTTTCTCTACTGGGGCTCCGACACGGGCGAGTACTTTTCGATCTTGCGAGCGCTCGTCCGGAGCGATCATCTCTCGACGACCTACTACGGATGGGGCGTCACCTATCCGTATTTCCCGGGCATGTTCTTCGCCCAAGCGGGATTCGTTGACCTCGGCGGGCTCGATGTGCCGACGACGATCAACCTGCTCGTCCCCATCCTCGGTGCCCTCGGGGTCCTCCCGATGTTCCTAGTCGCGCATCGGATGACCGCGGACGACCGCTTCGCCCTGTTCGCGGCCGCATTCCTGGCCGGTGCGATTCCGGTGGCGTACACGGCAGCGCACACAGCGCCCGCAACCGTCGGGGAGTTGCTCGCCCTCGCCGGTCTCCTGTGCTTCGTGCGGCTTCGGACGGACGGCCGCGCGATGGTGCCGCTTCTCCTGGTGACCGCGACGCTCATCGCGACGCATCACCTGTCCCTGTACTTCTTCCTCATCATGGTCTTCGGGGCGATCGTCCTCGAGGGGCTCGCCCGTCCTTGGCGATGGACCGCGGGAGCGAAACGCGAGGTGATGTTCGCGAGCGTCCTCCTCGCGGGCACGTTTGCATACTGGCTCGGGTACGCGACGACGTTTCGAGAATCGATCCTGCCGGACGTGAACATCCAGCCTTGGTGGGCCTTCCTCGCCCTGTTTCCTGCGGGGCTCCTCCTCCTCGGAGGGATCATCTTCGCGCGAAGCCGCGTCACCTGGCGGTATCGGCCGACGTATCCGGCGCTCCGCCGCCCTGCGAGCGCCTACGCCGCGGCCGTGGGGACCATCTTCATAATCGGAGTGGTCTCGGTCGTCGTCGGGGTCCCGGGGACGACGTTTCGGGTGCCCGCGACCGGGCTCCTCTACTTCGTCCCGCTCGTCCTCCTGTTGTCGTTCGCGGCATCGGGTCGCCGATTCGTCGATTTCCTCGCCGACGGCCTTCAGGTGAATGGTTGGTTCGTCGCCCTCCTCGGCTCCGCAGTAGTGGGAATCGCCGTGGCTCCTCGCGTGTTGATTCCGTATCGCCACGCGGAATACCTGATGGTCCCCCTCGCGATCTTTGCCGGAATCGGGTTCTTCCGCCTCTTGGACCTCGCGGGCCTTAGCGGTGGGAAACGGACCCTCGCCCTCGGGGTGTGTAGCGTCCTCCTCGCCGCCAACGCGGTCGCCGGCATCCCGCCCCCGTCGACGCTCGCAGGCTGGAGAGAGGGGACGATCCCTTCCGCCGTGGACCCCGCATACTGGGCGAGGGACCATGTGAGCGGACTCGTCGTGTCGGACCACCAAGGGTCGACGACGGTCTTCGGATTCGGGGGGATCAACGCGACCTGGGACCGAACACGGGACCCGTTCTTGCCGGAATTCGCGAACGTGCCGTTTGCAGGCCTCTCGGACATCCCTTCGCCGTCCGGGGTGAAAAACGGGACCTATGTGTGGATTGATCGGGACATGGAAGCGGGTGTGCGGCTCACGCCTTGGGAAACCGCCGCCCCGATGGATTCGGCGGTGATCGCGAAGTTCGACTCGGCGCCGTTCATTAAGGTCTTCGACAACGGGTACGCGCGACTCTACTGGATCGGGTGGGGCTGCGCGCCAACGTGCTAACCCGCGCGCATTTATGGCCGGCGATCGCATCCGCCGGCCCATGCGGATCGCGGTCCTCCACGACCACATGAGCTTCATCGGCGGGGGCGAACGCGTCGTGCTGACCCTGGCGTCCGCCTTCGACGCAGACCTCTACGTGACGGACCTAGATCAAAGCCTTCCCGAGCGAGCCGGCATGCCCGCCGTCCGGGCGACCGAAATCGCGCGCGTGCCTCAAAAGGCACCGATGCGACAGAACGCGCAAGCGCGCGCCTTCCGCGACGCCTCGATTCCCGACCACGACGTGTACGTCCTTTCGGGCAACTGGGCCGTCTTTGCGGCCCCTCGACTCCGGCCCAACCTGTGGTACTGTCACACCCCCGTCCGCGTGTTCTACGACTTGCGCGACTCCGTCCTCGGATCGCTCTCGCCGGTCCGACGGGCGGCCGCTCGCCGATGGATTGAAAGGCGACGGCCGGAGTACGAAGCCGCTGTTGAAGGGGTCGACACCATCGTCGCGAACAGCCAAAATGTGTCGGGCCGAATCCGACAATTCCTGGGGCGAACGTCCGAGGTCGTCTATCCGCCCGTCGACACGGCCCGCTACCGATTCGTCCGGGTCGGCGACTTCTGGTTGTCCGTGAACCGGCTCTCTCATGAGAAGCGCATCGGCCTCCAGATGGAGGTGTTCCGCCGGCTCCCGAGGGAGCGGTTGGTCGTCGCGGGGGGTCCTCAGGTGGGCGTCCGCATGGAACGGGTCGTCCGATCCCTCGACCCGCCGCGGAATGTGGAATTCCTCGGGGAAGTCGATGACGCGAAACTGCGCGACCTGTACGCCACCTGCCGTGGACTCATCGCGACGTCGCAAGACGAGGACTTTGGGCTCGGGCCCGTAGAGGCGATGGCGTCCGGAAAGGCGGTCGTCGCGGTCGACGAAGGCGGATACCGGGAGAGCGTGGTCCATCGGACGACGGGATGGTTGCAGCCCGCGACGCCCGAACGCCTAGCGGCCTGCGTGGCGGAAGCGACCCCGGACGCCCTCGCGGCGATGCGGGGTGCTTGCGAGGCGAGGGCGCGCCAGTTCGATGCCCGTCGATTCGTCGACCGCATGCGCGAGCTGCTCGAACCCATGGCTGGAAAGACACGCGCCGCGTAATCCGATGCTGCTAGCCCCGCGCCGCGTTCGTGCAACGCATCACGATTTCCTCGCCGGCGTAGGGATGCACGTGGACCAAGAGGTTCTCCGTCACTCGAAACAATCGGTCGAAGACGGACGCGTGGATCGTCGGATCATCGAAGCGATACTGGCCGGTCTTGTGGATCGACACGCTCGCATCGAAGAAGAGATGGAGCCGGCCTGTCGTACGGACGTCCACTACCTGGAGGCCGGCGCGCTCCGCGCACGCGACGAGATTCCTCGGACGGAAAATGTGGAGGTGGCGGGGCGGTTCGAGCGGGTACCATGACGGGCCGAACATTGCATGCCCCCAGCTCTCCGCGTTCGGTGTGAAGACGTACAGGAGCCCATCCGGCCTGAGCGCACGGCGGGCGACGGAGAGGAACGTGACCGGCTCGAGGACGTGCTCGATGACGTGGCTCGTCGTGATGACATCGAACGCGTTGGAGGGTAGGGACGCGCGTTCGATCGGACTCTGGATGATGTCGAGGCCATAAGCACGGGCGAAGGCCGCAGCTTTCGGATCGGGCTCCAGCCCCTGCACAGTCCAGCCGAGGTCTCGCATGATCCGGAGGAAGTATCCGTCCCCGCATCCGATATCGAGGAGCAGACCGCGAGGCGGACCCGGCACGGAATGGACGGTCTCTTCGCACTCCTCCCAAACCGGTGGGACGAACCGCATGGCTTGGCCGAGGAACCGCTCCGTCGAATCATGCGCAAGTCCCCGGTAGCCGTAGGAGTCGAGCACACCCCTCCGGCACCTGGTCCAGAATCCGTCTCCCTTGAGGGGTGACCGGCGTTCCACGCCGTGCGTGTAATACGACGCATACGGCCTCCCGATCTCCTCGGCAATGGGGCACGGATCCAACCATAGGTGGCTGCACGCGACGCACTCCCGGAACGACCAGGTGCCGGGCGCGCCCCAGGACCGATCTCGAAGCTGGCCGTATCGGACGCGACCGGAGGCCCCGCACAGCGGACACATCGCCGCCTCCACAACGTGGACGCCGCCATTGTCCACCACGGCCGCATTCACGAGGTTGGTCTCCGAAGGCCCATCGATCCTACCACGGCCGTCGCCTCTTCCGGGGATTCCGTCGGATGCAAAAAAGGATATCGTGCCGGAGGACACGTCGGCATGTCTCTGATCCACATCAGCTTCTAATCGTCAGGGCGCGTACCGCGGCGGCATGGCGGGCCGCTGCCACGTCGTCGTCCTGAACTGGAACGGACGCGACTCCATCCGGCCGTGCCTCCGGTCGGTCCTGCACCAAACGTATGCCGCATATCGGGTCGTCGTCGTCGACAACGCGAGCACGGACGGTTCGTGCGACATCGTTCGGGACGAGTTTCCGGAGGTCACCCTCCCGCTGCCTGAGAACCTCCACTTCGCCCGCGGCACGAACGCCGGCCTGCGCGAAGCGCTCCGAGATCCGGAGTGCGCCTTCATTGCAACGCTGAACAACGACACACGCGTCGACCCGGACTGGCTCGCGGAACTCGTCCGGATGGCGGGCGACCGTGTCGGCATGGTCGCCTCGAAGATGGTGTTCATCGACCGCCCGAACGTCTTGAACTCGACCGGGGTGAGCATCGGTCCCGACGGGAGCGCGATGGACCGCGGGTGGAATTCGGTTGATGAAGGTCAGTTCGATGAGGCGCTAGACGTCTTCGGACCCTCTGCGGGAGCCGCGCTGTACCGGAAGGACGTCTTGGATTCCGTCGGCCTGTTCGACGAGGACTTCTTCGCGTATTACGAGGACCTGGACCTCGCATGGAGGACGCGCTTCGCCGGCTGGGAGGCGCGTTTCGCCCCGCAGGCGATCGTCCACCACAAATACTCGGCCTCGTACGGGTCGGCGAATCCGATGAAGACGTATCTTTGCGAACGGAATCGAGTCTGGAACCTCGTCCAGAACTATCCGTGGCGGTACGTATCGATGGGAATCCCCTGGAATTTGGTCCGCGTCGTGGCCGGCCCACTGCCTTGGAACGGCCCAAAGCTCGAACCGGGACAGCCGACCCGGGGCCGATTCGGCGAGACGACAGCGGCGATGGCTCGAGCGCGCCTCGATGCGTACGCGGGACTCCCGCGCGCGCTCGCGAAGCGACGGGAACGGGAAGCGACGACCCGCGTGGATGTCCACACGATCGGGCGCTGGATTCGCACCTATCGCGTTTCGATGAAAGATGCAGTCCTCGCGTGATTCCACGTTCCATTGGGTGTCGGCCAAGAAGCCGCGTCGCGACCCCCATGTTGTTCCCGCAGCGAAGGGTTCATCTCACGCAGGAAGTTTGTCCGCCACGATGAGGTCGAAGAGGTCGTGAAGCTCGCAGTCCTGCACGATTTCCTGGAGACGATCGGAGGCGGGGAACGCGTTGCCTTGACCCTCGCGAAACACCTCGGCGCAGACCTCATCACCACGGACTTCGATCCGGCGATCCTCCAACGACTGGACGTGGCCGGCGTCAACGTGATTTCCCTCGGTCCTCTGGCACGACGGCCGCCCCTCAAGCAAATCGATGCGACCTGGAAGTTCGCTCGCGCTCGGTTCGATGACTACGACTTCCATTTCCTCGTCGGGAACTGGGCTCACTACGCTGCCCGGCGCCACCATCCGAACGTCTACTATTGCCTCACGCCTACCCGCGCGTTCTTCGATCAGCGACAGGCGATGCTCGCCCGATTCTCGTTGACAGGCCGTTTGGCCGCTCGCGCGTGGATCGGCGTGCAGAGCCGACTCGAACGTCGATCGACTCGAGATTGTGACAACGTCATCGCGATTAGCGAAAATGTCCGCGCTCGCATCCGCCGCTATTACGGACGCGACGCGAGGGTAATCCATCCGCCCGTCGCAACGCACCGATTCCGGTTCAAGGAACTCGGCAACTTCTGGCTCGCGGTGAGCCGCTTGTACCCGGAGAAGCGGATCGAGCTCCAGCTCGAGGTCTTCCGTCGGCTGCCCGCCGAGCGACTCGTCCTGGTGGGCGGGCACGCCCCGGGGGACATGGCGGAACGGTACGTTGCTCGGCTCAGACCGCCGCCGAACGTGACGCTGCTCGGGGAGATTCCAGACGAACGACTCGTAGACTTGTATGCACGCTGCCGTGGGTTCTTGACCACTGCGGTGGACGAGGACTTCGGGATCACGCCGGTCGAAGCGATGGCGGCGGGGAAATGCGTCCTCGCGACCGACGAGGGCGGGTACCGAGAGACGGTTGTCGACGGCAAGACGGGGTTCCTGTTGCCGCCGGATCCTGACCGCTTCGCGGCGAAGATTCGCGAACTGGATGACTCAACCCTGGGCGCGATGAAGGACGACTGTAGAGCGAGGGCGAGCGAGTTCGACGAATCGGATTTCATCAGCAGGATGCGGGCCTTGTCCGGATAGTCGATACCGTTAAAGGACCGCGAACGGGTTCCTGCGGGCGATGACGAAGTCCGCCCTGGTGACGGGCGCCACGGGCCAAGACGGCTCGTTCCTGATGGAACTTCTCCTGAAGAAGGGGTACGCGGTACACGGGCTCGTGCGCCGCCTGAGCATTCCCAACATCAGCAACATCCAGCACCTCGTGGACCGTGTGGCCCTCTTAGACGGCGACCTGATCGATCAGTCCTCGTTGAACGCCGCCGTGAAGGAATCCGAGCCCGACGAAGTGTACAATCTTGCCGCCCAATCGTTCGTCGGAACGTCGTTCGTGCAACCCGTGCTCACGGGCGAGATCACCGGTCTCGGCGCCGTGCGCGTCCTGGAGGCGATCCGCGCCTATGCGCCCGACGCACGGGTGTATCAGGCCTCATCCAGCGAGATGTTCGGAAAGGTCGACCGCGAGCCGCAAGACGAGAGCACGCCATTCCATCCCCGGAGTCCGTACGGCGTCGCCAAGGTCTACGCGTACTGGGCGTGTGTGAACTACCGGGAGGCCCACGGCCTGTTCGTTTCCAACGGCATCCTGTTCAATCATGAATCCGAGAGACGAGGTCTCGAATTCTTGACACGCAAGGTGAGTAACGGCGTGGCGAAAATCCATCACGGTCTCGCGAAAACGATCACCCTCGGGAACCTGGATGCGAGACGGGACTGGGGATACGCCCCGGAGTTCGTCGACCTGATGTGGCGGATCCTCCAGCACGAGCAACCGGATGACTTCGTAGGATCGACGGGCGAAGCCCATTCCGTTCGCGAGTTCGTGGAAGAGGCGTTCCGCGTCGCCGGCATCTCGGATTGGGAGGCGCACGTGAAGATCGACGAGAAGCACTTCCGCCCCTCGGAGATCTACAACCTTCGCGGGGACGCGCGGAAGGCGAAGCGCGTCCTCGGATGGCAACCGAAGACCAGGTTCAAGGACCTCGCGAAAATCATGGTCGAAGCGGACATCGAGAGCCTCAACGGCTCCCGCAAGCCGAAATGACTCGCTACGGCCGGGGTGGCGAAGGGAAGCACGCCGTGCAGTGGGGGTCGATGTCCCCCATGCTCTTGTGGTACTCACAGAATCGGGCCGTCAGCATGAGGCCAGAACAGAACTCGTTCACGCTTGCAATCTGGTCCGAGAGGGTCATCCCGTGGGCGATCTGCTCGGAGAGCTCGTGTACGAACGGTTTGATCTCCGGGAAGAGACGGAGCATCTCTTGGTCCACGCCGCGGCTCTGCGTGTTGTAGTGGCTCACCGCTGCCTGCGTAATCCCCATCGACCGCGCGACGTCGACCTGCTTCTTCTTGTAGGTGTGCAGCAACTCCCGAGCCAACCTCGCGCGGATCGTGGGAAGCAGCCTAGCGACCACGAGTTCTTGGGGTTGAAGCATTCGGCGCGCCCGGCCCGTCTGGGACCGGAGTGAATACAGTATAACACGGTATTTAACCGTGTCCCTTTTCCTCCTCCTCTCGATAATTCCCGGTTTGTGTAGAATTGCATTTTCTATGGAGGGAACGATTCGCATGGGAGGCCAGAATCACGTGACGCAGCAGCGCGGACTCTCCCAATAATCGAGACCAAGCTGGACCAGCGTCGGGTCCGTTGACGTAATCGCATAGGCGTCGCCGTCCGCCGTCCGGGACATCGTCAAGACCTGTTGGCCATCGACCACCACAAGGACGCACCCACAGACGATCGCTCGGATTTCGGCGGCTTTCTCAAGATCTTTCACGACGGGAATCTCCGGCACCGCGAGCCGGATGCGGACCCGGCGCCGGGCGGACCGAGCGAGGTCGTCCTCGAGCTTCCGGAAGATCTCCTCGTCGGAGGCGAGGACCACGACCTCCTTCCGCGCCGAGGAGACGAGCGCCTTCGCCCTCGCGACAATGTTCGGAAGACCCTTCACGATGTATGCCACGTCCGTCCCGGGGGACTTCGTCGCCGCACGGAGGGGCTCGAGCAGGGAGCCCAGACGCGTGGTCGCGGCCCGTCGCCGATCGTATTCGGCTTCGACGAGACGGTTCAGACGAATCTCCACTTCCTTGGCCGGGACGACCCGGTACGTCTTCGGCTTTCCTTCCTGGACCTCGACGAGTCCCTTCTCTGCGAGCTCGCCGAGGGCGTAGTAGATCTTCGAATCCGGGATTCCGGTCTTGACGACCAGGTCGCCCGCGGTCGCATGGCTGATCCGAACCAGCGCATAAAACGCATCCGCGGCGTAGCCCGAGAACCCGAGATCACGGAGGGTACTGCGAATTCTCTCGGCCGAAGGTCCGAGTGTTTCCTGGAGAAGGGCGTTTGCTCGCGCCTTGACTTCCGACATCTGGTAGGCCAAGGGAGGGAGACTATTTAACGTTGGCTACTACTGTTCGGTAGTAGATACCATGGGAGCTGACGGAGAAGCAATCCGTACGAAAGTACGTGAGCGATACTCGATCGCGGCGACCGGCGTCGGATCTTGCCAGAACGACGGATGTTGCGCGAGCGGATATTCCTCGGCGGAGCTCGCGCGGATCCCGGCCGAATCGGTGCTCGGGCTTGGGAGTGGGAATCCGGTGCGACACGCGCGACTCAGGCCCGGCGAGACCGTTGTCGACTTGGGAAGCGGCGCCGGAATCGATGTGTTTCTGGCTAGCAGCCTCGTCGGTCCTGGGGGAACCGCCACCGGGATTGACATGACTCCAAAGATGGTCGCGCGCGCATCGACCGCGGGGGCATCTCACGATATCCGAAACGCTTCGTTCGTTCTCGCGCCCATCGAAAAACTGCCCTTCCCGGATGCCCACGCCGACGTGGTCCTGAGCAACTGCGTCATCAATCTGAGCCCCGACAAGCCGGCCGTCTTTGCGGAAGCGTTTCGGATCCTCAAACCGGGCGGACGACTCGTCATCTCGGATATCGTCCAAGAACGGGACTTGGGAGCCATCGAAGATGATTGCGGCTGTGTGGGAAACGCGTTGGTCCGAGCACAATACCTCGAGACAATCCGAGCCGCAGGATTCGTGGAACCCCGAATCGTGGAAGACCGACCGTGGCGGGCGGGACCAACCGGGATCGACGCATCCGCGGTAACTCTCATCGCGAGAAAACCAGACCGGGAGGTGAGAACGTGATTCCGATGGAAATAACGCTGGCGAAAGCGCTCGCGGAGGACCTCCGGGAAGAGAGCTGCTGCGGGGGCGCGCCGTGCTGCGGCGACTGTTGCGACGGTGGCAGCTGAGAACCGACGCATCAGAGGGCGATCTCGGGACGAGGTCGCCTCGTCTTTCCGACTACGACACCCGGACCCCGCGACTCAGCTCGGGACGACAATCGAGGGGACGGAATGCAAACTTCGGTAGATCGCGGTCAGCTCCGCCTTCTCCGCATCGCCCAGTCGAGAATCCTGGATGTACTCCTCGTAGAGCGGGGTGACGTCCTCGTCCCCGAGGCACGTGACCGACATGTGAAGGATGTATTCCGTCAGAATATGGAGCGAATCCGAGGTTGGAGTTCGGCCCGACTCTGCGACCTTCATCTTGCGCCAAGGGAATCGCATCGGATGGACCACGGGACGGCGTACCGCCACGGGTGGTACGTAACCCTTTTCGGCCAGTTATCGCGGAGCGAACTGAGGGGCAAGTTGCCGGAACGAATTGGGTCTCTGCAATCTCCGCGGCCAATCCTCAAGTGCTGTGCTGGCGCTTTCCGGTCATCACGACCCCATCTCGCAACCCGCCGCGAATCTTATGCTTCTTCGACGGGGCTTGCCCCGGCAATCAGTTCGCCCAAAAGGGGCCGATGAAAGCTGCCTTCGTCGTCGGAGATGAGGAATTTGTCCGCGACGTACGGGACTTGCAAACGCCTGACGGCCCGATCCGGAGCAACAATATTGCGGAGTATCACGGCCTAATCCTTCTGCTGCGTGAGTTGCACGATGTCGACCGCCAGCGACGTTCGAAAGGCGCCTATCTCATCTGCGGCGACTCTCAACTCGTGATCCGCCAGATGCGCGGGGAGTACCGCGTGCGCACGCCGCACCTGGTGCCTCTACATGCAGAGGCTTTACGCCTTTCATCGGACCTGGATGTCGAATTCCGCGAGGTCTCGCGCAAGAGGAACCGCGCTGGATTCCTCCTGGAATAGAGAGCGATGTCGGGAGTAGTCGATGCTAACTGCTCGGTTACAACGGTGCACAAGTGAACACCATGTTTGCGCCAGATTCTTGAGCAGGAGGGGGAATTGACTCTCGGCGAATGGGTCGTGGAGGTCGTTTGCGGGACTTCGGCAAGCATTCAGCACTTGTGCTGGGCTTGCTGCTGATGGCGTCAGCGTTGTTGGCGTTGGGTCCAAGGGCTCCGCGGGCCAGCTTCAATGTCGACGCCCATTCGGAGGACCTGGCCAATCCCGTCGCTCTTGAGCCCCATGAGCCCATTCACATCACGAGCGACGACGGGTTCAACGCCTCA